>Ga0075525_10000466_pt1 | contig 13804 bp, 14 predicted proteins | sample NGEPertwo_FD_74795 | JGI IMG/M metagenome (GOLD analysis project Ga0075525, IMG submission 74795) | Arctic peat soil microbial communities from the Barrow Environmental Observatory site, Barrow, Alaska, USA - NGEE Permafrost154B-two | ecosystem: Environmental > Terrestrial > Soil > Wetlands >...
TTGGGTCGATGCTGTCGAAAAACGTTTTTCGAGGCGCGCGTGAGCAACATTTGATTCAAAATAGGAGTCTGACGCGCAACATTGATTCAAAGAACGCGGCGCCTGGATTCGATTGTTGCTTGTACGCTGCCCGCCACCGACTTTATCGACAGCATCGGTCATTAGCCGACATCGGCGAGCGGATCAGGGATGTCCGCTTCACCCCCAACGGCAGACATCCTCGGCGCCGAAATGGCGTGGGCCGAACGGTTCTTCAATTGAAAGCCTGCTGAAGCGGTATCGTCGCCGCGCCGACATTCTATTGTTTGCAGACAGCCTAGCGTGGTCGCCGATGCCCCATTGTGAGCGTCGTCACAATGCCCAGTGATGTCCGCTTCTCTAATCGGCCGTTCGGGGTCAAGCGCTTTCAGACTATCCACCAATTCAGTGTCGATGCCGCTCGCGGGCTCGTGCTTCTCTTCGGAATCGGCACCAAGGCCCTTCCATCATGGGATTCGAAGACGAGGTGGAACAATCTTTGGGGCGGCCTTGCCGTTAGACGAACGGTAGGTCCAAGCGGACATACGATCTCACCTCATCCATCGTCCCGCGAGGGACATCATTCCACCGCTCAGTGGAACTCGAGTTTCCTCCTATCGCATTTGATCCCGCGCCGCTCTCATGCCGCTGCGACTTCCCGGGTCCAGCGGAACTCGGTGCCGTCTACCCATATGCGGTGCATGATCACGGCCAATCGACGCGCCAAGGCCACAATCGCCTTTTTTAGCCCGCGGTGCCTGGCGATCTTCATCGCCCAGGCCTTGAGCCATGACCATTTTGCCGAACGCACCAGCATGATATGGGCCGCTTCGTAGAGCATCATCCGCATCATCTCATCTCCGCACCGTGATATTCCCCCAGTTCGGTTGCTCTCGCCCGATTGATGCTTAGAGGGCGTCAGTCCAAACGCCGCCCCGACCGCCTTGGAGTTTCTGAAGCGGGATGGCACGTCGACGGTGGCGCGATAAGTCAGCGCCACCACGGGGCCGACACCAGGGACCGTCATCAGGCGCCGGCACACGTCATCATCCCGGACGATGGCCAGCAAGCGGCGGTGCAGGATGCCGATCTGCTCACGAAGGACCCGCCGGACAATGAGTAGCGGTTCGACCAGAACGACCAAGTCGGGAAGGTTCTCGACGAGCTCCTTGATGCGCGCCTCGAACTTTACCGTCCCCACCACGCCTATCTTGAGACCGAAGTTGCGCAAGGTGGCGCGCAGATCGTTATCAATGGCGATGGCCTTCGACTGCATCAGCTTGCGGTGCGTCAAGAGCATGCGCAGTTTCTGGCTACGCAATGTCTTCACATGCACCGGACGATAAAGCCCCACTCGCATCATCTGCGCGATGCCGCGCGCATCGTTGCGGTCCGTCTTGTTGATCTGTGCCTTCAGCACCGCCCGCATGTGCCGCGTCTCGACACAGATCACCGGCAAGCCCGCTTCGGCGAGAGCATTGAACAGCCATTGCGACAGCGGCCCAGCTTCCAATCCAATCCGCTTGAAGTGGCAGGCGGGGTTCGTCAGCACCGCCAGCAGCGCCTCGGGTTCGCTCGCAACCTTCACTTCCCGCACGATCCTGCCCCCTTCGTCCACAATGCAGACGCTCGTCTCCTTGACCGAAACGTCTAGTCCAGCAAAATGGTCCATGCTGCGCTTCTCCTTCTGATGCTTGAGGCCACAAACGTGGACCTCGTTTCACCATCACATCAGTCTGAAGCGCAGCACCCCAAATCTTCAGCTATCCACAAGTCGGCCGGCCGATTACCCCATCTTGGGGTCATGAGCGGACCTTCCATACGCTGATTAGGCATGTCCGGTTTACCCCCACAAGCAGACCAAGGCTGAGGCGTGCAGCGGGACGCCGGCATTCCAGCAAACATCCCTTGTAGCCAAAAGGATTGCCGCACTCCTTCGGAGACCTTCGCGCCGGGGCGGTTGGTATCCGTAGAACGGCATGCTGAGATCCCTGAACAGCTGTGAGCGGTCTCTGAGGACGGCGGCTCGAAGATCGTCGAAGGCCTTTATCGGCGTGCCCGCCGGATTAGAATCCTTCTTCAGCATGATCGGGGGGACGGCACCGATCAAAACCGCCTTGGCCACTCTCTTCATCCCATGGCGACCGATATATCGAGCGATCTCTCCACCTCCGGTCGAGTGACCGACATGAATCGCATTCTTGAGGCCAAGGGCTTTGACGAGCGCCGCGAGATCATCGGCATAGGTATCCATGTCGTTCCCGTTCCACGGCTGACTTGACCGGCCATGGCCACGCCGATCATGAGCGATGCAGCGATAGCCGCGCGACGCCAAGAAGAACATCTGATCTTCAAACGCATCGCCGCTGAGCGGCCAACCGTGACTGAAGACCACGGGCTGACCGTCACCCCAATCCTTGAAGTAGATTTTTGTACCGTCCTTAGTGGTCAGCTTGGGCATCGTGCGCTTCCAATCGGATGCGTGAGAAGATTTTGGCCTTGGCGTCGGTTAGAATTCGTGCGTGATCGAGCCCTAGCGCTACTTGGCGCGTGTCTAGCCACTCGGCGCTCGTCGCATCCGATCCGGCCCTTGGCAAGGCATCACTTGGGAGGCGGGTCGTATAGGCAACGCTGACTATGTGGCCGCGGGGATCTCGGTTTAGGTCGGAGTAGACGCCGACGAGGGTGAGCTCGTTCAACTCGATGCTGGTTTCCTCGCGTACTTCGCGGCGGCAGGCATCCTCCACTGTCTCGCCGACTTTGACAAAACCACCCGGCAGCGCATGGCTGCCGACACAAGGCGCATGCTTCCGGCGGATGAGAAGCACACGCCCGACTGGATCGAATATAACGCAATCGGTCGCCAGCGCGGGGGTTCGCGGTAGTGCCATTCTGACCTCTCAATCGCCGCGATGCGGGGCATCAGTATCTGTTGTACCAAACACCCGGGCATGACGCGGTCTTCCCTCAACCAAGCCCTCAAGTTTGGTACGCAATTTCGGTCTAGAAAAAGCTGCTTTGCAAAATATTCCCTTCGCGCGAGACGGCCACTTCACCACTAACCAAGCGGGATATGTCATGGAGATCGATCTAATTGGTATAGGCGCCGGCCCGGCCAACCTTAGCCTCGCCGCTCTCCTTACGACAGCAAGAGAGCGCGGACTTTCATCCTTGAATTCAGTCTTTCTCGAAAGGAATCCAGCGATATTTTGGCATTCTCAACAGATGTTCCCGGGAACTTTGATGCAGACGGAATTTTATCGCGACCTGGTAACGCCTATCGATCCGACCAGCAGATTTTCGTTCTTGAACTATTTAAAATCGAATGCTCGATTGGAGCAGTTTTTTTGTTCTTCCACCATTTGCCCCACGCGCCAGGAATTTGAGGATTATTTTAATTGGGTCGCCACACAAATAGCGGACATTGTTTTCGCGGTGAATGTAAATTCTGTGGATTATGATCCCGAGACAAACTTATTCATCGTGCAAGCGGACCCGCAGAGTACGTACACGTCTAAGCACATTGTCTTGGGGTGTGGGGCAGAGCCGAGATCCGCGGTCGAGACGGAGCCCAAGAGCAGGGTAGCCGACGTTTCCACACTGCTCGCATTCAATTTTCCAGACCCCTTGCAGCGCGTTCTTGTCGTGGGAGGAGGTCAATCGGCAGCCGAGTGTGTCAACTACCTTTTGGACGAATATCCTGACTCTGAAACGCAAATAACATGGGTTACCAGTGAGACCGCATTTCGCGCTCTGGATATTAGCAACTTTTCGCGAGAGGCGTTCTCAGCAAGCTACGCACACACGTTCGCGGCTCTTCCGAGAGTGCTTAGAGAGAAAATCATTCATGACGATAAAAGCATAGCGAACGGTATCTCTCCTGTCGTCGCTCAAGTCCTTTATCAACGATTGTACGGGCTAAAATATTTGACACCTTTCGGCATGCGCAAGCCATCGGTTCATGTACAAGCTAATACCGAAGTGTTGGAAATCGTCGAAGATGCAAAAAACGTTTCGGTAACCGTGCGCACTTTGCCGACGGGGCAAACAAGCGTTGACGCGTATGATTGCGTCATTTTGTGCACCGGCTTGGACGATGAAACGGTACTCGATTCTCCCATAATGGGGCCTCAGCTGAAGGGCCGCATTAGCAGGAATGAGGTGCCCAACGGGTATGCAATAGCGTGGGATGGGCCCAATGATCGAATGATATTCATCCAATCGCAGAACAAGAAAACTCACGGGCTCGGTGACGCAAGCTTTGTAACAGCGCCTGGGAGAAATGCCTCCATCCTAAATTCCATTACAGGAAAAGAGGTTTATCGAATTGACGACAACGACAGATTGGTCGCTCTCCGATAACTGAGGACGCCTCCCTCAAGTTTGGCTGAGGGGGTCAAGGATTGGAACTGGGCGCTTCATGCCTGATGACCCGCTTAAGTCTTGGAGCGATGGATTCACAAAATCTGCCATACTGAATTTTGTTTCTCGCGTAACGAGAGAGGGAACTCCCGATTTCGTGCCACCCCCGAAGCGTATTGCCGCCTTCGACAATGACGGCACGCTTTGGCCCGAGCAACCTACCTATATCCAATTCATCTTTGCGTTCGACAGAGTGAAAGCACTTGTTCCCGAGCATCGGGAGTGGAGGACGAGGCAGCCATTCCAAGCGGTGCTTGAAGGGAATATGAAGGCGCTTGTGACGTTAGGTGAAAAAGCGCTGCGCGAGATCATCACAGCCACCCATTCCGGCATGACTACCGATCAATTCAACGCGATCGTTGCCGACTGGCTTGCCAACACCCGGGACAGGCGATTCAAGCGTTTTTATACAGAACTCGTCTACCAACCCATGCTGGAGCTCCTTGCCTATTTGCGAACCAACGGGTTCAAGACCTTCATCGTCTCGGGTGCCGGCCAGGATTTCATACGTGTCTTCGCCGACAAGACCTATTGTGTCCCACCGGAGCAGGTCGTGGGTTCGAACACTGTTACGGAGCTTCAGGTGCACAACTCAAGCCCGGTCCTTCTAAAGATGCCTAGTGTAGAGCCCGTCGAAGAGGGACCGGGCAAACCTGTGGCCATTAACAGGTTCATTGGGCAGCGCCCGATCTTCGCTTTTGGCAATTCTGACGGAGACAAGGAGATGCTCGAATGGACGGCAGCGGGCGTTGGCTTACGCTTCATGGGTATCGTGCATCACACCGATGCAGACCGCGAATGGGCCTACGATCGCAAATCCGATGTGGGCCGTCTCGATAAGGTTCTCGATGAAGCCAATGCTCAAGGCTGGACTATCGTCGATATGAAGAGTGACTGGAATTTAGTTTTTCCTACCGAGGAGCGATGAGCACGATCGCTACGGTGGTTGGCCTCGCTGCGGCAGTCTGCACGACGGGAGCCAATTTGCCACAGCTCAAGAAGGCGTGGACCACCGGTCAGACTGACGACATCTCTATGAACATGCTCTTGGTGCTGGCCTCGGGTCTAGCGCTCTGGGTGGCATACGGCGTGCTGAAAGCGGACATCGTCATTATTTTAGCCAACGGCATCAGCCTGACCCTCATTGGTGGACTCTTGTATTTGAAGATGACGCAGATTCGCTCCTGAAGTCAGGAGGCCCATGTTCGCTACAGTTCCACTTATTAGAGTTTGACTCAGGCATAACGAGGTTGACGGCCCAATTGGGGTAAGCGTCGAAACGACTTGGGCTGGATCGCGTCGCCTCGCTTTGATCAAGCCGATCGCGCGTTCTCGGGCAGGGGTAGAACCCTCGGCAGCAGCCCATAGCCGAACGGAACTTCCACGCCTCCAACCTGTTTCGCGTACACTCTGCCGCGATCCGTTAGACCCAAAGCTAGCCGATCCGTTGCTGCGCCTCGGGCGTCTTGGGCGCCGGGAGGTCTTTCATGCCACCACGCTTCCCGATTTTCAGCTCGTCGAGTTCAGAGGTGCGGAGCGCGGCTCTCCTGCTGAGCGGGGCAATCATCATTGCCGGGCTCTATGTCGGGCGCGAGGTGCTGCTGCCGCTCGTTTTTGCTATCCTGTTGAGCTTCGTGCTCACGCCGGCGCTCCTTTTCTTGCGCCGGCTGAAGGTCCCGCGGGTGCTCGGCGTGACTATCGTCGTCGCCTCTGCCTTCGCCCTCATCTTCGCTCTTGGCTGGCTCATATCGCAACAGGCGACGCAGCTTGCCGAGGATCTTCCGCGCTATCAGCACGTCCTCGCCGACAAGATCGTTGCTTTGCGCAAAAGCGCCGCAGCCTCGCCGGTATTCGAGAAGGCCGCCGACGCGATGAAAGGACTGGAGCGCCAGCTCGCCGAACCCGAAGCTGATCCTGCCGCTGGTACGGCGCTCAACTCGGCCGCTGAAGGCAGGGGGCCTGACCAACCGATCCCGGTCGAGGTCCGCGAGCCGGAGCCGAAGCCTTTCGAGCTTTATCAGAGGATCGCCGGGACCGTGCTGCCACCGCTCGCCACCGCCGGCATCGTCATTCTCTTCGTTATCTTTATCCTGTTGCAGCGGGAGGATTTGCGCGACAGGGCGATCCGTCTGCTCGGCGCCTCGGACATGCAGCGCGCCACCTCCGGTATGAACGACGCCGCGGAGCGCCTCAGCAGGTATTTCCTGAGCCAGGTTTTAATTAATTCTGCTTACGGCGTCTTCATCGCGCTCGGGCTTTGGCTAATCGGTGTGCCGAGCCCCATCGTGTGGGGCATCCTCGCCATGCTGATGCGGTTCGTACCCTATGTGGGCCCATTCATCGCCGCCGCCTTTCCCCTGCTTCTCGCAGCGGCGGTAGCCCCGGGTTGGACGACCTTCCTGCTGACCTTTGGGCTGTACCTCATCTCGGAGACGCTTATGGGCCAGGTGGTGGAGCCCCTCATCTATGGGCACGGCACGGGACTCTCCCCAATCGCTGTGGTTGCCTCCACCGTGTTCTGGACGTGGCTATGGGGTCCGCTGGGCCTTCTGCTGGCCATGCCGCTCACGGTCTGCCTCGTGGTTCTCGGCCGCCATGTCGAAGGATTGAACTTCTTCGAGGTGCTGCTCGGAGACAAGCCGGCGTTTACGCCGCAGCAGAGCTTCTATCAGCGCGCGCTCACGGGCGATTCAGCGGACGCCACCTATCAGGCCGAGCTTTGCCTGAAAGAGCAGCCGCTCGCGACCTATCTCGACCACGTGGCCCTCACAGGGCTGCAGCTTGCCGAGCGCGATTTCGAACGCGGCGCCCTCGATGAGGAGAATCTCAAGCGCATTAGCACTACCGTCAAAGACATCATGGACAACCTCGCCGATTTCGAGCCTCGGCGCTGGTTCAGGAAGGTAGAGCCCGCCGAGAAGGAGGAGGAGTCGCAGGAAGCGGAGACGGGACTGGCTTCTCTCAGCACCATGGATGAGGTGGAGGAGGACTCGCTTCCGATTCTTGAGCCTGCCGATCTCGCGCCAGGCTGGGAAGACGAGGAGTCAGTCCTATGCATCGGTGGCCGAACGCCCCTCGATGAGGCAGCCGCTGCCATGCTTGCTGGGCTGCTGAAGAAGCACGGCCTGAAGGCGCGCCTCGCTGAAAGTGAGGCGATCTCGGCCGGTCACATCGCCTCTCTCGATGCCGCCAAGACCAAGCTCGTCTGCCTGTCTTTTCTCGGCATTGGAAGCAGCTCAGCTCAGGTGCGATATCTCGTGCGGCGGCTACGGCGCATCCTCCCCCCAGGTTGCCTGATCCTTGTCGGCTACTGGGCCGCCGATGCGGCAGGCGCGCCCGTCAAGGCCTTGGAAGAAACGGCCGAAGCCGACGCCTATGCCACCTCGCTACAGCAGGCCTCGGAAATCGCGGTCAACGCCGCGCGCCGTCCAGGGCTTGAATTGGTTACGTCGCGTCTGTACCCCGACTCAGAAGCCAACGTGATGAGCAATCGAGACAAGGCTTTCGTGGCCCCTGAGGTGCCGCTCAAGATTGTACCGCGAGCTCCAGATGACCGCCCTAGTCGGGGTGGTGCCAAGCCTCGAAAACATTAGAATGGCTGATGATCTTGATTTCGGTCATGTGGCGTGGATCCGTTGACGTCAGACTAGCGCGGATGGTTGCTCGCCTCTAGGCTGACACCAATCAAACCGCGACCGAGGCTACCGAAGATCAGCCTAGAACCAGCGTCCCCGGCCGTACCAGCCGCCACCGAAAAGAACAAGCACTACGAGGATGATGATGAGAAGTGTCGTGGTGTCCATGTTGCCTCCTGCGCATGCGGCTGCGAACGCGAGCCGGCTGCCGAATCAACTAGACTGAGGATCGACCAGTTCCTGTTTTCCCGCAACCGGCTCTCTCAACGGAACCACAAGTTCGGCGCTGCATTATGCTTTTCGACGTCAGCGTTCCCACGCTTCCTCATCAACCATGAACCGCAAGCCCGATCCTTGCGGCCGCGACGCGACGCGTCCTTACCACATCCCGCTCAAAGGTTGGTGGCAAGTGGCTCAAAGGGTGTGGAGTGGCTTCCAGGAAGATAGCAGGCCCGGCCGTCCGTTCCCGTCGTCTGCAATTGCCTCGGGCACGCGCGTGTCACTAGCATCCGCGACGACATCGATAGAGCTGGCCTCAAGAATCTGCACAGGACGTTAAGTGGAGTTTCTGCCTGACGGCGGGTAAGATTGGCCCGCGAATCAGGAGAGACGATGAGCAAAAGACCGCGCCGGAACCACACACCGGCCTTCAAGGCGAAAGTGGCGCTTGCCGCCATCAAGGGCGAGATGATGCTGTCTCAGCTGGCAGAGCATTTCGACGTCCACCCCAATCAGATCACGACGTGGAAAGCGCAGCTTCAGGACGGGGCTTCCGACGTGTTCGGTCCCGGCGGCGGCAACGGAGTGGCACAGCCCGCCGTCGATTTGAAGTTGCTGCACGCGAAGATCGGCGAGCTGACGCTCGAGAATGATTTTTTAGAAGGGGCGCTCAGCAAGGCCGGTCTGCTGAGCGCAAAGCGATGATTGACCGTGAGCACGATCTGTCGATCAGCAAACAGGCGACGGCGCTGAACATCAGCCGTGGCAGCGTCTACTATCTGCCTCGACCGGTGTCTGCCGCAGACCTCGCGCTCATGCGGCGGATCGACGAGCTGCATCTGGAGTTTCGAGGAATACGTGGTCGATCTGAACGCGACGAAGGCGGCTCAGAGTCCGTTTGAGAATGTCATGGGTGGCTGATGCGTCTGATGAGGAGGCTTCCCATGGCGATGAAGATCATGGCCTCGGAGACGTCGAGGCGCCGCTCGTAGTCGCGCACGAGGCGGCACCGTTGTATAATTTGCTCAACGTATTCCTTTTGCTCGTCATCGCGGGGCTGTTGCTCTGCTTCGCATACTTCGTCTTTTGTTTCGTGATGAACGCTCTCGGATACACACACACACGATGAACATGACGCCAGAACTGACCACGGAGCGCCCAAGATGACATTCAACAAGTTTGCCGACTGGCTAGTGTGGGGCATCGGGCACCCGATCGCTTTTGCCCTCGGGTGCGGAGCAACTCTGGTGTGGGCGGTGTCCGGGCCCTTCTTCGACTACAGTGACACATGGCAGCTCGTGGTCAATACCGGCACCACGGTCGCGACGTGGCTTATGATCTTCGTGCTGCAGCATTCGCAGAACCGTGACGCGGCAGCCATTCAAGCCAAACTAGACGAATTGATCAGGTGCAGTCCGGGATCTAACGAACTGATCAGAGCCGAGACTTTGCCCGAGGCCGAGGTTGAGAAGCTGCGACCATGAAGCTATGGCAAAGCGAATGGGCTTTCCAGTACGCAAACCTGGCCGACAGGAGTGCCTGATGACTCACATTTGGCTCGGCGGTGCGTTTGCCGTGTTCGGAACTGTGTTACTGGCGTCTATCGTCGCAATTGAATGGTTGATGCCATGACAGCGGCGGTAATTGTGCAAGCCCGTATGGGCCGCAAACGGTTTCCCGGCAAAGTTCTAGCGGATCTCTGCGGGCGACCGATGTTGTGGCATGTCCTGACTCGCTGCCTGATGATTGACGGTGCCGACATGGTGGTGTTGGCGGTTCCCGATGAGCCAGAGAGCGAGCCTCTTGCCGTGCTTGCCAAGGGGCTAGGTGTCTCAGTGTTCAGTGGCCCAGAGGCCGACGTGCTCAAGCGCTACGCCTGCGCTGCAAGACTGTTCGACGCCGACATCATCATGCGGATTACGGGCGACTGCCCGCTGATTGACCCGGTGATTTGCGGTGAGGTTCTCGCGGCCGTAAAGCGCCCCGGCATTGGCTATGCGTCGAACCTGATGCCTCGGACCTTCGAACGCGGATTGGACTGCGAAGCGTTCACCCGGAGGGTCCTGGAGCAAGCCGCGCACACGGCCATGTCTCCTTACGATCGTGAGCATTGCACCCCGTGGATGCAAAGGTCTCGCTCCGTTCTAAAGGTGAACATTGAAAGCGTCGAGGCGGCGAATGACCTCGATGACGAAGTCGAGATAGGCCGCCTTGTCGAGCAACTGGCGGCGGTCGTATGCGCCATCGGCGAAGAGATGCTTGACCCACGGCCAGCGCTTGCGGATGGCATCGAGGATCGGCTGCGCGCCGGCGCTGTCGGAGATGTCGGCGGTCGTCAGATTGACCATCAAGAGGCGGCCATCGGTGTCGACAGCAATGTGCCGCTTGCGGCCCACTACCTTCTTGGCCGCGCAATAGCCTCGCTCGGCGGCCAGCGGCGCCTTGACCGACTGGCTGTCGAGGACGCCGGCGCTCGGGCTCGCCTCGCGACCGGCCGCTCGCGGTCGACCATCACCGCCAAGTCATGGATGGTGCGGAACAGAAGCAGCCGTACGAAGCGCCGGAACCACCAATACACCGTCTGCCACGGCGGAAAGTGCACCGGCAGCATCCGCCACTCGCAGCCCGAGCGCACCATGTAGCGGATCGCGTTCACCACCTCCCGCAGATCCGTCGTGCGCTTGCGCCCCCGCTTGGCCGGTTGCGGCAGCAACCCCTCGATCGACGACCATTCCTCGTCGGTCAGGTCGCTCGGGTAACGCTTGGTCTTCTTCTCGATCCGGGCCATCCGGCCACGCGTCGCTTGGGTCCACATCCCAAGCTTGAATCACGCCGCGCCAAGAGCCTCAACCTTTTTCAAACAGCCTCTAAGCGTGCATTTGAAGGGCTGGGTCCTGAGGCCCACCGTGGGGTGGGTTCGCCGAATGTCCGTGGGTCGATGCTGTCGATAAACTCGGCGACGAGCAGCGCGCGGGCAACAATCGAATCCAAGTGCCGAGTTTCTTGAATCGATATTGCGCGCCAGACTCCTATCTTGACTCAATGTTGCCGTTCTGGGGAACCATGACAACAAAAACCCCGGAGCAGGGGCCGGGGTTCTTGCACTAATGTCTGCAGGGACCGCTTGCGGGGGGGCTCGCGGTCCGGTCTGTAGTTTAAACCGCGTTGGAGGGCTCTGGTTCCCCGCCAAAGAAAATAGCCCCAGGCATTTCTGCCCAGGGCTAGTCCGATCAGGAGATTATTAATCCCGCATTTCCCAGATGAAGCACTGAGTTGCGCAGCCCTCGCGCCGATTCAGATATAAGATTCAGCAGCTTATATCATTGGATCGAGGGCAATCATGGCGCACCCAACGGGTGAATCGAAATCGAACGCTCCTCGGCTCAATTTCGACCGCCGACTCAAGCTCGAGTTCCACGGCCCGATATCACCTCCGACGCCGGCTTGCTGGCCTATCGCGAGCTGGACGATGCCCTCGGACTGATGGAGATCGGGTCAGCACCTGGCCGACACGCGGACAGGCAGGAACGGTCGGCATGATCTGATCGGGATGCTGCGGCAGTCTGTGTTCGGTCGCCTTGCCGGATACGAGGACGTGAACGATGCCGACCGGCTCGGGCGTGATCCGGCGATGCGCTGGATCGTTGGCGGTCGTGCTGCAACGAAGCAGGCAGCCTCTACCAGCCAGATGGGCCGGTTCGAGACGGAGTGGCTCGCGAATAATGAGAACTTGGTCGCACTCGCCGATCTCTCCGGTCATTGGATCGACCGGGTCCATAGCCGCCGCCCGGTGAAGGCGGTGGTGCTGGACATGGACTCGAGCGTGAGCCCGACCTATGGCGACCAGGAAGGCACCGCCTACAACGGCCACTTTGCCTGCACCTGCTATCATCCGCTGTTCGTGTTCAATCAGTTCGGCGATCTGGAACGCAGCGCGCTGCGTCCGGGCAACGTCCACTCGGCGGACGGTTGGCAGGACGTGCTGGAGCCGGTCGTGGCCCGATATAGGAGCAAGTTCAAGCGCCGCTACTTCCGCGCCGATGCCGCCTTTGCAAACCCGGAGGTCTACGAGTTTCTGGAGGCTGAGGCCTTCAAGTACGCCATCCGACTGCCCGCCAATCAGGTCCTTCAACAGAGGATCGCATATCTGCTCAAGCGACCGGTCGGTCGCCCGCCGAACCACGTGCAGCGGTTCCACGCGAGCTTCAGCTATCAGGCCAAGAGCTGGAGCAAGAGCAGACGCGTAGTCGCCAAGGTCGAGTGGCATCCGGGCGAGCTTTATCCAACCGTCGGCTTCATCGTCACCAACATGACGAGACCGGCGGAGCGGGTCGTCGCCTTCTACAATCAGCGCGGCACGGCCGAGCAGTGGATCAAGGAAGGCAAGAACGCCATCAAGTGGACGCGGCTGTCATGCTTCTCCTTCGCCGCCAACGCAGTGCGGCTTCAGCTTCATGCGCTGGCCTACAATCTCGCAAACTTCATGCGGACGCTGGCGTTGTCCGAGGCGGTCAAGCAGTGGTCGCTGACCAGCCTGCGGGAAAAACTCGTGAAGATCGGGGCCAAGATTGTCACGCATGCCCGCTACGTCATCTTCCAGATGGCCGAGGTCGCGGTGCCGAGGGAATTGTTCCAGGAAATCCTGCGGCTGATCGACGGACTGCGACCAAGACCGGTCCCAGCGTAGGAACTGGAGGGGCGGATACGTCACCACGACGGGAGGAGTGTGTCTGAATGACGAGGAAAAAGGCCAAATCGGCGGATCAAACGTCGTTTGGGACGCCAGGGACGATGGAAACGCCGGGAGCACTGCGCAGCCCGCCCTTGTGGCTTCCGGGGAACCCCGCCGTCTGCTAGCGTCTACGCCGTTCCAGAGTTCATCTGGGGAATGTCGGCCTAAAGGAAACAATATGAAATCCGCCCGCTCTCCCCGCACGGCGGCGATCCGCGGCATCAGCGTGCGCAAGGATGCCGAAAAGCATCTGGCGCAGATGGAGGCCAGGTACCGTGGCCTGCTGGAGGCAGCGCCGGACGCGATGGTGGTGGTGAACCAGGCTGGGGACATCGTCCTGCTGAACGTTCAGGCGGAGAAACAGTTCGGATACCCCCGCGATGAGCTCGTCGGGCAGAAGGTGACGAACATCATTCCGGAGGGCTTCGCGGAACGGCTGGTCGCCGACGATCTTCGATCCGCGGCTGAGGCGCTGGCGCAGCAGATCGGTACCGGGATCGAGCTCATTGGACTGCGGAAGGATGGAAGCGAGTTTCCGATCGAGCTGATGCTGAGCCCGCTGGAAAGCGACGAAGGCATCCTGGTGACGGCAGCGATCCGCGACATCAGCGTGCGCAAGGATGCCGAAAAGCATCTGGCGCAGATGGAGGCCAGGTACCGTGGGCTGTTGGAGGCGGCTCCGGACGCGATGGTGGTGGTGAACCAGGGCGGAGAAATCGTTCTTCTCAACCTTCAGGCGGAGAAGCAGTTCGGATACCGCCGCGATGAGCTCGTCGGG
>Ga0075525_10000470_pt1 | contig 13767 bp, 15 predicted proteins | sample NGEPertwo_FD_74795 | JGI IMG/M metagenome (GOLD analysis project Ga0075525, IMG submission 74795) | Arctic peat soil microbial communities from the Barrow Environmental Observatory site, Barrow, Alaska, USA - NGEE Permafrost154B-two | ecosystem: Environmental > Terrestrial > Soil > Wetlands >...
CGGAACCGGCCCCATGAAGATCGTGCCGGCTTGATGAGAAACGACCCGTCGATCCCTTCTTCCGTCGTGAGGATCTTGGATCGAGGGATTTCAGGCGGCTTTTGCCCGACAGGCTCCTAGTGCTCGACCTTCTTCTGGCTCAGCCGCCCGCGAAAGAGCAGACCCACCAGCAGAGCGGTCGCCGCCAGGGCGGCGGAAGCGTAGAAGGCGCCGTTTCTGCCAAACCCCACCCAAAAAAGGCCCACGAGCGGCGGACCCAGGGTCTGTCCTCCCCGGATCACCATGGCATTCACCGACATCACGGCTCCGCGGTACTCGAGAGGGGCCAGGCTCGCCACCGAGGTCATGATCGCCGGAGTGTTGAGACCGTTGGCCGCACCGAAGACGGTAGCGGGGATGATCAGCAGCCAGATCGAGTCGAGCACCGGGATGAGAAGCAGCGACACGGTGTAGAGCGCAAACGCCAGCCGGATCACGTCGCCGAGCGGCAGCCGTCGACTGATGCGCCCCAACTGCGAAGAAACCAGGGCGGTGGTCAGCGAGGCACTCGCGAAGACCAGGCCGATGGTGAGAGAGGAGGCATCGAAGCGGGTGCCCATCAGGAGCGAGAAGTAGGTGAGGTAGCTGCCGTAGATGAAGACGAAGGTGAGCACGCCGGCCGCGAAGAGGGCCAGCAGCCGCAGATTGCGAAAATGAATCCAGGCTCCCGATAGGTAGGCGCCCACCGTCCCGCTGCCCTGGGGCTCGGGATTCTTCAGGAAGAGCAGCACCAGGAGGGCCACCGGGAAGGCCAGCCCGGCGAGGGCAAAAGGGTAGTGCCAGCCCAGTAGGGCCAGGGCGCCCCCGATCGCGGGGTAGGTGGCCGTGCCGATGCTGAGCACGCTCGCGTTCAGGCCCATGGCGGCGGCGCGGTCCTGCCCCGAGAAGAGGTCGCCGATCAGGGTGGTGGCCAGGGCCCCCAGAGGCGCGCCGCCCACCCCCTGTAGGCCCCGGAAGATCAGCAGAATGTGAAAGTCGCGGATGAACACCTGGATGATGCCCGCGGTTCCGAACAAGAGCAGCGCGGGAATCAGGATGCGGCGGCGACCGTAACGGTCGGCCGCCACTCCCAGAAAGGGCGCGAGGAACACGCCGGGCAGGGTGAAGACCGTGATCAGCAGGCCCACCTGGCCCTCCGAGATCCCCAGTTCCCGGGTTATCTTGGGAAAGGCAGGAGTGATGCTCGAAACCGCGAGAACCGCAATCAGAGTTACGCTAAAGACGACCTGGAGATTGCGTTCGAGGTAAAGACGGCGGGCCATAGATAGCTTACTCTACCCGGCCGAACCCCTCAGCACTCGGTCCCGTGCCAGTCGGCCGGCGGCCGCTCGACTTCAGCGCGAAAGGGACCGCCCCAGTATGAGCGCGACGTGGCCCCGGCTGGCCGGGGCATAGGGATCGAAACTCGTGGCGTTCCTTCCCTGCACCAGGCCGTTGAAGTGGGCCCGGGCGACCGCCGTGCGGTCCTCGGCCGCGACGTCGCGAAAGCCGGAATCATAGCCGGCCGGGGGCTGGGCCAAGGCGCTGCCCTCGGCCCGCACCAACACCCGAACCAGCTGCACCCGAGTCATCGGCTCCCAGGGTCCGAAACGGCCATCCCTATAGCCCCGCAAGAGCCCGTTGGCCACCGCGGTCTGGACGTAGCCTTGAGGATAGGCGGCCCCATCGTTAGGGAGGTCAATAAAGCTCAGGAGGTTTCCAACGGAAGATTCCTGCCCGAGTTCGTAACCCTCCACCACCATCTTGGCGACCTGGGCCCGAAGCGCGGTCCCGGCCGGGCCGAAAGAGCGGTCGCTCCGGCCGCTGACTGCGCTCAGCACGTTTAGGTGGGTCACACGATGGTAAAGCTCGCCGGACGCGGGCACGTCCCAGAAGAGGCGGCGCGTCGCTGAGGGCATCTGGCCGGCGGGCAGGCCTTCCCGCTCCTCGGCCAGCAGCGCATGCCCCTGCACGCGCAGTTCCCCCGAAACCTGATCGTAGGAGAGCCCCTTTACATCGGTCCCCTTGATCAAGGCGAGACCGGCCATCACCCCGGCTGCCGCGCCCATGTTTCCCCGGACCGACTCCATCCTCACCGCGGAGCTATAGGCGCTCTCGTCGCTCGAGACGGCGGTCGGAGCGAGCAGGTAGTCAAAGCCGCGCGGAACCAGAGCGCCCATCGGCACGTGAACGGCGGCCTCGGCCGAGATCTGCTGGGCACCGGCGGGGTCATGCCGGTCGTACCGGGCGTAGCGGCCAAAGGCTACGCTCTGGCGCCTTATGCCCGCGTCGACGTCGGCGCCGCTGTAGAAATCTTCACCTCGAAACCGCACTCCAGCGCGCACGTAGGGCTGCTCGGGAATCCGGTCGACGCCCACGTGAGGATAACCGTGTTCCTGCAGATAGCGCACCTTGTCGAGCACCGCGGTCGCCATCCGCGCCCGCAGGGCCTCGCGAGAGTCGGGCCGCATCACCCAGGCGAAGGTGTCGGCCGGAGTCCGGTAGTCACTCCAGGCCTGGTTGAGCTCTCGCCGGTCGTTGGGCAGCACCTGGCGCATCGACCAGCTGTCGGCAAAACCCAGGAGGTTGTTCTCCCCAAAGGTGAAGTCCGGTCCGTAGGTACTTCCTTGGTAGAGGGGGTGCGTCAGTTGGGCCAGAGGCGGAGCGCCCCCGGGATGGAGGCGCAGAGTCAGCAGCATGCTGAGCGATTGGGGAGCGGTGGAAAACCCGTTCTCAGGACCGGGAGGTGCCGGAGCCGGACCCAGCACATCGTTGAAGACGGCGTCTCCCGTGCCCATCATGTAGTCGGCGCCCAGGGCGCGGCCCAGGTCGCCCTCGGGGGAGGCGTCGATCACCAGCCGCGCCTCGACCTGCTGTCGGGCGCCCGTCCCACTCTCGACCAGTACACGCGCAAGGCCTTCAGCACCGGGCGGCTCGACCTGCACCAGTCTTCCGCTCAGACGGCGCAGGCCACTCTGGGGCAGCAGCGAGCGCAGCACCTCTTGAGCCACCCGGGGTTCGTAGCGCAGCCGGCCGTCGCGGGCGGCGTCTATACCCTGAGCTGCGTAGCGAGACAGCACTCCCCGGCGAAACTCATCGTAGAAGCCGCTCACCGTAACCTGAGGACGGAAGACGTCTTCGACAGAGAGGCCCTGAGCCAGCGGGCTCTCGACCTCTGCGGCAGGAGCGATCAGCGCCAGCGAAAATTGCCGGCCAAAACGCCTGCCCAGTCTGTCCACCGCGTGAAGGGCGCCTATCCCGGCCGTAGTGGAACCGTAGACCAATACGTCGACCGAGAGAGTTTCTACTTCGACCGCCGCTGCTTCGACCGCCGCTGCTTCGGCCGCCGCTGCTTCGGCCGCCGCCGCTTCGGCCGCCGCCGCTTCGGCCATGGTTGCCGGAATGGTAACGGTTGCGGTCGGCGCGGAGGACCCTCCAAGCATGAGCGTCAACAGCAGCAGAACAAAGGCCGCGGCGGCACGCAAGTCCCGTCTCGCAGGTATCCGTGGCCTTACCCTCATCTGCTTATACACCTCTCCTTGAGCTCAGCTTCTGCGCGAAAACCGCTTCTACTCCCCCTCGGCCGCGGTTACCCTCGGGATCGAGCCCGCCTCGAGCGCCGCGACGGCGACACGGGGCAATATGGGGGCCTCGGGCCGCAGATCGGGCAACCAACGCAGCCACCCGGGCAAGTACCAGTTGATATCTCCGAGCAGGGCCATGGTAGCGGGAACCAGGACAGAACGCACGAGCGTCGCATCCAAGAAAACCGCGACCGCCAGCCCAAAGCCGACCTGCTGCATCATGACCAAGCGTCCGGAAGCGAAGGTCCCGAAGACCACCACCATTATGGCCGCAGCGCCGGTGATGATCCGCCCGGTGGCGCGCAGTCCCACGGCAACCGACTCCTGGTTACGCCCGGTTCGGTCGAAATGCTCACGGATGCGGCTGAGGAGGAAGACGTGGTAGTCCATGGAGAGCCCGAACAGGATGCAGAAGAGAAAAAGCGGAACCCACGCCTCCACGGCAGGAGTCCTCTGGAAGCCAAGCAGTTCGGCGCCCCAACCCCGTTGGAAAACCATCACCAGCAATCCGTAGGCGGCTCCCACCGAAAGCAGGTTCATGAAGATGGCTTTGAGCGGCACCACTATCGAGCGGAAGACCGATAGCGCTCGATGATCAGGAGGGCGTAGTCGATACCCGCCGCCAATCCGATGATGGAGATCATGTTGACCACAAAGAAGGAGAGATCGAACAGTAGAGGCCCGCCCCCCATCTCTTCGCCAGCGGGGCCACGCGTTCCAGTGCCCCACGGTTGGCGGCGGAGAGCACGGTATTGATCAGGAGCCGCGGCTTTAACGGGTCCCTCGCCAACCGCCCCACCAGTTCTTCCAGGCGCGCGAACAGGCCCGGGATACCCCGCAGTTGGTCGTGTGCCTCTCCCAGATCGTCCACGCTCAGGACCAGGGTGTCGACCGAACCGCGCAGGTCGGGCCAGCGCCGGCCAAGGAGGTTGCCGTTGGAGATCAGGGTGACGAGCAATCCGGCCTCTTTCGCCGCCCAGAGAAGGCGGGGTAGATCCCAGCGGAGGGTGGGCTCCCCGCCCCAGGCCACCAACTGCACGAGTCCCGCCTGCGCCGCCTGGCGGTACAACTCCTCCACCGCCGCGGTGTCCAGTTCGCCCGCGGTTTGGGCCGTCGGGCCACCAACGACATCTTCCGTCCGTCGCCACATGCAGGTGGGGCATCGGGCGTTACAGCGGCCGGTAACGAGATGACTAAGGATGAAAGGGCGGCCAAGTGCGCGGCTGCGCTCGGGCACTTTCGCCACTGACGACTCCCGTGTGTCGGTGGTAGAACACTCATCTGACGCTAAGCCAAATGTTCGAGATTAGAGACTTACCCATTTGACCTGGAGCCCTTACCATTGTACAACCCCTGTAGGGACGTTTTCGGGCTCCAGCCGTACGGGCGTCCCAACTTACCTACGACAGGGGACCATATGGGGTCTGGGGGGGCCTACTCTAGCGCTTTGCGCGGGAATCACGCCGGTCCGGCGTCGCGTAGAGCCGCAGCCAAAACCCTGCCCCAAGCGCGGGCGATACCCGCCCCTGGGAACCCCTTTGGGGGGGTGGTGTTCTTGAAAGTAAGCAGCTGACTGAGCCGCCACTCCAAATCAAGGAGGTAACCCGTGTCCACTGGGACAGACACACAAGTGTCTCCCGCAGAGCGTCCTTCGGATCCGACCGACCCGCTTTCGTCTTCAACGTCTTTCTGGGCCTCGAAGACCGCCGAGCGCATCTTGACCATGCTGGTCGTATGGGGGGCGGCGGCGGCCGTCACCTACGTCTTCTGGTGGGTCGACAACGGATTGGTCGACGCCAGTCTGTTCTCCGCGGTATTCGCCTATTGGGGACTCTTCTTCACATTTACCCTCGGCTTGTACCTGGGTCTCGGAGGAGGCGACTGCTACTCGTGTACTCTCCAGAGCGAGCTGTTTTCCCCGGAAGCCCTCCGCAAGGCCGCAGGGATCGGCATCGCCATGATCGGTACCGCCATATCGGTCGCGCTCACCACTCATTTTGCGCAATACGCCGGGCCTGACGGCGCCCAGGGTCTCAACCTGGCCGGAACTCAGGTGTTCTCCCTGCTTCCCCTGCATTGGGGTTTCGTTTGGGTGGTCTTCGTTCAGCACGTCGGACTGGTATAGGAGGTGCCGCGATGACCAATATCGGAGGCAAACTTGGAGTGCTGCTGGCAATAGTCGTTCTCGCCGCCATCAGCGTATTCGCGATGACAGCCCTAGATTGGCACGTGGCCGGGAGTGACGACGCCCAGGGATTGCTGGGACTCGACATCGACCTCTGGCTGATCTTCTGGACCCTAATGCTGACCGGTTATTGGGGACTGCCGGGAAAAGACGTACCCTACGCGCGCAAAGCCATCGGCACCGTGGCCATTCTCGTCCTGGGGGTGATCTTCACCTACCTATTCAAAGCGATCAGCCCCGGCATCGTCGGCGGAAGCGTGGATGAGTACCCCCTAATGTCCCTGACCTTCGTAGCTTGGTCGCTGGTCTTCGTCATGTCGGCTCTGTGGGTGGGGTCGTTCTATCCCAAGATCTAGATCCCAGGGAGGCAAAAGCTTATGCAGAGGAGGCAATCATGATGACTACCAGGAACCGCGTGCTGCTTGAAGTGCTTGTGGTCGGGGTGCTGACCGTCATCACCACCATGGTCTTGCTTGGGCTCAACATCGGCGGAGTCATTGGCTCAGTGGTGTCGCTCTGGGCCCTGCTCTACATGCTCTGGTACCACTACCTCGTGACCTGATCGCCACGCAAGTCGGCCGCCTCGGCCGTCACTGAACCGAATCCGGCCGGGGCCGTCCTCGGCCGGGTGTTTCTTCGGTGATCCTAGCCCCCCGCGACCGCGCGTCGCCTGCTCAGTCCGCCAGCCAATGGAAGGCCCAGAGGGTGGCTGCCTGGAGCACCCCTCCCAGGATGATCATCGAGAGGAGCGCCGTGCCTATGGCCCCCCAGTCGTAGCCGGTGACCATCAGGGTGCGGATCGCCTCGATGACGTAGGTCACCGGATTCCAGTCGTTGACCACCTGCATCCATCCGGGCATCAGCGCCGGGACGAAGCTCACGCCCGCGAAGGAGACCCCGAACAGGCCGGAAAGCGCCAGGATGAGCAAGAAGCCCCCCACCCCGGTCACTAGTTCGGCTCCGAGCAGCAGGCTAACGATCAGCACCACCCCGGCCATCATGGCCGCCTGGAAAAAGGGCGGAACCATCTCGCCCGCGAGGATGGACCACCGGGCGATGGGGTTGGCGCGGAGCTTGTCCAGATAACCGCTGCGGTACTCGATCAGCAGTCCGTAACCCGACCAGGCGACGGCCATGAGCGCGCTAAAGGCCACCTGCCCCGGGGCCAGGTAGGCGAGATAACTGGTCTGCTCGCCAAAGCCCGGCAGCTGCACGATGTCCTTGTAGGGTTGGCTGAAGACCAAGAGCTGGATCAGGGGAAAGAAGATGATGCTGATCACGTTGGCCGGGACGCGGATGAAGCGCCGGGTGGTGCGGATTCCCAAGTAGTAGGTCTCATGGGCGAAGCCGGTGAGTGCAGCCATGACTAGCTCACCACCCCATGATGATGGGTTGATCGGCGGCCTCCTCGCGATGGGCCCGGGTACCGGTGTCGTAGACTTTGACCAGATCGTAGGTCTCGATGGCGTAATCGATAGACACGCTCACCTTGCGTTCACCAAAAGGGGAGTTCTCTAGACCGGTAATTCCCCATAGGGAGCGGGGGTATGCAGGGCTGCATATTCCCTATCCCAAAGAACAACAGCAAGCAGGCGAGGGCCACGTTCGGTAGAATCACCAAAACCCGGCGCGGAGGTGGCGACCTTGATCGAGTGGGAGCGCAAGTACGAGAGGGAAGGGCTCAGCTTCGACGACGTCCTGCTGATCCCCGCAAAATCGTCGGTGATGCACCGGCAGGCCGACTTGAGCAGCCGTTTGACGCGCTCGATCACGCTCAACATTCCCCTGCTCTCCGCCGCCATGGACACGGTCTCCGAGACCGCCCTCGCGATAGCGCTCGCTCGGGAGGGCGGGCTCTCCGTGATCCACAAGAACCAGACCATCGAGTCTCAGGCCGACATGGTGCGCAAGGTGAAGCGGTCCGAGGCCGGGATGATCGTCGACCCCATCACCCTTCCCCTAACCGCCACCTACGGCGATGCCGAAGCGCTGATGGCCGAGTACAAGATCTCCGGCGTGCCCATTATTCACGAAGACGGCCGCCTGGCGGGCATCATCACCAACCGCGACACCCGCTTCGAGACCGACTACACCAAGCCGGTGACCGAACTGATGACCCACGAGCCTCTGGTCACGGTGCCCGTCGGCACCACGCTGGAACAGGCCATCGAACGGTTCAAGGTCCACAAGATCGAGAAGCTGCTGGTCGTTGACGATGAGTACAAACTGCGCGGTCTGATCACCATCAAAGACATCATGAAGAAGATCGAGTTCCCCCTCGCTTCCAAGGACGAGTTGGGCAGGCTCCGGGTGGGCGCGGCGGTCGGTACGGGCAGCGACACCGATGCCCGCCTCGAAGCCCTGGTGGAAGCCCAGGTGGACGTTGTCTGCATCGATACCGCCCACGGCCACTCCACCGGAGTGCTGGATACCGTAGAGCGCATCCGCGAGCGTTACCCCAACCTGCAACTGATCGCGGGCAACGCCGGTACCGCCGAAGCTACCCAGGCGCTGATCGACCGCGGCGCGGATTGCGTAAAGGTGGGCATCGGCCCGGGTTCGATCTGCACCACGCGCATAGTCACCGGTTGCGGAGTGCCGCAGGTGACCGCCATCAGCGACTGTGCGCGCGCGGCCGAGAAGGCAGACATCCCCATCATCGCCGACGGCGGCATCCGCTACTCCGGCGACCTGACCAAGGCCATCGCCGCCGGGGCAAACTGCGCGATGATCGGCTCGCTCTTCGCGGGAACCACCGAGGCTCCGGGAGAGCGCATCCTCTACGAGGGCCGCAGCTACAAAGTCTACCGGGGCATGGGCAGCGTCGGGGCCATGCGCGACGGCAGCGCCGACCGATACTTCCAGGAGAACCAGATGAAGCTGGTGCCGGAGGGGATCGAGGGCATGGTTGCCCACAAGGGCCCCCTGGGCGACGTGGTCTTCCAGTTGGTCGGCGGACTGCGCACCGGGATGGGCTACACGGGCTCGGCCACCATCGACGAGATGCGCCGGAACGCCCGCTTCATGCGCCAGACCGCGGCCGCCCTGGCCGAGAGCCATCCGCACGACGTGCAGATAACCAAAGAGGCGCCCAACTACCAGGGCCGCTGAGAGAGACGCTGCCCGCGCCGCGTCGCCGGGCCGGGGCCTTCGCGCCCCGGCGACGGCGCCCGGACCGTGCGCCGGGGTCCCGGCCTAGTGCCCGTGGTGGTCGAAGATCCGGCTGACCGCACGCTCGACTTCTCCGGAAACGGCCTTGCTCACGCGAACCTCTGCCGCCTCGCTCAGGGGACGCACCAGGACTTCCCGCAGGGCGGTCAGTCCCTGATCGCTCAACCGGAAGCAGTCGTGCACGCCTTCCCCGTAGCAATCCTGACAGATCACCCCACCCAGGGAAGGGTCGAAGGCGCACAGGAACTCGTCCTCTCCGCACTTCTGACAGGAATCCAGCTCGGGCAAATAGCCGTGCGCCACCAGCAATTTGGAACGAGCGGCGAGCACCACCCCGGCAGCCGCCTCGCGGCTCTCGGCGAGCGAGAGGTAGCCCACGGCGCGCACCAGCAGGTTGAAGGCGGCAGCGTTCTCCTCCTCTTCGGGAAAGTAGCGGCGGATGTCCTCGAGCAGACGAGCGCCTTCGTCCATGCGGTATAGGCGGTCCCGCACCGCCTGAAAAGTGCGGATGGTCTGGGCCCCGGTGATGCTGTATAGGCTTGAGCGCCCCAGGTGCAGCGAGATCTCCACCAGACTGAAAGGCTCGAGGCGGCCGCCGAGCCGGGACTTGGTGCGCCGAATGCCCTTGGCGATCGCGGACACCCGTCCGCGATCGCGGGTGTAGAGGGTCAGGATCTGGTCGGCCTCTTTGAACCGGCGTGAGCTGACGACCAGGGCCGGGGTCTCCAGGGATCGGTTTCCGCCCGCCATGTCCCTCCCCGGCCGAACTTAAGGTTGCTGGATCCGCAGGCGCAGCTAAGACTCGGAAAAGCCCTTTATGATGTCGACCGCCGACGAAGTGCCGATACGGGCCGCGCCTGCGTTGATCATCAGTTCGGCGTCCTCCGCGGTGCGAATACCGCCCGCAGCCTTTACTCCGACGTTCTCGGAGAGGAGGTCGCGGAAGAGTTCCACGTCCTTGGCCGTGGCTCCCCCTGGGGCCTTGCCCGATGAGGTCTTGAGAAAATCGGCGCCCGAGTCCTCGACGATCTTGGCCACCAGGCGCTTGAGCTTCTCGTCCAGGTAGTAGGCCTCGACGATCACTTTGACCTGCACGATCCCGCGGCCGATGTTCACGCTCTTCATGCGCACGGCCCGCGTCAGGCTGGCCAGCTCGTCCCTCACATAGCGGAAATCCCCCGAGAGCATGGCCGGGATGTTCATCACCACGTCGAGTTCATCCGCGCCGGCCGCGACGGCGGCCTCAGCGGCGGCGATCTTTGCCCGGCGGCCGTCCGCTCCGTAGGGGTAAGAGACCACCGTTCCCACCTTGACGTCGTGACCCCGCAGAAGCTGCTGCGCCAGGGGGACGAAATACGGAAAGATAGACACGGCCGCGAAGTGGTGCTCGATTGCGTCCTTGCAAAGCCTTTCGACGTCATGCTCGGTCGCCGTGGGCTCGAGCAAGGTGCTATCGATAGTCTTGGCCAACTCCTCGACTCTCACGTGATCCCGTCCTTTCCCCCCGCTCCGCCGCCTGTATGCCAACCTGAAGCGAGCGCTCACTCTAACTGGAAACTACTATTCTACCGCCCTGTGCAAGCCCCCCTGCCGAACCGCCACGTGTCACCTACCCAGCCCGCGCGTCTGCGCCGTCTCTCTGCGCGGGCCGCGAAGCCCAACCTACAATCCCAGGCGCTCAAGCATGCTCGAATCGCGGCGCCAACGTTTGCGCACCTTGACCCCCAGATCCAGGTAGAACTTCGACCCCAGCAGCGCCTCGGCTTCACGCCGGGCTTCAGAACCGATCTCCTTGATGCGCTCTCCCCCTTCTCCGAGCACGATCGGCCGCTGGGAATCCCGTTCGACGTAGATCAGGGCGCGGACATAGAAGAGTTCGCCGCCCTTTCGCGGAGCCATCTCCTCGACCTGCACGGCCAGCGAATGCGGCACCTCGTCCTGTGTCACCCGGATGGCCTGCTCCCGGATGAGCTCGGCGATCAGCAACTCCTCCGGCTGATCGGTCTTCGTGCCTCTGGGGAAGTAGAGAGGGCCCTCGGGGAGCCTTTCGGAAAGCTCCAGGCGCAGAGCGGGAACCCCGCTGCCTTTTAGAGCACTCACCGCGAACACCCCATCGGCAAAGCCCATCCGGCGAAGCACGTCCCTCCGGAGCGTCACGGACTCCTCGCCCACCAGATCCACCTTGTTGATCGCCACGAGCACGGGCGTGCGCAGCTCGGCCAGCCGGTTGGCGATGAAGCGGTCGCCCGGACCCGGTTCCTCGTCGGCAGGGAGCATGAAGAGAACCACATCCACCTCGGTCAGGGTCTGCTCCACCCTGCCCTGCATGCGCTCGGTCAGCTGATCGCGGGGCCTCTGTACCCCGGGGATGTCGAGCAGTACCAACTGATAGTCGTCCGTCGTCACCACTCCGGTCACGCGGTGCCGGGTGGTCTGCGGTTTGTCAGAGGTGATGCTTACCTTGCGGTCGACCAGCGCATTGACCAGAGTGGATTTGCCCACGTTCGGCCGACCCAGCAGGGCCACATAGCCGGAGCGAAAACCCGGCGAGGATTCGCCTATGACGTTCACCCGCTAGCCCTCGTCCCAGGCAAGCACGATGCGATGTTCGCCGGGTCCATAGAAGTCCTCGATCCGCTCGAGTTCTGTGAAACCGAACTCCGCATAGAGGCGCCGGGCGCGCCGGTTAGCGGGGTCCACCGTCAGCCTTACGGCCCGGATGCCAAACTCCCCCAAACGCCCAAGCAGTTCGCCGAGGAAGGCCCGGCCCAAACCGCGTCCCTGAAACCGCGGCCGCACCCAGAAGCCCACCACCCAGGCGGATTCGGGCTCATCCATCATGCGCATGAACTGGCAACAGGCCGCGATCTCTCCCTCGACGAGACCGAGGAATAGCGCTCCGGCCCGGGCCACCACGCCCAGATCGTAGCTGCGCAGCCCGGTCTCGCCGAAAGCTTCGCGGTCGTACTCGGAGAGCAGAGCGAGCATCTGCTGATCGGGTGCGGTCCATCGCTCGATGGTCAGTCGTTTGGCGGATTCTCTGACTTCCGTCGCCGCCTCCTTCCTATGTCTAGGACCGGCGAAGAGAGCCCTCGGCGGCCATTGGCCTTACATCTGCCCAGCTAGAGCCGTGCTCACGCCGGCGGGAGGCCACGGCTTGCTCAATTCGCCAACTGAAAGATGAGTGTGGTTACGGTGGCCCCCAGCAGCGCGCCCAGCGCCACCTCCAGGGTGGTATGAATGCCGGCCTGCACCCGGCTTTGGGCGGTGAGCCCCGCCATGAAGAAAGCCACCGCACTGACCAACAACAGATAAGGCGTGCCCGCCAGCACGAAGCTGATGGCGGCCCAGCCTGCGAACGCAACCGCGGCGTGTCCCGATGGCAGGCCGCCCGAGAGCAGATCGGTCCGCCCCGCCAGGGCTTTGGCCACTATCACGAGGAGAACCACCACAATCAGCGCCACGAAGGTCAGATGGGAAGCGGAGCTCCTAAGCGAGGTGAACACGGAGGCCGAGACGTCCGACGCCTTGGTCCCGAAGACAAAGTAGGCCACGACCAGAGCGTGCATCGCAGCCACCAGCACGGCGCCCGCGGAAACGTCCTTGGCCACCTTGGCGCGAGGATCGTAGTCCGGCATCACCAGATCGACCAAGGCCTCGATCGCGGTGTTCAAGAGCTCCGCGATGAAGACGAAGGTGATCGCGCCGAAAATGAAGAGCAGCTCCAACCGCGTGAGCGGGAAGAAGAGGCTCGCCAGCAGCACGACGAAGGCCAGCGAGAAGTGCACCCGGAAGTTGCGCTGGTAACGAAAAGCGTAGACCAGCCCCTCGAAGGCGTGGCTGAAGCTCCGGAGTATGCTGGCCCGGGGGGCGGGGCGCCAGGGAATCAGTTCTGGTTCGGCGCGCCCGAGGCGCCGCCTAGCCTCGGATCGCCGGGATGGCCGGCCTTCGCGGCTCACTCGCTTGCGATCAGCGACGCCGGCGACACGGACGCCAGAAGCTGCACCTCCCGGCTGCGCATCTCGCCCTGGTCGACCTCGTGGTCATAACCGAGCAGGTGCAGGGTGCCGTGGACCACCAGCCGCCGCAGCTCCTCACCCAAAGGAGTGCCTTCTTCCGCGGCATACATGGCGGCCACCCCTGGGCAGATGACCACGTCTCCCAGCCGGTTTTGTGGCTCGCCGTCAACCTCCGGCCACTCGGACTGATCCTCCAAGTTCAATTCGGGAAAGGCGAGGACGTCGGTGGGCTCGGCCACATTGCGGAAACGGCGGTTGAGGGTTGCCATACCGTTCTTCTCGATAAAGGCCACCGCGACCTCGCCCTCCGCTCCCTCGGCGTTGAGAACAGCACGCACCAACTGCTTCACCGCCCGCTCGCGGATGCGCACGGCGGTCTCGTTGCTCACGTCAATTTGGACGTCCCGGATGCTGCCGCCCACCTGCTCTTCGCGAGCGGCGCCGTCACCCGGAGGCTTCGCCCCGCTCCCTCCGCCAAGATCCGGCCCAGAGGCGTCACCCGGTTCTCCGGCCCGGCCGGGGAGGGCTGATTCCCCGTGCTTTCGCCGAACCACGTCCGTCCCCTCACCGCCATATCTGCTCGGAGACTCATATCTGCTCGACGACGGCACCGCCCGCAGCCGCACCTTGTTCGGCCCCACCTCCTCGGCGATCGGGCCGCCCCCACCGGGCCCATCGGCACCGGAAACGCCGCCCGGGCCGGCGCCCTGCCCCCGGCCGGGGCCGCCGCCGGAGCCGCCGCCAACCTTGCGCTCGCCGCCGGTGAAGCCGCCTCCACCCCCGCCAACCG
>Ga0075525_10000477_pt1 | contig 13614 bp, 11 predicted proteins | sample NGEPertwo_FD_74795 | JGI IMG/M metagenome (GOLD analysis project Ga0075525, IMG submission 74795) | Arctic peat soil microbial communities from the Barrow Environmental Observatory site, Barrow, Alaska, USA - NGEE Permafrost154B-two | ecosystem: Environmental > Terrestrial > Soil > Wetlands >...
TTGGGTAAAGCACTCTTTATGTAATGCTGTTGAAAAAATACCATACCAATCCTTTGTACACATATCACACCTCACAGGCTTAACTCTTTACTATATCATAATGTGAAAACTCGTGCGTGTTCAGCATTTTCTTCATCTTATTTGAGTAAGAGCCCTCTACAATAACATAAGCGGAAATGTTTGTCCAGATTATTTTTAAAATTTCGCTCGCCTGGAGTGGTGAGTAGTTACGAATGCGTAGCATCAAATACACCAAGAAGGGGTTATGTAAATCAATTTGCAGATGTTCTTTGTGACGTTATCACAGGGCATTCACCGTGTGATAATATATTATTTATAACCAAGGTTCAGTCTCTTGTTATTAATTTTATTTCAGAAGAGCCAAAGCTTTTTGAGTTCGTAACGAAGTATGGTCAATTACTTTAAAGCGAATAAAATAAAGGAGCGTGAGCGTTATGAAATGGGGACCCACCAAAGAATCAAATGTAATTTCGGATTATAATGTTTATTATTATGACCCATTCTTGGAAACGGACACTTCAGTTATTGTCGGAGCATATGACGCTAAGCAAGCTATTCAAATTGTTGTAGCGGGTAATCCTGATCTTCAAATTTCGAGGCAAGGGAATAGGTACGCGAGGGGCCTTTAGTAGGAGGAAATATCATAGGTAATGGTTATTTCTGCATTTTTGAAATTTAATGATTGTGTAAAAATGCGCTATTGAAAATAATGATTCATCTTGATACAATAAAACGTAGTGTGTATTATGATACGTACTACATATTATTATGAGGGCGAGTGAAATACCATGAAAAGAAGCCCGTTCCACACAAATAATTTTACTATATTGCCTGCAATAAGACAAAATAATTATGACCATTGGGAGAGATTTGTCTATAAAGGTATTCTCGCGGAGGGTGTTCGTGATTTGGTTAAGGAGTCTTGGAAACGTTGTGCCCGCTTGAATGTAGAGCCTTTTACTCATGCTCTGGCTAAGATTTTGCTCCCGAAAGAATTGGCCGTCAGAAAGAATAGAAGAAAGCACTTACTTCAAATTGCTAAACCATATATCAAAACACTTTACAATTTGGTTGCAGGTGACGGCTTCACTATTGTTATTACTGATGAGGAAGGTGTAGTTTTACTAATTGATGGGGACGAAGAAGAAATAGCTAAGCACAGGCAAACTAATTTGGTAGAAGGCGCTATTTGGACGGAAAAAGAAGCCGGTACCAATGCAGTAGGAGTAGCTATTATTCTTCACGAACCTGTTCAGATTGTGGGATGTGAACACTATTGTGTAACACGGCATAATTTCACTTGTTCTGTTGCACCTATCTTAGATTCCGACGGGAAAATGTTAGGTGTTCTGAACATGTCAGCTGCAAGTGAGAAAGTCTATTTGCATACTTTAGGTATGGTTGTAGCGACAGCCAAGGCGATCGAGAACCAGCTCCGAATTGAGAAGGCACTAAACGAAGTTATTAAGGCGAATAATACTATGAAAACTACCTTAATGTCTGTTCAATGCGGTATTCTTACACTTGATGAACTTGGTGTTGTGAACCAAATAAATTTACCTGCTGCCAACATGCTACAGTTTGATCTGGAGGAGGCGATCGGCAAGCATATTGACGTGGTATTTGCGGCTACCCCACATTTGTCTCAAGTGGTAACAAAAGGTGTGGTTATGGACAATGTGGAGGTTTCCGTCACCAATGATAAAGGAACTAATCACTATACTGTTAATGCCCGGCCGATTATTACCTCCGGAAGAAAAGTGGAAGGAGCAGTTGCAGTAATCCAGAACAAAGAGGCTGTTACACGTCTAGTTAATGAGCAGACTGGTGCCCAAGCTCAATTCAATTTCAACTCTATCCTTGGTAAAAGTAAGAAGCTTGAACAGGCAAAAGAGATAGCTCGTAAAATAGGTTTGACTAACAGTAGCGTGTTGCTTTTAGGAGAAAGCGGCACGGGGAAAGAATTGTTTGCACAAAGTATCCATAATGCTAGCCGACGCAAGGGCCCTTTTATTGCTGTTAATTGCAGCGCGATGCCTCGCTCTTTAATAGAAAGCGAATTATTTGGCTATGAATCAGGGAGCTTTACTGGTGCTAATCGCAACGGACGACCTGGAAAATTTGAACGAGCTAATGGTGGTAGCTTCTTTTTGGATGAAATTGGAGACATGCCGCTTGACCTTCAAGCAGTTTTACTAAGGGTCTTGCAGGAACGTCAAGTGGTACGTGTTGGCGGCTTTAAGCCTATACCAATTGACGTTCGTGTAATAGCGGCTACGAACAAGGATTTAAGAACGAAGGTTGCTGAGGGGACATTTCGCGAGGACTTATATTTTCGTTTGAATGTAGTTACCGTTAACATTCCACCGCTTCGGGAGCGTAAGGAAGATATCCCTGTTCTCCTCGAATATTTTCTCGCCCGACTTAGTCAACGACTAGGTAAAAAGGTAACTGGTGTGAATTCGAGAACCTTAAAAACATTGATGGGTTATGATTGGCCTGGCAATGTTCGAGAATTGGAGAATGCAATTGAACGGGGCATTATAGTAGCAAGTGAGGAAACAATCAGGGTGGAAGATCTACCCGAGCTGTTATCTCGTGGGTTTACTCCAGCTAAGGGCAAAGAGCTATTATCAATGGTTGAAATGGAGAAAAGAACTATAATTACTACCTTATCCCAGATCCACGGTATTGCAGAGTCCGCTAAAATATTAGGGATTAGCCGAAGCACTTTATATCGCAAGATGAACGAATATAATCTTACGGAAAACGAATTTCACAATTGACAGGATAGAATTACGGCCTCATTATGCTAAGTTAGGTCTATTTAAATGGGGCGAATTATTTTGGAACATAATTTCTTTATATGACACATTTGTTTCTTGAAATGAATCAAATGTGTTTTATTTTGTGAATTCAAATAACATCGTATTGACATAAACATGTCCAATTATCTGTCAATTATCTTAATAAACCCCCATAACGGATAAATAAGGTAGGAATTTAAGTTCTGTGGTGGCACAGAAATTGCATTGTAACTTATCATAGTGAAAAAAGAAGGTGGCATGGTTGCCAGTTTTGTTGTAACAAGCGGGGATAGATATGAGTTTACTCTATTGGAGCTGAGAAATGAGATGACAACTTTTGAACGTAGGAGAAAGTGTATTGTTGCAAGTACCTTCTTGTAGAGAATAAACCAGGTATCTGATTTGAACAACTGAAAGGGAGAAAACTATGGAATCCTTAGACTTAAAGCAGTTCCCAGATATAGCTCTGCCCAAGTTTCTAAAAGTGAGGCAGCACTTCCCAACCAAAAAGGTTGACAACATTCAAGAGGAATTAATTCGTAAAGTGTCAGCACAATTAGTAGGACTTGAAGGGAAACGTATCGCTATAGGTGTAGGAAGTCGTGGTATTTCAAACATCGACTTAATAACTAAGACATTAGTTGACGCTTTAAAAGAAGCTGGAGCAATTCCATTCATCATACCTGCAATGGGGAGTCATGGAGGCGGCACCTCTGAAGGGCAGTTGGCTATTCTGTCTTCGTTAAATATGACACCTGAGACTATGGGAGTCGAATTCGACGCATCGATGGATGTGGAAGTAATTGGAGACTTGGAGCCTGATCTTTCAATATTTTTTTCTAGAAGTGCACTGCATGCGGACTTCATTATCCTTATACCACGGATAAAACCACATACTTGTTTTAGAGGTGAGGTCGAAAGCGGAATTTGTAAGATGTTGACTGTTGGTTTTGGTAAACAAATAGGTGCAGACCATTTGCACAGTGCAGGCTATGCTCGTTTCGCAGAGATTATCCCAAAAGCAGCGTCACTGGTGGTCAGTAAGGCGCCGGTGTTGTTTGCAGTATGTATAGTTGAAAATGCATATAAAGAAATTTATAGGTTAGACGTAATTAATCGTAATGAAATTCCTCTGTTAGCGCATGAGGCGCAACTGCTCAGAGAAAGCAAGCAAGTAATAGGTAAAATAATTCTGCAAGATTTCGACATCTTAGTGATAGAAGAAATAGGAAAGGAAATTAGTGGTGACGGTCAAGATCCCAACGTGACAGGGTTGTATTCTGTAAAAAATATTTCTGGTTGTCCTAGTTTCCAGAAAAGTGTGGTTTTCGATCTAACCCAAGCATCTCATGGCAACGCATGTGGAGTAGGTGTGTTTGACATTATCACGAGATCTCTTTTTGATAAGATTGATTTTATTAAAACCTATACTAATACGTTTACTAGTACGGAAATAGGCGCCACAAAAATTCCAATGGTAGCTTCTACCAAAGAAGATGCATTGCGGGTTGCAGCAAAGACATCTAACGGAAAAAGATCTGAACTACTGAAGATTATTTGGATCAAGAATACATCAGATCTTGTCGAAATTATTATCAGTGAACCTTTATTACTTGAGGCGGAAGAGAATCCACAATTGGAAATATTGACCGAGCCTAAATGGATAACGTTTTATGATGGGGAACCAATCTTTCCTTGGTAGGACGTTCTCAAGTGCTTTTTAGTAGCGAAAGAATTATCTGTTTTCTAGTGCAAGGTTTAAGGTATTTTTTGATATTTACTTGCATGAGGATTCGAAATAATAGAACAACCAGACATATTATACAGACTATTTTAACTAGTCGGTATAATTCTAATAGTTAAACCATGTGAAATTTGTGATGCCGTACTGAGGGGGGTGATTTTAATATAGGGTGTTTCTCCAAGTAAAGAAGTAGTAGAAAAAAATACTGTTTGGTAAAAAATAAAAAAATAGGGGGAATAACATTGATTAAAATTAAACCGGTTTGGCTAGTAGTTTTAATGGTTGCTCTATTAGTTGTAGGTTGCGGTCAGAAACAAACTACTGCGAAAACTGAACCAGCGGCAGTAGCACCTGCTAGTTCAGGAGACATATTAATTGGCATGGTTAATTCTGAAACTGGTGACTATGCTTCAGCGGGTGTATATATTAAAGACGGCGTCAAAATGGCTGTAGATGAATGGAATAAAAAAGGTGGTATAAATGGCCGCCAAGTCAAGTTAATAATTGAAGATGACCAAAGTAAACCAGCCGGTGCGGTAAATGCATTTAATAAGCTGGTCTCGGAAAACAAGATCCAAGGATTCGTCTCACCAGGATATAGCGTTTTAACCATGGCGATTATGCCGAACATTGATAAGGCTGGTATTCCTACTATAACAGGGTCAACAAATCCAAAAATCACAACGCTTAATAATAAATGGATGTTTAGAGTTCGTACAAACGACCAAATTATGGCCAAGTTGGCTGCTAAATATGCAGTAGAAAATGTAAGTGATAAGGTAGCAATAATTCACGACAATAACGAATTCGGTGGCGGAGGAGCGGAAGCGGTTAAGATTGCACTAGATGGAATGAAAGTTAAATTACTGGCAAGTGAAGGCTACAATACAGGCGATAAGGATTTCACTGCACAGTTGCTAAATATAAAGAAATCTGGGGCTGAGGTGTTAATTGGCTGGGGACATCCACTCGAAGACGGGTTGATCCTAACTCAAATTAAGCAACTGGGACTCGATATAAAGGTCGTAGGAGCTGCGCCATTTGGGCAACCGGTAACTCTTGACTTAGCAAAAGATGCGGCTAACGGTATAGTATTCGTACAAGAATATTCTGCATATAATACTGATGCAAAAGTTCAAGCTTGGGCTAAGCAATTTAAAGCAAACTATAACCTTACATCAGAATTTAATGGTGCTGGATATTATGATGGAACAAATTTATTATTAACTGCTATTCAAAAAGCTAAAACAATGAGCCCACAAGATGTTAGAGAATCACTACTTAGTATAAAAGATCAGCAAGGGATTTGTGGGGTCTACGGATTTGACGCAAATGGTGAAGGATTTCGATCTGCAGTAATTGTGAAGGTAGAGAGCCAAGACAAAATAAATGTTATCAATCAAGTTACTTTGCCATTGTAAATTCCTAGAATCAGGGCGGAAGAATCAAAATATCTTCCGCCTTATTAAATCGGGGAGGGAATTAAGTGTTACTACAAATCATAGTGAATGGATTAGCAATGGGTTGTATTTATACATTAGTGGCACTGGGAATAATTTTGATTTATAACGCTACTCAAGCTATCAATTTCTCTCAAGGCGAGTTTGTGATGATGGGCGCATATTTAGCAATCGGCTTTCTAGGTGCTTGGAAACTTCCGTATATTTATATCCTCATTTTAGTTGTTTTATGTATGGCTGTATTTGGTATGGTTTTTGAAAGAATAGCGTATTATCCATTGCGTAAGGCTGACCCTCTGACAGTTATAATTAGTACTTTGGGTGTGTCTATTTTCTTAAAAAATATGGCGTTAATAGTGTGGGGCCCCTTACCATTGTTTTTTGGGCAACCGTTTAAAGGTAGAATGGTAGATCTTGGCTTTGTAACATTAAATCCCCAGCATTTGCTAATTATTTCAGTTACAGTTACTTTAATAGTCTTGCTTTATATCTTTTTCGAGAAAACTCCTGCAGGTAGGATTGTTCTTGCTACCAGTCAGGATGCAGAGGCCGCCAAGTTGATGGGAATCAGAACTAGTAAAGTGGTTATGGTGGTATTCATGATTGGATCAGCACTAGGCGCTGTAGCCGGTATATTACTCGCTCCAATATTTTTCGCCAACACTGAAATGGGATACCTTGTTGGCATGAAAGCATTTGCAGGTGCAATAATCGGAGGATTCGGAAAAATAGAAGGTGCGATAGTGGGTTGTCTGTTTTTGGGCATAGTAGAGATTTTAACTGCATCATTTATTTCGTCAGTTTACAGGGACGCCTTTGCATTCCTTGTGTTAATTGTGGTATTAATGATTAAGCCCCAAGGGTTCTTCGGAGAAAAAGTATCAGAAAAAGTTTAGGGGTGAGAATATGAAACGTAAATGGCTTGTCTATGGAATAGGTTTTGCATTACTCTTGTTACTTCCGCAACTCTTTAGCGCTCAATACTATAAAGTCCTATTTAACCAAATCGGAATCAATATAATTATGGTTATCGGCTTAAATATTGTTTTAGGATATACAGGTCAGGTCTCGCTTGCAACCGCTGCGTTCTTTGGAATTGGCGCCTATGTTTCTGCGTTACTTACGACTCGACTGGGGGTTTCGTTCTGGGTGGCATTACCACTTTCAGGTTTAGTTGCGGCTACCTTTGGTGTCGGATTAGGAATTCCTTCTCTTAGGGTAAAAGGTCACTATTTAGCAATGATAACAATTGGGTTTGGGGAAATAGTCAGGCTGATTATGATAAATTATAAAACCTTAACTAATGGGCCAAATGGAATCACAAATATTCCTGTTCCTCAGCTGTTTGGGTATACGTTGGATCGACCAGAAAGATTTTATTACCTTGTGTTAACTGTCGTCGCGTTGGTAATGATTACTACAGCACGATTAGAAGTATCAAAAATTGGAAGAGCGTTAAAAGCTATCCGGGACAGCTCAACAGCAGCAGAGTGTATGGGTATAAATACCACTTATTATAAAGTATTGGCTTTTACAATAAGTGCTTTTTGGATGGGAATTGCAGGCAGCCTTTATGCACACTTAATGTGTTACATTTCTCCAGATTTATTTGTTTTTTCTGAATCCGTGAAAATCTTAATAATGCTGTTTATCGGTGGAATAGGCACTGTATGGGGTCCTGTCGTTGGATCTGTATTGCTTACACTTTTACCAGAATGGCTGAGATTTATGCAAGGTTATTACATGGCCATATATGGTTTAGGTGTATTGATTATGATGATTTTCATGCGCGGTGGAATTATAGGAGGTTTAAGCTATATTAGAGAAAGAATATTAAGGCGTCAACGCTAACGTTTGGAGGGAAAGATAAATGGCATTATTTGAATGCGAGGATGTGCTCAAGAAGTTTGGAGGCTTAACCGCTGTTAATTCAGTAAGCTTGAAAATCGAAAAAGGCGAAGTTCGTGCGTTAATCGGCCCAAACGGTTCCGGTAAGACAACTTTTATTAATCTAGTGAGCGGTGTTTATCAGGCAACTAGTGGTAAAATCGTGTTTAACGGAACAGTAATTTCCAACTTAAAACCCTATAAAATTTCACAAAGAGGCATTTCAAGAACCTTCCAGAATATTAAACTATTCCCGGAACTAACCGTTTTGCAAAATGTCATGATAGGGAGACATACACATATAGATTCCGGATTGTTTGATATTTGGCTTAAAACGAGAAAACAGCAACACGAGGAAGACTTGAATAACGAAGTTTGTGCGGATTTTTTAAAATTTGTTGGACTAGCTGGCAAGAACAAACTCAAAGCTAAAAATCTCTCTTACGGGCAACAACGCCTGGTAGAGATCGCTAGAGCACTAGCTGCTGAGCCTAGTCTTCTATTACTTGATGAGCCTGCAGCAGGAATGAACTCGCAGGAAAAGGTAGAATTAATGAATCTTATCCGGAAGATTAGTGAAAAAGGAATAACAATACTGCTTATTGAGCATGACATGAAGCTAGTTATGAAGGTTTCAACACGTATTGGTGTATTTAATTTTGGACGAAAGATTGCTGATGGTACACCCAGCGAAATTAGGAAGGACCCAAGTGTTATTGAAGCCTACCTCGGCCATGGAGGGTTAGCTAATGCTGGTAATTAAAGAAATCTCAACATATTATGGTAACATAAAGGCAACCGATGAAGTAAGTTTATCGGTAAATGAAGGCGAGATTGTTACACTAATTGGTTCTAACGGAGCTGGAAAAACAACTATATTGAAAACGATTTCGGGGTTACTTCAACCAAAAGCAGGAGAAATTTATTTTAACAATAAAAAAGTAACTGGTCTTCCTGCTGAGGAAATTGTTAAACTCGGCTTAATACACGTTCCTGAGGGAAGAAGACTGTTCCCAGGATTGACAGTTCACGGCAACCTAGAAATAGGAGCTTATTCAGTTAAGAGGACCAAAAAAGAATTTAACCGAGATTTAGAGAAAGTATTTCAGTTGTTCCCAGTTTTAAAGGAACGAAAAGACCAATTATGTTGGAGTCTTAGCGGAGGCGAACAACAAATGGCCGCAATTGGTAGGGGATTAATGGCTAGCCCCAAACTATTAATTCTTGATGAACCCTCTTTGGGACTGGCGCCAATGCTGGTAGAAACCGTCTTTAAAGCCATAAAGGAAATTAATGACAGTGGTACAACGATATTGTTAGTAGAGCAAAATGCTTATGGTGCATTGGCGGTTGCCTATCGAGCCTATGTAATGGAAGTAGGGAGAATTACCATGCAAGGTTTGGCGAAAGATCTTCTAGTAGATGAGGAAGTAAAAAGAGCATACTTAGGGATATAGTGTTAAATCGTACAACCTCGGGGCTCAAGGATTGAAATGTCCACCAAGGTTAGACCCGAGGGGGTTCCATTTTGGAGTTGAAAGGCACAATTAAGCCCACCCGAAAAGGAGTTGTTATCTTGGTTAGACCTAACGATTTAATCAAAAGATTAATAGATATTGTTGGAAAAGAAAATCTGCTATTTGATATTATTGATCTTGAAAGTTATGCTTTTGACGGGTCTATGTATACAGGCAGGCCGGATGTTGTGGCTTTACCGGAGAACATGGAGCAAGTGGTGCAAATAGTTAAAGTAGCGGGCCAGAACGGAGTAGCTATTTTACCTAGGGGTGCGGGCACCAGTTTAAGCGGTGGAGCAGTACCGCTCTTTGGTGGAATTGTTCTGGGATTCAGCAGAATGAAAAGGATATTGGAAATTGATCTGGATAATGAGAGGGTAATTGTTGAGCCAGGTATTTCAAACCTTGACCTACAAAAGATGCTGAAGAAATACAACTATATATTTGCACCTGACCCAGCTAGTATGAAGGTGTGTACTATCGGTGGAAACATTGCGGAAAATGCCGGAGGAATGCACTGTCTTAAATATGGCAATACCAGAGACCATGTTCTCGGTCTGGAGATTGTCATGGCAAGTGGTGAGGTTATCTATACGGGTGATCTGGATAACAACTATGCTAGTCCGAACCTAACTACTATGTTCTGTGGTTCGGAAGGTACGTTTGGCATTATAACCAAAGCTATGCTGCGGTTAACCCGTATGACGGAAAAAGTCGGAACCTTGCTTGCAGTTTTCGAAAATCTCGAAGATGCAGGGAATGCTGTATCGGAAATTTTGTCCAAGGCATTAGTTCCCACAAGTCTTGAAATATTGAATGATGTAATAACCAGGTCTTTGATTAAATATATGAATGCTGATTTGCCGTCTAATGGGGTAGCCACTCTCTTAGTGGAAGTGGAAGGCTACGAGGTGGAATTGGAAGATCAAATGGCTAAAGTGATGGCAAGTTTTACAGCTAATAACGCCATAACTTCTAGAATTGCGAGGGACCAGAAAGAAAGATCGAAGCTGTGGGAAGCGCGACAAGGTGTCAACGGCATTTTTGGACACCTTGGATCAGGGCAATTGGTGCAGGATCCTTCAGTACCTGTAGATAAAATTGGGCAAATGATGAGGGAAACAGCTAGAATCGGAGAAAAATATGGTTTAATCATCTGTCAGACATGTCATGCTGGCGATGGAAATCTGCATCCTGGTATAATGTATGACGCTAATTCAAAAGAGCAGTATACAAAGGCGGAGGAAGCCAGTGACGAAATACTGAAAATTGCGATCAGTCTTGGAGGAAGTATTTCGGGGGAACACGGGATTGGGATTGAAAAGCTTAGATTCATGCCTTTGCAGTTCAGTGAAAATGACTTGGGATTCATGGAGAGTATTAAACGTATATTAGACCCAACATTGATTCTGAATCATGGGAAGATATTGAACTTGCAATCTAATATTTAAGTGAGGGATCTATTGATGGATGTATTAGTTGCGTCTCGTTTTTCAAAGATGTATTATCCCAGTTCTTCGGAAGAAGTTAGGGATATTGTCAATATAGGTAGAGAAAATGATTTTAACATTATTCCCATGGGAAATGGTACCCTTGTTTGCGACTACCTTGGGGAAATGGTAAAACCTTCAATCGGTCTTTGTCTAAGAAAACTAAACAGGGTTATGGAAGTCAATCCTCGTAATTTAACTGTTACAGTGGAGGCCGGTATAACTCTTTTCAAACTGCAAAGTGTTTTAAGAAACTATAACCTTTGGCTGCCAGTATTAAGTACAAATGAAAGTGAACGTACTATAGGCGGGATGCTAGCCGAAAATGCCAGAAATTACGAAAAATACGGACATAAAAACATAGGAGATTATGTTATTGGCTTAGAGTTTATTACTGCGGCTGGCCTGATTATTAAAACAGGTGGCAAGACAGTTAAAAATGTTGCAGGATATGATTTCACCCACCTCCTAAATGGCAGTCTGGGTACTCTGGCAATAGCAACAAAGGTTACATTGAAGTTAAACCCACAACCTGAAGTAAGAAAAACATTTCTGTATAACATCCCAGATTTTGTATATGGAAATAACGTTATCAGTACGATTAGCAAGATGTCATTAGCAGCTGTCTCTTATCACATGTTCCAGCTAACTGATTCTTTTGAATTGAACTATTTTAGTAATGCAAAAGCAGTAGCTGCAATAAGTATAGAAGGGTCTAAATCCGTGGTTGAAAATCATCTTGTTAAATTATCAACCGTGGCAGGGCAATATAGAATTGGACAGGCTGTTATTAACAGTTGTGAGTACTGGGATAATTACAGCACGCAATATGAACATATTGACATGAAATATAAACTTGCTGGAAGTGTTAACAAAAAATATTTACCGCAAATCATAAAACTGATTACAGAATTAGTACATTATCCCATAGGTGTATTTTTTGACATTGGTATAGGATATTTTATGATTTATTTCTCAAAAGAAAGCGATTTGAAAAATGCAGAGGTAAAAATATCACAAGTTTCAGTCAAATATCAAATGCATATATCCACGACTAGACTGGAAATTCATCCTTTATATCAGTCGATTAAAATTAAAATGGATAACATGAATTGCCTTTTTTCAAATAACACTATATTCTCACTGGAAAACTGTTTGATTAAGGAGTGATAAGTTTGATAAAGGAGTGATAAGTTTGATAGCAAGCGATTTGCTGGAGGAACTTAATAAATGCACCAGATGTGGTTTCTGCCAAGAGGTATGTCCTACATATAAAGCAGAACTTACCGAGGGGTCGGTAGCACGAGGGCGTATAAGGCTGGCAAAAATTGTAGAAGAGGGGAACTACATATGGAGCAGACATAACACGTTAAGCAAATACATAAACGATTGCTTGTTATGTGGTGCCTGTGTCAGTAATTGCCCCGGAGCTATTCCTACTAATGAGCTTATGATAATGGCACGGCGGAAGATTAACCAGCATTCAGGCTTTTCCTTATTTCATAAGATTGTGTACAGAGGGGCACTTTCCGATCAAAAAAAGCTTAAATTAGGACGGAAAGCGATGAGATTTTACCAGGCAACAGGTATACGAGCAATAGTGAAAAATACTGGCTTTCTAGGATTGATACCTGCAATAAAAGCAATGGAAGAAAGGATGCCTGATATACCAAAGAAAGCCTTCTTCGATATCCTACCTGATCTTAAAGTTGAACAGCAGAGCCCGAAATATAGACTGGGTTACTTTTGTGGTTGTGCAACTAACTCCTTTTTCAGCGATGTTGCTGTCTCTGCCACAAACGTATTACAAAAATTAAATTGTCAGGTAACTTTTCCCCGTGTAGAATGTTGCGGAGAACCACATAAAAGTGCTGGTGATTTGGAGGAAGCAAAAAGACTGGCAAAGAAGAATATTGATCTTTTCCTTAGAGATAGTTTTGATTATATTGTTACTGATTGTGCTACTTGCGGCAATTCCCTAAAGAAATATGGGGAATTGTTAGCCGATGATGAAGAATACAGGGAGAAATCGAAACTATTTAGCTCATTAGTTTACGATTTAAACCAGTTTGTAGTTCAAAAAACTGCTGTTTTACAAAAGGTAAACCCCAATAAAAGTAAGCAAATAACTGTCACATATCATTCCCCTTGCCATGAAGTGAGAGGACAGAAAATAATTGACGCCCCACGTGATATATTGCAAATGATTCCAGGAATTAGTTTCGTTGAAATGGAGGACGCAGATAGCTGCTGTGGTGGAGCTGGCTCGTATGGGTTTAGCCACCATAGAATTTCATTGAAAATCTTGGAAAGCAAAATGGAGAAGGTCAAGGCCACAGGGGCGAATTGCTTAGCTACTTCCTGCCCCGCTTGTATGATGCAATTGAGTTATGGTATTAGACATTCGGAGTTGAAGATTAAACTGGTACACCCTATACAACTATTAGAAATGGTATTGGATCAGTAGAACTAGTAGTTAGAGGTAGCGTAGCGCAAGATTCCGCCATGTTTAATGCTCAGCGACGAATAACAAAAAAAGGAGAGTGCCTTTTAATGGCAGAAGTTCTTTTTAAAATCTTACAAGAGGAAGAATTTGAACAAGTCGTCTATGGCTATGACAAGTTTTCAGGACTCAGGTCAATTATTGCAATCCATAATACAGCGTTAGGCCCTGCATTTGGTGGAACA
>Ga0075525_10000482_pt1 | contig 13547 bp, 10 predicted proteins | sample NGEPertwo_FD_74795 | JGI IMG/M metagenome (GOLD analysis project Ga0075525, IMG submission 74795) | Arctic peat soil microbial communities from the Barrow Environmental Observatory site, Barrow, Alaska, USA - NGEE Permafrost154B-two | ecosystem: Environmental > Terrestrial > Soil > Wetlands >...
GACCGATTTCTGCATTTAATCTATTCTTTACTTTAAGATTGTACAATAATTCCCAATTTACAATATCGCCAATTGGAATAATAACATCAGGGTTTATAAAATCCATTTCCTCGACGAATTTGTCAATTAAGAAGTTTTGTATTTCTGTTGGCAGACTATTATAGTTAATATTTGTCCCTTTGTCTAAATTGTAAAACCCAAGCCATGACATATTTGTAACATGTACATTTTTATAAAATTCATTTATACCAAATTCCTCAATAATCGAGAAGAAAAATTTGGCAGATTTCTCAGACTTTAGGTTTGATATATTTGGTAACAATTTCGATAACGAATTAGTGTCAATAAAAGGTATTCCTGTAATTCCGGCACCTTTTCTACCAGGGTTGATTCCACACATTACAATTTTAGGCAAATTTGGCTGAACGTACTTTTTTTGAAATTCTATGATATTGTTCTTATTATCAAGAAATTCAGATAGAATCCCGATGTTCTTTCTTCTCAATATCTCAGAGTATTTTTCTTTGAATGTCTCATAAAATTCAAAATAATCTTCCACAATGTTTCTCATGTTGTTTCGCTTTTTAGTATAACCCATAACATTTTGCAACTACAATTTGGGCGGGATTTAATGGATAAACTTCTTACAAGGAACTGATTTTAAAAATTATAATATCTTGTCAATGAGGCATCCAAAACCTTTATGTAACTTGCTTATTACCGACACACTTTTATTGTTTCATAATTGAGAATCTAAAATCCTTTTAATTTGCCATTTCAAACGTTCCAAAGAACCAATGTCTAATGCTCTTTGACCAGAAAGCATGCCGCAAAAGATTATTGGGGTTTCCCTTTCTCCGATTTTTATTTGATAAGTTCCGATTTCATCATTAAAATTTTTCTCAAAATCCAGATCATGCCCTAGCCATATTTTATCAAAATAAGGTATATGCTTTTGCTTTTTTTTACCGAAAAATTCAGAGGCTAATGAATTGGAAACTACAATTATCCTGGGCGTTACCTTATTTATAATTTCAAAGGAAATGTCTAATTGTGCTTGCAGAAAATCTGAATTTTTAAAACTCAATTCTTCAATTATATCTTGATTTGTTTCACGCATGAAGAATAAATCCAAATGTGTCCATTCTGCTTTACTACAATACTTTGCAACATCCTTGAACTTCTCAAAATAGGAAATGTCATTTATCTCTTCTGGAAGAATCGAATAAAATTCTATCTCATTATTTTTCACCTCGGCTTTTCTTCTCTTTGAAAAAGAAGGATTAATCCCGATAAAAAGAATGGATTCCTTTTTAATCGTTTTAGGTAAAAGTGGAGATTTACGATATTCACAATCGGGGGCGTTCAATAATTCAATATCCTTGAATTTATTCCAAATATCTAAAACACGGACTCTGTATTCTTTCTCTAAATCAATCGTATCCATTATTTATGGTTTTGAAAGGTTAGATTCCCAATTTGCCTTTACTGTAGAGTACTAAATCGATTGTCGCAGTATGCACCTCATTTTCAACTTCATCTAATTGTTGATTATAAATTTCAGAATTAGCATAAGGTAAATTGCGCATTTTTGTAAGGATTGTATCGCATTCCTTTGTGTCCTTTTTCCACTCAACCATTCCATCATCTTTCAATAAATGTGCTTTATACGACTTAATATGGTTTGATAATTTCACTGCCAAATCAGAGGCTATTTTGTTGTAATCTTTGTATTTATTGACAGATACATTCATGGCTTTAATACAGCTTGGATCACCATCAAATAATGCTTGGGCAACATCCATGTTTAATACACATTGAAAACCATTTAAATACACAAATATTTTATCATCTATTATTTTCCTTTTTACATTGAGTTTGTCAATTCTGGAATACAATTCAACTATGACATAATCTTTACCCCATTTAGATAAAATATCACCTGTAGTGTAATACAATTTACCAGTTTTTACATTCTTAATGATGTAATTATATTGGTCGCAGATTTTAGCCATTCTCCTTGCCGCAATTGCGGGAAGATAACTGTACAAGGTGTCTTTTAAAATTAATTCATTTGCAAAAAAATGTTTGTAATCATTTGATAAAATGGCATATCTGTCCATTTTTATATATCTCCCGTTTATCTCTTTTCCTATACTTACGGTGTCAACCTTAAAAACAGTTCTCTTTGTTCTGCTTGTTTCATCTGATTCCATTTCGAATTCGTTAATGGGGAAAACTTCTACATCAACATAGTCAAGTACTGTATTTTTTAAACTGTCTATAATTTGATACTCAGTTTCTTGGGCGAAACTTGTTTGACACATGAAAAAAGCCAAAATGGATAATACTAAATAAATTCGTTTCATAGTTTCTGATATAAAATTGACTGCATGGTTGTACATTTATGTTTGTTACGTTCCACAACTACTCGAAGGGGTTGGTTTTCATCAATGAACTTCCTACGAAGTGTTGCACTTCATCTTGCATCGTGTGGATACTGTAAACGAAACACCGAAAACTGACCTGCCGGGTCACTTGCTGTTAGCACCCTCTCATTCATTTCATGAGTCAGTGTATTAGGTATTCGTCGCCTATCTCATATACTTTGTTGCCGACAAAAGTTGTTTTGGCGAAAAAGTTGCCACCATCATAGCAATTATCCAATGCTATTGTAACATTAAAATAACTTAATTTGTATGTGCCACTTTTTTTGTCTTTTAAAGACTGCAAAAGTTCTTCAGTTTTTATTTCAGCAGGAACATCCTTACTCTTGATTGTTATGGATAAGTTTTTTGAATCTAAAGACACTTTTATTACACCTAAATATTTTATTGTGTAAATAACATTTGCGTCAATTCTTGTTGTCGTCGAAATTGAATCACCCCAAACATATTCCTTAGGATTTGAGAAACCTAATTTAGGTAATTCATTTTTTATAAATGTTTGGAAAGATTGGTAATTTGTTGATTTAGTGTCAATGTCCACGGACCAATTTGTCTTAAATTCCTTTGTCCCGTCTTTGTTTAATACAATTTCAATGCATTTGTTTGCAAATTCATTGCTTTTCTGAATTATCTCGTAATAAAAAGCTTTCAGAAAAGCATTGCCATCTATTAATACCGGCTTGTTCTTTCTGTCGGAATAATCAACGGAAGTATTCTTGAATTTATTTACCGCGTTGGCCTTAAATGAATTGTAAGTGCTATTTTTGATTTCTTCATCTGTTTGCTTTTCCACATAGCAATACATAAGATAACCAACTCCTTTTCTTACGGGTAGTGCGAACCACTTCAAAGAGACTGAAAGTTTTACATTATACCATTCTGTAACTTCAACAATTATTCCTTTTGAACAATTGCGATAAATTTTACTTCGTTGTTGGGAATCACCTTCATTCTTTTTAACGAACTCATAGCCTTGCTTGTAGAACGCTTCATTGGAGTATTTATAATCTTTAATCAATGGATCATTCCATACAATTACTCTGTAATCGGATTCGTATTTTGTTTGCACAATAGTGTCTGGAGGCTTAACCCCATTAATTATGAATTTTTCAAAATAGGTTACTGATTTAGAGTCTGTTTCCTGTGAAAATACAATCAAGGAAGATAGGGCAGTCAAAAAGAAAAGTAATAATTTTCGGCTCATTTGAATTAGTAGTTAAGATACTTTCTGATTTGCATCCATTCTTTTAAAACATAAAAGGAATTTGTCGTGTTGCTTGGACTCGTTGATGGAAGTGTTCTAGTTGATAGCTGGGTTTCTATTTATTAAATTACGGTTTTTTCAAAATCCATTTACTTTTTTTGACTCTTTTTCTTCCTTTATTTTTCTATTATATTCTCTCGCTGGTTCAGCTTCTTTGCTATGAAAAATGCAGCATTCTACCTTGTATTCAGAGCCACTATATACCTCTTTTACGTCAATCGATATATATTTATCACCGATTTGCCAACTATAAGCAGTTATTCCTTTATCTGGTTTCATTTCAAAAAAACCTGGAAACCCATGCTCTACCGTAGGTTTGCCATATTTATTCTCTATGAGTCCTTTAAGGCGAAGGACTGTTTCTTTGATGTCTGTGTCATAATAATTAGCATTTTTTTCATTTGATTCCAGGTCAACACGAAAAAGTTTATCTTTAAAAAAAGCAGCTGCAATTGAAGACATCCCTTCAATATTAGTTTCATCTGAAAAAAGGATTAAACTTTGATAAGCATCATTTTTGTCCCCAGAAATAAATGCATTTTTAAATATTTTTGATTTTTTTGTTTCTTTTAAAGACATTCCAAAATTTGCATCCCCCCAAGCTATTAAAGCTAACGAATCAACCCGAACTTGTTCTAAAGAGTCAATCCTTGATTGTTCTATGGCTTTTAATTTTTGTACTTCTTTGTCATTTTGAATTGTGCTTTTATTATTTCCATTATTACAGGAGAAAAATAAGATTGTCGATGCAATTCCCAAAAATATTTTTTTCATCTAAGTCCTTATTTAATGTTGTTAAATTTGATGTCAAATATAGTTATTGAAATCCATCATTCATTGCACTGCGGATGTAAGTTTTTATTCAACGGGCAAAAAATTTATTATTCAACCATACACCTTCGCCTCATACGAGTTAACTTCGGTCTTGATCCCCCATACTGCCACAAGCCATTCCCTACGGCAAAGAAGATATTTCACCGCATCACTCATGTTTGTGCTCTCCATTGGTAAACGCGTCATTGATAATTTCTCCGACGTTTTTTTCTTTTTTAGCTTTCCTGTAATATAGGTCGCTTGCGCCAATTCAATCGAACTTTTTGCCTCCCGGCAATTAAATTGGTCAATTAGTAATAGTGGCAGTTTGGGATTATTCCAGCCAAGCAGTTGAATCATAAAAAAAATACTCATCTATTAACCTCTTACATATTCAAGATAATTCTGAAGTTGATCTTCCAGTGTTTCTGCCCATTGAATAAATGGCCATAAACTTTCTCTATTAGGCAAATTTGAACTCTGTTCCTCCATCCCCGGATGTGCAATCTCGTTTCGAAGCATTTCTGCTTTCCTACATAGATGATCGTTTTTAAGGACTGGCACCATCTCTACGACACTTTGTGTATTTTGTGCAATCGTAAATTTATCAATCATATTGGTGCATTCCATTAGATTAGATGTATAGTAATCTCCGCTCTGAGTAAAATTGAATTTCTTTAATTTATAAAGCTCTTGAGCCTTTTTAAGTCTATTCTCAGGCATTTTTTTAAATGACTCCTTGGAATTCTTTAAGGCTACTTCAAGCAGCATTCTTTCCAAATTAATTAACATAGAAAATAAGCATAGGCGCAAAGGTTGTTTATGTAGATCTTTGTACGAAAGCCAACCAATGAATTGATTTCCTTGCAGAATAAGAAAAAAGGGCCCAGAAACTGTCTCAAATGCGGTAATCGAATCAAGTAATGAAGTATCGGAGGATAGAATTGATGCTGGTGTTATTAATTCCATGCAATCATTGATTGATTTTTCATAATCAAACATATCCAATCCACCCTATAACTTTATTCTCGTCAGTAACAATTGCAATTTGTTCCACTGGATCGAGGCCTCTTTCATCGCATAAATCGCTCCATTCAGTCCACACAACCCTTACTAAACTGCGACTTTCAAAGGTAGACAAGAATGGTGTGCAAATATCTGTCACCGTAATAAGATGTGCTAATTGTTGAAAATGAGAGTTTGAAGTCATATCATCATCGATTAAGTGTTTTATGTTTTTGCCAGCTTTAGTGTCAGATAAGGAAACTGTAGTAACGGCAATCAGTTTGTCCAATATTGGACTAAAAATTATTTTTTACACTTGGCTGAATATTTCTTGTTATGCCACATATACAATGCTGTCTACTGGTCTTCCTTATTTACCCAAATATGGTTTTATTGATTTCTGTAATTAAATTTTGTCCATCAGGGTCTTCATCATAATACATGTAAGCCCTATTGACTTTTCTCTCAGCCAATTCTTCTCGAATATTTTGTTTAAATTTTGCTGGAATTTTTATTTGAAAGAAATATTTTGCAATGCCACTATGTTTGTTGAGCGGAATATTGCATGTGTCATTTGAAGACACTACAAATCGGCCTTTTTGCTTAAACATGCGATATTCAAAAATTCTGTTTTCAATATCGTCAAAATAGGATGAAGGATTAATAACGTAGGTTCCATTCATTTCAAATGGATTTAATTCATAAAATGATTTACTCGATTGATTTTGCCCGTGTCCTAAAATTAAATCGATGGGCATAATAAGACACCATATTTGACCGTCTGAATCATTAATTGAATTATCCTCGGACTTTTCAGTTGAAAAATACAGCGCACTAATTATTTCAGCTGTCCAATCTGTAAGTGTAGTTTTTACTCCCGCGTGCTGTGCTTGGAACAATAGATCCCAATCCTTACCATACTTTTTATTGTAGAAAATATCTCTAAGCACTTTTGATCCAATTTTCTCAACAATTGTTTTCTCAAATTCTTGTATTGCCCTTTTTTCTAAGTCTTTACCAACTTGAGGATTTTCAATATTTAAAGGTGGCCGAAATATTCCAGAACGGATATCCCATCCATATTTTTGCTCGCCTCTATAATGAGGCATAATTTCCACAATTTGGCGACGAAACAACTCTCCTCTGAGTTTAATAAATAATTCGTGCAACTTTTCAGCGTCGTCAACGGAGGAAATTATCAAATTTTCTCCAACAATCTCATGCTTCGTTTTTTCAAATGCTTCGTCTCGTGTCATATTGTTATATTTCAAGTAGTTTACTTAATAATATATTCAAATAACTTATCTCATAATATGTCTTTTGGTCATAGATAGTACTTGGAAAACCTAAACTGTAATTGTTAATGCTCAAATAAAGCTGGGTATAGGCTGTAGTCAATCCTGTCAGTTAGGTTGTTCATCTTGATGTGTTAGTCAAGTAAAGGTAACATTCTCCAGAATCGATTTGAGAAAGAACTTCGAAAGATCAAAATAATTCTGATCCATACTTCAACCCCTACTTTTTTCTGAATGACCGGAACATTGTGGTTCCAAATTCCAGATAATAATAGGCAGACACACTGACCTCCATGCCGTAGTCTTAGAAACTGATTTCTGACCTAACAGTTTGGGAAATTTTGCCACGTTCTCTCCAAAGTAGATAGATACCTCCACTTTGGGGAGATCGTTGGTTTTTCCAAGAACAGTATCATCAAAAGTGGAAGCTAATGGAGCTATTGTAACACTACGCAGCCTGAAAGATGATTGATAAAAAATTATCATCCACATCGACGGACAGTCCTTGACTTTTCAAATCGACGATCAATAACTTTGCCTAGGAATTAGAGAGCACAGCAGGCAATTACAGACATTAGAATAGCGAATAATGAACCCACACTTAGAGGTCAGACAGACATGCAATGATAGTGAGACATCACTGATTAATTGATAATCCTGGAAGACTTAGTTATATTTCCATTTCCCCTCCTTATCCCAATTTTGATTCTGAAAAATATTTGCCGATCTACTTTATTTAATCTAATTTTGGTGAAACGTTAAGTAAATCGCTTTTACCTTGACTATAATAGAAAAATAAATTGAGCATTAATTGGAATAACATACGAGCAATTGATGGCCAGCGAGAAGGGTTTGAGGAGTTAGTGTGTCAACTTGCAGGACAAGAGAAAATCGTGAATCAGGTGCAGTTTGCCAGAATTGGTAAACCTGATGCAGGAAAAGAATGCTATTGGGAATTAATCAATGGAGATATTCATTGCTGGCAAGCCAAGTATTTCACTAACAGCTTATCAGATAGTCAGTGGGTACAGTTGGATGAATCCGTTAAAAAGGCCATCGACTATCATCCTAAACTAAAGAAATACTACGTAGCCATTGCCGTTGACCGGCCGGATGGGAAAGGACGCGGAAAATCAATGCTTCAAAAATGGAAGGATCATGTGACTGCATGGGAAATGTACGCTTCATCAAAGAAAATGAAGGTTTCCTTTGAGTATTGGGGTAAGCATGAATTGGAAACACACCTTAGAAAGCCCGAAAATGAAGGTCTGATCTATTACTTTTTTAACGAAACTGAACTAACAGACCATTGGTTTGACGCAAAAAATCAGGAAAGCATTGATGCGCTCGGTGGCCGGTATACACCTGAATTAAATTTTGACTTGCCATTTTCACGTTTCCATGATGGATTCACGAGGGATCAAAAGTTCTCCGGTCAAATTAATGGTCAATATGAAGCTGTTCTGGACAAACGAAGGAGGGCAAATTTAGGAGTCAAGAGAAAAGGGCTAGAAGGGAAGATTTCCACTTTGGATAATGCCATTGAAGCCTTTAAGCAAATATACGAAGACATAACATTTACTGGGGTTGATACCATTCCTTTTAATGCTATCCGAAATGGACTGAAAAACATTGATGAATCGGTCGGGGCAATATCTGATCTGCTGAACGAGTGGCGAGAAAAGGAAGAAAATGTCAAGAAAGATAAAGGGGAAAGAATCGATTATTATTCAAGACCTTACACCAATGAGCTTTACGGATTAAGGGAACTTTCATCATCATTATACAGCTTTTATGCCTTTCTGGATTCCGAAGTATGCGCACTGGCTAATAATCCTTATTTGATATTGATCGGCCCAGCAGGTATTGGAAAGTCACATACCCTCGCTGACATTGTTTCCGAAAGAAATCGAAGCAAGAAAACCAGCCTGTTACTACTGGGTGAGAACTTTTTAACCAATGAATTGCCATGGACGCAAATTCTACGGAATCAGTTGCGTTTTCAAGGTAATGAAGATGTATTACTTTGTGCTCTGAATGCAAAGGCAGAAAGCCAACAGAGTCGCATCATCATTGTTATTGATGCCCTTAACGAAGGAAATGGTAGACGTGTCTGGCCAAAAAAACTAAAGGCTTTCATTCGCTCATTTCAAAAGTTTCCGTGGCTCGGCATTATTGTAAGTATTCGTAATTCCTTTGAAAACTTAATTGCCCCGAAAAGTGATATTAATGCTTCAATTGCTTCAAGGATTTACCATCCGGGCTTTGAAGGTGTAGAGTACAGAGCATCCATGCATTTCTTCAGAAAATACGACATCATTCCTCCCGTTTCCCCGCTCTTACATCCTGAATTCCAAAATCCCCTTTTCTTAAAGCTCTTTTGTGAGGGCCTAAATAAAAAGGGACTTAAACAATTACCTGAAGGATACCAGGGCATTTCAGCCATCATCGAGAACTATCTTGAAGGAGTTGAAGAGAAATTGTCACAACCCGATGAGTTGGATTATGACTTACGGTTGAAACTTCTGCGAAAAACGGTGGACGGAATACTTGTAAAAATGATTGAGGAAGAGGAAGACCATTTACCATATGAAACTGGTGAAGAAATTGCCAGTATCACCTTTTCAGGTAAATGTGGAAGTGACGACAGACAATACCTAAAGCGATTAATCTCCGAAGGAGTTATTAACGAAGATCTGTATTGGAGAGAACAGAAACACTATGATGGCATTCACTTTGCCTACCAACGATTTCAAGACCACTTAATTGTTTCCGCTTTGCTTGACAAGTACCTTGACCCCAGCAACCCTCAAAAATCGTTTGAATCTGGCCCGTTGAGAGATTTACTGAAGGACGAATCTGAAGCAAGCTTTAATCAAAACCTTGTAGAAGCACTTTCTGTACAGGTTCCTGAACGTGTTGGTATGGAACTACATGAAATAGCCCCATATGCGGCTAACTATTATGCAACGGCAAGTGCTTTCATTGATGGGTTAATATGGAGACGTTCGGATACTTTAGGCGAATCTTCCAGAGAATACGTTGATCAAGTGCTGGGTAAAAACCGAGGGCTCTTTTTTGATTTTCTGGAAGCATCCATTTCAATGGCATCCAAGCCCGATTTTTACTTTAATGCAGACAGGTTGCATGATCATTTGTACAGGTATTCCTTGGCAGAGAGAGATGCAGGCTGGACAACCTGGCTACAAGACAAATACGGAGAATACTCTGGCTATAACTCCGTTAAACGTTTGATTGATTGGGCTTGGAGTGAATATCCCAAGGAAGAAGTTAGTAATGAATCGGCAAGGCTGGCGGCGGTTATGCTGGCTTGGTTTCTTACCAGTTCAAACAGGTATCTAAGGGATGCCACCACAAAGGCATTGATCTGTCTACTACAAGACAGAATTGCAGTGCTCGTAAAAGTACTACAACAGTTTGAAGGTGTAAACGACCCCTATGTTTACGAACGTTTGTTTGCAGTGGCATATGGCTGCGCGTTACGAACACAAGATCAGCAGTCATTAGTTCCTCTAAGCAACTATATCTATAAGACGATTTTTGACGTCGAAAATGTTTATCCACACGTTTTACTTCGGGACTATGCCAGAGGCGTGATTGAATACACGATTCACCTTGATCTGAAGCCTGTCATTGAGGTTGAAAGGATTCGTCCACCCTACAAAAGCAAATTTCCCAATGAACTCCCGACCATTGAAGACATTGATGTCAAGTATAAACCAAAAGGTGAGGATGGACATCATGGTAGAAAAAAATGGGGAGCTACTGCCATCTTAAGTTCAATGACAACTGAATACGGTAGAGGAACGGCCCGATATGGTGATTTTGGTCGATATACTTTCGAGAGTGCATTGAGAAATTGGGAAGTCGATTGTGATGGATTAAGCAATTACGGAGTACAGCGAATTTTTGAATTAGGTTACGACCCTGAGGTTTTCACCGATTTCGATTCAAGACAAGGTTCAGGTCGAGGAAGTGGGCATTTGGAGCGTATCGGTAAAAAATACCAGTGGATTGTGTTCTACGAAATTCTTGCAAGGGTATCAGACAATTGCAAGATGCATGATGAAGGAAGCTACACTTGGAGCAAGCAAAAAAAATATACAAAATATAGTGGCCCGTGGCGACCCTATGTGCGGGATATTGATCCGACAATTATCATAAAAAAGACCCAAAAGGAAAACTATCTTGAAAATGCAGAGAAATTACCTTGGTGGGTTCCATATAAATATCAGAACTGGAAAGAAGATACAGAACCGTGGAAAAGGCGGTTCGATGATTTTCCAACAATATTAGAACTGCTAACCGTAACAGACTCAAATAGTGTCGAGTGGCTGAATCTAAACATGCACGCAGATTGGACAGAGCCAAAGAAGTTAGGGGAAGATCGCAGGGACGATAAAGATAAACGAATCTGGTATGACATCGGTAGTTGGTTAGTTGCGCCAAAAGAACTGCGCAAGATGCTCAAAGTAGACCATGCAAATAATGCCTGGCGAAATTGGTCGCCAAGCGTATCAAACCGATATGAAGTTTTTAGCCGTGAGTATTATTGGTCTCCGGCTTCGCTTTTCTTTCAACTCACTCCTTATTATGGAGGTGACGGTCTACCGACAGAACTTGAATATCCGGAATCAGGGCAACAAATCGCCATGGCACATCATACGGCACTGTATTTTCTGTGGGAAGAAGAATACGATTGCTCAAAAGAAGATGTAATCAGTTATTATAAACCTGCACCTCTAGTTTCACTCGGATTAAAACCTTCGCTGAAAGAAGGTGAATACGTAAACGACCAAAATGAAGTGGTCTGCTTCGATCCTTCCATTAATGAAAAGGGGCCGACCTGTCTGTTGATGCGTAAAGACCACATGCAGAAAATCATGAAAGAATCCGGATTAAGACTAGTGTGGATAATTCAGGGCGAAAAGCAAATACTTGGAAATAATCGCAGCCAGCAACCGAATATTGATCATGTTGTTGGTGGCCTCTATCACATCGATGCAAAAGGTACTGTTTCAGGTAATTTTGAAAGTTATATTACGAACTATGATTAGGAATAATTAAAAATAGAAATACTGTAGCTAATCAAGTAACATGTACCACCAGTAACCATCCCAGTGAGAGCGTCCCACACCAATGTACAATCGGTTCTCGGCTTAAGCAGTTCATTAAGAGGTGGCACAAATTTTTCGGAATAAGTAAGCATAGCCTCGCACCCTCTTGCGCAGGCATTCTAAGCTAATCGCAGCAACCAGAATAGGACTCTGGCTAACAGCCAATCCTCTCAATTAGTTTAAATTGATGTTCTGCTACCATTTTGAGATTTTAAGCATTGTATCACATTAGTGGACATATCCATTAACTCCACACACATCGTTGATTATTTCTGAATAGTAACAGTGTCGATTGAGGCTATAGGAGCAATTAGATACGAATAAAACGGACCCTATTCCTTGTGTTCTCCGGATTCCTGGTGACTCTGAAACCAGGGCTTGTCAGAGTGTGGTTTTTCTTTATGAAATTTACGGCCCATTAATGCAGGAGCCTGGTTCATTTCTTTAAGTAGTCTATCACCGGAAGGATTCAGCAACGATGGATCATTATTACAATTCCAATTTACACTTTCCGAAACAGGGTAAGCATTCATTCTGTCATATGGATAAGCCAAAAGTATTCGTAAAGCTTCAGACAAAGGGTTCGAAGCTTTGATCCAGTCCGTTTCATTTGACCTTGAAAGAATTACCGGCATCCGTTTGACCCCAATACTTTGTAATAATTCATTCGCTGTGGTTGTAATAATTGTAAACGAGTAAATGATCTCGCCTGATTCCGGATTCTTCCACTGATCGTAAAGTCCCGCAAAAGCGAACGGCCTGTTCTTATTCTGTAAGTATACAAGGTAAGGTTTGTTTTGATCTGACCATTCGTAATAAGCATCAGCAATCACAAGGCACCTTTGCGATTGGATTGGTTTCCGAAAGGCTTGTTTCAGAAATATGGCTTTCGATCCATTATAATTGGGATTATCCGCTCCGTTCTTATCCCCTTCGACCCTGGCATTAATGAGATTCATTGGTTCAGCAGCATAGAATGGCGTCATCCCGAATGTGAACACTTGAATCAAATGTGGTTCCTGACAGGTGATCACATAGGTCTCATCACCTTCCGAAACAGCATACAATTTTGGTAGAACCGGAGTGTTCGGACCGAGCAGGGCATTAAACCGGGGCTCAATCCGTTGAAGTTCACTCGCCAATACAAATCTCATGCACATGATTATATTTTAATCAAATATTTGGTTGTAATATAATCATGTTGTTTGAACGTTGTTCCAGGGAGTGTGTTAAATCTGCGCCAAACTCAGTTCTGGGTAAATTTGATTCTTTAGTCTTTGTAATCGAGTAGGAAAAACGGGATTAGTTCCAGTGTTTGTCCCTTCACACCACAGTGCGTATCGTTCGAAACATGGCGTTTTCTTGCAAAGTTTAATCATGAAAATTATTCAACCTGATAACAAACGATGGTGTCATTGCCCTTTAAATAGAGTCGACCGTTAAAGATTGTGGGCTGTTGTTGAATTCCCAGTCTGATTCCTGGGTTGACCCGTCCTAACTCCTTATATCCGTCTTTGCTCGCTTCGGCCAGAACAAGTTCATCATGCTTTGTCAAGGCATAAATCAATCCATCGGCCACAATCAT
>Ga0075525_10000487_pt1 | contig 13483 bp, 20 predicted proteins | sample NGEPertwo_FD_74795 | JGI IMG/M metagenome (GOLD analysis project Ga0075525, IMG submission 74795) | Arctic peat soil microbial communities from the Barrow Environmental Observatory site, Barrow, Alaska, USA - NGEE Permafrost154B-two | ecosystem: Environmental > Terrestrial > Soil > Wetlands >...
AATCTCTGAAAGCCTTGTGTTTACTTGGTTGCGGGGGCAGGATAAGAACCAATCCGCTGTGCGGATTCCATAGGGGGCGCTGCCCCCTTTTGGCGGGTCTTGCGACCCTGTCACCCCCGAAGATGTGCTCCGATGCTTTTAATATAGGCAATCGCATCTCACCGCAGGGGAGGTTCCCTCCCCTGCAACCCCTCCGGTTCAAATCCTGCCATACAGAAAAGTAAATTTCTGCAGGCATAAAAAAAAGCAGGCATATGCCTGCTGAAATTTACTTGGTTGCGGGGGCAGGATTTGAACCTACGACCTTCGGGTTATGAGTTATACCACGTAGTTAAGGTGTATACAACTACATACAACATATAGTGGTTAGTTGCAATAGTTAGAAGGTATAGATACAATTTGATGGTACTATTATAAACCGTTTTAAAGCCGGGTATGGGGTGAAGTATGGGGTGGATTTATTTACGTTGTTATCAACATTAATATCAAAGTGGGGCAACCTCTAAAAAATAAATCGACTCTTATCTCGCATTTATCTGTCCCATCTGGCCAATTCATTAAAAACTACTATATATAGATAGATTATATAATAAATTGTATCTAATTTAACGTATTTGTATATAGGCTTGATATTTTACGGGACACATCCTTAAAAATTATCTGTCCACTAGCTGTCCAATGTGGCCAATTATCTGTCCAATTGGTTAATTATGTGTCCAATCTGTCTAATTATCCGTCCACGTCCAAAAACATATCCGTAATTGTTACCATTGCAGTAGCTTGAAGTTCTGGCAAAACATGACTATATGTGTCTAATGTTATTTGAACATTTGAATGTCCAAGTATTTCACTTACAACCTTAACTGGGATGCCTGCTTCCAGGGCTCTCGTTGCAAAAGTATGACGCATTGCATGAACATTTCCATCATCTACCTTCGCAATGTTTAACACTCGTTTAAAATACTCCTGGAATGTCTTTGGTTCAACGTAATATCCATCATCCCTACAAAATATAAGGTTGTTGTTCTGATAAGCTTTTCCCCAATTCTTTTTATTAAGATCTTCCCGGTCTTTATATTCTTTGAGTTTTTCAATTATCTTAGGTGATATGGATATTGTCCGGTCCTTGTTATTTTTAGTAAATCCTTGAATCATTAACGTTGTTTTCTCTGGTACTTCTTTATCAAAGTTTTTAAGTCTGCTCAATTGCTTGTTAATTTTTATTGTATGCTTTGTAAAATTAACATCGTTCCAATTTAATGATAAAATCTCACCCAAACGCATCCCGGAATATAGATCTAATATTATTATCATCCCCCAACGTTCACCAGTACAGGCTTTTTCAATAGCTTTCTGTTCTCCTGGTGTAAAAACTCTAATGTCTTTTTTCTTTGGTGTTTCCGGCAATGTTATTCTTCCGTCAGTGACTGGGTTTTTAGGGATCATGTCGTTAGCATAAGCAACTTGCAGGGCTTTCCTTAAAACAAGGTGTATGTTTCTGATTGTCTTTTCAGACAGTCCACCTTTCCCGTCTATGCGGCCACTCTTAAGCATGTTAGTATATACCTCTTGAATAGTTCCACTTTTAAGATCCTTTAATTTTATATGGCCAAAATTAGGTTTTAAATGCTGCCTGATTATCATTTCATAACTGACTCTGGTTGAAATCTTAACACTGTTAACAACGTGGTTCTCATACCAGACATCCAACCACTTACCTACTGTATATTTGCTTTGCTCAATATATGTACCTTTGTTGCTCTGCGTTCTAAACTCTGCCAGTTTATCAGAACATTCTTGTCTGGTCCTGCCACTAAAATATTTTAGCTTCTGCTTGCCATTGTCATTATATCCAATAGTAATACGGGCTTCCCATCTACCATCAGACTTTTGTCTAATATTGCCTTCCCCGTTGCCTCTGCTCTTTTGTCCTGCCTTTTGTCCCATACCCATTCACCCCTTATTTATGTATTATATTATATCATACTATATTATCAGTCAATATTTATTAAAAAATAGGAAGCTTAATTGTTGCGAAGATAATTAAACATATAACTTCTTGTACTAAAATAAAAACAAAATAAATGTTTCGAATAAGCATTGACTTCTTAGGTATCCAGGTATAGGGTGTATTTATTGGCTATCCTATAACAAAAGAAAGGAGCTTTTAACATGTCACCCAGACCAAAACTAGAAATTACAAAAAGCAATCAATACAGGGTCCGGCTAACAGATAAAGAGTTATCAGAGTTAGAAGAATGTTGTGAATTAACTGGAATGAAAAAGGCTGACGTAATTAGAGAAGGTATCAAACTAATCTATGAACAAGCCAAAAAACAGAAATAGAGTCATTGCCTGTCACTAAACATGAACAATGACTCACATCACAAAGTTACCCAAAGGGCAAACTTGCACCCTTATTATATTATAAATTGCGAGTACAAACAATATAAAAGGAGAAAATAAAATGAGTAAAGTTAAAACAATGGAACAGTTCAAGAAAACTATCAATTTGGTAGAACCGGGTAATTATGATTTGAAGTTTGATGAAATGGAGCTATTAATAGAAATGTCTAGCAAAGATTTATGGCATTCAGTTTATGACGCTTACAAATTTGGATTTTTAAAAGGATCCAGGAGTGCAAAAGCAGAACAGAAGAAAACATTAACGCAAGAGTTAATAGAAACCGCCAAAGAAGCTTAAATAAAAAATAGCTGTTATCCTTTCTTACTAATAGTTTGATTGTTAAATTTAATAAGTGCCAGGCGCACAATTGAAATAAGGAGAAAATAAAATGAGAGAAGTTAAAACCACAAGAAAATTACAACACCCTGCATATTCGGAATTTATTAATTACTTAGAAGAAAACAACATCAAAGCACAAAAAGTTGCTGACGTCATAGGAAAGAAAGCAGCAACAGTTACAAAGAATAATAAAGGCTACACAGACTATACTTATGACGAGGTAATGAAGATATGTGAGCATTTTAAAATTAGCAAGGATTTGTTCCAAACATATACCATGTATGATTCAGCCGCAGAGTTTGAAATCTTACTGAGATCTATTTTTAGAAACACTTATATTAAGCAGAACGGTCACGAACCTATAAACCTTGAAGAAGAATATCAAGCTAGAATGAAACGCATGGATGCCAGGCAAGAAGAATTAAAGAAGCAAGAACGAGAATCATTTTTCGAGAAGAAGCTGGAAGAGAAGGCACGCAAGGAAAAGGAAGAGAACGCAAGTGATGAATATAAATTAGTTGGCAAACAATTATGGCCTTGCGAAGTTATGGAAGTGTTACTAGAATTCAAAAAGATAGATGGGACCTCAGATATTACCGCTCTTATGGTTAAAGCCTTTATACATGGAACTATTGAAGGTGCCAAGAGGGAAAGAAAAAAGAAAGCAATCTAAATCAAAAAAAAGAAATAAGGAGCTTCTGCTTTCAGCATTGGCTCCTTTTTAGTGTTTATATATGCGTTTGTAAGGCTCTATATGGCTCATACAACGACTTTAACGATAAAGTGGCACTATGTACCCTAATGGTTAAGAAAGGTGTATTAATTGCTACAACCCGCTCATTTTTGAGCAAGTTCAATTTGCATACTTTTCTTTTAATTCCTTGTAAAACATTTCACAACCCAACTTTGAGTCCTTCACTCTTTTTTCAAGATCATTCCACTTTTTATCACGGTTTATTTGTTTCTGGTCAAACTCAATCTTTTTTATCGCTGCTGATTCGGTGCTTGAATATCCACTTTGTTTAAAGGCCATAACTCCGCAACCCGAGAAGGCTCTTGCCGTCCAGATATCTAACTCTTCCAGGAGTTTCATATTCCTTATTGAGTAATGCCGAAAAAAGCGTTTGCCTTTTGCGTATTGGTCATTTGCAAACTGTCGGCTGCATCCTTTTACCTTTGCTGCTACCGTAACACTTAAATCACATTTTAGCATTATTTCAAAAAACTCTTTGTATTTGCCCGGCAACTGATTAATTGAATCATGCACATATTTTTTAATGTCCTCAACTCTTGCAGCTTCAAGGACTGCTTCATAATCTTCTTCTGCTGCAGGATCCGGCACAATATCGGCAACGGTCAACATTCCATCCTCTGATACCCTCAACGGACTATCAAGAGATATTGCGTATCTATCTGGTGCCTTTTTCTGTGCCACTGTTCGCCAGTTTAATTCCTCGTTAAAGTGATTCTTTAAATGAAAGGCTAACCAACTTATAAAAGTTCTACCACCTTCAGGACTAAAACTTTTGGCGGCATCCATCATTGCGAAATATCCCACCTGGCAAAGATCGTCTATCTTTTCGAATTGGTCACTTCTTCCGTGTAATCTCTTATATGCTTGATAGTGTATAAATTTATAACATTGTTCCCATAACTGTTCTATGTATTCTTTCTTCTTCGCCTCGTCACCACCTTGTATTAGTTCAACAATTTCTTCATTCGTTAATACTTCCATTTAGGCCTCCAATAAAAGGGTATGAGGGTTAATTAATGTATGATGTTGTTGTTGTATAATTCCCTTGTTTTTTCTCTGTTCAATACCTTCTTTGCTATTCGATAATAAGTCGCTTAAACTGGCTAAAATAGCCTTTAAATTAACCTATTTACTAATAATCCTTAAAACCTTTCAATATTAAAAAAAAAGACTAAATCTTTCTAAAAATCGTTAACTTTGTAATAAAACCGTTATTTATTGCCATTATTCGGTAGTTTGTTACCTTCCAAAAATCTCGTGTGAGTCTTGTCGGGGTATATGTAGGTAGAAACTCGGCATTCACCAGCCTCTTGCACCAAATAAAATAGGGGGTATACCTACAAGAGAATGCTATTAAAATCATTAACACCCTCTTGTAAATATGTAATAGTTAGCCTTTATTTACTTATCGAACCGCCTTTTATAACTAGTTCAGGCATTGAAGTTGATATCTTATCCGTTGTTGTATTTATTGCAAAAGTTTTGCCATTCTTTTCGGTCAAATCCTTCACATATAACATTTTATCAAATTGCTGCACAACCTTAACTTTTTTACCATCGTACATAATTACCTCGTCTTTTTTAAATATTCTCATTATTTTATTCTCCTTTCTTTTGAAATTTATCGAATTTATTAACTTCTTTTCTTTCTGCTTTCATCGGAGCTGATAGCTTAACTCTGCTACTGATCGTCAACCCCAATTCTCTTGAAGTTGCCTGGCATTGCTTAAAGAATTTATCCTGGATATTAATCATTTTTTCAAGTTGCTGCATATTCGCTTGCGATTCCTCTTTTTGAATCAGTTTAGTAATTTCAATATAAAGGGTGTCTGCAATAACAAATCTTGCGAGTGTATCAATATCAAGGTTTGTCATAATATCAATACGTTTTAATTCTTCGGCAACCTCATTGAATTTCTTTTTCTGGCCTACTGATAGATATCCAGGTGCTTTAATGTTGTCAGAAGGTGCTTTTATTTCCGTTCTCATTCGTTCTTCAATTTCTTTTTTCGTCAAATGGGCTGAATTACCATTTCCCATTATTACACTTAGTGGAACCTTTGCTGGCATCGTTTTATCCTCCTTTTTTCATTAAATAGGGCATTTCCAAACTCGATATAACGAGTTTTTGCTGAGATTTATGGTGACACGCGCTGTACTGGAACGCCTTTCATGGTTTTTGATGTACCCCTCCCATATATTACCAATTATGTAATATATTATTTAATTATTTATTATTTAATTATTTATATTCTTCAAGACTTCTTTTAAATCTTTTTATTACTGTTGGTCCAGATAGATCCATACTTGCACTGAATGAAGGCTCACCTAGATATGAAAACAATTCTCTTACCTCACCGATAGTTTTATCAGCATCTCTTATTAATTGCTCTCTCTCTTCCTTTGCTTTAATAACGATCTCGCTTGCTTTACTGTATGCCTCTAGTGACTCCATGCTTAAAGCTGTGACCGTTTCGTTAATTGCATCGACATAAATATCAGCAGCCTTTCTATAAGCCTCATCAATCATGTAATCATTCTTTAATGCTCTTTCAAGTATCCATATCTTTTCAGTAATAACCTCAGGTGTAAGTGATGATTCTGCATTGCAGTTCTCTACATCGCTCAATTTAAAAGTTTGTACCGGTAATGGTGCTACATTGTACTTTTCTTTTCCTACTCTTATTTGTCGCAGTTGATTGATGCGAGCTTGGATATCTACCTTCTCTTGGTCTATTCTGTCCCTCTCAACCAATAAATTTTCTCTAGCAGTTTCGATTGTTTTGTCCATAGTGTTTTTAGTATTTTTCATTTGTTAGTTCTCCTCTTCGTTTTTTAAATTAGTGTTGTTTGTTTTTTATTTTTATATCTGTGGATAATATTAGCGGTCACTTACATTTAAGGCTTTTCTAAATACAATCCTTCGCCAATTGTTTCTGCCATATTTTTTCTTTGTATCGGCCTTTGGGAAGGTTAGAGACTTTCCATGTGCGAAGCATATAAAATCGTCTGTCTCTTCTGATCTGATTAATCCTTCATCTTGAAGCTCATTTATTAGCTTGCAGGCTTCTTTATTCCATCCATACCATGAAGTAAACTCTTCACTTCCAGCCTGGAATAATTCAAGTTCTCCAGCCCAATCAAAACCAATTCTATTGAATATCAGTTCTATATCTCGATATGCTACGAAATCACTTTCATTCACATAATCGACTATCTTTTGTTTAATCTCTTCTCTATTCATTTTTAACTAGCACCCCATAAGCCTCATGGCCCTTCTTTGTTTCTTTGATTAGATATTCAACTTCCATTTCTTTTTTTAGATCCGCAAACTCTATACCTCCAACATTTGACATGTGGAAGAATATAGAAGTATTATCTGGTTGGCTTATAAATCCATATCCTCTGCCTATATTAACGAATGAGATTTTCCCTGTGTATACTTGTTCTTGTTCCATGCTTTTACCTGTTTCCCTTTCATGTTTAAAATAACTTACTATTAAATTGTAAAATCATTAATATTTTCTTTGTTTATAATCGCCCTCCTTTGCTTTCCTTTTTCTATTTATAAAATCGCCCTTTTAAGCCATTTAATAACCAGTTAGGTACATTTACCCCACAATGTGAAGTTAACCTTACATTCTACACGTGTACGTGTGTTTCAAAACCTTAAAAGGCTATCCCAGTGCTTTATTTTCTCTTGCCAGTTTCAATCTTTCTGTAGTGATTATTCTTTGCTCATCCGACATTTTTCTTTTGCATCCTCTAAAACTTACAAAACTTTTATTTGTTCGGTATGTTTTGCTTAGTTCGTCATTCGAAATCAGCTCCCAGTTTTCAGGAGACTCTCTGCAGTATTTATCAAACTTGGATTGTAATGGTTTTGAGAAGGTGTATACCGTTGCAATATTGCAGCTCTCATCCCAAGTAATGATCGATTCCCTCTCTTCAAGGCTCAATTTGTACTTCTCCACCTTTCTTTCTCCTCTCCTTTGTTTCTATAAATATAATAGGCAACCAATGAGGTGTTTTGTATGTTCGGTTCTGCTTAACTATTGGTAACCTTAAAACTCCACCATCTGCAAAATATCTGAATCTTTCTGCCGGGAAATCTTTAATTATTTTTTCCCTTCGCATCTCGTTTATTAAATTAATTGCATCCTCGCTCCAGTTTGCCCAGTAAACAATATTATTATTTTCAGCACTTTGTATCTCAAATTCACCCTTCCAATCAAAGCCGCAATAGTTAAAAACCCATTCGATTTCTTTATATGATGCGGATCCATTCTTTTTGACATACTTACAGATCTCATTCTTTACTTGAAATCTTTCCACATTCCTTCCCCCTTTCCTTTGTAATTTCAGCAATATAATCTTCCCATAAAGCATCAAAGCACGGCTCTACGCCACTACAGGCTCCACGTAAAAACCACTTATAATCATCTTTATTGCCATGTTTAGGAAAGTTGCTTGAATCTTTTGTATCTTGAATAAAATCTCCTTCTGGAGTATCTTCAGGTGGCTTCTTAATTACCCAGGCTTTAAATCCAATTCCTTTTTTCATGTTCAGTTTTCTCTCTTTTTTTAGTTCATCCTTATAATATTCAAGGCTGCCGTTATCATAATATTGCTTTACGGCTTCAATGTTTTTATCCATAAAATGCAAGGCTTCTCTGCAAGCCTGATATATGCAGCTATCACAAAAGTTTTTACATTCACAATCTTCATCACAATGTTGGTTTTCTAAATATTTACGAATATCATAAAATTTGCCTTTAATGTTATCTTGTTCAAATATTAACCGATTAAGCCTTCTTTCTTCACCCATAGTTTCATTATCCATGTTGTTCTCCTTTGATATAATCATTATCTTTGTCCCTCCCTAATAACCTTTACGGCAACCGCTTCAGTTCCTTTATCTGTAATGATCGTTTTAAATTCCACCTCGTCACCGACACACACTTCATGAATACCTATATCCATTAATGCGGTACCATGCCAGAAAATCTTCTCTTCCTCTTGTTCTCCGCTTTTAACAATGAACCCAAAATATCTTCCTTCATTCTTTGAAATAATATATCCATGTTCTGTTTTGTCTAAATTCATCTTGATCACCTTTCCTTTTCTCGCTTTGTGTTAACTATTAATATTTTCATCTAACCAATTTTCTATTTCTCTTAGGTTATGTACTGCATATACAAACACTGGATCCAGTTCTTCTGTTTCATTTTTCGGGAACCTTTCAGTTTTTGCTTTACTTAAGAATTTATATACACGAGTTACATCCATATATTCCCGGTGCTTTATTTCTTTTATTTCTCGTTCTTGCTGCCGTTGTATTGCTTTTTCTTTTCCTGCAGATCTTTCTTTTGGTGTCATTTTTCTATACATTTTATTACTCATCCCCAATAATCTTTACCATAATCGCCAACTTCAACCCCAATCCCTCTTTTACCTTTTTCCGTTGTGATCTCAGTAAATCGGCAACTTGTACCTTCCCTAATATCCTTAAATTCAGAATCAGAAAGCCCGTTTGCATGGAAAAAAACATAATCACTTTTATAACTACACCCATCAGGCAAAATATAACCATATCCCTTGTACTGATGTACAAAAACTATCATTCCGCTTTTCTTATCCATATTGCTATTCCTCCTCGTCTATAATAATTTTTGGTATAATCATAAATCTGTTTCTTTTTCCCTGGATTGTCCTTCTTGGTGTATTTTCTCCGTTTTCAACTACAATTAATCTTTCATCTGCTAAATGTTTAATCAATGTTTTCAAGCCAACTGGGAAGAAATCGGCTGCTTTATTGCAAAAGTCCACAATGCTTTTATACGTTGTTTCAGCAAATAAGTAATAGTTTTGATCATCATAGAACCCTATAAAAGGCCTGTTCCCTTTTCCATACTCAAAAGATGAATAAGCATTATTTATATTTTCAACGTACGCTTGTTCCGTGTTTATTAATTCTCGCAGTTTTACTATGAATTTTTCGCTTGGCTTATCATTTCTAGACAGCTCAATATGTTCTTCCGACATTTCAATTAATATTTCCTTAAGATCTTCAATCAAGGAATCAGCTTCTTTTGTTGTCAAAGCTTTATTATCAATACAAAGGTAAGTAAAAAACTGTATTCCTATTAACAAATGAGCACACGATTCTATAAATCTAGGGTGTACTTCTTTTTTTAGTTTTGCTGCCATTATATTTCTATTCGCATCAAATTCGGCTGCCAGGTATTCTGTGAACCCTTCGACGTTAGTATCTATATAATTTAGTTTTAATGATTCTATATAGGCCAACATTGCCACCCCATATATACCTTTAGTTACATTGCTTTGGGCTACTGTCACTTTTGAAAAATCAACGTCCCCCTTGTGAATTTCTGAAACAACCATCCTTGCTGTTCCAGACTCTCCAACATTTGGGGCTATTTCACCCGTGATTATTGGATTGCCTCTTGGAATACGTTGCCCCATCAACTGGCTGCTACTGTTTAGCCTGGATCTTCCCGTTCTTTCTCCGTAGGCTCTCAATATAACTTGTGCCGTGTTGTCCATTCTGCTGCTATCGTTTTTATTTGAAGGCTTTAAATCATCTATACAGATCAAGTTATCCTTCGCTAAAAATGTTTGACTTACTACTGCGTTAGCTGTGTCCAAGAAGGAACATGGCAACGTTGTATTGTTAAATTTACCAAAAAATGACAAAAACAAAGCTGTAATTGTACTCTTTCCGCATCCAGTTTTACCCATTAAGAAATATACTGTTTTAGGTTCGCAATAAGCTTGTTTTAAAAACTCATTCAACGGGCTTAAGAAAGTAAAGGCGAGTAATGGCAGGGTAATATTTTTAGGCGCAATTTCAAGCAGTTTTAAACTCTCTATGATTGCTTCTTTGTACTTGTCTGGATCCGGCTTGGGTAGTTTATAATGTGAAAGTTTCCCTTCTAATTTTACATTTATGTTTTCTTCTCCTACAGAACCATCACCATGCAGATATATCCAGTTTCCGTTGTGATTCCTCCAACCTGTGTGAAGGTAGACCGTTTCTTCCTTAATATCTTTAGATATACTTTGTATACAATGCCTCAGGCGGTCTTTAGTATTGCTCCCGGCCGACATATTACAATTAAATCCCCAGAGTTTTGTCACCCAATTCATATTTGAAAAGTCCATTGCGTTAACGTTAATTACTGGTAAACTTGTTCCGTTTGAGTGCTTACCTTTTATGTTAAATGTTTTTAATACATCAAGGCCGTCATCCGTAGTTGATTCACCTTCGCACCAGGCGACAAAATTAGAAAGAAGTTTAACGTCCATGCTTCCATCTGTTTTTTCCGTCTTTAATGCTGTACAACCCTTATGGATGGCATAACCACTTCCGGCAAACATTTCTTCAATGCTGCCCGCTTCCTTATCTTTTTCACGTGGTATATATTCGTTAAGTTCTTCAACATATTTATCCAACATATTAAGCGCTTGAGTTTTACCGAATTTATAAATAAAATCAGTAATATCTCCATGCTCTGGTACCTCTTTCCATATATTTGATAAATCAACAACTTTAAGGCTTTTAGTTTTTCCAGATAAACTATTAGCAATTTGCAAAGAAAAATCTTTACCCACGTTGTCATTATCTGAAATTATTATTACTGACGAATCATGCAAATAATCGTTGTAATGTTGTAACCATTTATTAGGGCCTGCTCCGTGAGTGTTGGTAGTTGCGATTCTTCCGCATTTAATCAAGTTATTTGCGTCTTTTTCGCCTTCCACTATATAAACGTTCTTACCGTCTTTAATCCCTTTTACAACTTCTGGCAAGTTATAAAGCAGAGGTGTTACACCCTGTAAATTAAACTCCCACTTACCCGTTTTATTCAGATGTGCTTGTGAGAATGTTTTGTCATCATATCTAATTTTTTTATGAATTGCTTCACCTTCAACGTTAGTATAGATATATTCTTCTACCACTGTCCTTTTCTTTGATTTTACTTTTTCTTCAGAAAATAGATCCTTAGTAGTTAAATCCATAGATTTTAAAACTGCTTCTGTCGTACAGCCTGCATGGCACTTTAGTAATATCTTTCCGTTGTTTCCCGTCGATATGCTCAGAGAGGCATTTTTATCGTCGTGTGCCGGGCAACAGGCTGTAAATTGGTTTCCGGATCCTTTAACTTTATTTAATTTTTTTAGAAATTCGTGTTTCTCCATATTATCTATCTCCTATCTTTAGTATTATTGTTAAGCCATTCTTGAAGTCCCGTAACAGGCACAACCACTCTTCTTCCTATTGCCAGAACCGGAAAGCCCTTTTGTCTGGTTAGTTCATAAGCTGTTGGCAAACTTACGTTTAACTGAGCTGCCACTTCCTTAACTGTCATTGTCATCTTTTCCATCTATTCCATCTCCTTCCTTAAATTAGTATTTACAATATTTTTTACTGCCAGATATGCCGTTGGATCGGGGAAATCATAGTCGTTCTTCTGATTGAGAAGCACCTCAATATTTTTCATTCTTGTGGTTTCCCTTCTTTTGATCTTTCGTCTTTCGTTTCTGGTCATAATCCTCCCTTTTTATTTCTTCCATTTCGAAATCTGGCGATGCAGCTTCCGGCTTGGATGTCTGATGGGGATAAATTCATATCATCGTTTTTGGTGAATATCTTTTTATTCATCTATCTATATTATATTATATACACTTTTACTCAATTGTCAACGCTTTTTATTTATATTTTTTTATTCATTGTTTTGGTTGATTTGAAGTCATAAAAAATAATAATCTTTTTAGTTGATTTTTGTGTTTAGATATGATAACATCAACGTAATGGAGGTGCTTAACATGACAGAATTTAAAGATAATTTAAAATACCTTATAAACAGGAGCGGAAAGACACAATCTGTAATCGCTCAAGAATTGAAAATGACACCACAGGCATTGTCTTATTATGTTAATGGCAGAAACCCAAACATCAAAATATTAAAAAAAATAGCAAATCACTTTAAGGTCACTACGGATTTTTTGATTGGAGTTGATGAAGTCCCGGTAAAAACAGTGGTAGAAGCTGACGATTATCTTGGGCTATCAGAAGCAGCATTAACGACTCTGGAATATTGTTTGAAACAAAGTAAAACAAATTCCTTCACATTAACCTTGAATGCATTACTTGAAAACAAAGGTATATTAATGAGAATTGCACAGTATTTATATTATGATATGAATAATGTAATCGCTTATGGTTCAAAATATAAATATAAAGATCCTACTTCCTACGGATATAAAATTGATTATATTGATGGTGGAGATTGGAACGACATTCTCACGAATAATAAACTTAAAAAACTTGAATTAATAGAAATCAATGAAGCGCTGGAAGAATTAAGGCAAAAAGAAGCCGAAAAAGAAACGTCATTTATTCCTGATAAAATAATTGAAAGTACGAATGTAAAAAAGGTTCCAAAAGTTAGATATAGAAAGAAAAAAGAATCAACAGACAAAGAACGTAAATTATAAAAAAAATAAGGGATCTGCACTCAGCAAGTCCCTTTTTTAGTGGATTGGCCACATAATCTGGCCAATTGGCCACGTACTGGACAGATAAAAAACCATCATCTGGCCAGTTTTTTTGTTCTAATTTCAACGTTAAATAGCGATTGGCCACATAGGACACATCCTGCAGAGGTAAGAGTCCAATATATTTTTTCATTCTTTTACTGTTACGTTGATTTAATAAGTGAGTATGGGGTGGAAACTTAAATAAAGCCCCTATTCTGACTGGGTATGGGGTGAAGTATGGGGTGAAACGGTGTTTTAGACATTAAAAAAGACTTCCAGTAATCTCTGAAAGCCTTGTGTTTACTTGGTTGCGGGGGCAGGATTTGAACCTACGACCTTCGGGTTATGAGCCCGACGAGCTACCAACTGCTCCACCCCGCGATGTTTTGGGTTTTTATAAAAAACCCAGGTACTAATCT
>Ga0075525_10000496_pt1 | contig 13321 bp, 3 predicted proteins | sample NGEPertwo_FD_74795 | JGI IMG/M metagenome (GOLD analysis project Ga0075525, IMG submission 74795) | Arctic peat soil microbial communities from the Barrow Environmental Observatory site, Barrow, Alaska, USA - NGEE Permafrost154B-two | ecosystem: Environmental > Terrestrial > Soil > Wetlands >...
GGTGACTCCGCCGCTCAGCCGCCTGCTCGGGGGCCCCCGGCGGAGCCCGCTATGGAACGACGGCGCCCCCATCCAGGCTGAGCTCTTCAGCGTCGAGCGTCTGGAAGAACACGCACGCAGCCTCGCCGCCGCGCAGACGGTGACGCCCGGCGAGGTGAAGGGCGCCTCGTTGGCCAAGAGGCTCGCCGACAACGAGACTGTGCTGCTCGCGGCCTATCGCGATATCGCCGAGGCCGTCGATGCCGGCGCGGCCATCACCCCCGCTGCCGAGTGGTTGATCGACAACTTCCACGTGGTCGAGAAGCAGATCCGCGAGGTCCGAGCGGATCTGCCGCCCGGCTACTATCGCCAGCTGCCCAAGCTCGCCGGCGGGCCACTCGCGGGCTACCCGCGCGTGTTCGGCGCGGCCTGGGCGTTCGTGGCCCATACCGACAGCCACTTCGACCCGGAGGTTCTGCGCCGCTACCTGCGCGCCTATCAGGAGGTGCAGCCGCTGACCATAGGCGAACTGTGGGCGGTGGCGATCACGCTGCGCATCGTGCTCGTCGAGAACCTCAGGCGGATCGCCAAGCGTGTCGTCGACAGCCGGGCCGGGCGCCGCACCGCGAACGTCGTGGCAGACCGGTTGCTGGGGGCTGGCGGCCGCGTCGTCGAACCAACTGGGGCCGTGCTTCCGCCGCATGAGCAGACGACGTTCCCAGACAGTTTTCTCATGCAGCTGGTCCATCGGTTGCGCGATCAGGATCCTAGCATCGCGCCGGCGTTGGAGTGGCTCGACGACCAACTGGCTTGGCAGGAGACGACCGCCGACGCCGTCGTCCGCGACGAGCACCATAAGCAAGTCGCCAACAGCGTCACGGTGCGCAACATCATCACCAGCATGCGCCTGATCTCCGACGTCGATTGGACGGAGCTGTTCGAGCGCGTCAGCCTGGTGGACGACGTGTTCAAGGCCGGAAGCGCCTTCGAGGACATGAATTTCCCGACGCGCAATCTCTATCGCAACGCCATCGAACACCTCGCCCGCGGCTGCGAACTAACCGAACTGGAGGTGGCCCACGCGGCCGTGGAGACGGCGAGGCGCGCGCTTGGGGCGAAGGCCGATCACGGCGACGCACGCTTGGCCGATCCCGGCTACTATCTGATCGCCGGCGGGCGGCCTCGGTTCGAAGCGGCGATCGGTTTCAGGCTGTCTCCGAAGGCCTGGCCAGGACGGGCCTTTCGCGCGCTGGGGATCGGCGGCTATGTCGGCGCCGGCGCGGTCGTCGCAGCTGGCCTGCTGGCTATCCCGCTGTCTGTCGTGGCGTTGAGCGGTGTGGAGTGGAGATGGTTGCTGCTGCTCGGGATTCTGGGATTGGTCCCGGCGATCGACGTGGCCGTTGTGCTCGTCAACCACGTGGTCACCCGAGGTTTCCGCGCCACCTTGCTGCCGGCGCTCGAGCTGCGGGGCGGAGTCCTCGCGGACCTGCGCACCCTCGTTGCCGTGCCGACGCTGCTGACCTCCCTCAAGGACATCGAGGAGCTGATCGGCCGGCTCGAGATCCACTACCTGGCGAGCGCCCAGGGCGACCTTTATTTCGCGCTGTTGTCCGATTGGCGCGATGCGCCAAGCGAACGCGTAGACGGCGACGAAGAGCTGCTGGCCGCCGCGAAAGAAGGCATCGCGAGGCTAAACCAACGTTACGGACCTGCACCAGGCGGCGACCGTTTCCTGCTGTTGCATCGGCGGCGCGTGTGGAACGAGGGCGAAGGCTGCTGTATGGGGTGGGAACGCAAGCGCGGGAAGCTATGCGAGCTCAATCGGCTCCTGCGCGGTGCCAAGGACACCACATTTCTGGCGCCGCCCGCCGTACCTGCCGACGTCCGGTATGTAATCACCCTGGACGCAGATACGCGGCTGCCGCGCGACACGGTCGGCAGGCTCATCGGCAAGATGGCGCATCCTCTCAACCAGCCGCGCTTGGACGCCGGTCTTGGGCGAGTCGTCGAAGGCTACGGCATCATGCAGCCGCGGGTCACGCCCGCGCTGCCGGTGGGGCGCGAAGGCTCGCTCTTCCTGCGCGTGTTTTCCAGCGCGGCCGGCATAGATCCCTACGCCGCGGCGGTCTCGGACGTGTACCAGGACCTCTTCGGTGAAGGCTCCTACACGGGCAAGGGCATCTACGACGTGGACGCCTTCGAGGCGGCGCTGGACGGGCGTGTGCCCGAGTCAATGCTCCTTAGCCATGACCTGTTCGAGGGGATCTTCGCGCGCGCCGGTCTGGCTTCCGACGTGGAGGTCGTTGAGGATTTCCCGGCCCGCTATGACGTCGCCGCCCTTCGCCACCACCGCTGGGCGCGAGGCGACTGGCAGCTGCTTCCTTGGATCTTCGGACGGGGGCCTAGAAGGGCCGATTGTCGGCTGCGAAGGGGCGTTCCTGCGATCGGCCGCTGGAAGATGCTCGACAACCTTCGGCGGTCGCTGTCGGCGCCGTTGGTCGTCCTGGCCCTGATCGCTGGATGGGCCATGCCGCTTGAAGACGCGGCGGTCTGGACCGGTTTCATCCTGTCGACGATCGTTCTGCCGCCTCTCATTCCCCTGATGGGGGAGATCGCGCCGCGCCGCCCCGGCGTGACACTCCGCAGTCACGTCCGCGCCCTTGGCGCGGAGCTGCGCCTTGCGCTCATCCAGTCCGGCTTGATGATCGTTTTCCTGGCGCACCAGGCCTGGCTGATGGGTGACGCCATCCTTCGTACCCTGATCCGGCTCACGGTGACGCGCCGCCGCCTTCTCGAATGGGTCCCGGCGGCCCACGCGGCATTCGGGCCGCGTCCACGGGCGCTGCATTTCTACCGCCGGATGTCGGGGGCGTTGGTCATCGGCGCTGTGGCCATAGCCGTGGCTTGGTTCTGGGGGGGAAAAACGTGGCCGTTGGCCGCCGTGTTCGCAGGTGCCTGGTTCACCTCTCCGGCCGTCGCTCTTTGGGCGAGCCTGTCGCCTCGGGTGTTGGGCCGCCGTCGGCTCGCCGAAGCCGACGCGCATAGTTTGCGCCTGGTCGCCCGGAGGACATGGCGCTTCTTCGAGGCCTTCGTCACACCGGCCGACAACATGTTGCCGCCGGACAACTTCCAGGAAGCTCCGGAGTCGGTGGCGGCCCATCGCACATCGCCGACTAACATCGGCCTCTATTTGTTGTCGGTAGCGTGCGCGCGGGACTTCGGATGGATCGGGACGCTCGAGGCCGTTGAGCGGCTGGAGGCTACGCTCGCGACCATGGCTCGCATGGCCAAGCACCGCGGCCACTTCTACAATTGGTACAATACACACGACCTGCGTCCGCTCGATCCGCAGTATGTGTCCTCGGTCGACAGCGGGAACCTGGCTGGACACCTGATCGCGCTCGCAAACGCGTGCCATGAGTGGCGCACCTCGTCCCTGGCGGAGCAGCATCGTTTCCAAGGTGTGGCGGACGCTCTCGACCTGGTCCGGGACGAGGCTCGCCGGTTGCGCGACCTACGCAAGTCGCAGACGGTGTCGTGGCGGCGGCTCGATGACGAGATCGGACGTCTAGCGTCTGGTCTTTCACAGGAGAGCGCCAGCGGCGCCGGCATCGAAAAGCGGCTGGTGGAACTCTCCGAACAGGCCGCGATCATGGCCGACGTAGTCCGCCAGATCGTTCTCGAAGAAATCGACCAGGCCGGGACGGACCTGCAGTTCTGGGCGGATGCGGTCCGCGCCTCAATAGAGAGCCACCGGCGCGATCTCGGAGCTCCGCGCGGGGCCTCGCTTGAGCCGCGGCTGCAGGCGCTCGGGAACGCCGCGCGGTCGATAGCGCTGTCGATGGAGTTCGACTTTCTGCTCGACCCCGACCGGCTGTTGCTCTCAATTGGCTATCGGGCGTCCGAGGGCGCGCTCGATCCGAGCTGCTATGACCTTCTCGCCTCGGAGGCGAGGCTCGCAAGCTTCATGGCCATCGCCAAGAGGGACGCACCGGCGCGACACTGGTTCCGCCTGGGCCGTGCGGTGACTCGGGTGGCGAACGGCGCAGCATTGATCTCGTGGTCCGGCTCGATGTTCGAGTACCTGATGCCTTCAATCGTCATGAGGGCGCCGGCCGAGAGTCTGCTCGAGCAGACCAATCGGCTGATCGTCGGCCGCCAGATCGAGTATGGAGCGACGATGCGCGCGCCGTGGGGCGTATCAGAGTCCGCTTATAACGCGCGAGACCTGGAGTTCACGTACCAGTACTCCAACTTCGGCGTTCCGGGTCTCGGCCTGAAGAGGGGGCTGGCCGACAATGCCGTAGTCGCTCCCTACGCCACCGCCCTGGCGAGCATGGTTGACCCTCAGGCCGCCGCGCGAAACTTCGAGCACCTCGAGGCCATCGGCGCCCGCGGTCGTTACGGTTTCTACGAGGCGCTGGACTTCACGCGGGCCCGGGTCCCGGAGGGCGAGCGCGTCGCCATCGTGCGCGCGTTCATGGCCCACCACCAGGGCATGACGATCACGGCGATCGCCGACGCCCTGCTGGACGGCGTAATGCGAAACCGCTTCCACGCCGAGCCGATCATTCAAGCGACGGAATTACTTCTTCAGGAGCGCGTGCCACGCGACGTCACGGCGACCCCGCCGTCGGTCTCGGAGACGATGTCGGCGGCCAGGATCCGCGAGATCGAAGGACCCGGCGCTTGGCGAAAGGCCAGCCCGCACAGTTCCACGCCGGCTACGCAGCTGCTGTCGAACGGGCGCTACTCCGTGATGCTCACGGCCGCCGGGTCCGGCTACAGCGCCTGGCACGACCTGGCCGTGACCCGCTGGCGAGAGGACGCCACCTGCGACGATTGGGGCTCTTACATCTTCTTGAGGGACGTCGCGAGTGGCGAGGTCTGGTCGGCGACCTATCAGCCAATTGGAGTCGAACCCGAGACGTACGAGGTTACCTTCAACGAGGATCGCACCGAGTTCGCGCGTCGGGACGGGGGGCTTTCGACCACCCTGGAGGTGCTGGTTTCCGCCGAAGACGATGCGGAAGTGCGCCGCGTGACGATCTCAAACTTCGGCGACCAACCGCGCGAGGTCGAGGTGACTTCCTACGCGGAACTGGTTCTGGCGTCCCAGGCCGCAGACGTGGTGCACCCGGCTTTCTCGAAGCTGTTCACCGAGACCGAACACCTCGCCGGCCTCGGCGCCATACTGGCGACGAGGCGGCGGCGGGTGCCCACGGAGCCGCAGGTCTGGGCGGCGCACCTGGCGGTTGTCGACGGCGAAGCGGCGGGCAAGCGCGAGTTCGAGACCGATCGCGCGCGGTTCCTGGATCGCGGAGGCAGCATTCGCGCGCCGGGCGCAGTGATGGGCGGCCGGCCACTCTCTGGCGCGACGGGGGCGGTGCTCGACCCGATATTTGCCCTGCGCCGCCGGGTGCGGATCGCGCCGAGCGCGACGGCGAGGATCGACTTCTGGACGATGGTCGCCTCCTCACGCGAGGAGATCCTTGTTCTGGTCGACAAGCACCACGACGTCGGCGCCTTCGAGCGCGCCGCCACGCTCGCCTGGACGCAGGCCCAGGTGCAATTGCACCACCTCGGCATCGGCCGAGACGAAGCGGGGCAATACCAGCGTCTGGCCGGGCACCTCGTCTACGCGGCGCCCATGCTACGCCCGCCGTCGGAAGCCATCGAAAGCGGCAGCGGCGGGCAGCCGGGTCTGTGGCCCCTGGGCATATCCGGCGATCTGCCGATCATCCTTGTCCGCATCTCCGACATCAACCAACTCGACGTCGCCCGCGAGGCGCTGCAGGCGGTGGAATACTGGCGGATGAAGCGGTTTTCGGTGGACCTAGTCATCCTGAACGAGCGCGGCTCGTCCTACGTCCAGGATCTCCAGATCGCGCTGGAGACTCTTGTGCGGGCCAGCCAATCCCGGCCCCAGATTGGCGAGGAGCGGCTGCCCGGACACATCTTCGTGCTCCGCGCCGACCTGATCTCGCCTGAGGCTCGAGCCCTTCTCGCGTCCGTCGCGCGTGTCGTCCTGTTAGGAGAGCGCGGACGGCTCGCCGATCAGATTGAGCGCGCGCCCGAGGCTAGGCCGTTGCCTCGGGCCGTGGCAAAGCGAGCCGCGCCCGCTTCCGAGCTTCAGGTGCCGCGCCCGTCGCCCGGCGTGGAGTACTTCAACGGGCTGGGCGGCTTCACCGAAGGCGGCCGCGAATATGTGACGATCCTGGGCCCTGGCCAGTCGACTCCAGCGCCGTGGATCAACGTGATCGCCAACACTGGCTTCGGCTTTCAGGTGTCCGCGGAAGGCAGCGGCTACGCCTGGTCAGTGAACAGCCGCGAGCATCAATTGACGCCGTGGTCCAACGACCCAGTTACCGATCTCCCAGGCCAAGCTTTCTATCTTCGGGATGAGGAGACGGGACGTCTCTGGAGCCCCACGGCGCTGCCGATCCGGGACGAAGCGGCCACCTATGTGGCCCGGCATGGATGGGGTTACAGCCGCTTCGAGCACGCTTCACACGGGATCGCCGCGGAACTGCTTGAGTACGCGCCGCTTGCCGATCCGATAAAGATTTCGCGCCTTAAGCTGCGAAACACCACGCGCCGCACCAGACGGCTGTCGTTGACCGCCTACGTCGAATGGGTTCTCGGCGCTTCCCGCGGCGCCGGAGCGCCCTTCGTAGCCACCCGTGTCGACCCGGCGACCCGAGCATTGCTCGCGAGCAACCCTTGGAACCCCGCCTTCGAGCACCGTGTCGCTTTCGCCGACCTCTGCGGGCTACAGACGAGCTGGACGGGTGATCGCCGCGAGTTCATAGGCCGCAACGGCGCGCTCGCCTCGCCGGCGGCGCTGATCAACGGGACTTCGCTCTCGGGGCGGGTCGGCTCCGGACTCGATCCCTGCGCCGCTCTCCAGACCACGGTCGAGATCGCGCCGAACGGCGTCGCCGAGATCGTCTTCTTCCTCGGTGACGCCCAGGACGAGGCAGAGGCGCAATCGTTGATCGCCCGTTACCGTCGGGCGGACCTGGACGCCGTGCTCGCGGAGGTCAAAGCATTCTGGGACAAGACCACGGGCGCGGTCCAGGTCAAGACGCCCGACCGATCGATGGACATCATGCTCAACGGATGGCTTATCTACCAGACGCTCGCCTGCCGCGTCTGGGCCCGATCGGCGTTTTACCAGGCCGGCGGCGCCTACGGTTTCCGGGACCAGTTGCAGGACTGCATGGCCTTGGCCACGGTCCGGCCGTCGATGACTCGAGAGCACCTGCTCAGAGCCGCGAGCCGCCAGTTCGTGGAGGGCGACGTCCAGCACTGGTGGCTGCAGCACTCAGGCCAGGGCGTGCGCACGCGCATATCGGACGACCGCGTTTGGCTCGCCTACGCAGCGGCGCATTATGTCGGCGTCACCGCCGACGCCGCCGTTCTGGACGAGATCGTCCCCTTCCTGGCGGGCCAGACGCTGGAGCCGGACGAGAGCGAACGCTTCTTCCAACCGACCGTCTCGGACGAGACCGCAAGCCTCTACGAGCACTGCGCGCGCGCGCTGGACGCCAGCCTGGAGGTCGGCGCCCATGGCCTGCCGCTGATCGGCGGCGGCGATTGGAACGACGGCATGAACCGCGTTGGCGAAGGCGGCCGCGGCGAGAGTGTCTGGCTCGGCTGGCTGTTGCACGCCGCGCTCGACGCCTTCGCAAGCATCGCCGACGTGCGCGGCGACGCGACGCGGGCGGCGAACTGGCGGACGCACATGCGGGCGCTGGCGACCGCCTTCGAGAGCCAGGCCTGGGACGGCGACTGGTATCGGCGCGGCTGGTTCGACGATGGCACTCCGCTCGGCTCGGCGACGAACGAAGAGTGCCGCATCGACTCCATCGCCCAATCCTGGGCCGTGATCTCCGGCGCGGCGAGGCCCGACCGCGTGGCCCAGGCCATGGCGGCGGTCGACCGCGAGCTGATCCTGCCCCACGACGGGTTGGCGTTGCTGTTCAAGCCGCCGTTCAACCACACGCCGCTCGACCCCGGCTACATCAAGGGCTATCCGCCGGGCGTGCGCGAAAACGGAGGGCAGTACACGCATGCTGCCCTGTGGTCCGTGATGGCCTTTGCGACTCTTGGGGAAGGCGACAAGGCGGCGGCGCTCTTCTGGATCCTCAATCCGATCAACCACGCGCGCACACGCACCGACATGCACCGTTACAAGGTGGAGCCCTATGTCGTCGCCGCCGATATTTACGCCGCCCCCGGTCATGTCGGGCGCGGCGGTTGGACCTGGTACACGGGCTCGGCGGGATGGATGCAGCGTGCGGGCGTCGAGAGCATCCTCGGACTTCGCATCGAGGGCGATGCATTGCGTCTCGACCCTTGCATTCCGAGGTCTTGGCCCCGGTTCGAGATCACGCTCCGGCACGGCGCGTCACGGTATGAAATCGTGGTCGAGAACCCGCAAAGCGTGCAGCGCGGCATCGCAGCCGCCGAACTTGATGGCGCAAAGATCACCGCGCGGCCGCTCTCTATCCCGCTCAAGGACGACGGCGCGGTCCATCGGTTGCAAGTCCAGCTGGGCTGAGCTAAGGCGGCGCCGTTTTGCTTTAGAGGCTGCTTCTACTCCGCCGCGGCGGGGCCGGTGCTCTGCGTCCGCCACCACCTTCAGCGCGGGGATCAGGCTTGGGTTCACGCTGATGGAATCGATGCCCCAACCCAACGCGCCCCCATGCCGGAGCGAACAGAAAGAGCGACAGCGTGTAAGAGGCCCGTCAGCAGGCCAGTTGAGCGGGAAACTTGCGCCGCATCGTGCCGAGCAGCCGCTCCATCAGATAGGGCAGGAGCGGCAGTGCTAGGCCGTAACCGATCGACACCGTGAACACCGATAGCATCAGCACTGCCATTGTGCTCGGCGGCACGCCCAAGGCTACGGCGCGGCCGGTCACGATATCGCCACCGCCGGGGTCGGGAGCTTCCCTTCCACCTTAATTAAGGCCCATCGTGAGATCGACAGTTGCTCTTTATGGTGAAAGTTTGAAAACCCATTCCCAACAGGAACCACGGTCGGGTAGTTTTATCACCGGAGTTGACGCATGAAATCTGCGTTACCCTGCATCCTGACGATCAACGGCGGCTCGTCGAGCATCCGGTTCGCGGTGTATGAGGCAGGCGACACGCCGCGGCGGCGGCTGGATGGGAAAGTGGATCGCGTCGGTCTGAGCGGCACAAATTTGACCTTCAAGGACTCTGCCGGAAAATCACACGATAGTCGCACCATCGACCCCGAGCATAACGGTTCGGCGGTCGTTTTTCTACTGGATTGGCTCGAAACGCAGCAGGTTTTCGCTTCAGTCAAAGCCGTGGGACACCGGGTAGTGCATGGGATGACGCATAGCGAACCGGAGCGGGTCACGCCCGAGTTACTAGACGAATTGCACCGCATCACGCCGTATGACCCAGAGCATCTGCCGCTTGAGATCGAGTTGATAGAGGCATTCCGCCAACGCCATCCTACATTGCCTCAGGTGGCGTGCTTTGACACCGCGTTTCACCGCACCATGCCGCGGGTCGCCATTCTGTTGCCGATTCCGCGACGCTACGAGGCGGCGGGCGTTCGCCGTTATGGTTTCCACGGTTTGTCTTATGAATTCCTCATGGACGAACTCGCACGCCTTGGCGACCCGGCGGCAACGAAGGGTCGCGTGATCCTTGCCCATCTTGGCAACGGCGCGAGCCTGGCTGCCGTGCGCGATGGCAAGAGCGTTGACACCAGCATGGGCTTTACACCAACGGGCGGATTGGTGATGAGCAGTCGCTCGGGGGACTTGGATCCGGGACTCGTCTCCTACCTGGCGCGCACCGAGCAAATGAGCGCGGCACAGTTTCAGGAAATGGTGAACCACGCGTCTGGGCTGCTTGGAGTGTCTGAGATCAGTTCCGACCTGCGCGATTTGCTCACGCGGGAATCCGATGACGTTCGGGCGGCGGAGGCCGTCGCGCTCTTCTGCTATCAGGCAAAAAAGTGGATCGGCGCCTTCGCCGCGGCCCTCGGTGGATTGGACACGCTCGTCTTCGCAGGAGGCATCGGCGAAAACGCTCCGCTCGTGCGTGAGCGCATTTGCGATGAACTCGGCTTCCTTGGTATCGAATTGAACGAGGCGCGCAACACGAGGAGCGCGTCGCTAATTTCTACAGACGCCAGCCGCGTCAAGGTACGGGTCATCCCCACCGACGAGGAGCTTATGATCGCGAGATCCGTCATCCGCCTCCTCACTCTCGATTCAATTCGGAAAACATAAGACATGAAAACCAACACACTCACGCCGGAGCTGCTCCGTCAGATGGATGCCTATTGGCGCGCGGCCAATTATCTGTCGGTCGGCCAGATCTATCTTTACGACAATCCGCTGCTGAAGCGTCCGCTCGCGCTTGACGACGTGAAGCGCATGCTGCTCGGACATTGGGGCACGACCCCCGGGCAGAACTTCATCTACGTGCACTTGAATCGCGTCATCAAAAAATACGATCTCGACATGATTTACGTCTCCGGTCCCGGGCATGGCGGCGCGGCCGTCGTGGGCAACACTTACCTTGAAGGCACTTACAGCGAGATCTATCCCAACATCAGCCAGGATGAGGGCGGGCTTCGTAAGCTCTTCATTCAGTTTTCGTTTCCCGGCGGCATTCCCAGCCACGCATCGCCCGAGTGTCCGGGCTCGATCCACGAGGGCGGCGAGCTCGGCTATTCGCTCAGCCATTCCTTCGGGGCGGTGTTCGACAATCCCGACCTCGTAGTCGCCTGCGTCGTCGGCGATGGCGAGGCTGAAACCGGGCCGCTGGCCACGGCGTGGCACTCCAACAAGTTCCTCGATCCAGTGACCGACGGCGCGGTACTGCCGATCCTGCATCTCAACGGCTACAAGATATCCAACCCGACTGTCCTCGCCCGCATCACCCGCGAGGAATTGGAACAGTTGCTGCGCGGCTTTGGGTGGACACCCTATTTTGTCGAAGGACACGAGCCCGGTTTGATGCACGAGGCTATGGCCACGACACTCGACACGGTGGTGGAGCAAATCAAAAAAATCCAGCAGGACGCCCGGGTCCACGGCAACTCCGTGCGCCCGCGCTGGCCGATGATCGTCCTCATTTCTCCTAAGGGCTGGACCGGGCCAAAAGTGGTCGATGGCCTTCAAGTTGAAGGCACGTTCCGTTCGCACCAAGTGCCGCTCTCCGACCCGGCCACCCATCCCGAACACCTCCAACTCCTGGAAGACTGGCTGAGGAGCTACCGGCCGGAGGAACTCTTCGATGAGCAGGGCCGCCTGAAACCAGAACTGGCCGAACTTGCGCCCAAGGGCGAGCGACGCATGGGCTCCAATCCCCACGCGAATGGCGGGATTCTTCTGCGTGATCTGCGTATGCCGGATTTTCGCGACTACGCGGTCGACGTGCCCTCGCCGGGGGTGCGCGGCATCGGCGACACACATGTGCTCGGGCGTTTCCTGCGCGATGTGGTGAAGCTGAATAGCGAGCAGCGGAATTTCCGGGTCTTCGGTCCCGACGAGACGCTCTCCAACGGCCTGGAAGCTCTGTTTGAAGTGACCAAACGCCAATGGGACGCCGCGACCGTGCCGGGCGACGAATTTCTCGCGCCCACCGGGCGCGTACTGGACTCGATGCTCAGCGAGCACCAATGCGAGGGCTGGCTCGAGGGTTACCTGCTGACCGGGCGGCATGGACTCTTCAACTGCTACGAGGCGTTCATCCACATCATCGATTCGATGTTCAACCAGCACGCCAAGTGGCTGGAGGTCACGTTGCACCTGCCGTGGCGGCGGAAGATCGCCTCGCTAAACTACCTGCTGGCCTCGCACGTCTGGCGCCAGGATCACAACGGCTTCACGCACCAGGATCCTGGTTTTATCAACCACGTCATGACCAAGAAGGCCGAGGTCGTGCGTGTTTACCTTCCGCCGGATGCAAACTGCCTGCTGTCGGTGATGGACCACTGCCTGCGCAGCCGCCACTACGTCAACGTCGTGATCGCGGGCAAACACCCTGCACCTCAATGGCTGACGATGGACGCCGCCGTCAAGCACTGCACCGAGGGCATCGGTGTCTGGCAGTGGGCCAGCAACGACCAGGGTGTCGCGCCCGACGTGGTCATGGCCTGCTGTGGCGACGTGCCCACGCTGGAAACGCTCGCCGCCGTCTCCATCATGCGCGAGCATTTGCCCGACCTGAAAATCCGGGTGGTCAACGTCATCGATCTCATGAAGCTGCAGCCGGATACCGAACATCCGAATGGGTTAAGCGACGTCGATTTCGACGAACTCTTCACCAAGGACAAGCCCATCATCTTCGCCTTCCACGGCTACCCGTGGTTGATCCACCGGCTGACTTACCGGCGCACCAACCACGACAACCTCCACGTCCGCGGCTACAAGGAAGAGGGCACCATCACCACGCCCTTCGACTTGACGGTGCTGAACGATCTGGACCGGTTCCATCTCGTGATGGACACCATCGATCGCCTGCCGCAGACCGGCGACAAAGGCATCTACCTGAAACAGCAGCTCAGGGACAGGCTCGCCCAGCACTATCATTACATCCGCAAGCATGGTGAAGATATGCCGGAAATCCGAAACTGGGAGTGGGGCGCGCGACGGAGCGCGGAAAGCGCAACGAAATGAGCCAGGCGCTGCCCACGGTCTACCTTGTGCGCCATGGCGAGACTGCCTGGACGATTAGCGGACAGCACCGGTCGCAGGGATATTCCGCTTACCGGGCGGGGCGAACGCGAGGCGCAAGCGTTGAGCGCGCGGCTGAAAGGCATGAGCTTCACCAAAGTGCTCACCAGCCCGCTGCAACGGGCACGGCGGACTGCTGAGCTGGCAGGTTTCGCCGAATGCGCGCAAGCTGATCCCGATCTGATGGAGTGGGACTACGGCGCGTACGAAGGTCGGCGCACGTCAGACATCCAGGCCAAGCGCCCCGGCTGGCGTCTGTTCGAGGACGGTTGCCCCGGTGGGGAAACGCTGGTGGAGGTGAGTACGCGCGCGATCGTGTCATTGCTCGGGTTCGTGGAGGCGACGTGCTCATCTTCGCCCATCGGGACATTTCGCGCGTCCTCGCCGTGCGCTGGGTTGTACTGCCAGCGCGACATCGAGTCGGCTGGTTTGGGCATCGTAATCCCGAGTTTGCGCTGCTGCAGTAGTTCTTTAAGAATTCGACTCGATCATCCCCTTGTATCACGCCGTTGCCCTTTTGCGCTTCATTCCAAGAGCACGGTCGACCATCGCCTGCGCCTCCTCTACGATACGTTCCAGATGATCCTCGCCACGGAAGCTCTCCGCAT
>Ga0075525_10000500_pt1 | contig 13270 bp, 14 predicted proteins | sample NGEPertwo_FD_74795 | JGI IMG/M metagenome (GOLD analysis project Ga0075525, IMG submission 74795) | Arctic peat soil microbial communities from the Barrow Environmental Observatory site, Barrow, Alaska, USA - NGEE Permafrost154B-two | ecosystem: Environmental > Terrestrial > Soil > Wetlands >...
GATAAATAAAGTACCAAGAGCCTCTGCGGGCTTCCATTCGTTCAATGCACTAAAAAGTAAGACCTTTTTTATAGTTAAGGCGCATACGATTGGGGTTCAATCACCCGGCTCCGTGCCCCCTGTCAATCGGCGTTGGATTGGGACCCCTTATCGGCATCCAAAAGGGACCCCTTTGAGCGGCGAGTTCGGCCGGTTGCGCTCGCACCGTCGGAGCTGGCCGGGGTTGCGGAGACGGTGCGAGCGCGGGTTGTTTGATCATCATCGCGGCTTTTGAAGCGCCAAGAGTCGTTACCGGTCTCGACGATGTCGCAGTGATGTGTCAGGCGGTCGAGCAATGCGGTCGTCATCTTGGCGTCGCCGAACACGCTGGGCCATTCGCCGAAGGCGAGGTTCGTGGTGACGACGATGGAGGTGCGCTCGTATAACCGGCTGACGAGGTGGAACAGGAGCTGTCCGCCGGCTTGGGCGAAGGGCAGATAGCCAAGTTCATCGAGGACGATGAAGTCCATGCGGGTCAGATGCTCAGCTATCCGGCCCTGCCGCCCATTGCGGGTCTCGGTCTCGAGCCGGTTGACGAGGTCGACCACGTTGTAGAACCGGCCGCGTGCGCCCGATCGGATACAGCTTCTGGCAATGGCGATGGCGAGGTGGCTCTTGCCGGTGCCGGTCCCACCAACCAACACGACATTGCGCTGCTGGGCGATGAACCCGCCGCCGGCCAGGTCATTGACCAGCGTCTGGTTGATCGGCGTGCCCTCGAAGCGGAAGTCATTGAGGTCCTTGGCGAGCGGCAGCTTGGCGATGGTGAGCTGGTATTTGATCGAGCGGGCCTGCTTCTCGTTGATCTCGGCGCTGAGCAGATCGCCGACAATGCGCTGCGGTTCATGCTGGCGCTTGACGGCGGCGGCCATGATCTCGTCGTAAGCCGCCTTCATGCCGTAGAGCTTGAGTTCGCCCATGAGGTCGAAGAGTTGAGTGCGTTCCATCAGATGGTTCTCCTGAGGTTGTCGTAACGGGCACAATCGGCGATGGGTGCATGACGTAGCTTCAGCGCATCCGGTGTGAGGATGTTGGCTGGTGGTGCCGGATCGCGCTGGCGAGCCAGGATGTTGAGAACGACATCGGCGGAATGGACGCCCTGGGAGAGCGCCTCGGCGCAGGCAGCCTCGACGGCGGGCAAGCCGTCGGTCAGCACCGCGTTGAGGATATCGACCATCTGCCGGTTGCCGTCGGCGGCGCCCGCGAGCTTGCGCCGCACGCGTTCCATCGCGGCCGGCAGCACCCAATCCTTGAAGGGAGCACCGTTGCGCAAGGCGCCGGGCTTGCGGGCCAGGACAGGCACGTAATGCCAGGGATCGTAGGTCGTCTCGCCGCGACCGAATGAGCGAGGATGCTCGGCAACGATGCGCCCGTCCTGGCGGATTACAATGCGGTCGGCATAGGCATGCACCTCGACCGGACGCCCAACCGCGCTCGCAGCCACCGAGTATTTGTTGTTGTCGAAGCGCACCAGGCAGGTCTTCGAGACCGATGCCGGCACTGCGTGGAATCCATCGAACCGGCCGGTATAGGGAACGAGCTTTGGCCGCTCCGCCTCGAACACCTCCCAGACTGTCTGCTCGGTCAGTTCTGGATGGCGATGCGTCTTGGCGTAGGCGATGCATTTATCGAGTAGCCAGGCGTTCAACTCATCATAGTTTTTGAACCGCAATCGCGGGGTGAAGAAGCGCTCACGGACCAGCCCGACCTGGTTCTCGACCTGTCCCTTCTCCCAGCCGGATGCCGGAGTGCAGGCGACCGGATCGACGAGGTAATGGCTGCACATCTGCAGGAACCGTCGATTGTAGAGACGCTCCTTGCCGACGAGGATGGTCGTCACCGCCGTCTTCATGTTGTCGTAGATGCCGCGCTGGCAGGTGCCCTTGAACAGAGCGAATGCCCGGTCGTGGGCGTCGAACACCATCTCCTGCGTCTCGCGTGGATAAGCGCGCACGAACAGCATGCGGCTATGGCAGAGCCGGACGTGCGCCACCTTCACGGTTACTGTCGCGCCGTTCAGCAGGACGACCTCGTGGCTCCAGTCGAACTGGTAGGCTTCGCCTGGCGCGAAGCTCAGCGGCACATAGGCCGCAGCCGTCGTGGCGCCGCGCTCCTTGCTCCACCGTCTGGCGTAGCGCCGCACGGCGTCGTAGCCGCCAGCATAACCGCAGCCACGCAGTTCCTCGAATAGGCGGATCAGCGTCAGGCGCTCCCGCGACGCCTTACCTTCATTCGCCGACAGCAGTTGATCGAGCTTCTCGCGCCAGGGTCCGATCCTCGGAAGCGGCTGCGCTTCCCGCTCATAACGGAACTCAGTCGCCTCCGATCGGATGACCTTTCGCACGACCTTCCGGGAAACACCGAGGTCACGGCATATCGCCTTGATCGGTTGACCGTGAACGAAATACGCGCGACGGATCTTAGCAATCGTCTCCACGACCAGCATTCCAATCTCGGCTCCCATGAAAATGGAAGCCAGTGTGGACCCTCAGTGCCAGGGTCCCGATTGGATGCCGATCACCCCGAAAACGGGGTCCTTATTCCATGCCGAAACACAGTCCATGCGGAGTCTCGCCGTTAAGGTGGTCCAAGACGCCGATGGACAGCACCGTCGCGAAGACAACGATCGCGAACACGGCAAAACCGACGGCCAGAGTATGGTTCTTTGTCCGTGCGCGCTCGACGAGCGCTTCTCCCGTCGTGGGGCTGCTCGGGACCGTCGCGCTCGACAGCCACGAAGACATGCCTCTCTCGTACAGTCGCGTCTCGTGGCGCCCCCACATATGGATCACGATGATCATGCCCACCAAGCACATCATGCTGCTGGGGATCCAGATGATCATGCCGCCAAGCATCTCGTCGAAGACAGGGCGAATCTCGAATAAGCGTCCGACAGTATCGTACGCCGGATAAAGAACTTCGCTTTTCAGGGTCGTGTAGGAGCCGAGGACGATGTTGGAAAGGATCACAACCCACAGCATCATCAAGCGGGTGCCGTAGGTCAGACTGACTGGAGCGGCGCGCATATCGAAAACGCGCCACCAGAACAGGAGGCCAGCAGCCAGCATGCTCACATGCATCACATAGTGGATCGGCTCGCTCAAGAGAGCGGCGTCGTGATAGGGCGGGTACTGCCACACATAGAGCGAGGCGATGTAGAGCGCCGTCACCACGACCGGATTGGTCAGCCACGAGAAGCTCTGCCGCGCCGCGCTGTTGCTCACTGTTGGAGCCAGGGCATTGCGGCGAAGTGCAGACGGAAGGCCGCTGATCAACATCGCCTGCGGCGCCGACAGCGCGATCAGCATCGGCCCGATCATGTGCAACAAAAGATGCTGAATCTGGTGCATGTAGAACACATGCTCCGCCACGTAGTCGACCGGCGATTCAAGAGCGAGGAAAACCGAAAACACGCCGCCAGCAAAAGCCGCATGGCGCCAGAGCTGGATGCTATCCCCGTAAGCGCGACGGCGGATGACGCCTGCGCCATAGACAAGACAGATCAAGACCGTGGGAATCACGACGTCTGGCGTGAACGACCAGACATCCCAGGCTTCAGTGTCTGAATGGACTTCCCCGACATGAGCGCAAGCGGCTCCGCTTGCGATGAAATATGCTAGCCCCGCAAGCGCGCCGACGAGTTTCCGACGTTGACCTGAAGAAATCAGTTTCAATGTCCCAACTCGGTTTGGAAGAACGCGACTCGTAGGCCCTAGCATCAATCGAGCCGGCGAGGTTGCTCACTATTGACGCAGCATCTGACCCCAACCCGGAGACCCGGCATGAAGGGGCATTGTCAGAGTAAATTGGCTTGAGCCACCTGGCGAGGCTTCTTAGCCTCCGGCGAGGCGCAATCCCTTCCGTTATTTCAACAGCTCACCCGAGGTGATCCGCCTCACGGTGATGATGTATATCCGCTATCCACTGTCGCTGCGCCAGGTCGAGGATATTCTATTCGAGCGGGGCATCGACATCTGCCACGAGACGGTTCGGTAGGGGGTGGACGTCGTCGTCATCATCGTCGTTCAGGATACGTTCGGCAGCCCCGTCTAGATCGTCATATTGACCACTCTTGGGGGGCCAAAGGAACGCTCCATCTCGAGCTCTGTCTTGAGACTCTCGAGATCTCGGAAAATAGATGCGACTGCTTTCAAGCGGCCGTTCTGTTTGAAGCGCAAAAGGCAATCCTTGGCGTTGATGTCGCCGTCGATCTCGATGCCATCCCAGGCGGCCGCATGACCGACATAGTTGATAGGGATGTCGTAGTGCTGACTCCAAAAGAACGGGACATCTACAAATGCCACTCGGTGACCAAGCATATTTCGGGCCGCAGTCTGTCCCTGGCGCTCGGCGACAATCCAGTGCTCTATTCGGACGCTCTCGCCTGAATAGGCGTCAGGCCATCGGGCAATATCTCCTGCCGCGTAAATGCCCTCAACGCTGGTTTCCAAGTACTGATCGACAACGACACCTCGATCGAGTTTGAGGCCTGCGTTCTCGGCAACGGCGAGTCGCGGCCTCACCCCGATGCCGGTGATCACCAGATCGGCCTCGAGCGTGCCGCCTGATTCTAAGTGGACGGCTTTCTCTTTGATGGCCACGACCTTGTCTTCTAGGTGAAAGACCACGCCATGCTCCTCGTGCAGCGAGCGAATGAAATCGCCCATGTCGGCACCGAGCACCCGTTCCATCGGCCGCTTGTCGGGCGCCACGACGTGAACCTCTAGGTCACGCGCGCGCAATGACGCAGCTACCTCGAGACCGATAAAGCTCGCGCCGATGACGACGGCGCGGCGTGACGACTTTGCGCCTTCAATGATCGACTGACAGTCAGCCAGCGAACGCAAGGTGTGGACATGAGGTAGGTCGGCGCCCGGAATCGTGAGGCGGATCGGTTCCGCCCCCGTGGCCAGAAGAAGCCGATCGTAAGGAACTCTTTCACCGCCGGCGACGACGACCTCGCGAGCGCGGACGTCGATCTCGAGAACCGCTTGGCCTAGGCGCGTCTCGATATTGTTTTCCGCATAAAAGCGCTCGTCCTTCAGGGGAACGTATTCAAACGGGGCTGTGCCGGCGAGGTAGTCTTTCGACAGGTTGGGACGATCGTAGGGCAGGGCGCTGTCGCCGCTCAGCATGATCACACTCCCCTGGTATCCTGTGCGCCGCAGCATTTCGGCTGCTGCGAATCCGGCGGCGCCACCGCCGACGATAACGATATTCTGAGGCGCGCTGTCAGTTGTGTCATGCGATACCGGTTTCGGGCGGCTGCATTTGGTTGTTACCGCGATCACCCCGTCGCGTTGTTCAAGGTTCCAAGACTGAATCGGATCTATAGCCGGCGCTTTAAGCGCCTCGCCCGTTTTCAGGTCGAAGCAGGCATGATGCCAAGGGCACCGCACCGTTCTTCCAACCACGAGCCCCTCTGCAAGAGGACCATGGTAATGCGTGCAGTGGGGAGAGATCGCAAATATCTCGTCTCCGCTCCGCACCAGAAGGACTTCCTCCCCATGCGCATGACCCAGGATCTTTCCGCCATCAGACAACTCACCCACAGGAACCCCTGCAGCGAGATCCGGGCCAGATAGGTTCGCCTTGTCGGTCGCCACGTTCGCCTCCCTGTATGCTGAACGCCGTCAGCCCATATTTTGTTCTCACCCACGGAGGGCGAGGGTCTTTACGAAGTGTGCCACGACCTGCTCGGTTATCCTCTCACAGTCCGCGCCAGCAAATTGGAACGTCTCCGACAAGGCATTGCAAAGTTCCGGATCCAGCTCTTTTTGTAGGCGTCTTCGGGCGCGGAAGAGAAGGGTGCGTCGGCAAACGGCACTCGCAAGCCAAGCATACGGCGCTGTTCAAGCTCGAGTTTGAAGTCGCGCAGGCGAGCTTCGCCAAGCACATGGTCATCTCACGCACAATCCTTGGCGGACTTCATCACCTCTACGTCAGGTTTTAGGTTTTCGGCACTCACAATTCGCTGCTTTATGCGCCATGCCATGGTTGCCACGACGACGAGTATAGCCACCGCCTTCGCAGTCTCAAGACCTATATAAAGCATGTGATGATGAGATGGCGCCGGTTGCTCGCCAGCAATAATGAGTCCGACGCGCGCATCGAGAAGCGGCAGAAGCCACAGCGTTTCGACTGCAACTATGAGCACGGCTAAAATCGTTCCCGAAGCGCTGATCCAACCGCATGGACGCACAAATACAAACAGCAAAAGCGCAACCGAAAAAGCCCATTCCCCCTTGTTGAAGACGGAAAAGGTATGTCGGCCCACGTCTAGCGCAACCGGAAGCGTAAGGCTCGGAGCCAGAAACTTCGCGGGCGTCGCGAGAAACGAAACGCCCACCAGCATCCCGATCCAAACGGCTGCGATGACCAGCGAAGCGATATCAATCCTCGAAAGTGCGGGCTTCGACAGCTTCATTGCAAGTCTCCGCGAAGGATCAAAAGAATGCATCAGGAATGTCGGCATGTGCAGGAAGAACAGCAGCTACAAGGTGCCGCCGACAAAAGTTCGGTGATGTTGCTAAGTTTGAACAGTCCCCGTGCGGACGACAGCGTCTCGCCGGGGCTAGGAGCCCGCGTCGTTCGGTCCTTCGGGAGGAAGGCGCAGTTGATATGAAGGCTTGCGCGTCATTGGCGCTATGTAGGGTCGCCTTTGCGTCAATGATGACGAGCATGAAGCGGCCGCCGGTGCCCTCGTAAAATCACACACCGCAACATCGGACAATCCATACATCCGGCATCTTTGTTGCAAAAAATGCCCCTTCGCTGTCGGAGTGCAGACTACGCAAAAACATGTATTTCGTCTATTGCTTTTTCCTCGTGCGGCTGTAAAGATTTATCTACGATACCTCTTTTGAGGACTCTTCGTCCAAAAGTCTAAGCGGAGGAAGTGTGGTTATGAAAATCATTCGAAGCCGTGTCGGCGTCTCCGGAATCATCGGCGCAGCACTGATCATCGCGAGCTGGAGTGCGGCGTCAGCCGCTGAAGGTCAGGTCTACACCGCCAAGCTCCACGCGCTGAACAGTGAGACAACAGGCGCCAAAGCCGTAGGCGACGCCAAATTTGCCATCGACGGAGACGAACTAACGATAACCGTCGACGCTGAGGGTCTGCCGCCGAACATGATGCACTTGCAGCACTTTCACGGGTTCAAGGACGGTAAGGCCGCCAGCTGTCCGGATTCTGCGGCGGATAAAAACGATGATGGCGTGATCGACCTCATCGAGACCGAAGCCTACGCGGGCACCACGATGGTTCCCTTCCACGCCGACCCGGTAAGCATGGAGATTCCAAGCGACACATACCCCAAGGCGGACGCGAATGGGTCCTACAAGTACAAGAAGACGGTATCGTTGAAGGCTCTGCAGGCAGCCTTTGCCAACAAGTTCGGAACTGATGATCTTGCGCTGGATCGTCGCGTCGTATTCATCCACGGCGTGCCGGCAGAAACGGAGCTGCCAAAGTCGGCGGCTTCCCTCGGTACGATACCGGCACAAATCACGCTGCCGATTGCCTGTGGCACTATTAAGAGGGCTGAGTAGCGCCCTTAAATGGGGCGGCGGGAGACACCGAGCCCAGACTTCCGCCGCCCCAAATTACTAGCATCGGCTTGCGACGCTTTAGGGAGTATGGCCCGTACGCGTGAAAGTCCTGCGCTCACATGGTGGGTGATCTCATAAGAGCTATGTGGAGCCAACGCTTCGATGACCGAACTGCCTTAAGCGCAAATCGACCCAGGCGCTCGCCGACAAACGTCGCGCACTCGCCCCCGGTGTCCCCAGAAATGCGCGCGGGTGCGGCCTATGCCCATTCCGCTCTGGCCTGACAACTCTTGGAGCGGACGACGCCGATAGCTGACTATGCCAAGCCAGAAGTCAAAAACTATGTGTCGCTCCATGGCCGATGGATTATCCCCGTGAAGAGGCCCTTTCAACGTTTTTAAGCGACAGGGTCCGGCCAATGTTGCGAATATAAACCCAAGGGAAACATGCGCTATGGCGTTACGTCACGCAAAACCCGGCGAGATTGTCGATCTTACGCCAATGGGTCCAAGTATCAAAAACGCCAAATCTAGTGCGATCATAAAAGGCGTTCATTTCGAAGCCATACACCTGATTGTCCGCGCCGGCGCCGAAATATCGGAGCACGAAGTTCCGGGCAATATCACGCTGCACTGCCTTGAAGGCCGTGTCGAGCTTGGCCTGGAAACCTCGTCCATCGAGTTAGAAGCAAATCAGTGGGTCTATCTCGATGGCGGAGCGTCCCATTCAGTCAGGGGCATCGAGAATTCGTCGCTGCTCTTGACGATCTTTTTCGATCAACAGACCAGTCGATCGTGACCTTCAAAGGAGCAGCGGCAGACGTCGAGCCCAGACTTCCGGCGCCCCTAATTGCGGGCGCCCGCCTGCGGCGTGATGTCGAGCATCGCCCGGAGAGCTGACCGCGGCTTCACGAGGTCACTCAGAGTGTACTGATCCAGCACATTCAAGAAAGCGTCGCGCGCGCGTTCTAACGCCTTTCGCAAGACGCAGCCGGGCGCAATCGCGCAATCTGCATCGACAGGCTCAAGGCACATGACGATCGCGAAGTCAGGCTCGGTGTACCGGACAACATCGCCAAGTCCGATTTCTTTAGGTGGTTTTGCGAGACGCAAACCGCCATGGCGTCCGCGGACAGTGTCGATATAGCCGCCCACGCCCAGCTGATGGGTGACCTTCATGAGGTGGTTCTTCGATACGCCGTAGCTGTCGGCAACCTCTTCAATGGTCACCAAGCCATCGCCCTTAAGCGCCAAATACATCAAAAGCCGCAATGCATAATCCGTGTAGACGGTTAAACGCATGAGGTCTCCCCAACGGTTGATAAAGAGGCATTTTAAGTATTGCTTTTCGGTTTGGCTCGGCTAACATGCACGAAACATACATGTTCAAGCGGAGCTAGGTCAAATGGATAAGAACGGCATTATCGGCAGCGGCACCGCCATGGAACCTCGAGTTTCAGAGCAGGAGATTGCCCGCCTCGTCGATCGGTTCTACGCGAAGGTTCGCAGCGATCCTCAGCTCGAATACGTCATTGATAACGCGATCGTCGGTGACTGGGAGGGACATCTCGCAAGAATGCGCGCCTTCTGGGCGGCCGCGATTTCGCTTAAGGGTGACAGTCCGGAGGACCCTGTCGATGCGCATCTGCGCTTCGATGGAATGGACCGGACGTTGCTCACCCGGTGGATCGCACTCTTCGACGAAACATGCAGCGAACTCTTCGATGAGCCTTTGGCCGCCGCATTTAGCATGAAGGCGAGTCGCATTGCCGAGAAGCTCAGATTCGCCGTTTCGTACGAAGGCGTCCAGTCACGGACGCACAGCGCGCCATGACCTTTGTCGTCACCGACAACTGCATCAAGTGCAAATACATGGACTGCGTGGAGGTGTGTCCGGTCGATTGCTTCTACGAAGGCGAAAACATGCTCGTCATTCACCCGGACGAGTGCATCGATTGCGGAGTCTGCGAACCAGAATGTCCCGCTGAAGCAATCGTGCCTGACACAGGGTCGGGTCTCGAGAGCTGGCTAGAGCTCAATGCAAAGTACGCCGAGATCTGGCCGAACATTGCCGCTAAGCGCGACCCGCCTGTCGATGCCAAAGAGTTCGATGGTGTCCCTAACAAGCGTGAGCGTTATTTTTCGCCAAACCCTGGTCAAGGCGACGACCCCGGCGAGAAGGAGTGGGAGTCGGGACCAAGACCGACCAACGGCTAGCGAATCAAGTGTCCAGCGCTCTCTCGGCTCCTTCCAGAGAGTGTTGAAAGGGTAGTCTGCGGGCAAGAAGCACAGCGGCCCGCGGTCTTTCTCTCACCAATAGGCATCACTAAGAGTCGGACAAGGGGATCGGCGATGGCAAATACTTACGCGCAAAGCGCTTCACACGACGACCGGCCTCACGGTTGGCGGCGCTGGGCCTTCTCGACCAACCACAAAGACATCGGCACGATGTATCTGATCCTGGCCATCGTGGGAGGCACGGTCGGTGGCTTGCTGTCGATGGCCATGCGCGCGGAGCTCATGTATCCGGGCCTGCAGATTTTTGGCAATCCGGAAGCCTTCAACGTCGTCGTGACGGGTCACGGGCTGATCATGATCTTTTTCGCCATCATGCCGGCGATGATCGGCGGCTTTGGAAACTGGATGGTTCCATTGATGATTGGCGCGCCGGACATGGCATTTCCACGCATGAATAATATTTCGTTCTGGCTACTCCCCGCGGCCTTTACACTCCTGTTGACCTCGCTCTTCGTTCCTGGCGCCCCGGGGGGGCACGGCGCCGGCACCGGATGGACGGCCTATGCCCCCTTATCCACCAAAGGTAGCCCGGGAATTGCGATGGATTTCGTCATTCTATCCATTCATTTGGCGGGAATTTCTTCCATTCTCGGTGCGATCAATTTCATCACGACCATCTTCAACATGCGCGCGCCCGGCATGACGTTGCACAAGATGCCGCTTTACGTCTGGTCAATCCTTGTGACGTCGTTCTTGCTGCTGCTGTCGGTTCCGGTGCTGGCAGGTGCGATTACGATGCTCCTAACCGATCGCAATTTCGGCACGACATTCTTTGACTCCTCGCACGGTGGCGATCCCGTGCTGTACCAGCACTTGTTCTGGTTCTTTGGTCACCCGGAAGTGTACATCATGATCCTCGGTGGCTTCGGAATCGTCAGTCACGTCGTCTCGACGTTTTCGGACAAGCCCATCTTCGGCTATCTCGGCATGGCCTACGCCATGGTCGCCATCGGCGTGATCGGCTTTGTGGTGTGGGCCCATCACATGTTCACCTCCGGCCTCGGCCCAGATACTCAGGCCTATTTCGCCTTCGCCTCGATGGTGATTGCCGTGCCTACGGGCATCAAGGTGTTCTCCTGGATAGCAACGATGTGGGGCGGGTCGATTTCCTTCCGAACGCCGCTGCTCTGGGCGCTCGGATTCATTTTCCTCTTTACGATTGGAGGCGTTACGGGAGTTGTGCTCGCGAACGCAGGCCTCGACCGTTCCCTTCACGATACGTACTACGTAGTTGCTCACTTCCATTACGTGTTGTCGGTTGGTGCCGTCTTCGCAATCTTTGCTGGCTGGTACTATTGGTGTCCGAAGATGACCGGATATATGTACTCGGAGAGGTTGGGCAAGCTGCACTTTTGGCTCATGTTTCTTGGGGCAAACATTGCGTTTTTCCCGATGCACTTCCTCGGCCTTGCGGGTATGCCGCGTCGCGTTGCCGACTATCCGGACAGCTTCGCAGGCTGGAACTTTGTGGCATCGATTGGCGCCTACGCAGCGTTCGCCGGATTCCTCGTGTTTTTCGTCGGTGTTGCGAACACGTTCTGGGTCCGGCGCCGAGCCCCTGGGAACCCCTGGGGCGCAGGAGCGAAGACACTTGAATGGACGCTGCCGTCGCCACCGCCGTTCCACACGTTTCAGACGCTGCCTCGCGTGAGGTAGCATGCAGGCCGCAAGGAAATGGCAGTGGGCATCGCCGAACCTCTTCAGATCAAGCTCAAGCGGGCTTACGAGCCGCCGGCGAAGAACGACGGCCACCGGATACTCGTGGATCGTGTCTGGCCGCGCGGGGTGACCAAGGAGGACCTGCGCTTGCATCTCTGGGCGAAAGATTTGGCTCCAAGTGCGCAGCTCAGGAAATGGTTTGGCCACGAACCGGCACGATGGAATGGGTTCAAGGAGCGGTATCATCGGGAGCTCGACAAGCTGCCGAATGCAATCGAAGAGCTGGCGGCCGAGTGCCGCAAGGGGCCAGTGACACTTGTGTTCGGCGCCAAGGATACCCTTCACAATCAGGCTGTCGCGCTCAAGCAGTATCTCGAGAAGCGGACCGAAACCCGGTCATGATGTGCCTCCGGCCGGCCATGCTTGCTAGCACGCATCCGCGTCGCTGGGAGTTGTCCTGATGCACGGCGTCCCTCGCTATAGAGCATACAACGGTCCTGCGTTGTTCAGTCAGGGTTTCAGGCCGTTCTTCCTGGGAGCGGGAGTCTGGGCAGTACTCGCCGTTTCAATCTGGCTCTTGAGCGTTCGTGGGGATGCGTCCCTGCCAACCATTTTTGCGCCAGCACGCTGGCATGCGCATGAAATGCTGTTCGGCTTTGCTACCGCAGCCATGGCGGGCTTCGTGTTGACGGCCATACCGAATTGGACGGGGCGCATGCCTCTCCAGGGCGCGCCGCTCATCATTTTGTCTGGTGTTTGGCTGCTTGGCCGGGTTGCCATGGCGACGTCCGCCCTGATTGGCGGCCTCCCGGCCGCCCTCATCGATCTCTCATTCCTGGCGATGCTGTTCTGCGTGGTGCTCCGTGAGATCGTTGCGGGCCGGAACTGGCGACACTTTCCACTGCCTGTTGCGGTTGCCGTTTTGATCGTCGCGAACGCGCTAACCCAGCTCGAAGCGAATGACTTCGTGCAAAGCGGAAGGTTGGGAGAGCGGCTGGGCCTGGCCACATTCGTTTTATTGATCAGCCTTGTTGGGGGCCGGATCATTCCGAGTTTCACGCGGAAGTGGTTGGCCAAGAGGGGCAGCGATGTCATGCCCATTCCACTCAACCGTTTCGACGTGGGTACTCTGATCCTAGTTCTGGCTGGGCTTGGATTGTGGGTCGCAAGTCCTGACGCCCAGTTTACTGGCGTGGCTTTGGTTGTCGCCGGCCTGTTCAGTTTAGTGCGGCTCGCCCGTTGGCGCGGATGGCGCACGCGCTCTGAGTCCATACTTTGGATCTTGCATCTCGGTTATGCATGGGTGGCCGCTGGGCTAATTCTGCTCGGGGGTGCCGCCTTGTTTCCAGTAGCGATACCCTATCCTGCCGGCATTCACGCCCTTGCAGCCGGAGCCATCGGAACCATGACCTTAGCGGTCATGACTCGAGCAATCCGCGGACACACGGGGCGAGCTTTGGCGGCGGGGCCCATCACAATGGCGATCTACCTCCTGATAACGTTGGCAGCGATCTCGCGTGTGACCGCTCCCTTCCTACCTGAGTTTTATCTACCGCTGTTGATGGTCTCCGGTTTCATTTGGATAGCTGCGTTCTCGCTGTTTATCGTCAGTGATGGGCGTTCTTTGTTGACTGCGGGAGAGTAGGCGAAGCTTGCGCCCAATTCTCACAGTGAGGTGGCATGACGAATGAGAATGCTGCGTCAGACGATGCGACGAGCAAATG
>Ga0075525_10000519_pt1 | contig 12922 bp, 11 predicted proteins | sample NGEPertwo_FD_74795 | JGI IMG/M metagenome (GOLD analysis project Ga0075525, IMG submission 74795) | Arctic peat soil microbial communities from the Barrow Environmental Observatory site, Barrow, Alaska, USA - NGEE Permafrost154B-two | ecosystem: Environmental > Terrestrial > Soil > Wetlands >...
GCTTAGCTTACAAATGCAGAATTGCAGCATTTTGTATGCGAATATTCTATGTGCTTTGATGGTCATATGGAATCAACGATCAGCGAAGCTAATAACCATGATTTAATTCTCATCTTCGGGTTGTGACTTTCTTTTCGCGGCTATTCCAACTTTTATATTATTTACCGGCAACTATATAGTTTTTGTCTGTAAACGATTTGTCAGTTATAGAAAACGACCCGTTAATTGTATCAACCTGAAATTTAAGCCAGCCAATCAATTTTTCATTGTTATTGATGATTTTTACACCCAGGTAATACGAACCACGTTTTTGAGTGGATCTTGCGCTCCAGTATTTTGGCCAAAAATAATCAGCAGTTGTTGAAATCATCACTATTTCAGTTTGATAATTCCGCCAAAAGAATGACGTTACAAACAACTATCAGAATATGTTAAAACTTGCAATTAGTGTCATAATTCATAGAATAATCGTGTAGTCTGTCCACCTCGCTTTTGAGGTACTCATTTGCTACCTTGAATAAATTTAAATTCCTGTTCCAATCTTTTGCATTTTTCAATATGATTGGATAAAACTGATTAATGTTATAATTACGGGTAGTTTCGGGTATATATACATCGCCTGAACTTCCGGGATAAAACACCTGACATCCGATATTAATGTATTCAGTCAATATTTTTTCATCTTTTATTGACATAATACAAGTGTAAGTGCCTGTTAAAGTAGCATCGACATTAAAACTATTACCAAATATTATTTTTCCGTCCTCTAAATTTGAATACAAATTGACCGGAGGTATTCCATAATTGATTGAGATATATTCAAGGGCTCTATGAAAAAGTTTTTCCTTATTCATATTTTTGAAATTATTCAAAAACGAATAATGAACCTGTCCATTCTGATCAAGCGGTAAATCCGGATATTTATGTATTTTTTTGATCGTTTGATTCCATTTGTTGGCTATGTCAGTATAATCTTCCTGCGAAAGGTCTTTGGATAAAAACTTATTGTAGACGGCAGCTTTCTCAATCGAATCGGTTTGTCCATAAAGGTTTGATCCAATAATAATCAGTAAAAGAATGAATAAATTTCTCATGGGTAAAGTTTTGAAGTAAGTAAGATTATGCTAAATTATAAATTCAAAGGATAAAAGATATCAAAAAATTAAAGCAGTTGACAGATGAACTTAAATTGTATGCTGACCTCATTTATTCAGCAATAATCATTCCAGTTTTAACTAATATCACAGCATAAGCAAAGTAATGTTGCATATTATTTTTGTAAAACTACGGCAACAACACTAGGTAGTATTGACGGCAAATGAGGAAGGGTTTTTCAAGTTGCCATATCACTGAAAATTGTTTCTAAAGCATCATTTAGTTTTTCAATGCCAATTGGCTAAATGTAAGTCCTTGAAACTACTGATTGTCATTTGGTTTTCAATACCGGTATGTTCCGATTTACGATCATACAAAACAGACTCAATACCTAAATCATTTGCTGCTTTTATTTCGGAGTTCAGGTCGTCTCCTATAACTAAAACATCTTGATTAGTAAAGTTGTTGTCAGCCAGTATTTCCCGGAATATCTCCTTTTTTGTCAGTTCCGACTGCATTGGGTCAATGATAAATATACGCTCAAAGTCATCTTTAATATTCAGATGAAAGATTTTGCTTTGCTGCAATTTTGTGAAACCTGTTGTAACAAGAAATTTTTTGCAGGGAATTTCGCTTACATATTTGTAATCTTCGAATGGCTCCATACTTTCATTATAGGTGAGGTCCAAAAAAAGCTTTAAAGCATCGGATTTCAATTCATCGCTAAAAGAGAAGTCATCGGCAACAAACTGAAAGGGACGTCTCATAATTTCAGTCTTGATCGCATTTAAATCTCCTTTATATTCACCGCTTTCGGTAATAAGCTCAAAAAGAGTTTTAAAAAGTATGTTCCCGATGGAGCTGACCGGATAAATTGTATTGTCCAGGTCTATGATGATTGCCTTTTTCTGCATTAATGTATTTTTGTAATAATTACCTTTTAGCCTTATTCACCTTTACGTTACCTACTAATCAAACAAGACTAAATTTTACAGGTGATTCCTGATCCATTCGTTTTATTTCCTTTACCGCTTCAAGGTCAAGTTTTACCCATTCCATGTGCCATTCCAATGAACCATCAAATACGAAGTTACTTTGTTTGAAATCTTTGGATATGGCCTGTAATATTTCTGTGTGAGTGGATGGTCCTTTTGCGGATAAACAATTCAAAAGTGTTTTTTTCATAACCTCATACTTTCCTTTCTCCATGCTAAAAGCTTTCTTGCCTGAAGGGTGCCTGAGTTGCATTTTTGTTTCCATATTTACTTTTTCTGTCCGCAGTTACAAGGTGCAAAGTTATACCGATTATACGCTTTTAGCCGAATTGCCTTTTCCACATACTGGTCGTTAACAGTCGATTTGATCATATATCCCATAGCAAAATCAAAAGTGAAAATATTTGTCTGGTTTTCGTTTGTAGCGTCATCATCTATTTCAACCACAAAATATTTGTTACCTGATCTGTAAAAATCGGCGAGATCGCTTTTTAACTGACTCATTAAAAAAATCATTTTATTTTTCGAAAGATCGAAAACTGTAACTCCGACTGCATTGGACTCATGAACGCTGAACAGGTACTTTAAATCATCAGATACGGCATATCCGCCTCCCGGATAAGTCTGAATTTTTCCCGCACTATCAATGATGATCAGTTGCCCAGAATTATCCCCGAATTTCGACAAAATTACATAGTCTTTGCTGGGTTGTCCATCAGCAAAAATTCCTGAACATCCTCCTGTGGCATGACACTCCGGAAAAAATAACTTGTCAATAACCGTATTTCCGCTTTTCACAGTTAACCAAATACGGCAATACGCTGAATTATTGTCCAAAGGTTCTGCTTTTAGTTTTACCTGTACCAGTTCAACTTTGAAAGCCTTAAGCGAGAAGGTGTCAATCTTTACTGAATATTTTGCATCCGGATAATCCTTGGGATTGTAAAAAGAGTTTTTATCAACCTGTCCAAAGGATAACATCGAAATGAGTACAAGGATGATGGTTGTTTGCAGTTTCATAGATGACTTTTCTTTTATGTTTGCAATAAGGTTTCCATTCTGCATAAAATGATTGCATTCAAAAGGAATCGCAGAAGTATAATATTATTTGTAAACGTACATCGTTTTCTGCAATTAAAAATCGTCAAACGAAGATTTTATTTTATACTCAATGGTACTTATATCGTGACTGATTTTGTTTGTTTTTGCATATTCTGCCAGATAGGAAGAACAAGACAGCATCAAAACTGTTTGATAACAGTTACAGATCAGGGGAAATTTACCATTTTTTTGGGAAGTTAAAATTATCTTTGCGGACTTCTTTAATTTAAGAGATGGGACAACAGAAAAAATATACGATTCCTGCGATGCTTCGCAACAGCTTCACAAAATTCAGCACAAACCAGTCGCTCGTTTTTGTCGGAGAAGCAAACCGAACCTACGCGCAACTCGAGAATGAGATCAATCATGTAGTTATTCAACTGATTAAGCTGGGTGTCTCCAAAGGTGATAAAGTTGCAATTCTGAGTTCCAACATGCCTAATTGGGGCATCGCTTATTTTGCCATTACAACAATTGGAGCCATAGCAGTACCTATACTTCCAGATTTTTCAGCTATCGAAATCTCCAATATCATCGAACACTCCGAATCGAAGGTGATGTATGTTTCTGAAAATCTCTTATCAAAGATTGAGCAATTCAACACAGATCCTTCAAAAGTGATCATACGAATTGAAAGTTTAGAGGAAATTTCAGGTTCTGAAACATCTCATGCGGAGATTTCGCCTGAAAATCTTTATTCATTTACAGTTGAAGAAGATGATCTGGCGTCGATTATTTATACTTCCGGAACTACAGGAAAATCAAAAGGGGTGATGCTCACCCATAAAAACCTTTTGTGGGATGCAGAACATGGAGGTTTGATCCATGAAATGACAGTTACAGACCGGTTCCTGTCATTGCTGCCGCTTTCGCACACTTACGAAAATACACTTAGTCTGATTCTGCCCGTTATGTGCGGGTCATCGGTACATTATCTCAAAAAACTTCCGACTCCGGCAGTTTTAATCCCTGCCTTGCAAACAGTAAAGCCAACAATTATCTTCACTGTTCCGCTGATTATCGAAAAGATTTATACAAAACAAATCAAGCCAAAATTCAGTCATAATAAAATCATCCGGATATTGTATGGCATTGCACCAATCAGATTACTCCTTAATCGGATCGCGGGTAAAAAACTGATGAAAACATTTGGAGGTAAGTTGCTTTTCTTTGGAATTGGTGGCGCTAAACTTGATGGAAAAGTTGAACGGTTTCTGCGTGAAGCAAAATTTCCCTACTCTATCGGCTATGGACTCACTGAAACCGCGCCTCTTATTGCGGGAACAGATGCCTTTCTTACACGATTATATACAATCGGTCCGGCAATGCCCGGGGTCGAATTAAAAATCAATCAGCCCGATCCGAAAACAGGTCAGGGTGAAGTCTGGGCCAAAGGACCAAATGTGATGAAAGGGTATTACAAAGATCCCCTTTTAACCAAAGAGGTCCTAACAGACGATGGCTGGTTTAAAACCGGAGATCTTGGATCATTCGACAAAAAGGGATACCTTGCATTTAAAGGGCGTCTAAAAAATATGATTGTTAGTGCTTCAGGAGAAAATATCTTCCCCGAAGAGATCGAATCGGTGATAAATGATTTCGAAAATGTTATTGAATCACTCGTAGTTGAACGAAAAGGGAAACTTGTTGCACTTGTATTGCTTAATATGGAGGAACTGGAAGTTCAATACCATGCAATTCTTAATCAGGCGGAGCTATTCAATGCAAAACTTGATGAATTGCTCGCAGAACTTCAAAAACATGTAAATTCACGGGTTAATAAATTTTCGCAGGTTCAGCTTATACTTATTCAAAACAAGCCATTTGAAAGAACGCCCACCCAAAAAATCAAGCGGTTTCTTTACTCATAAGCCACAGATAAGGCTATTTAGAAGGCTTTTTGTTGTTAAAGAATTGCAATTGTTTGAAAGGTTTCTATTGTTTTAAAAGTTGCTCCAATCTGATCGTTTGTAGGATACGATCTTAGACAGGAGTATCAAACTTTTCAAATCCCTGTTATCTTTGGACAATGGTTTATCACCTTTAACTTTTAAAATGCATTTATTTTATACGCCCGATATTCAAAGCGATACTTACAGATTAAGTGAAGAGGAATCCAAACACTGTGTCAGAGTTCTTAGGCTGACTGAGGGCGAGAAACTCTTTTTAGTCGACGGGAAAGGGTTGTTTTGCGAAGCAGTGATTATCAGCGCTCATCCCAAGGCGTGTATGTTGCAGGTGGTTGACAAGAAATACAATTACGGGAAAAGAGATTTTCAACTTACTATCGCTGTATCGCCTACTAAAAATATCGATCGTTACGAGTGGTTTCTGGAGAAAGCGACTGAAATCGGGATTGATGCAGTTATTCCACTGATCAGTCGTTATTCCGAAAGAAAAGAGATCAAACCCGAAAGGTTGGAGAAAGTAATGATCTCTGCGATCAAGCAATCAATAAAAGCTTTTCTGCCATTATTAAATCCATTGTTAACTTTCAAGGAAACAATTAAAAGACCGTTCGAAGGACTTCGTTTTATTGCGCATTGCAACGAAGGTGAAAAAGTGCTGTTACGCGATGCCGTTGTGAAAGGAATAGATATCCTGATTTTGATTGGTCCCGAAGGTGACTTTTCGATGGAAGAAGTTGAATTAGCGATAATAGAAGGATTTATTCCGGTATCACTTGGTAATTCGCGTCTAAGAACAGAAACTGCGGCTTTGGTTGCCTGTCACACAGTCAACCTTATCAATCAATAAAGAAGAAACCCTATCCGTCAACTGACGAACAGGGTTATTAGGTACAAATAATTGAATGTGAATTATCACATTATCAATCTATTGCTTTATTTTGCTTTTTCAAGTTGCAACGTCTTGGTTGGTGCATCGCAAACAACGGATGGTCCCCAATATTGAATTGGTCCGGGATATACGTATGAAGTTTTAATAGCCCACTCTTCGCGTTTTTCTGCAAAAGCTTTGAATGGTGCTCCATCAAGTTGAACCAGTGCTTTTTGAATAACCGGTTTCATTTCTCCGCTACGACGTTCCATGTTCAACATCATCGTGATTGGCACGCCTCCGGGTATCCATTCGGCAGCAGGAGCTGTAGTATTACGAACAGATGCAAGGTAACCTGTTTTTCCATTTCCAATCAAAAGAGAAGCAATAAAACCCAATGAATAACAATAATCTGAATCAAAATTTGAGGGTGCCGCACAACGTCCTTCATATCCAAAGAAGTGGTTCTGAGATGAGAATTTAACCTTTATTCCACTCTTAATTAATTCAGTCAGACGTTTTTCAACCATCTCGATCAACAGACGCTCAGTTTCAATACGCGAAACCTGAACATTTCCGTGAGGATCGCGGTCAAGCGTTAGCTGACGGGCAATTCGCGTAGGAAGAGAAGCATAAACCTTTGAAGATTCATAGGTAAGATTGGCAATTACAAAATCCCTTTTCTCGGTATTTGTGGCAAGACCCTGAAAGGTCTCAGCGGTTTCACCTTCCGAAAGTAATTCGTTCAACTCTGCAATTAATACTTTAATCTCAGGAATAAACTCAACTAAACCTTCAGGAATAAGCGCAACACCAAATGTTTCGCCATTTTGAGCACGTTCAGTAACAATATCAGCAATCTCGTTTACAATTTGTTCGAGGGTTTGTTCCTTCGCGGCAACCTCCTCCGAAATAATGCAAACATTTGGTCTGGTTTGTAAAGCGCATTCCAAGCCGATGTGAGAAGCTGAACGCCCCATCAATTTAATAAAGTGCCAGTATTTTTTAGCTGAAGTAGCATCACGCATGATATTACCAATCAACTCTGAATAGGTTTTACAAGCGGTATCAAAGCCAAAAGAGGCTTCAATCATTTCATTCTTTAGGTCACCATCAATTGTTTTAGGGCAGCCGATAACCTGAATACCTGCATTTTTCCGAAGGTAATATTCAGCCAGTACGCAAGCATTCGTGTTTGAATCATCGCCACCAATAACAACAATTGCGTTAATTTCCAATTGATTGCATATATCAATCCCTTTGTCAAACTGTGATGGTTCCTCAAGTTTAGTGCGACCTGAACCAATAATGTCGAAACCACCTGTATTGCGGTATTCGTCAACAATTTCAGACGTTAGCTCGAGGTACTTATGATCGACAAGACCTGCAGGGCCACCAAGAAAACCAAATAACTTGTTGGAAGGATTGAGTTTTTTCAGACCATCAAATAATCCTGCAATAACATTGTGTCCTCCTGGTGCCTGTCCACCAGATAATATAACGCCAACGTTAATTTCCGGAGAAGAAACATTCTTTCCACCCTCTTCAAACGTGATAATCGGCATCCCGTAGGTACCTGGAAAAAGTTTCTTAATTTCCTTCTGATCAGCTACCGAATCGGTTTTTCCACCTTCTACAAGCTTAACAGGTCCGGCAAGAGCCTTAGGCATCTTTGGAAAATACTTTGCACGTTCAATTTGAAATACACTTCTAATCATTACTATGATATTATAATTCAACACTGTAATACTTAAAATATAAAAGTGCTGTAAAATTAGTTAATTTAAGCTTTTCATTAAATCAGCGCGATTCACATAGAACAAATTTAAAGTAAACTTAATATAAGAAAATGGTTGTAATAGAAAGATGATGAAACCGATATTTAGGGTTGATGGTATCATGGCATTGCCTATTGGATTAACAATTGTAAGGCTATTTGTATAAAGATTGTAGCGCCAGGGTTATGCCGTGGCGCTACACATTTAGAACTCATAAACAATATCTAATTCAGGCAATTAACGAAAATAAATCTATTCAGGTGTTCTTGCGTCATCTTTCTGATCAATATTTTTCTTCTTTGCTGGAAGTCTTCCCGCTTTTTTCAATGCCTGCGAAAGTAGAAACTCAATTTGCCCATTCATACTGCGAAACTCATCTGTAGCCCAACGCTCCATAGCATTAGATACTTCAGGATCAATTCGCAGGACAAATGATTTTTTAGTTGCCATCTTATTTCTAATAAATTGAACCCGCATTGATCACAGGTCGTGCAGATTCGTCCGCACATAAAACGACTAACAGATTACTAACCATTGAGGCTTTTTTCTCATCATCAAGATCTATAATCTGCTTGTCCTTAAGTTCATCCAAAGCCAGCTTTACCATTCCAACTGCTCCTTCAACAATCTTTTGGCGGGCTGCAACAATCGCAGTAGCCTGCTGACGGCGCAACATCGCACCTGCAATTTCGGGTGCATACGAAAGATTGGAGATCCGGGCTTCGATCACTTCTATTCCAACCAGCAAAAGTCGTTCTCCGATTTCGGAAGCAAGCAAACGGTTGATCTCGTCAATTCCAGAGCGCAAACAGATTATTTCGTCCCCGTCCTTTTCTTGTTCGATATTATCGTAGGGATAAGTATGTGCGATTTTACGCAACGCCGATTCTGTTTGAATCTTTATAAATTTCTGGTACGACTCTTCTGATTTTGTTTTTTTTAATCCGGTTTTGGGATCAACCTCTTCGAGTGCTTCGATATCGAATACCGCTTTGTAGGTATCGATCACCTTCCATACAACAATGGCACTGATCAAAATTGGGTTTCCCTGCTGATCGTTTACCTTGATCACATCGGACTCTAGGTTGCGGACACGCAATGAAACTTTCTTTTTGCTGTAAAACGGATTCAACCAGAAAAAGCCATTTGCCTTCACTGTTCCCTGGTATTTTCCGAAAAAAACCAGTACACTTGTTTGATTCGGCTGTACAATAAACAAGCCCATCATCCAGAATATCCCGATAAGCGACAAAATAATAGATGTCGGAATAAACCATACTTCGCGATAAAAAATCAAGCTCAGCGGGGCAAATAATAACACCAATGCGATAAACAAATTTAAGAATCCGTTAGTCGCCAGTTTAATCTCTTTTTCCATAGTACAAGAATTTTGTTTGATATCACAATGATATCATTTTAAATTTAAATATTAAAATATTTTCAAAATTATTTTCCCTGAATTTATCATCTTTCTTTCATTTCATTTGTTGAATTATTGAAGTCTTCCCAATATCCGCAATATTGATCATTCACGTGGAAACTATTCGTAAATTTGGAGCGATTGTAAAATCAAAACATTTTACTGCTTTATATGGCTGAAAATATTAAAAATCAATATATTGAAATTAAGGGTGCAAGGGTTCACAACCTGAAAAATATCGATCTTCAGATTCCCCGAAATAAAATGGTCGTAATCACCGGTCTTTCAGGTTCGGGAAAATCGTCACTTGCATTCGACACACTATATGCCGAGGGTCAGCGTCGTTATGTCGAAAGTCTTTCATCCTATGCACGGCAGTTTTTGGGAAGAATGGACAAACCGGACGTCGATTACATCAAAGGAATTCCCCCTGCAATCGCGATCGAACAAAAAGTCAATACACGCAATCCACGGTCAACCGTTGGAACTTCTACGGAGATTTATGATTATATCAAATTGCTTTACGCCCGGATTGGCCGGACCTATTCACCGGTTTCGGGCCAGGAGGTAGTAAGACATACAGTTACAGATGTGGTAAACGCAATTTTTGCCTTTCCGGAAGGGACAAAAGTGCTTCTGCTATCGCCGTTTCATGTCAATAAGGAACGAACGGTGGCTCACGCGGCAGATCTACTTCAACAACAAGGATTTACGCGTCTTGAGATTGATGGAGAAGTGATTCGGATTGCAGATATCAATACAGACCTTCCACGGCCTAAAAAGGTGAAGGAGATCAATATTGTGATTGACAGGTTTGCCGTTACACATGATGACGAAGATTTGCTGAGCCGTGCCGCCGATTCGATTCAGACGGCATTTTACGAAGGAAAAGGAGATTGTATTATAAGGATTGTCAACGATGAAGAGACGTTGATTCAACGCTATTCGAATCGTTTTGAAGCTGATGGAATTACTTTCGAAGAGCCTTCACTTCATATGTTTAGTTTCAATAACCCGATTGGTGCCTGCCCGGTTTGTGAAGGATATGGAAAGACAATTGGAATTGATGAAGACCTTGTGATTCCAAATAAATCGCTTTCGATTTATAACGAGGCGATCGTTTGCTGGAAAGGCGAAAAGATGGGAGAATGGAAAGATCAACTCGTGATGAATTCTGACAAGTTCAATTTTCCGATTCACAAACCTTTTTTCGACCTTTCGCCCGAACAGAAACGATTACTGTGGACTGGCAATCAATATTTTGAAGGATTGAACAGTTTCTTTAAAAGTATTGAAGAGCAATCGTATAAAATTCAATACCGTGTGATGCTTTCGCGTTACCGTGGCAAAACAATTTGTCCGGAATGTGGAGGGACAAGATTGAAGAAAGAGGCTTCCTATGTAAAAATAGGTGGAAAAGCTGTTTCTGAACTTGTGAATCAACCCATTGATCAACTTGCCCCCTTCTTTCATGGTCTTCATTTGACAGATCATGACAAGACCGTATCCGATCGGTTACTGATCGAGATCAACAATCGGATGGAATTTCTTTGCGATGTCGGATTGGGATACCTAACATTGAACCGGCTTTCATCTTCCTTGTCCGGTGGAGAATCGCAGCGAATAAACTTAGCAACTTCGCTTGGAAGCAGTCTTGTCGGTTCCATGTACATCCTGGACGAACCTTCAATTGGTCTTCACTCAAGAGATACAGCGCGACTGATTAAAGTACTCCGTAAATTGCAGCATTTGGGCAACAGCGTGATCATTGTCGAACACGATGAGGAGATTATCCGCGATGCAGATATGATCATTGATATTGGTCCGCTTGCCGGCCGCAATGGTGGTGAAGTTGTTTTCCAGGGAACACACAAAGAACTTGCTTCAAATAATATAAGCCTTACCGCCAGATACATCAACGGCACCGAAAAGATTGATCTTCCATTGGTCAGGCGAAAATGGAATAACTACATCGAAATTACAGGTGCCCGCGAAAACAACCTCAAAGGAATTGACGTAAAGTTCCCATTGAATACACTCACCGTCGTAACAGGTGTCAGCGGTTCCGGAAAATCGTCATTGATCCGGAAAATTCTTTTCCCGGCACTTACCAAACATCTTGGAGGCTATGGCGAGAAAACAGGCGATCATACCAGGTTACAAGGTGATCTTTCGTTGATTACGGCTGTTGAATTTGTCGATCAGAATCCGATCGGAAAATCATCAAGGTCGAATCCAGTGACCTATCTTAAAACCTATGATGATATCCGAAAACTGTATGCCGATCAGCAGGCGTCGAAGATCAATGGCTTTACCGCCTCCCATTTTTCGTTTAATATCGACGGAGGAAGGTGTGAAGAGTGTCAAGGTGAAGGTGAAATAAAAGTGGAAATGCAATTTATGGCAGATATCCACTTGACCTGTGAAAGTTGCCACGGCAGACGATTTAAGGCGGATGTTCTGGATGTGAAATTCAAAGAGAAGAGCATTTACGATATCCTGGAGATGACGGTCGACGAGGCCATTGTCTTTTTCTCTGAAAAAGATAAAAGCGAAGGAAAAAAGATTGCCAAAAAGTTGATGCCATTGCAGGATGTAGGACTCGGCTATGTCAAGTTGGGACAATCATCGAGCACCCTTTCAGGAGGTGAGAGTCAGCGCATTAAACTGGCATCCTTCCTTGCGAAGGAGAAAGACTCCCCTACCCTTTTCATTTTTGATGAACCTACAACTGGTCTCCATTTTCATGATATCCGAAAACTGCTCGATGCTATCAATGCACTCATATCAAGGGGGCACACCGTAATAATTATCGAACACAATACGGAGGTAATTAAAGTTGCCGACTGGATCATCGACCTTGGTCCGGAAGGTGGTGAAACGGGTGGCTATAAAGTATTTGAAGGGACTCCTGAAGATATTGTAAAATGCGAAGAATCGTACACAGGGAAATACCTGGTCAATAAGTTAGGCTGATCGGCTTCAGGTAAGTGACGGGGTGAGTGTTCAAATTCTGAATAGGCACCCCGTCTCTTTTATTTTCAAGCGCTTAATAGACCTTTAATGATAAGGCTAAAGCCTCAAATGACATCAACAGGAAAAAAATGATCCGGTTTTGCCAAAACACACCTAAAAACAGGTATAATACTAATTATCTATGCATTAACAATAAATCAAACCAACCTTTGCATCTGGTTTTGTACATTTTTATTTCAATGAGGAACATCATTACTAATTTACTAACATCAGTTCCTAAATGACGACTGACATTTCCTATTTTACAAACATCATTTCCTAAATGACGACTGACATTTCCTAATTTACAAACATCATTTGCTAAATGACAACTGACATTTCCTAATTTACGATCATCATTTCCTAAATGACAACTGACATTTCCTAATTTACTACCATCATTTCCTAAATGACAACAGAAAATTCCTAATTTACTATCGATCCTTCGCAAGTTCCGTTCAATCCATCAGAAATATCGTCCAATTCAACATACATCACGTAATCATTCGGTTCAGCTTATTCGAATCCACCCCTGAGAACTCCTGAGAATGGATTTTTTTTGGGATTGCCTCGTCTGATTTCATCAATTATCAATCCATTCAAATAAATATTCATCCTTAAATCAATAGTTCGTTCAAAAAGTAAATATATTTAAGCGGCCATAGTGCCAAAATTCAACAGTTCTTTGACATGCTGATGATTTTTGATTGAGTTCGGATTAATGGCGAACAGGCGAAAAA
>Ga0075525_10000526_pt1 | contig 12841 bp, 12 predicted proteins | sample NGEPertwo_FD_74795 | JGI IMG/M metagenome (GOLD analysis project Ga0075525, IMG submission 74795) | Arctic peat soil microbial communities from the Barrow Environmental Observatory site, Barrow, Alaska, USA - NGEE Permafrost154B-two | ecosystem: Environmental > Terrestrial > Soil > Wetlands >...
GCATTGCTAGAAGGCGGTTACCTTGCTTCTACGCCCATTGCAGTGATCGCTAAAGCAAGTTGGCCTGATGAAGAGGTTCTTGAGGGGACCTTGGAAACAATTGTAGACAAAGTTAAGGCTGCAGGGATTCGTAAACAAGCTCAAATTCTAGTGGGGGATTTCTTAGACCCTGTGAACGGGTACGCCCGTTCAAAGCTCTATGATCCCACTTTTACACACGAATATCGTCAAGGCACTGAAAAGTGATCAGCCTAAATACAAACGCAACGATAGCTCTGGTCTCGTTAACCGACCGAGGGTTGGCCACAGCGAGGCGCGTTGGACAAGGGCTTCCAGATACAGTGACGCAAACGTTCTACTGTCCCGAGAAAACGCTTTGTTCAAACAAGAATCATGACGAAATCCAAGGACACTCTGAACCTCAATTGCAGGTGTTTAGTCGTTTGAGGGATATCATCCCGAGACTATGGCAGCAACATTCTGTGCTCATTTTCGTCATGGCTACAGGAATTGTGGTTCGCCAAATCGCTTCCCTTCTCCAAGGCAAAGATTGTGACCCAGCTGTACTTGTCCTAGATGAGGACGGTAAGTTCATTATTCCGTTACTTTCTGGACATTTGGGTGGCGCAAATGCTTGGGCAAGTCATCTTGCGGGTCAGATTGGTGCTCAAGCAGTTATTACGACAGCGACGGATGTTCGTGGCTTCATTGCGCCGGATGAGTACGCTCGAAGGTATGGTTGTAAAGTTGAACCTTTAGACCATTTGCCAACGGTCAATGGCTTACTTTTAGAACAAGGTTATCTCCGGGCTTGGACCAATTACCCCTTGAGCCCTGAGGTAGAATGGTTGAAGGATGAGCATTATTATTTCTTGTCAGACAAGGAGAAAGATCATGCAAATGTTATAATAAGTGCTTTTCCGCACCCGAACATTAAGGCTGATCTCCTATATTTGGTTCCACCGATCATAAGTGTTGGGGTTGGTTGCCGCCGCGGAATTTCCACGGCGGCGGTCTTAGAGGCAATCATGACTGCTGTTGAGCAGACCGGAGCATCCCTTAAAGCTGTGTCCGGGATCTATAGTATTGATCTTAAGTCTGATGAAGTTGGTTTGATCGAAGTGGCCAAGTCCCTGCGGGTCCCGTTTCAAACCTTCCCAGCCGTGGAACTTCAAGCGGTCATTGAAAAAGAACAGTTAAGTCGATCTAACTTTGTGAAAGAAAAGATAGGAGTGGATGGTGTATGCGAAGCAGCGAGCTTACTGGGAACTCAAAGGGGACGACTCATTCTGCCGAAGTTCAAGGGGCGGGGGATCACAGTAGCAATCAGTCTGGAAGACTCTTTGTCGTGGGCATCGGGCCCGGAGACCCTGAACATATGACCACACGGGTTCAGTCGGTCTTATATGAAGCTGAATTTATCGTTGGCTATAAAACTTACATAGACCTTATTCGACCGTTATTAACTAATCAAAAAATTGTAGCGACTGGTATGCGTCAAGAAATTGATCGTTGCCGAGAGGCGATACGTTTAGCCGCCGAGGGCCACCGAGTCGCGGTTATTAGTAGTGGAGATGCCGGGGTTTACGGCATGGCGGGTATTCTAATCGAGTGTCTTGATCAAGAAGGTCTTCTTGACCTTCCCCTAGAGATCATTCCGGGAGTTACGGCGGCCAGTGCAGCAGCCTCCATGCTGGGGGCACCTTTAATGCACGACTTTGCAGTCATAAGCTTAAGTGATCTCTTAACTCCTTGGGAAGTGATTGAAAAACGTGTGCGCTTAGCGGCTGAAGGGGATTTTATCCTGGCTATATATAATCCCAAAAGTAAAACACGTACGCAACACATTGAGACGACACGCGAGATCCTGCTGCGCTACCGTAGTCCCGAGACCCCAGTGGGTCTTGTTCGAGAGGCACTACGGGGCGAGGATTCCAGCGTACAGATTACGAACCTGGGTGATTTTACAAGGCATCCGATTGACATGCTTACCACTGTAATTATCGGGAACTCTCAGACCCGTATGGTAGGACCTTATATGGTGACTCCTCGAGGGTACATGCTGTGAAACTGTTAGTCTTGGCGGGCACAGAGGATGGTAGAGAACTAGCCGCTGCTCTAAAGTGCCGTGGTCATGATATTCTAGTTTCAACGCTGACCCCTTATGGCGCAGATTTAGCTCAAGGACAGGGGCTCCAAGTGCGTTCTGGAGCTCTAGATGCTCAGACTTTGCTAGATCTTTTAGAGGGTGGCGGGTTTGTAGCCCTTGTGGATGCAACCCATCCCTACGCGCTACGGGTGAAAGAGCTAGCAAAAATGGTCTGCGCAGAACGATCAATACCCTATCTGCGATGGCAGCGTTCTTCACTAGAACTGGAAACTCATTCCTTGATTCATTGGGCAGAGAATATTTCCACTGCGGCCTCTATTGCTTCAGAACTAGGGCAAAGTATTCTTCTCACCACAGGAAGCAACGACTTGCCTGAGTGGGTAGCTCAGTCCTCCTTACTGGATAAAAGTCTCTATATTCGAGTCCTGCCCACATCTGAAGTATTAGTACGCTGCGAAAAGTTAGGTTTTAAACCGAATCAAATCATCGCGGCACAAGGACCTTTTTCTCAAGAGTGGGACGAAGAGATGTTTAAGCAATTAAACGTCGATGTTGTGGTCACCAAAGAGAGTGGCAAAGTGGGAGGAACCATGGAAAAAGTTCAAGCCTGCCTACGTTTGAATATTGCGTTAGTTATCCTGAAAAGGCCGGTGACTGATGATCAAGATAGTTCACTATCCCAGTTTATTAAACATTTGGAGGAGATACTATGAAAGCAGAGATCATAATTTTAGGACATGGCAGCCGTCGTGCAGAAGCAAACGAAGGACTTTTAGACGTCGCTCAAAAGGTAAGTCAACTATTAGGAGAAACAGTAACGCCTGCATATATGGCCCATGGTAAACCCAGCCTACCAGAAGCAGTGGAGGCTAAAATATCAGAAGGTGCCTTGCGAATTGTCGTGATGCCGCTCTTCCTATTTCGAGGAATTCACGTCACAGTGGATATTCATGAAGAATTGCGTGAAATACGCGAGCAACATCCGAACGTTGAAATCATATTTACTAAAGAGTTGGGAGCAGATGACGGCATTGCAAATTTGGCCAGCCTACGAATCAAGGAGGCCGTGAAAGCATGACCGAATTCATGTTGGATCCGGGGAAAATCGAAACAGAAAGTATGCGCATTATCCGGGCAGGCTTAACCCGCGTATGGGCGGAGGATGAATTCCCGGTCGTGGAACGATTGATTCATACTAGTGGAGATCCATCTCTAGAATTAGCCATAGCGATTCATTCTCAAGCGATTGCAAGCGGGCTAAAGGCGCTTAAAGAGGGTGCGAACGTCATTACGGATGTCGAGATGGTTCGGGCAGGCATTGCCAAAGAGAAACTAAAAGTTCTAGGGGGAACCGTTCAAAGTTTTCTGAATGCTCCCGGCGTTGCTGAACAGGCTAAGGCGTGGGGGATCACTCGCTCAATGACAGCCTTACGAATGCATCCAGAGAATCTAAAGGGCGCAATCGTAGCGATTGGAAATGCGCCAACTGCCTTGCTTGAAGTCTTACGTTTAGCCGAGGATCCAGAAACATGTCCTGCCTTAATTATAGGTATACCTGTAGGATTTGTAGGAGCTAAAGAGTCTAAAGATCTCCTGTGGGAACGCCAATCCCTCCCGTCGATTACAGTTCTAGGAACGCGAGGGGGGAGCCCACTCGCAGCGACGGTGGTCAATGCGTTAATTTATACCGCTTTAAAGCAACTTGCGCTCTAGCATTTTAGGAAAAGGAGGTATGATGATGTCTTCTAATAAAAAAGTCGCTGCAAAACTCATGATCCAGGGGACCTCCTCCAGCGTTGGAAAAAGCGTTCTGGCTGCTGCGTTTTGCAGGATATTTTACCAAGAAGGTTACTTAGTTAGTCCCTTTAAAGCGCAGAATATGGCACTTAACTCCTATGTGACGGCATCAGGCGGAGAGATGGGGAGAGCACAGGTGGTTCAGGCTCAAGCTGCAGGAGTTGATCCAGAGGTACGCATGAACCCCATTTTACTAAAACCAAGTGGCCCAACCGGTTCACAAGTCGTTATTATGGGGCAGTCTCAAGGGAATGTGACTGCGTTGCGCTACCACGGGGAATATCAACGAATGACCTGGCCGTTTGTAAAGGATGCTCTACACGGGCTATTAGACGAATACGAGATCATAATTATTGAGGGGGCAGGCAGTCCGGCAGAAGTAAATCTTAAATCGAATGATATTGTTAATATGCGAGTCGCTCTAGAGGCTAATTCACCCGTGTTGCTGGTAGCAGACATTGACCGTGGCGGTGCTTTAGCTGCGGTTGTAGGAACCTTGGAATTAATAGAACCCGAGGAGCGGGCGTTAATTAAGGGTATCATCTTTAACAAGTTTCGTGGTGAACTAGCGCTTTTGCAACCTGCATTAGACTTTATGGAAGAAAGAACAGGCATCCCAGTGCTTGGAGTTGTGCCCTATTTCAAAATACGTATTCCCGATGAAGATTCTGTAGCCATCAGCGAAGCCAGCGAGAAACCCAATCGTTCCATAGATTCCTCTGAACAATTGGACATCGCAGTGGTTCGATTTCCGTATCTTTCTAACTTTACAGACTTTGATGCGCTCCAGGACGAATCGGATGTCTATGTGCGTTATGTCAGTGAGGTTGCGAATCTAGGGAAACCAGATCTTGTGATACTTCCGGGCAGTAAAAATACGCTTGCCGATTTGAGTTTTCTTCATAAGAGCGGTTTAGGAGCGCAAATTCAGGCACTTTGCGAGCAAGAGGTTCCACTCATCGGGATTTGCGGAGGGTACCAAATGATGGGACGCTTAGTCATGGACCCTTTACATACAGAATCAGAGTTTGAAGAGATGAACGGTCTCGGTCTTTTGCCGATGGTCACGGAATTTGAGTCTCAGAAACATACCGTCCAGAGTAAGGGCACGATACTTGCAGAGAGCGGATTTTTGGCCGCTTGTACGGGAGAAACAGTCGTAGGTTATGAGATTCATATGGGGCGATCGACGATGGATAAAGGACATTCGCCTTTATTTAACTTGACCTCAAATGGAGACTCCTACACAGATGGTTTGCAAGTAGGTAACTCGTATGGAACGTACTTACATGGGATTTTCGATAATGATGCTTTACGGACGGCACTCTTGACCTGGCTTTGGCAGCGCAGAGACCTGCACAGGCCGGTAGAAGCTTCGCTTTCACAGGCAGCACTTCGTGAATCGGCGTTTAATGAGTTAGCAGATTTGGTCCGCCAAAGTGTCGATATTGAACGAGTTCGTACTATTATGGGGTTAGGCTCTGACCGGGTAAATTAACATGATGTATTCTGTACTGCTTGGATTTCTTCTAGATCAACTCATTGGGGATCCGCGACGCTGGCCCCATCCCGTTGTGGGCATTGGAAAAATCATTGCCTATCTAGAACGTTCTCTTAATCTCGGGACTCCTGTGGCTCGTCGACGCCGTGGAGTGTTGCTAACCTTCCTCGTGGTAGGGGGAACTTATTTCATCACATGGGCTATTGTTATAGGAGCAAATGCACTTCATCCTCTCGTGGGGCTAGGTGTGAGTGCTTATTTTATTTTCACGTCGTTAGCTGGTAAATCTCTTTTAGATGCGGGCCAAAGTGTCTTGGTTCCTTTAAAACAAGGTGATTTGAGCGAGGCTCGAAAACGGCTTTCTTGGCTGGTAAGCCGAGATACTGACCATCTTACAGAAGGAGAGATTGTTAGGGGAACGATCGAAACCCTGGCCGAAAACTTCGTCGATGGGATTTTGTCTCCGCTTCTTTATGCGGCACTAGGGGGTGCTCCCCTGGCGATGGCATTCAAAGCAATCAGCACGTTGGACTCGATGGTCGGTTATAGAAATGAACGGTATGGTGAGTTTGGCTGGTTTTCCGCCCGAACGGATGATTGGGCTAATTATATACCGGCACGTCTATCGGTATTCTTTCTATTGGTAGCAGGCTGGTTAAGGCAGATGCCGGTCCATCAATCCTATCAAATATGGAAACGTGATGCGTCAGGTCATCCTAGTCCAAACGGTGGTCATCCTGAAAGTGTTGTTGCTGGGTTACTAGGTGTTCGACTAGGAGGCATCAATGTTTATGAGGGTCAGACTCATCACCGTGCAGAAATGGGGGATCCGCTGCATCCTATGAACGCCTCAGATATATCCCATTGTCGTCACCTGGTGCGTATTGCGACTTGGTTATCCCTCGTGCCCGCTTTTATTATAGCTTTTTTAGTGCGTTGATTTGTATTTAAATCTTAACTATTCGTACCTCCACCCACGACCATACGACAACGAACCATAAATTTGGAAGGGAGATACTGCATGAAGATTCCTCGTCTTGTCATAGCCGGAACGCATAGCGGGGTTGGAAAAACAACGCTAGCGACGGGTCTGATGGCAGCCTTAAAAAAACGGGAGCGGCCAATCCAAGGTTATAAGGTCGGCCCGGATTACATCGATCCTAGTTATCATGCTGCAGCGACGGGGCGGGCATCCCGGAATCTCGACCGCTGGCTTCTCGGCGAGCATCTCCCTTTTATCTTTGCGCAAAACGCTGGGGATCGTTGGGCAGTGATCGAGGGCGTCATGGGCATGTTCGATGGTATGAGCGGAACTGCGGGTTATGGAAGTACGGCTGATGTGGCGAAAATTCTTAAGGCTCCCATCATTCTCATTGTAGACGCGTCCTCGATGTCCCGCAGCGTGGCCGCCTTAGTTCACGGCTTTAATACCTACGACCCTGCAGTAAACCTTCAAGGCGTTATTCTAAACCGCGTCAAATCTCCTGCCCAGGAGAAGATCCTAAGACAAGCCCTTGAAGAACTTCATATCCCTGTAGTGGGAGTGCTCCCGAAAGAAGCTGCACTACACTTACCAGAACGCCATTTAGGTTTAATTCCGGTGGGCGAGAGTGGACTCTTGGAGGGCTTTATTGATACGCTCTCACAGTTGGTCACAAAACACATCGATTTGGATCTAGTCGAACGGATTATGTTGGGTGCCCCAGATCTAGACGAAGCTTGCTTAGACCCAATACCCGCTCAACCGATGGTTCAAGAGCATCAATTCCGGTTAGGCTTGGCACTGGATGAGGCCTTTCTTTTTTACTATCAAGATGCTTTAGACCTGGCCAAACGCTTGAATTTCACGATTGTACCGTTTAGCCCCTTACACGACCTTGCGCTTCCACCTGACCTTGACGGTATTTTCATAGGTGGAGGATTTCCAGAGCTTCATCTTGCTCGTTTGAGTGAAAACCTTACTTTCCTGGACTCCCTGCGCTCTTATGCGGCAAGTGGCAAACCTGTTTATGCTGAATGTGGAGGGTACATGTACCTTGGACGATCGATATCGGATTTTGAAGGACAAGAATTCCCACTAGCTGGTGTCATTCCCATGAAATCAGAAATGACAACGCGCTTACAAGGCATAGGGTATCGTCGAGGCGTCTTCCGTGAGGATACTTTTCTAGGACCTCGTGGAACAACCGTTCAAGGGCATGAATTTCATTATTCACGCGTGACGCATGATCAACAATTCCCACCCGCTTATGAATTGTTCAAAGGGGATCAATCGACTCGAATGGAAGGATATGCCCGGGAAAATATCGTTGCCTCCTATCTTCATCTCCATTTTTCAGGAAAATCTCAGTTACTTGAACACTGGTTTTCCACATGTTCCAGGAGAATCGAACTATGATGAATCGCGCTAAAGCGGTGGTCAGGTGTCCCGGCACTTGTGGTGAATGGGTACAAGGGGCTCGAAATGGAATCCCCTTTCTCGTGGATTGTCCTATTGATCGTTTCTCAGAAGTCAGCGTATCCTTGAAACTGCATGCCACAGGTTGGGATCTTCCTTTCCGTAAAACGAAGGCCTTACAGGTGTTGGAATTGCTTAAGGAGGACTTAGGTGTTCCGGGGTTAGGGGGTAAGGTGGAATTTTTACAGCAGCTTCCTGAGGGGAAAGGAATGGCCAGCTCAACGGCTGACATTACTGCCGTAGCTGCAGCAACTCTGATTGCCCTTGGCGAAGAACCCATTCCTGAACGCTTGGCTGATTTAGCTTTGCGAATTGAGCCGAGTGACAGTGTCATGTTCCCAGGGATTACTGAGATAGAACATGTGCTGAGACATAAACATCGCATACTGGGTCCTTCAGTCCCAGCCCTGTTTCTCGCTTTAGATTGGGGTGGAACGATCGATACGAAAGTCTTTAATGCTCGTCCAGAATTGACGGAGCATTATCGCCGTTATGAAGACGAAATAACTAGGGCTTATGGCTTAGCTCTAGAAGGAATAGAACAAATTGATTTAGAAAAATTAGCTGTAGCAGGGACAATCAGTGCACGATGTAATTTGGAAATCAATCGAAAAATGCAATTTGAAGGCTTCGTGTCTTGGGTTCTTGAAAAAGGAGGCCTGGGGGTTGTTTCTGCCCATAGCGGTACACTGCTAGCGGGAGTTTTCCCCGTGGACAGTTTTTCAAGGCAGGAGGTACAGAATAACTTGCGAATTGAAGCAAATCAAAGGTTTACACCTTCGTACCTCGATCTCTTCCACAGCCATTGCGGTGGAATTGTGGTAACAAAAAAGCAGCGAATAACTGAAAATACGGGGTGAAACGATGCACGGTGGAAATATCCTCAGAGCGCAAAAATTATATGGTTTAACGACATTTATTGATCTTTCGGCAAATATCAATCCCTTTGGACCGCCTGCTGGGGTTTGGACTTCTATACAGCAGGGAATGGTTGATATTGTGAACTATCCCGATCCTGAGAGTTGCACCTTAAGAAATGCACTTTCCAAACATCTGGAAATACCTACCGACTCAATCATGGTAGGGAATGGAGCGGGTGACTTAATATTCACGATCGTGCAAGCGTTGAAACCTAAAAGAGTGGCCATTCCACTCCCGACGTTTAGTGAATACGAACGGGCGGCACGTTCTGTTGGCTCTGGAGTGAGCTATATCCCCCTAGGCGCTGAAGGTTGGGCAAAGTTTAAGCAATGGGATGACGGACTGTGGCGAGAATTCCTTAAGGATTGTGACTTGCTCTTTCTGTGTTCCCCCCATAATCCTACGGGCAGTGTACTGGCTAAAGACCTGTTTGAGCAAATCCTTCGTCTAACCAAAGAAATCGGCTGTCGGATTCTCTTCGATGAGTCTTTCCTTGATTTTCTCCCAGACGAGATACGCCAGTCGACTCGTACTTATCTAGAAATGAACGAACATCTCATGGTCTTATACTCCTTGACAAAGTTTTACAGTTTGCCGGGATTGCGTTTGGGTACTGTTTTTGCACATAAGTTGTTACTCGCTTCCTTCGATCAGTACAGGGATCCTTGGTCTGTGAATGTTCTTGCTCAGCATGCAGGGATTGCGGCACTGGAAAATCTAGATTTTCCAGATGACGTTCGGCAAAAGTTGAGAGAGAGTAGAGCACTCTTTTATGAGAAATTTAAGCGCTGTGGTTTCTCAAACTTGCGACTTTGGCCCACTAGCGTGAATTTCGCACTAATTGAGGTGTTGAATCATACATCAGGTGAATTAATTCAACATCTTGGGCGTCTTGGTATTCTTGTTCGCGACTGTGCCAGTTTTATAGGGCTACCTGGGGATTTTATCCGGGTTGCCATCAAAGATATCTTCGTCATGCAACGTCTTATTGAGGGGTTAAAAACTTACTATTTTAAAGAGGAGCAATAGCTCCTCTTTTCGTATATTTAAATGAGTCAAAGCCGTGCATACTAAATAAGCATTCTTTGAATGATTATTTGATTATATTTTCTCTTAGTAGGGTGAGTGGACTGCTAAAATCAAACTGGATAGGGCGGCGGTGTTTTTCATGATATGGCTATTTCTACTATTTTTAAGTATTCTACAGGTAATACTGCTTGGGACAGTCATACTCTTAGAAAATAAAGCGCCCGGAGAAACTATCGGTTGGCTCTGTATTCTTGGATTTCTACCCGTCTTGGGATTCATCATTTATATAATCTTTGGCCGTAAAACTCAGGGACACTTATTTGATGATAAACATATTCCTAATAATCGACTCGCCAAAACAGTGCGACAACAAACTGATCGTCTTCCTCACGACATGTTTCCCCAAGAAACTGATCGGAACTACAAGCTAATGAATCTTCTATTGAAAAGTGGCTTTGCCCCTATAACTTTTCACAATCAGGTGGAAATCCTCCTGAATGGTGGGGAGAAATTCCAAGCGTTATTTAATGCCTTGGAAGGAGCAAGCCATCACATACACCTTAGTTATTTCATCTTCAATGACGATGAAATAGGAGGAGACGTACTAAAGATCTTAGCCCGAAAAGCTGCGGAAGGGGTGGAAGTCCGTGTCCTTGTAGATGGGCTGGGAAGTCATTCGATTTCAGGCAGTTTTATCCGTAGTATGCGACAAGCAGGGATTCAGGCCGAATGGTTTTTCCCCATTCGTTTTCCATATATAACCTCCAGACTCAACTTGCGCTACCATCGTAAAATCGTTGTAGTGGATGGACATACAGGCTTTATGGGAGGGTTGAATATTGGAGATTATTCGTCCTTTGATGAGGTCTATGAAATTATTTTTCCAATTGTCTACCGATTTGTATCCATTCGTGTGCCTAAGGCAGACGTGGAAGATGTAGCCGCTGAAATCATTATGAAGATATGGCGGGGTTTGCCTGATATTGAGAAGAAAAATTTCCTTAAAGCGTGGGCACTGAAAATTGCTTTCCATCAAATTGTCGATTATTATCGCACTCATAAACGTATGCCCGCCATGACTTTGGAGGAGATACATAAGCCCCTACCTCAAGAAACCGATCAAAGTGAAAGATGGGCAACCCTTTTAAGTGTTGGAGAAGCCTTGGCACAGCTTTCGCCGCAACAGGTTAATGTGATTCAATTACGCTTGATCGAGGGTTTTAGTGCTGGAGAAGTAGCTGGGATCTTAGGAACAACGCAACAGGCAGTAGACAGCCTGTTATACCGGGCGAAGAAAGGGTTTCGTAAAATCTACCAGGGGAACCCGGACAAAGGAGAAATTGGCTGATGAAAAGGTTTATCAAGAGACCCGATCTCCCATCCCTCTGGGAAGAAGATGGTGATTTGAAAAGAATGAAAGCTTTCTTCCTTACAATCCAGACAACTTCAGAGGGTAATGAGCAAGTCAAGCAAAGTATCAAACAAAAGGCACTTGAAAAAATTACAAACAATGAAGAACGAGTAGGATCGCCTCTAATTGTTAATAATGGGTTCGTCCGTCGGATACGTACCAGATTACGTACGCTACTAGGGCATAGGCAATGGAGGCTCGGTATTCCTGTCGTAGGACTTGCGCTGCTGATGATCATAATTGGGCAGGGGGTTATGAACGATACAATTTCTTTTAATCCATTCTCAATTATGGGGAGCAAAGAAAAATTAACCAAATCTATCGATCAGTCGACTCCGAGCACAGATAGGCCGAGTGGTACAGAGTCCTTCGGTGGAGCATCTGACGGCAAGTTGTCAGATAGGGAAATGACGGCGCCGCAATCGGCCTATTCAGATAGTAATTCATATTCTTCAGCTAACAGTAAGAGTGTTAACCCAACTCTTCCTGTCCCCACTGACCCGGCGGCTGTACCTCCAGCTGATGCCGGCATCCCACGAAAAATGGCCCAAGATTTATCACTAACACTAGAAGTTGCAACCATTAATGAATCAGTTACCCTCATTGGCAAGGAAGTCCAACAACTAGGTGGGTATGTCACTTCGTCCCAACAAAACGGATCGGATAATCATACGTCAGCTCAGATGACGGTTAAGATACCAGTTGATAAGCTTAACGGGTTACGTGATTTTCTTTCAACATGGGGCACGGTGCTCGATCAAAACATGATCGCCAATGACATTACAAACCAATACTATGATTCCCAGGTTCGTCTTAAAACTCTAGAAGCCCAAGAGAAACGTTACCTCGAAATCCTAAGCCAGGCCAAGACTGTTGAAGATGTTCTGAAAGTAGAAGCTGCTCTAGGAAACATTCGTCAACAAGTCGAACAACTAATGGGTCAACTTAAGCTATGGAACAATAATGTGGAGTATTCCACTGTGACCATTCAGCTTGTTACCTTGCAAAGTCCCGATCTTACTGTTAAGAATCCTTGGCAGCCGATCTCCTGGAGTAATACTTGGAAAGCCACGCAAGATGCCGTACTGAAGACCCTCAGCAGTTCCTGGAATTTCCTTAATTACTTTGTGGTTGGTTTGGGCTATTCATTTCCTTATCTAATCATCGGTGCCCTGGGATGGGTGGCATACCGGTTATGGAAAAAACGAAATATAGGATAAAATCACTTTACGACTGCAGAAGATAGCTATATACTAGATAATAAGACTAATTGAATTAATGTCAAACCTCCCCGGCACTTTAGATAAGGTGGGGGGAGGTTTTTTATCATGTAAATGGGAGGTAATTTTATTTGAAGATTTCTAAAAGGGTAAGATCTATTCTAGGTATTATCGCGATAGCAATCGGAGCCATAGCGGCTGCTTTCGGCATACAGGGCTTTATTGTCCCTGCTGGTTTAGGCGGAGGTGGAGTGGGTGGGATTGCCTTGATGTTATATTATACTTTGAGGCTTCCCATTGGACTCATGACCTTCCTCTTAAATATACCGTTATTTGTTTTAGGCTGGCGCGAGGTGAATAAAAAATTCGTCTTTAAGACCATATGGGGATTGGC
>Ga0075525_10000527_pt1 | contig 12829 bp, 12 predicted proteins | sample NGEPertwo_FD_74795 | JGI IMG/M metagenome (GOLD analysis project Ga0075525, IMG submission 74795) | Arctic peat soil microbial communities from the Barrow Environmental Observatory site, Barrow, Alaska, USA - NGEE Permafrost154B-two | ecosystem: Environmental > Terrestrial > Soil > Wetlands >...
GGTGCTTTTCACGGAGCCCGGGGGCGCCATGGAAGCCGCCCTGGCCGCCCGGCTTCGCGAGCGGCCCTCTCGTCTTCCCCTGTTCATCTTCATTGCCGGCAAATTCGTGGATCAGATGCGGGGCGTCCGCTTCGGGCACGCCGCCACTCTGGTGCAGAGCGAAGCGGATACCACCGAAGCCAAGGCGCGCATCCTCTCCGAGGCGGGAGTCACCGTCGTGGAGGAGTTGTCCGCGCTTCCCGGGTTCGTGAAGGAGGCCCTCAATGGGTGAGTTCATCGCCGTCCATCTCAAGGACAAGGAGTGTGCCGAGCACGAGGGTTGCCGCCGGCTGATCTCACTTTGCCCGGTGGACATCTTCGTCGAGGGCGAAGGCGGCGCCGTGGTCGAAGAAGAGCAGGTCGACGAATGCACGCTCTGCGGCCTATGCTGGGAGGCACTGCCGGACGCCGTCGAGGTGCGCCGGCTCTACATTGATGACGCGGAGGCTCGGGCATAGGAGGGCCTCCCTCCCCGAGCGACAGGAGCACGACAATGGACCTGAGGCTGCGCAGTTGGATGTTCGTACCCGGGCACAGCCACAAGATGGCGGCCAAGGTGCCGACCCTCGGGGCGGAAGCCATCATCTTCGATCTGCAGGACGCGGTTCCCCCGGATGAGAAGGATCGGGCCCGGGGCCTGGTGTCGCAAACCCTTGAGGGGGACACCGGCACGGCCCGCATCTTCGTGCGCATCAACGATCTGGACACCGGCGGCGGTGAGCGGGATCTGGCCAATGTGGTCAAGCCCGGCCTCGACGGCGTGATGCTCCCGTTCACGGTGGAGCCAGAGCAACTCTGGGCGCTTGACGATGCACTGGGACGGGCCGAGCAGGCGATGGGTCTCAAGCTGGGATCGATTGTGGTGGTTCCTCAGTTGGAATCGCCCCGGGGGATCCTGAACGCTTTGGAGCTGGCCGAAGGGCCGCGGGTGGTGGCGCTTGCCTTTGGCGGTGAGGACTACGCCTTGTCTCTGGGCACCGAGCGCACGCCGGCGGGGACCGAGCTGTTCTTTGCCCGGGCGATGCTGGCGAACGCCGCTTCGGCCGCGGGGGTTCAGGCTGTCGACACGGTGTACCGCGATTTCCGGGACGACGAGGGCCTTGCTCAGGAGTGCGCCGCCGTGCGCACGCTGGGAATGACCGGCAAACTCGCGATCCACCCGGCCCAGCTGGACATTGTTCATCGCGTCTTTGCTCCTTCAGCGGCAGAGATAGAGCGCGCTCGGGAGATTGTCGCCGCTTTTGATCAGGCCGGCGGCGGGGTCGTCGCCGTGAATGGCATGATGGTCGACGCACCGGTGGTGGAGAGGGCCCGCCGCGTGCTGGAGACGGCTGAACAGAAGGAGTAGGAATTGGCTCTGAAGCGAGACAGTAAGGTTTACTGCGCGGTCTGCGACCTGGGCCAGCGCTGCTACGAAGGAGACCCCGACTGCCGCGTGAGCCGGCGGGCGCTTCGCGAAGAGGTGCGCGAGCGCTACGCGGAGCCCGGGCTGAAGGAGATGTCCCGCCAGGCGGCCTTCGTCGAGCACTACGGCTACCGCATCTGGGACCGCGCCTATGAAACCGTCGCCTTCGCCAAGCGCATGGGCTACGAGCACCTGGGATTGGCCTTCTGCGTAACCGTGCGTGACGAGGCGGAGATGTACCATCGTTATCTGGAGGAGCAGGGTTTCCGGGTGACGTCGGTGATGTGCAAGACCGGGTCGATCGCCAAGGAGGAACTGCTCGGACTCAGCGACGAAGACAAGGTGCGTCCGGGCGGTTTTGAGCCGATGTGCAACCCGGTGGCCCAGGCCAGGCTCTTCAACGAGGCAGAGGTCGATCTGGCCATTCTGATGGCCCTCTGCGTGGGGCACGACACGGTGATGATCCAGCACCTTGAGGTGCCGGTCACCGTGCTGATCGCCAAAGACCGCGCCTTTGACCACAAGCCCATCGAGGCCATTCGCCTTCGCGCCGCCGGGAAGATCCCGCACGAGCCTCCGGCGGAGCGCACCCCGGAACAGGTGGCGGCGCACGTGGCCGAGCGGGACGGGACCGCGAGGGCGGCCGCGGCCGCCGACAGCGCCGGCGCCGCCCCGGTTGGCGCCCAAACCGCCGACGAGGAGACGAGCGCATGAAGAATACGCCGCCCGAAGTTCAGCTCGCCCGGGCCGCGCTCGCGCTGCGCTGGGAGAGCGCGACCGCCGAGGCGCGCAGGCAGATCAAGGATCTTTTCCTGGATTGGATGGCCTCGGCCCTCGCGGGATCCCGGTCAAAGCAGGCGACGACCCTGGACCGGGTGTCGCGGGTGTATGGCGGCGCCACCGGCGTGCCCGGACGCACCGATGCCGAAGCGGGGCACGCCTGGGGAGCAGATGGGGTGGGGACGGTTCTTACCGACTTCCGGCGGGCCCCCGTGCTCGCCGTGGCCCTGATCAATGCGGCGGCCAGCCATGTGGTGGAGATGGACGACCTGCACAACGGATCCATCTACCACCCGGCGACCTGTGTCTTTCCTGCAGCTTTAGCCCTCGCGGAGGCGCTCGATTCCTCCGAGGAGGAACTGCTGACCGCCTGCTTGGCCGGTTACGAGGTCTCGCTTCGGATCGGCGAGGCCCTGGGGCCCGAGCACTACGTTTACTTCCACACCACGGGGACGGCCGGCGCCTTCGGCGCCGCCGTTGCCGCCGGGGTTCTGCTTGGGTTGAACGAAGAGGCGTTGCTCTGGGCCATGGGTAATGCGGGCTCCCAGGCGGCCGGCCTGTGGCAGTTCCTGGAAGAGGGCACCATGACCAAGCAGCTACACACGGCGAAGGCCGCCCAAAACGGGCTGCTGGCCGCCCTGCTCGCCTCGCAGGGGTTCACCGGTCCGACCGAAGTGCTCCTGGGGGATAAGTCGCTGATCCCGGCGACCACGCTGGCGGGAGCCTACCGCGATGGCGGACGCCAACTGCAGCCGGCGGACTGGGACCGCCTTGAGCGCCGCTGGCGCGAGAAACTGCTCGAGGGGCTGGAGGGGGACGGCGCCGCCGGTTTCACCCGGTTCAAGACGCCGGAGGTCTCCTTCAAATATCACGCCTCCTGCCGGCACACGCACCCGGCGGTCGACGCGCTGCTACAGGTGATGCGCGAACACCGGCTCTCCGCCGGGGATCTGGAAGCGGTCCATGCCTTCCTCTATTCCGGGGGCTACGAGCGGCTCAAGGACGTCCGGCCCACCTCGCCCTGGGCGGCCAAATTCAACCTGCCCTTCTGCCTGGCGCAGGCGGCACTTCGGGGCCGGCTGGACCTGGGGGCCTTCACCGAGGAAGCTCTGAAGGACCCCCAGATCCTCGCGTTGGCCGAGCGGATGGACCTCTCTGCCGACCCGGCGCTGGACGAGTTCTACCCGCGCCGGTGGGGCTCGCGGGTCGAGGTGCGCACGGTTGACGGGCGCCGGTTGGAGGGACGGATCGCCTTTCCCAAGGGAGACCCGGAAAATGCCCTGACCGACGAGGAGCTGCGCGATAAGTTCACCGTCCTCGCGCAAACCCGGCTGTCGGAGTCCGAAGCGGCAGTGCTGCTGGAGCGGCTGTGGCCCATGCCGGTGGCGGGACAAAAGGTGCGCGCGCTGCTTGCCGCCATGGGCTCATTGCCGTCGGCTTCCCCGGACCCAGGCATCCCCGACTCAGCCGGGGACGCAGCGCCGGGCGGCGCGGGCGCGGCCAAGGCCAGAGCTTAGAGACCAGCCAGATCAGGAGGACCGAGTGCACCGTCATCAAATCGTGATCGTGGGAGGAGGGCTCGCCGGGCTCCGCGCCGCCGTCGAGGCCACTTCGCTCGGCGCCGACTGCGCCGTGGTTTCCCTGGTGCACCCGGTCCGTTCTCACTCCGGCGCGGCCCAGGGCGGCATCAACGCCAGCCTGGGCAATCACCCCGAAAGCCGTGAGGACAATCCCGATCTCCACGCCTTCGACACGGTCAAAGGCTCGGACTACCTGGGCGACCAGGATGCGATCAGAATCATGTGCGAGGACGCGCCCGGCCGGATCTACGAGATGGAGCACTGGGGAACGCCCTTCAGCCGCTTCGAGGACGGCACCATCGCTCAGCGCGCCCTGGGCGGTGCCGGATACCCGCGGGCCTGCTACGGCGCGGACAAGACCGGCCACTACCTGCTGCACACCATGTTTCAACAGGCGATCGCCCGCGGCCTCACTGTCTACGACGAATACTACGTGCAGGACCTGGTGGTCGTGGACGGAGTCTGCCGGGGCATCGTAGCCTACAACCTGAGGCGGGGGACGCTCGAAGGCTTTCTCGGCGACGCGGTGATCTTCGCCTCGGGGGGTTCGGGCCGAGTGTACGGCCGCTCGACCAGTGCCCTGATCAATACCGGTACCGGGGTGGGTCTGGCGTACCGCGCCGGAGTGCCCATCCTCGACATGGAATTCGTCCAGTTCCATCCCACCACGCTTTACGGCACCAACATTCTGATGACCGAGGGCTGCCGGGGTGAGGGCGGTTATCTGGTGAACGACCAGGGCGAGCGCTTCATGTCGAAGTACGCGCCCAACTTCATGGAATTGGCCCCGCGCGACCTGGTGGCCCGCTCGATCCAGACCGAGATCAACGAGGGCAGGGGCATCGAGGGCAAGCCCTACGTCAACCTCGATCTGCGTCACCTGGGCGAACAGGTGATCGAGGAGCGGTTGCCCGGTATCCGGGATATCTGTGTGCACTTTGCCGGCATCGACCCGGTGGAGACGCCGATCCCCATCCAGCCGGGCCAGCACTACTCGATGGGCGGCATCGACGCGAACTACGACGGCTACACTCAGCTGGAGGGCTTCTTTGCCGCCGGTGAGTGCGCCTGCGTATCGGTGCACGGCGCGAACCGGTTGGGCGGGAACTCTCTGCTCGAGACCATCGTCTTTGGCAAGCGGGTGGGAGAGACCGCCGGCAAGTACGTGCTGGGTTTGGCCCCCCGGTCCGAAGAGACCGGTGCCCGGGCGGTGGCCGACGGGGTCCGTGCTCTGGAGAAGCGCATCGAGGAGCTGACCCGGCGCACCGGCACGGAAGATCCCTACGAGATCCGGCGGCTGGTCACAGAAACCATGGACGACTACGTCCAAGTCTATCGTAGCGGGGAGGGGCTGGAGCGGGCGGTCGCCACCCTGCGTGAATTGCGCGAGCGCTACCCGAAGGTCGGAGTGCGGGCCACCGGCCTGGTCTTCAACCTAGACGTGCTGCGCGTGCTGGAACTCGAGCGTATGCTGGATGTGGCGCTGGCAGGAGCGGAGGGTGCCCTGGCCCGCGAGGAATCTCGGGGTGCCCACACCCGCTTGGACTTCCCTCAGCGTGACGACGAGCGCTGGCTGCAGCACACGCTGGCCTTCTGGACGCCGGAGGGTCCGCGGCTCGACTACAAGCCGGTGGTAATCGATCAGTTCGAACCTCAGGTACGGGCTTATTGAGTAGGAGGCTCCGGATGAGCGAACAGTTGCTGGAGATGTTGGAAAAGGAGATCTACGGCCTGGCCATCGGTGCCGGCGCCTGCGATCTGGGAGTCGCCGACCTGTCGCAGGCAAAGGCTCGTGCCTTGGTGGAGGAACAGGGAGGGGCCCGTCTCTCCCTGTTCCCCCGCGCGGTCTCGTTCGCCATGAGGCTCCAGGACGGTTTGGTGGATGATCTGCCCGAAGGCCACCGGGAGCCTGTGACCTCCCGGCTCTACGACGCCCACATATACAAGACTGTGAACGGCAGCCTTGACCAGATAGGGCTGGGGATCTCGCGTGTGCTCCAGGACGAGGGGCACACGGCGGTGTCCATCCCCGCCTCGCTCTACGTCGACGGCGACGAGTTCCTGGGGCCACTGCCGCACAAGTTGGCGGCGAGGCTCGCGGGAATCGGCTGGGTCGGGAAGAGCGCCCTCTTGGTCACGCGCAACTTCGGTCCGAGAGTGCGGCTGGGAACGGTGCTCACCGATGCGCCTCTACCTGCCGGGGAGCCGCCGCAAGACAGATGCGGAAGCTGCGAGAAGTGCGTGGAGGCCTGCCCTTCGGGAGCGCTCCTCGGCCGCAGCTTCTCTGAAGATGAACCGGTCGGCTCGAGGATGGACGTGAGGGCCTGCCGCGACTATCGGCGCGGCTTGAAAGAGACCACGGGCGCCCAGACCTGCGGGGTCTGCGTCTCCGTCTGCCCCCAGGGCTCGCGGCGCCGAAACCGGCTGTTATGATGGGATTCCTTGGCACCACATGATTAGGAGAGCGGAGCGACATGACCCGAGGCGAGAAACTCTACGAGGGTAAGGCCAAGGTGGTCTACGCCACCGACGACCCCGATGTCTACATCCAGGATTTCAAGGACTCGGCCACGGCCTTCGACGGCAAGAAGAAGGGCACGATCCAGGAAAAGGGCCGTCTGAACAACGCCATTTCGACCAGACTCTTTTCTCTGCTCGAGGAGAATGGGGTCCAGACTCACTTCTTGGGCAAGGATTCGGATACCGCCATGAGGATCAACCGCCTGGACATGTTCCAGGTGGAATTCGTGGTGAGGAACGTCGCCGCCGGCTCGCTTTCCAAGCGCATCGGTTATCCCGAGGGAACCCCCCTCAAGAACCCTCCAATCGTTGAGTACTACTACAAAGACGATGACCTGGGCGATCCACTCCTTTGCATGGCGCACCTAGACGAACTCGGGGTGATAAGCCGCGAGGACCTGGGAAAGGCCACCGCGGCCTCGGTGAAGATCAACAGCGTGCTCAAGGGCTTCTTCGAGGAGCGTGGGCTCACGCTGGTCGACTTCAAGTTGGAATTCGGCAAGGATGCGGACGGGGTCATCCGGTTGGGCGATGAGATCTCTCCGGACACCTGCCGCTTCTGGGAATCCGAGACGGGGGAGAAGCTGGACAAGGACCGGTTCCGCCGGGATTTGGGCGGGGTAGAGGACGCCTACGAAGAAGTCCTCAGACGTATCTCCTAACCGACGAACGGGAGAAAGCCAGATGGCAAGAGTAGCGATATATGTCACTCCGAAGGCGGGCATCCTGGATCCCCAGGGTGTGACTATCGAGCGGGCTTTGCCTGCGCTGGGCTTCGAGGGAGTCTCCGCGGTGCGCGTGGGCCGCTACATCACCCTGGAGATCGAGGGCGCCGAGGGCGATGAGCTTAACGCCCAGGTGGAGTCGATGTCCCGTCGCCTGCTGGCCAATCCGATCATCGAGGACTTCTTCGTGGAAATCGTGGGCGACCAGGAGTATCCGCACGATAGCTGCGGCGGCTCCGAGGAGGTAATCGTGGGCGAAGAGAACACACCCCGCAAAGCCGGCGAGCACGCGGCCAGCCCGTGGACGGCTGCGGATCCTTACGCGTCCGGCCAGGAAGAGACCGAGGCCGATGCCGAGGGCAACGAGGACTTCGAGAAGGGCAAGGAGGGCGTGATCACGTCCGAGGACAAGCCCCCCCGCAAGGCCGGCGAGCACGCGGCCAGTCCCTGGACCGCGGCCGATCCTTTCGCCTCGGGAAAAGAAGAGGTCGCCAAGGAAGACCGTGAGGCCGGCAAAGAGTGACGGCGGAGACTGTCAGCGGGGCCGCCTCCGCTGAACCAGGGGCAGAGTCCCCCCGGCGTCCGGTCAATTTTGGGATCGTGGTTTTTCCCGGTTCCAACTGCGAGTACGACGCCCACCACGCCCTCTCCACCTTTCCGGACGCCGCGCCGCACTATCTGTGGCATAAGGATCACGACCTGGACGGAGCCGACGTCGTGGTGCTCCCAGGTGGTTTTTCTTACGGCGACTATCTGCGGACGGGGGCCATTGCGCGCTTCAGTCCCATCATGCAGGAAGTGTCGGAGTTTGCCCGCGCGGGAGGCCCGGTGCTGGGTATCTGCAACGGATTTCAGATCCTTGCTGAGGCGCACCTGGTGCATGGCGCGCTGCTGCAGAACCGGGGGCTCAAGTTCATCTGCCATCCTCAGTATCTGAAGGTGGAGCGTAACGACACGCCGTTCACGCGGCGGTTCCAGGTGGGCCAGGTCATCCAAATCCCGGTCAACCACAACGAGGGCAATTGGACCGCCGGCTCGGAGAGTCTTCGCCAGATCGAGGAGCAGGGCTTGGTGGTTTTTCGCTACTGCGACGAGCGGGGAAACGTCACCGACGGCGCCAACCCCAACGGCGCGGTGGACAACGTCGCGGGCATTGTTAACGAGGCGGGCAATGTCCTGGGGATGATGCCCCACCCGGAGCGGGTGTGCGAAGCCGAACTGGGCGGGACCGACGGCCGCGGCGTCTTCGGCTCGCTCATCGATCACATTCTCGAACAGTGACCGACACCGTCTGTCCGCGCTGCGGCTTCCACAATAGCTTCCGGCCGAGCCATCTGCCGGGCACTTGCGAGTGCTTGGTCTGCCAGAGCCAACTCGAGTGGCGTGACATCCCCAACTGTGGACCGGACTGCCGACCGGTGCCGGAAGAAACCACGGAGCAGGAAGAGCAGGAGAGCCTAGATGCCTGAACTCTACGAGGAGCTGGGTCTTAGCGGTCGCGAGTACGAGCAGATCCGGCAGATACAAGGGGCGGAACCCACCCACGTGGAGTTGGCCGTCTACTCCTTGATGTGGAGCGAGCACTGCGGTTACAAGCACTCCCGGCCTCTGCTCTCGCGCTTCCCCACCGGCGGGGAGCGCGTGCTGCAGGGACCCGGCGAGAACGCGGGCATCGTGGATATCGGCGACGGGCTGGCGATCGCAATGAAGATCGAGAGCCACAACCATCCCTCCGCGGTCGAGCCCTATCAGGGGGCGGCCACGGGAGTCGGCGGGATCTTGCGCGACATCTTCACCATGGGCGCGCGCCCCATCTGCAATCTGAACTCGCTCCGTTTTGGGGAGATCGCCCCGCTGCCGGCCCGCGCCAAGCGGGACCCGGCGGTGGACGCCGAACCGGCCGCCGGCACCGCGAGGCAGCGTTACCTTTTTGGGCAGGTGGTGGCCGGGATCGGAGGCTACGGCAACTGCATGGGCATTCCCACGGTGGGGGGCGAGGTCTACTTCGAGGAGGCCTATCAGGGAAACTGCCTGGTGAACGCCATGACCGTGGGCGTGGTTTCGCACGACCAGATCATCCGCAGCACGGCGGCAGGCCCGGGCAACCATGTGGTTCTGATCGGCTCGAAGACAGGCCGTGACGGCATCGGCGGCGCCAGTGTGCTGGCCAGTCAGGAGTTCGACGAGACGCTCGAGGAGAAGCGGCCGAGCGTCCAAGTGGGCGACCCCTTCACCGAGAAGAAGCTGCTGGAGGCCTGTCTGGAACTGCTTCAGGCGGATCGTTTCGTGGCTCTGCAGGACCTGGGAGCGGCGGGGATTACCTCCTCGGCCAGCGAGATGGCGGCCAAGGGCGGGGTGGGCATTGACATCCATACCGACCGGGTGCCCCTGAGGGAGCCGGACATGGCCCCGTGGGAGATCATGATCTCCGAGAGTCAGGAGCGCATGCTGGCGATCGTGGAACCGGCCCATTGGGAGGCCGTGCGCGAAGTCTGCGACCGCTGGGATCTGGATGCGACCATCGTGGGCGCCGTCACCGACGGTCAGCGCCTGCGCGTGTACCACGACGGCGAGCGCTTGGCCGACATGCCCGCCTTGGCCTTGGCCGAGGCTCCAACCTACGGCGTCGACCAGGAGCGCCCCGCCCACGAGCGGGATGAGCCCGTCGAACTCGCGGAGTATCCCCGGCCGGATAGTTCCTGCGCCGAGATCTTGCTCGACCTCTTGGGCTCGCCCAACATTGCCGGCCGCCGCTGGATCTGGGAGCAGTACGATCACCAGGTTCAGCTGAACACGGTCGAGGGCCCCGGCGGCGACGCGGCAGTGCTGCGCATCAAGCGGAGCGGAGGCGGCATCGCCGTCTGCACCGACGGCAACGGGCGTCACTGCTACCTCGATCCCTACCGGGGAGGCAAAGGGGCGGTCGCCGAAGCCGCGCGGAACGTCTCCTGCACGGGCGCGGAGCCCATCGCGATCACCAACTGCCTGAACTTCGGCAACCCGGAGAAGCCCCCCATCGCCTCTCAGTTCGCCCGCGCCATCGAGGGCATGTCCGAAGCCTGCGAGGCCTTCGGCACGCCGGTGATCTCGGGCAACGTCTCCTTTTACAACGAGAGTTTTGGCGAAGCCATTTATCCCACGCCGGTGGTGGGGATGCTGGGCGTCATGCCCGAATTCGAGCGCCGGGCGGAGATCCGTTTTCGGGAGCAGGGCGACGTCGTCTTTCTGCTGGGCGAGGGGGCGCCCGCGCTGGACGGCTCCGAATACCAGAAGCGCTGGTTCGGTAAGGTCGAGGGCCGCATCCCCGACGTGGATCTGCGGGCGGAACTGGCTCTGCAGGAGGTCGTGCGGGGGTCAATCCGCGAGGGCCTCGTGCGCTCCGCCCACGACTGCTCGGACGGCGGGCTGGCCGTGGCTCTGGCCGAGTGCTGCGTGGCCGGAGGAATCGGGGCGCGGCTCGACCTAAGCCGGGTACCGGGTCGGGTCAGCGGGCGGCAGGATCTGACCCTCTTTGGCGAGGGGCCTACGCGCGTGGTGGTCACGGTGCCTCTGGAGCAGTTGGAGAACCTGCGCTCGCGCCTGCAGAATTTGGGCGTCCCTTCGATCCGCCTGGGCAGCGTGGGCGGCGAGGCCTTAAGCCTGGAGATCGGAGGCGAAGAATTGGAGGTCTCGCTTGCCGCTCTGGCCGACGCATATCAGCTCGGAATTCCCCGCGCCCTTGAAGAATCCTCTGGGAGTGGTTCAATAGACAAGTGATACCCCGAGGAGACAGCCTGCCTGCTCTCCGCCCCGATCACGATCGGGACGAGGAACTGCTCGACAACCACCCGGCCATGGATTCGCCGCGCGAAGAGTGCGGGGTCTTTGGCATCTACGCCCCCGAGTGCGATGTCGCCCGGCTCACCTTTTTCGGCCTCTTCGCCCTGCAGCACCGCGGGCAGGAGTCCGCCGGCATCGCCGTCAGCGACCAGTCGCACATCATGGTCTACCGCGAGATGGGATTGGTGAGCCAAGTCTTCAACGAGCAGACCCTGCGCTCTTTGCCCGGGCAACTGGCCATCGGGCACGTGCGTTACTCGACCACCGGCTCCAGCGAGTGGCGTAATGCTCAGCCGCTCCACCGCTGCCGCGAACATGCCGCCATCGCCTTGGCCCACAACGGCAATTTGGTGAACACCGACGAATTGCGCGAACAGTTGGTCGACCGGGGGGCCGGTCTGGAGACCACCTCCGACACCGAAGTCATCGCCGCCCTGCTGGCCGAGCACCCGGCCGATGACGTCAAGGATGCCCTGCGTCAGGTGATCCCCCAGCTGCGCGGGGCCTTCAGCGCGGTGCTTCTCACCGAGAACGAGGTGATCGGCTTCCGCGACCCCTACGGCGTGCGCCCGCTGGTGTTGGGCGAAACCGAAGGCCGCTACGTGCTCGCCAGCGAAACCTCCGCCCTGGATATCATCGGGGCCCGGCTGGTGCGCGAGATCGAACCCGGGGAGCTTTGCTGGCTGGACGAGGAGGGCTACCACGTGGAACAGGTGGTCGGCCGGCGGCAGGAATCGCTTTGCGTATTTGAGTTCATCTACTTCGCCCGCCCGGATTCGGTGGTCAAGGGACAGACGCTTTATGCGGCCCGCAGCCGGATGGGGGAGATTCTCGCCGAGGAGTCGCCGGTAGAGGCGGATCTGGTGATTCCCGTGCCCGATACCGGGATCTCCGCAGCCATCGGCTACTCTGCCCGAAGCGGCATTAGCTACGGTGAGGGTCTGATCAAGAACCGCTATATCGGCCGCACCTTCATCGACCCCAGCGACGAACTCCGCAAGCTGGGCATCCGCATGAAGCTGAACCCGCTGGCGAGCGTCATTCGGGGGAAGAAACTCGTGGTGGTGGACGACTCCATCGTGCGGGGAAACACGACGCGCAAGCTGGTGCAGATGCTCTTCGAGGCGGGTGCCGCCGAGATCCACCTGCGGATCAGCTCGCCTCCGATCATCTTCCCCTGCTTCTATGGGATCGACATGGCGAGTCAGGATGAGTTCATCGCCTTCGAGCGCAGCGTGAACCAGGTGGCCGCCGAGATCGGGGCCACGAGCTTGGCCTACCTCTCTTTGGAGGGGTTGCTGCAGGCGACGGGCATCCCCGGGGGCTCGTTTTGCACCGCATGCTTCAGCGGCGACTATCCCTGCGAGGTGCCGGAGAGCCTGAAGGCCGCCAAGTTCAGGTTCGAGAAGGCCGGCGCCGCCCTCGAGTAGAGGCGCGCCCGCCCTCCGGTTGATGTCAAAAGCACATCAACTCCTCGTACGCATGGTCCCGAGCGCGACAAAGACCAAGCCCAACTGAACGAGGATCCCCTTCTTCATGCCCGCACGTCCGTGGGGGAAGCCCCGTAGATGGCTGGGGAAGAGCCGCGGGGCATCGGGAACCGGCAGCACCGCTCCCAATACGTCCAGGTCGGGAAGCGCGCCCGCCAAGCCACCCACTGCCTGCTTTCTGTTGATCCGGCCCGTGCCCAAGAGACCCAGCAATGCAACCGTGGTGGTGGCGACATCAAGAGCCGCCCAGTACCGGCGCCGGGAATCGCGCGTGTAGTCCCAGTGGGGCACGGCGTCCAGGACGGCGTGTGAGGTGATACCCGCCCAGGGAGCCAGCCGCGGGCGGAGGCCACCGGCCAGTGCCGCTCCGGCAAAGAAATGCGTTGTGACCCACATCGTCCGAACCTCCTCCATGCGCCCCCAGAACTGGCCTATACCTCCAGAACTGGCCATTTGACCGGTGAAAAAAGC
>Ga0075525_10000532_pt1 | contig 12718 bp, 11 predicted proteins | sample NGEPertwo_FD_74795 | JGI IMG/M metagenome (GOLD analysis project Ga0075525, IMG submission 74795) | Arctic peat soil microbial communities from the Barrow Environmental Observatory site, Barrow, Alaska, USA - NGEE Permafrost154B-two | ecosystem: Environmental > Terrestrial > Soil > Wetlands >...
GCTTCAGGCATCATTGGCCCAGTTATTTCCCAATTTCTTTGACAATAAACACAAATTTGCGGACAAGTATCATAAGGTTTAAGAATAGAAATCATGGGATATCTTCTGGTAATTAATTTCTCCGGTGAAGTATCTTGTTCGCCCATAAAATCAAAGTAATGCGATTTTTCTTTACGATGTTCTTTCATTAAGGTTACATATCGTATAGGGGGAATAACTTGGGATCTTACTTGATAATCATTTTTTCTATCACTGCGGGAAAAATCGAACAAAGAAAGATAGTAAGGTGTGATTCCAAAAGGTATTTTATTTTCAACAGCAATCTCAGCTGCATTAATGTCATCCTTAGTAAGAGGAACTAATTTCTTGAGATTTTCTAAATCATCCTTATCTTGGAATATGTGTTTCAAGTGCCAATAGTAGTCATTCCAGTCGTCTATGCTTGCTCCAAAATAATCTAATATTTTCTGACGATTTCCTTCTCTTTCTTTCATCAGTTCTTCATCACATCCGGAAGGATAACGGTTGATAAAAAGATGAACTTTTTCATAAAGTTTATCTAAATAATTTGAACGAGATTTTCCTGCTTCTCTCCCTTTAACCTCAGCAAAGTCAGGTATTTTTACCCCATTTTTTTCCAGCAATGGTCTTAGCCATCCTGAAGAAATCTCGGCTTTCCCTTTCATAGCTTTAAAAAGGTGAATAAACTCTTCTAAAAAACCAGGGTTAATTTCTTCAATTATCTTGTGATTGTCTTTAGTAAGACTCCATAAATAATCCAAAGTGCTAAAACCGGCAATCCTCTCATTTCGAAGGGAAATAAAGTTATTGAATACTTTTATCGCTTCCAATGCGGCAGCATATCCTAATTTATGTAAAACTTCTTTTCCTTCTCTATGTTTCCACTCTAAAGCCTTGGAAAATTCAAAGAGTTTTTGCCTTACTTCTTTTAAATCATTATTTTCTTTTAAAATTTTAAAAATATCTGGATTTTCCCTCCAGAGTTTTCCAATCAATTTATTTTTCATTTTACTCTTTTTCCTCCCTCCATAAAATAATTTATGTTTTCCTAATTTTTGAGTAAAACTAACAATAATTTAAAAAATAGCATTAATAAAATAGGATATATTTCCCCAAAATTTCTTCTAATTGAGATAAAGATTATAAATTCGCCATTTTTCTTTTTACTCCTACTGCAGTTACTAAAGCATCCATCAAACTCAAAAGTGCGATAAAAGAATCAATAAAAGAATTTAGATTACTCTTGGCAAATACACTTGCGCCAGATAATTAAGTAGCTATTCTTAGACTTACAATATATTTAAAATCTGCCTTCAATATTTATTCTACTAATTTATTAAAATATTCTCGAGAAATATTTTTTATAGTATTTTGGATATTATTAATATCATTACTGAAAACTTCATATAAAATACTTTTCCCACCATTAGCTAGCTGTTTCTATAATTTTTTAGGCGACTGATAGAATTTAGTTTATTTTAATCCTATTCTGCAAGTTTTTTTGTAAAGCATGATATCCTTTATAGTCAAATAAATCAGCAAATCTTACAATGGTAAACCCACTAACTCCTGGTACTATCTCTAAATTAGCGGCAGTAAAAAAGGCAGCCTTATCGGAATGTTTCAACAAATATGTAGCAATTAATTTTTGACTTTTACTGAATTTTTTAATTATCTTTTATATGTGAGGTTTAATCAATATAATTTATCTCTTTTTTAGAATTTAATTTATATCTCCCCAATTTTAAATTAATAAAAAGGATGAAACGCAAAAATTGAACAATATATTTATTAATATAACATCCCCATCTATTATATAGTATTCTACATAAATTTTAAAAACCCTTCTTTTTTTAAAAAATTTAATATTATTTATTTATTTTTTAGAGTATGCAATAAAATAGGGTTAGACATATTTTAAAAACATATCTAACCCTCTAGTTTTTTTACTATTTAGATTAGGGATTCATTTATTTTTTATTTTAATGCGCTCTTGTCTTTAAACAATTTTTTTATCTTATTTTCTGCTCCACTATTCTTAATACTTTTTCTTTCTGTCCTTTTTCTTTTAATAATATTTCTTTTATGGAAGAGGAAAGTTCTGTTCTTACTTTCTCGTCTTTAATCATTTTCAAATTTATCTTTACATTTAGCATGGCGCTCTCCAATGCTGCTTCTGCCATTAATGCTGCAACTCCGGCATCACTTATTACATTAATATTACCCTTCTCTGCAGTCTCTTGGGAAAGAATCATGATATCCAAACATTTGTAAGCTACTCTAAGGGGCACTTTGGCTGCCTCAATTAGTGATTCTTGTACTTTCTCTGCTCTTACTTTTTTTTCGTCTTCGGTTTCCTTGGGCATCTTGTAAGTTGCCATAAAATCGTTAAAAACTTTAACATCCTCTTCTATTAATCGACTTAATTCATATCGCAATTTTTCCGAAGAACTAATAATTTCCTTAAAATCTTCTTCCACGCCTTCATATTTCTTTTTACCAATAGTTAGATTACCTACCATTGAAATTAAAGCTGCTCCCAATGCTCCGACTAATGCAGCGACACTCCCTCCGCCAGGAGTTGGTGAATTAGAAGCTAATTCATCTAAAAAATTACTGACTTTTTTATCAATTAACATTAATTTATCTCCTTTATTTATTAGCATATAGTATATCGTATTGGTATTTCGTTTGTTTCCCCCTTACCCTGATTTTCTGTGAGAGGGAATAAAGATTCCGTATCCTTTGACTCATTCTGTATACTATATACTAATTGATTTTTTATTTTTTTTAACTCATTAACAGATAATTAAGTAACTCTTTCCTTCCTTTGCTACATACTATATACGACATAAGATATAGGTATTATTTTATTAAATCAGAATTTTCATTTTTTATATAATCTATTAATTTATTTAAATCAACTGTATCAATCAATATCTTTCTACCCTTCCATCCCCTCATGAAATATACTAAAGATTTTTCTGTTCCTTTTTTAATATCTATAGAGTCCATTTCTTTAAAATTTAACCTATCTTTTCTTTTCATTAAAAACAATGTCGTAGTAATTATCAATATCCCTTTTTTATCAATAATTATTTCAGTTTTATTAGACACAACCAATATAAAGAAAAAACCTAAAACTAATAAAATAGTTTGGCGACTGATAACTCCCCATATTATTATGATCATTCCCACCAATAAAGAAGAATATTCCAACCACTTCTTGGTTTCTTTGGGATTATAAGTTTTAATCATTTTGATCTCCTTGAAGTAAAATTTAATTCCCACATTTTACCATTTAACCAATTAATCTGATTAAATGGTTAGTTAGTGACCACCTATACAATATTTTTAATCTTCTTTAAATCCTCAATTAGCAGGGGAATTACTTTAAACAGATCTCCTATAATTCCTAAAGTTGCAATCTTAAATATTGGTGCCTCTGGGTCTTTGTTAATGGCAACAATTCTCTTGGAAGTCTGTATGCCCACTAAATGCTGAATAGCACCGGAAATACCACAGGCAAGGTATAATTCAGGAGCTACTGTTTTCCCGGATTGGCCAACTTGTTGATGATGGGATAACCATCCGGCATCAACAATTGCCCGAGAACCACCAACTGCTGCCCCTAATATTTTTGCTAATTCCCTCACTAAATAAAGATTATCAGGTGAGCCCAACCCTCTCCCTGCGGATACAATAATATCCACTTCTTCTAAATTAGCTACTTCAGTAACTTCTTTTATGACTTCTATTATTTTAGTCCGAATGGATAAAAGGTTCAATTTCGCCTCTACTTTAATTATTTCCGGAGATTGAAAATTTGAGCAGGGTCTCGATTTCTTAAATACATTGGGTCTTACTGTAGCCATCTGAGGACGAGTATATTTACATAATATCTGGGCCATTATATTTCCTCCAAAAGCAGGTCTGGTTTGAAGTAGATATCCCTCTTCGGTAATATCTAAATCGGTACAGTCAGCAGTTAGCCCAACTCGAAGCCGAGCCGCAACCCGGGGGGCTAAATCCCTTCCGATATTAGTTGCTCCAATTAATAAAATGTTAGGTTTATATTGAGAAACAAGACTAACCAATATCTGGGTATAAGCATCAGTAGTATAACTTTTTAAAACCTTGTTTTCGACTAAATATATTTTATGAATTTCATAGGAAGATAAATCGTTTACTAAATGAGAAACCTCATCTCCTGCTAATACAACTGCTATTTCTTGATTTAATTTATTAACTAACTCTTTAGCTTTGCCCAGAAGCTCTAAAGAAACGGGCTTAATTGTCCCTTGATGTTGTTCGATAAATACCCAAATTCCACGATAATTCGAGTAATCTTCATTGCTCAATCTTTCTCTTTTGATAGTAATAGCCCCGGTAGGACATAATTCTTGACACACTCCACACATAGTACATCCTGCCTCTATTATCGCTAATTTTTGAACTATGATTATCTGATTAAAGGGACATAGATTAACACATTTTCCACATCCATTACATTTATTTTTGTCTACAATTATCTCCGCCAAATTAAATCGTCCTCTCTTAAAATAGCTTTTCATCTTGTAAGAAATTTATAATATTTTTTACTGCATCTTTTGGTTCAAGCTTCAATATCTTACCCTTTTGATGTTGTTGCGGAGTAAAAATATTCACTACTTGAGTAGGTGAACCATCGGCACCTAACTTAACAGGATCTACTTTTAGGTCAACTGCTTTTATAACTTTAATCCCCTTTTTCTTAGCCATTAAAATTCCTCTAATACTCGGATAACGAGGTTCATTTAGAATTTTCAACACAGTAATTAATACAGGTAATTTGCACTGAATGATTTCGTAACCATCATCTGTCTCTCTATGTAAAATTATTTTCTTCTTATCCTCAGATATTTCTACTTTTTTTACATAAGTTACCTGAGATATTCCTAACTGTTCTGCCAGTTCAGGTCCAACTTGAGCAGTATCTCCGTCAATGGCCTGTTTACCACAGATAATTAAATCTGGTTTTAATTGTTTAATAACTAAAGATAAAGTATAGGCAGTAGCTAAAGTATCAGAACCAGCAAAGGCTTTGTCTGATATGAAAACTGCTTCATCTGCACCCATAGCTAAGCATCTTCTTAAGGCTTCCTCCGCCTGTGGAGGACCCATGGTAACCACAATCAATTCTCCCGAATATTTTTCTTTAATTTTTAAACCCTCTTCTACCGCATTTTCATCAAAAGGATTAATAATAGAAGGCACTCCTTTCCTTTTTAAGGTATGAGTTTCAGGATCAATCATTACCTCACTCATCTCGGGAACTTGTTTTATACAAGCTACAATCTTCATCGACATCAGCCTTTCATAATATTTTTAAAATATCTATTATTGTTTTTAAATAATACTGCAGGGCAATTTTTTATTGTTATCAATAAACAAGGTACTTCTCCTGCTTAGTTATCATTCACTCTTTTTCTTGCTCTTTAAATAAGCATCAATAAAACAATTTATTTCACCATCCATAATCGCTTGTAAATTCCCACTTTCTACTTCTGTTCGGTGGTCTTTAACCATTTGATAAGGATGAAATACATAAGAACGTATTTGGCTTCCCCAAGCAATGTCTCTTTTTTTCCCTCTAATCTCTTTTAAATCTTCCGCCTTTTCCTCTTGATAATGATCAAATAACCTTGCACGTAAAATATTCATTGCAGTCATTTTATTACTATATTGAGATCTTTCATTTTGACATTGCACTACAATATTGGTTGGCAAATGAGTTATCCTTACAGCAGAATCAGTAGTATTCACATGCTGACCACCTGCACCCGTAGCTCGATAAGTATCTATCCTTAAATCTGATTCCTTAATCTCAATCTCTACTTCTTGATCGATTTCAGGGATAACTTCTACTGAGGCAAAAGAGGTATGCCTTCTCCTATTGGCATCAAATGGAGAAATTCTAACCAAACGATGTATTCCTTTTTCGGCTTTTATATATCCAAAAGCATAGTTTCCACTAACTGTAAAAGTAACATTCTTTATTCCGGCTTCATCGCCTGATGATATTTCAACTATTTTAGATATATATCCGTTTTTTTCTGCCCACCTTAAATACATGCGTAGCAACATTTCTACCCAATCTTGAGATTCTGTACCACCAGCACCTGACCGAATAGTCACTATAGCATTATTGGTATCATATTTGCTATCAAGTAAAACAATTAATTCTTTTCTTTCAATATCCTTTTCTAAAATCTCAACTTTTTGTTCTATCTCTTCCCAAATGTCTTTTCTATCTTCTTCCAGGTTGAGCTCTAAGAGTATCACTAATTCTTCTAAGTTATTTTTTAATTCATTAAATTCATCTATGGTATTTTTTAGTTCCTTAACTTTTCTTGTAATTTCCTGGGCATTTTCTTGATTAGACCAGAAAGATTCTTTGGATATTTCTTTTTCTAATTTTTTTACTTCACTTTCTTTTACAGATAAGTCAAAGATAAGTCCCCATTTCGTCTATTTTTTTATGAAGTTGTTTCAGTTTATTTTGCAATTCCTCTATCATTTTATCCACCTTTCTCTCTATTTCCATTATTTTTTAATTTTAATTTTTAACCCCGTTAAAATTTTCCCACTTTTATGCTTAAAATAAAATTAGATTACTCCGCCATTTAAAATTTTGATAAGTAATCTAATTTATAATTTTTCTATAAAGCGAAATAATCATCAAAGGAGTTTTAAATAATTATATTATATATTTTTTCCACAACAATGTTTATACTTTAATCCACTGCCACAAGGACAAAGGTCATTTCTCCCTATCTTTTTTTTCTTTTCTTCTTCTACCTTTCCCAATCCTTCCCTTTTATTAAAAGGTGATTTTTTTATTTGATTATTAATCATAGGAGTAGAATCTTCTCTTCTAGCCCGGTTAATTCCTTGAGATTCTTCTTTTTTAAGCTTGACTTTATAAATAAATTTTACTACTTCTTCTTTTATGCTGTTGACCATATCTTGAAACATGTTATTCGCTTCAAAATGATACTCCATCAATGGGTCTTTCTGTCCATAAGCCCTAAGTCCTATCCCCTGTTTTAATTCATCTAAACGTCGAAGATTATCTTTCCATTCACGATCTACTACCCGGAGCACAATCATCGTCTCAATTTGTCTCATCAAGGGTGGTGTAAATTCTTTTTCCCGTAATTCATATATATTAAAGGCTTTTTCTATTAGAATATCTTTCAATTTAGTAAGAGATAACTTAGGAATTTCTTCCTGAGGAATACTCAATGAAATAGCGAAAATTTGGTTAACATGATCTTTAAGACCTGACCAATCCCATTCTTCCGGATATATTTCTTTATTAGTGTAGCTTTGCAATATATCTTCAATTGTATCTTTTGCCATCTCTAAAATATGCTCTTTAACATCTTTACTTTCTAAAACCATTCTCCGTTGCTCATAGATTACCTTCCTTTGATATTCCATTTCATTATCAAAATCTAAAAGCTGTTTTCTTATCTCAAAATTCCTTCCCTCTACTTTTTTTTGAGCACTCTCTATTGATCTGGTTACTAAAGGATGCTCGATGGGAATATCCTCCTCCATGCCTAATTTTTCCATAATTCCCGATATTCTATCAGAACCAAAAAGTCGCATGAGATTATCTTCCAAGGAAAGGAAAAAGCGAGAAGAGCCAGGATCGCCCTGTCTTCCTGATCTACCCCTTAATTGATTATCAATACGCCTGCTTTCATGTCTCTCGGTTCCTATTACATGCAAACCTCCTAATTTAGCCACTCCTTCACCCAATACAATATCAGTTCCTCGTCCAGCCATATTAGTGGAAATAGTTACATTCCTACCTTGACCTGCTTGGGTTATTATCTCTGCTTCTCTTTCGTGATTTTTTGCATTCAGGACGTTGTGTTCAATATTTTCTTTCTTTAATAATTTACTCAATGTTTCTGACTTATCGATTGATACTGTCCCTACCAAAATAGATCTCCCCATCTTGTGAACTTCAACTATCTCTTTAATAACTGCTCTAAACTTTTCTCTTTCAGTCCTATAGATAACATCTGTACAATTATTCCTGATTAATTTTTTATTGGGAGGAATTACCACGACCGGTAGGTTGTAGATATGGATAAATTCCTCTTCTTCAGTCTTAGCTGTACCGGTCATACCACTAAGTTTTTTGTATAATCTAAAATAATTCTGGAAAGTTATAGTAGCCAGAGTCTGATTCTCACCAGCAATCACTACTCCCTCTTTTGCCTCAATAGCTTGGTGAAGACCATCACTATATCGTCTCCCAAACATTAACCTTCCAGTAAATTCATCTACGATAATCACTTCTCCATCTTTTACTATATAATCAACATCTCTTTTAAATAATCTTTGTGCCTTTAGGGCTTGGATAATATGATGTTGGACATTTATGTTTTTTTCATCATATAGATTATTTATCTGTAACAACCCTTCGATCCGGGTAACTCCTTCTTCGGTTATAGTGATCGTCTTTTCCTTTTCATATACTTTATAATCTACTTCTTCCTGTAATCGAGTAGCAATTCTGTTTGTCTGCTGGTATATTTTTGATGATTCCTCGGAAGGACCAGAAATAATTAAAGGAGTCCTGGCTTCATCAATTAAAATACTGTCTACTTCGTCAACAATAGCAAAATGATAACCTCTTTGAACTACGTCTTCCAGACGAACTGCCATATTATCTCTTAAATAATCAAAACCAAATTCATTATTAGTCCCATAGGTTATATCTGCTTCATAAGCTTTCTTCCGTTCATCGATTCTCATATCATGTTGGATTAAACCTACTTTTAATCCTAAGAACTCATAAATTTCACCCATCCAATACCTATCTCGTTTAGCCAGGTAATCATTTACAGTAACAATATGCACACTATTGCCGTTCAAAGCATTTAAATAAGCCGGCATAGTAGCTACCAAAGTTTTACCTTCTCCGGTGGCCATCTCGGCTATATTGCCCTGGTATAAAACAATTCCTCCTATAAGCTGAACATCGAAAGGTCTCATTCCGGTAACTCGTCGAGCTACTTCCCGAACGACCGCGAAAACTTCAGGAAGAATATCATCCAGAGTTTCTCCTTTACTTAATCTCTCCCTAAATTCAGTAGTTTTACTTTTTAATTTCTCATCATTCAATTTTGAAATATTTGGCTCATAACTGCTTATCTTTTCTACAATTGGTTGCATTTTTTTTAATTCTCTTTCGTTGAGATTACCAAATATCTTTTTAGTCCAATCAAACATAATTTATAAATTCCTTTTTCATTCAATAATTTATATTTTTAATTTTAGTTTTGCTTTAGAGTTATTATTAGAAATTTGCCATTTAGTCAGCTGGTTGGTTGGGCTTAATTCAGTCATTGGTAGGACAGGGTCTCACCTGTCCGTTAACTCATTGACTAACTAACCGGGTAACCAATTCAATATAAAACTAAAAATTATCCGCTATCCGCTCTATCTCTTTCCTTTTCACTTTATATTATACACTCGATACTCAACACTAATTAGGTTTCTGGATTCATTTCTTTTTTCAACATTGCATTTTGAATTAAGCTGAACACTCCATAAAACATTAAAAAATCCCCTGCGCTTACCACTGAAGGGTCAGGAAATGGGGAAGATAAGGGGAAAATATCGGCTAAAAATGCAAATAAGGTTTTTTCAGTTATCAGAGTATGTGTAACATAAATTCCTTCTTTTAATACGAGGGCAAAATCATTTAATTCTGCCTTATATAAACTGTTCAACAACACCGGCATATGCCCGCCATTTACCGTAATAACTATAAAATTAAGCATTATTCCCGTGGCGATAATCTTCATTCCTTGTAATTTTAAATTAGACCAGACCGCCGATAGGAGCACAACATAAGAAAATATTATCATAAAAGAACTGTAATCGCTAATAAACTTTACTTTTTTTGATCCTAAAAAGATTAATCCAGCCTGGATTAAACAGGCCAATACTATTAATTCTATTCTCTTTAGCGAAATCTGACTCAAACTGCTTAATTGACCATTACGAAACAGTCCTATTATAATAGAAATAATTACAATATAAACATATAACATTTATTTTTCTCTTCCTCTATCAAGAACCGAAATAAGAGCCTTAACTACTTCGGGGTCAAACTGTTCGCCGGATTGATTTTTTAATTCTTTGAGTATTGCATCCATATTTAACTTTTTTCGGTACGGACGGTCAGATCCCATCGCATCATAGGCATCGGCTACGGCAATTATTCGAGCTAATATAGGTATATCTTCACTTTTTATTCCATCCGGATAGCCTTTGCCATTATATCTTTCATGATGATGATAAATTGCTTCATATGAATTCTTTAAAAAATCTACCGGCTCTATAATCTTCGCTCCCATAACTGGATGTTCTTTTATTTTATCAAACTCTTTATCAGTTAAACTACTATTCTTTCCTAAGATGTTATCCGCTATGCCAATCTTTCCTATATCATGAAGTAAAGCAGTATATTCTATATTCTCAATGTCCCGATCAGATAAATTTAGTTCTTGAGCTAAAGCTACAGAGGTTTCCGCCACTCTTTCTGAATGACCTTTAGTATAGGGGTCTTTGGCATCAATAGCTGCTGCTAAAGCACGAATAGTCTCTAAATACATTTTTCTCATCTTGGTATATAACTCAAAAGAACGACGGGCTAAAAATAAAGGGAAGAAAAATAGGATAATTCCCCAAACTCCTATACTTGTATAGACTAACGCCATTATAAATCCTATGGGAGCTAAAGCTATATAAGTAGCAATTACCCCTCTAATTCGATTTTTCCAAACAGATAATATGGGCACCTTTTCAGCTAAAGAAATTACTATCATAAATAAATTGGAATTAATCAAAAAATAAATAATAGCACAAATTGCTGCCGGAACTATATAATTACTTAAATTAGCCGCACCAACTACTCCTCCTAGTCCTTGGTATACTATACCAGCTATCCCTGCTGATAAAGCGTATTGGGAGGCATTAAAAAGAGCTTTATACCAAAGAGTTTTCCTAGTTATCGCTTCTGCTATTATTTCTCCAAAAAAAGTAATAAGTATTGCCCAAGCTGGGCCATAGGCTAAAATCACTACAAAATCTATGGGAAAACCAATGGTTACTCTTCCCCCCACAGGTAAATCAACTGGCATAAATTCTGCAATGATAGATAAGGTAATAAAAAAGACTATTGCTGCCCAAGTATTAAAATTAAATGATAAAGAAGGTAATAAATAAATAAAAAAGGCTATAGCTAAACCGATTATTACTCCAATAAATAATTTTAATTTTATTGACAAATTATAATCTCCCTATAATCTTATAAAGATAAATAAAATTAGGCCGGCGAGCCCTTAATTTTTAGCCTACTTTACCATTTAAATTTAGCGCCACCGGCTAATAATAAAGCCATGACACTAATTAACAGGCTAACTAATTTTGCCTTATTAATTTTCATTTTTAGCACCTCCACGGTTTCTATTTGTTTTTCAACACATTTAAAACCGCTTCGCTTCGCTCACTGATATTGCTACATCTTTTATTATATTATTAATTCTAAATAAGGGCCTCACCGACCTAAACTCTATTTAATTTTCTTTAATTAAAACTCTACGGTTAGTGGCTTTAAGGATTGCTTTTACTACTGCTTTATTGAGATCATCTTTCACCACCGTAGAACCTACTAAATTTTCCTTTCTTTTTGAATCGATTAGATTGATAGAAACTACTATTATTTCTTTGCTATCTAACTCAATTTTTTTTATTGCATCTACTTGAAAGAAAACTGAGCCTTCTAAATAGAAACTTATCGCTTCTAGGGCAGCTTTCGCCACTAAATATTCCCGATTTTCATCCCAATTTTTTCCAGATACTTTACCTTCATATATTTTTCCGTTATTTTCTAATTTTACACAAACTTCAAACTGATTACCAATCGCTTCCGCTTTAATATCAGAAAATTTAATTCTTAGAGAAGATTCTAATTCTTCTTCCTTAATTTGCTCATCTCTTATTTCCTTATCCTTTACTTGGGCTATACTAATTTTTCTATAATCTACTTGAATATTATATTTGGCTAATAAAAATGATTCAATATCCCGGGTAATTCTTTTAGGGTTAGAAGAATCTTTAGTAATTATATGAATCTCTTTTATGTCTCCATCCTCGGATAATACTATTTTCCCAAAAAGAATATCGTTTAGATCTTTTAACGATTTTTCTATATCTTCTACTTCGTAATTAAAGCGTCGGGGAATTATAAAATTACGAAATGTATTTAATTTATTTTTCTCCATAAATTCCTCCTTAAAATTCCGGTTCAATCAGCCCGAAATTCCCGTCTTTTCTTTTATACAGAACATTCACTTTATTTGTATTATCATTAGCAAAAACAAAAAAATTATGTCCCAATAAATCCATTTGCATTGCCGCTTCTTCTACTGACATCGGTTTAATAGCAAATCTTTTAGTTCTTACAATTTTAGCAATCCTATCTAACTCGCCATCTTCATCGTTAACCCCTTTACCGGCTAATTCCTTTTTCTCTGTGTCTGGGTAAGGCTTCTGAAAATATTTTTCTTTATACTTCTGTATCTGTCTTTCTAATTTATCTACTACCTTATCGATGGAAGTATAC
>Ga0075525_10000534_pt1 | contig 12706 bp, 7 predicted proteins | sample NGEPertwo_FD_74795 | JGI IMG/M metagenome (GOLD analysis project Ga0075525, IMG submission 74795) | Arctic peat soil microbial communities from the Barrow Environmental Observatory site, Barrow, Alaska, USA - NGEE Permafrost154B-two | ecosystem: Environmental > Terrestrial > Soil > Wetlands >...
TTCATTGGCACCGATAATTGAAGCATAAGATTTTGAACTGAAACCCATTCCACCAATGGCAATGCCGGCAGTTCCCAGTAAACTTTTCTTAATAAAATCTCTTCTTTCTGTCATTTTGATTATTTATCTAGTTAAATATTATGTAATTTTAATTTTGACTGCCCAACTTCAAAAGTGGATTTTACTTTTCAAATATTTTAGTCTCTAGGGGATAAATTCCCCGCCACTAGTGGCGAAATATAAAATAAGTTGTCCACCAAGATACCGTGTCAGCTTACATTGGGGAGATTCATTAATTGATTATACACCTGTTTTTTTGTTGATCTGCATCGAAATGTGTAATTCTCGAATATTAAGCGATAACAGGATGGTCTACGATCTCTTCTTTCGTGCGGTCCCAGTAAAGCTTCTTGCCTTCACGGTAAGCTTGTGTCGCCATTATGCTGGCTATCGAATGCCAGAACCCGGTATGAATATTCCCGTTGGGTACAACATTCCTGTTCCTCATGCAATCAATCCAGTTGTTAAGGTGGAAAGGCATGTTATCGCTCACATTCACAGGGCCAAGTTTCATATCATATTCTTCAGTGGTTATTATTTCAGCTTTCCCACTTTTGATCGTCTCTTTCATCCCTTCATAAAAATCAAAGCCTCCGGGAAGATTTTGGTGCTCGGGAATGAAAAACCAGCGTGAACTTCCTTCTCCTCCATGCGCAAATAAAGTCCCTTCTTTTCCGCGAATACAAGTGTAATCACCAAACATGCTCGCAAAGTTTGTCGTGTAGGAATATAATAACTTCGCATCGTCATATGTTGCAAGCGCCTGGAATGTGTCCGGATTCTGCCTGATATCAGGCCAGCCAAATATCCCTCCGTTCGCTACCATAGAATCAGGAATGGCTGTGTCGGTATAAAAATGGACCAATCCACTGCCATGACTCATCCATTGCGAGGTAATTCCCCCGGAGTAATCATGGAATATCCTGAATTCAAAATATTTCCATGGATCGAACGGGACATACGGCTTACCTAAAAGCCACCTGTTCCAGTCAGTATCCTCTTCCCGGATTGCAGCAACATCGGGATCACTCGGAACATGCCAGCGGGGATTATTATCATTCCAGACCTGTTCTATTTTCGTAATCTGCCCCAATTTCCCGGAACGAATGATATCGCGTACCTTCAGCTGAATAGGGTCACTCACCCATTGCGACCCAAGTTGTACGACCTGTGTGGATGCAAGAACGGCACTTCTTGCCAGTTTAGCATCTTCCACATCTATGGCCATTGGTTTTTCACAATAACAGTCTTTACCTGCTTTTACAACTTCCGCTAAAAGCTTTGCGTGCTGAAAATCTCCGGTACCGATCATTACCGCGTCGAGATCCGGCATTTTCAGCATCTCTTCGGAATATTTAAATTGTTTTACATCTGTTCCGAACAACTTTTTACAGTTCGCAGCAGATTTTTCTTTATTTAATTTCCAAATATCGCAAACGGCAACTACAGCTAGGTTTTTATCTTTTGCCGATGTTTTTACCATACTTTGATGATTACTACTACGATCGCCACAGCCCAGAAATCCAATGTTGATCCGGTCATTCGCACCGATAATTGAGGCATAAGATTTTGAACTAAAACCCATGCCACCAATCGCTATTCCGGCAGTTCCCATAGCGCTTTTCATAATAAAATCTCTTCTTTTTGTCATTTTAAAAGGTTTTGATATACTTAGTAAAAGTTAGTTTAATAAGCAATTCTATATTCTGGAATAAATTGAATTAAGAAATTTATCACTAGCTAAGTGAAATTATTATTTCCATACTACATTATCGTTTGTTTTGACGCCATTTGCCGGGAAAGGATGGTTGTCATTAAACGAATAAAGCGCCTTGGTGTCTTCAATCACGATAGTACTTTCATTCAATGTACCATCCTGATTTATAGCTTTTGTAACATCAAGACCTAGATATTTTGCAAGGAAAGGGTAAACGGCTTTCCTTTTATTATAATCATAGCCATGTTTGTCATCCGGAAGATGTATATTAGCAACCAGATCGGGCTTTCCAAATAATCTGTAGATGTATTTAATGTGAGGATACTCAACATCGGGAGTGTTTTTTGTCCAGTCGTCGCCATCCGAAACTAATAACATAGGACGAGGTGCAACGCATGCAGCTATCTCAACATTGTTTGTCTGGAAGTCAGAGGATTTATGAATAGGCATCCCACTCTCACATACACATCCTCCGAAAAAATGAGCTGAAACCATAACAACCGGCACCGAGACAGCTATACGGTCGTCAACAGCTGAAAGGAGAAAAGTTTGTGTACCGCCACCTGAGGCACCTGTCATACCAATCCTTTTAGGATCTGCCCCCATTGAAATTAAAAAATCGACACTACGAATGCTGTTCCACAGTTGTAATTTCAGGGCATCAGTATGTTTATGAACCCAGCCAAATTCTTCAAGTTGCCCATAACCTACCATATCATAGGCAAAAACCATAGCGCCCATTCGTGCCATGACAGCAAACCGTTTTTGTGCGTCGGGGCGGTAACGGCCATAATCTTCCGGTTTCGACCAATGCCCGTGAGTGTTCAGAATTCCGGGAATTTTTCCTTTTGTATTGAGTGGAGTATATAAACTTCCTGTCACATAAACTCCAGGCAGGCTTTCGAAAGCAATATTCTGTACTTGGTATCCATCAAAAACACGTTTTTCACCAATAATAGGATTGAGCGGGCATTTTTTAGGGTATTTCTCCAAGCCGGCGCCTTTCAGAATTTGTGCCCGGATCCGTTTTGCACGCTTTTCCCATGCTTCAGATGTAGTGTATGTCACGCGCATCTGTTCTAGGAACGCTTTGCCTTCAGCTTCAGTCCAGTAATCGCCCACGCAAAGCATCGATTCCGGCTTTTTATCCTGATTTTTATTCTTTGAACCTATCGTTGTGAAAAAAACAAACAAGCCAATCAGGGCAATACCGATCAGGAAAGTGATTTTTTTCCTATAGATTGTCTTCATATTCAATAAATTAAAATGTTTGTACTAAAGCATCCCTTTCCCTTTTAGGAAATACCATTAGTTTTTACTTGGAAGTTGTTTAAATAGGAATTCTTTCCCCGGTACTCTCAAGTGTAAAATCCTTTTCATAAAAGCAAGTGGCAATATTCAAAATACAATTTATGTTTGTATTTTATGGCAAATTATCTTGTCATTCAAATACAAAATATATCAATCTGTTTGTATTTCCTAGTCGATTAACGCTTTAATTATCAATTAACAGCAATCATCTGTTTTTAATAACTCCTGAAAAAAGATAATGAATTCCACAAGAATTGGACGGATTGATATAATTCAAGAAAAATAATCCGTCCAATTCTAAATATGTAAAAGTGTTTTTTAAATCATGAAACGGCTACTTTTTCAGTAAAGAGAAAGTAAGATTTTTAATACTTGAACAAGTATAAATTACAGATACACTTAGCTCATAATTATTAATTACGACTTTACTTTTGTATTCCCTCCATTTGCAAGCAATATATCTATTGGTCGGTTCATTTCCCATGCTCCTGCTGTAAAATCTGGTATCTTGATTGTGGACTGATTAGCAACAGACCATTCTGTTAGCGGACCTATTGAACTCCAAAGAGCTGCATCATATACATCCTGATCAAGTGGCAAACCATTTCGCAGACAATCTATCGTTCGCCAGTCCATTAAAAAATCTCCACCTCCATGGGCTCCTACTTGTTTGGCTATTTCACCAAGTTTTTTAGTAATATTTGGCTCATACTTTATTTGCAAGGCTTTGTATTCATCATTAGTAATCCATGTTTGTGCATCTGATCCCCGCCAAGTTTCAGGAGTAGCCTCACGGGCGATAGAGATCATTTCATTAGGGAACTGGATAGCACTTGCTTTGGTTCCGCTTATCACATATCCATCTGATTTCGGCCGAGGGGAGGTTACATCATGCTGCAACATAATAGTGCGCCCTTTACTTGTCCGAATGGTTGTGGTATTCATATTGCCTCTGAAAGGTTTATCTACAAAATCTTTATAGAAATCATCCTTGGCAGCTAGCTTCTTTGCTAAATTATTCATCATAAAATCATTACCTGAAACGGTAACTAGAAAATCAAATTTATCGCCCCTGTTAATATTCATTACCTGTGCAATTGGTCCAATGCCATGCGTTGGGTATAGATTGCCATTTCTGCCAATATTTTCTTTAAGACGCCATAAATTGTAATATTTATCTTTTGAAAAATTACCATACAATAGATGATGAATATATGCTCCTTCACCATGTATAATTTCTCCGAAGAATCCCTGTCGTGCCAGATTCAACATAAACAGCTCGAAAAAGCCGTAACAAGAATTTTCCATCATCATGCAATGCTTACGCGTGCGCTCTGATGTTTCCACAAGTTGCCAGCACTCTTCTAAAGTTTTGGCTGCAGGTACCTCAACGCACACATGTTTGCCATGATTCATAGCATACAGGGCCATAGGGGTATGTAGTGCCCAGGGAGTAGCGATAAATATCAGATCAATATCTTCCCGATCACAAACCTTCATCCAATCATCTTTACCTGTATAGATGTCCGGCTTGAACCCTGTGTTTTCAATTCGCTTTTTGGCTGCATTTACTTTTTCCTGCCTTAAATCACACAAAGCTTTTATATCGACGCCCTCAAGTATGCTTACCTGCCACAGATGAGCTGGGCCTCTATTGCCAAGTCCAATAAAACCAATCCTGACAGTATCTAATTTTGGTGCGGCATAACCAGACATATTGAAATGCTGAATATGTGTTTTCTGGTCAATGGCTGATTTGTTATGGTTGTCGGTCTCTGCTGAAAATCCATTAAGAATTCCCCCGCCGGCTACGCTGAGTCCGGCAAGGCCGGTAAACTTTAAGAAATCTCTGCGTTTAGTTTTCATTATAATGCGAATATTAATAATAAATTAATTGTAAAATCTTAAAACTATTTAAAATTGGAAATTACTAGTAACTCGGATTTTGCTTTATCAAAGAATTTTGATCAACTACTTCCTGGGGAATGGGTGCCAGATAATTCCAGTCGTTAAATTTCGCTGGTTGAAAAAACACTGATGTGTAGGTTTTCTTTCCAGTGACTGGATCTTTATGAACATTCATTCTCATCCTATCTTTACTAAAAACCTCAGTGGCAGTCTTCCAACGGCGAACATCAAAAAAGCGGTGCTCTTCAAAAACCAACTCAATTCGGCGTTCTTGAACCAACCTATTCCATAATGCTTCTCCACTTTCTGTAACAGGTGGCATATTTACACTAGGTCTGCTACGTACTTTATTTATATATTCTCTGCAAGTTTCTTCGTCTCCAAGCATATACATTGCTTCTGCATAATTGAGTAATATTTCGCCATAGCGAAACCATATCCATGTTGGTGAACTGCTTCCGTCTGGTCCACTAGTGCATCCACATTTTGATTCATCTATGAACTTCCTAACGTAATAGCTTGTTTCACTAGCATTCCATGCAGATTCAATTCCATCGGGGGAATCCAATCCTCCGGGTGTGAATGATTCAATAGTCCGATTTTTAAATGATGCGCCATCGTAGAGGATTGTTGCATAGAATCTGGGGTCTCTTTTTACATAAGGATCTTGTGGTAAATAATCTGGATCATTCACTGGAAGTAATCCCTTAGTTGTTTCAAAATCATCTACTAAATTTTGTAGCGGATGTGAGTGAGCAAACCCAAGCCATCCATTTGGAAATAGTAACCGTTCAACTGTGGATTCTATCTCAACATTTATATTTTGCGGTCTTCCCCAGATTATTTCTTGTGTATTATATCCTCCTGCCTGTGTAAATAAAGTTTTATAGTCGTCATAAAGTTTATACTGGTTCATGTCAATTACGGCTTTTGTGGCATCGGCAGCAGCTTGCCATTTTTCCAAGTTATTTTCCGGATTGTTCAATGGACTTGCTGCATAAAGTAATGCTCTGGCCTTTATAGCCATAGCCGCTCCTTTTGTGACTCTTCCATCGTTTGAAGCATCATAATCAAGTGGTAATAAATTTATTGATTCATCTAATTCTGAAATAATAAAATCCATTATTTCACTATAGGAGTTTCTTGCAACTTTAAAATCATCTTTTAGCGAAAATGGTTTTGTTATTAACGGAACGCCACCATAATGACTAATAAACTTAAAGTAAGAATAAGCCCTTATTGATCTCATTTCTGCAATTAATCTGTCTTTCAATACAACATCTATTGATGACAATTTCATCTTATCTAAAAATTGATTGGCTTGGCTTATTGGTACCCAATAACTCCACAAAGGACCACTCCAAACATCCATTGGTCCAGAATATGATGGAGAAGCATTCCCCTGAATTAATATTTGAATATTTGTCCCTGAGTTTCGTGAATTACACTCATCACTCATATTTGCATAAGGCAGAAAACGCCAACCATTTAACTGTTGGAATCCAAAAGGAATACTTTTGTATGCAGTGTTTGCAAATGCTTCTGTTAAAGCCTCATCCCCCCATACAGCATCATCTGAAAAACTGTCAATAGGAGTCTTCTCTAAAACATTACCACATGAACTAACTAACAAGATGGATAACGAAAATACTAAATACCAAATACAACGAATTTTAGGATAATGCATAATTGCTATGTTTTTTTTCATGATATATATTTTTAATAACATTTATTCTTAAAATGTTATGTTTATTCCAATATTGTAAATCTTAGTTTGAGGGTAAAAGTCTCCTGTAGAATAACCGATACCATCAACAGTAGCGTTAACTGGAGTTCCCTCCGGATCATACCATTTCATTCCCGTTAAAGTAAATAAATTGTTCCCATTCACGAATAACATCATAGTAGATAATCCAAGCTTTGAAACAATACTTTCAGATAGCGTATATTGAATTTGTAGCGTTTTAAATCTAAGAAACGTTGCATTTTGCAACCAAAAAGTACTTGGCAATCCACTAACTTCGCCTTCTCCTAATGCATCTTCCTGAGGAAGAATTGGATATTTTGAGTCCATGCTTCCAGGTACGTATCGGTTTATTAGTAAATCTCTTATACTATTTTGAGTAGTTCTGGCATGTTTATAAATATATGTCCAGGCACTTGCTTGGCCAGTAAAGTTAGCGAATAAAGAAAAATTCTTATATGCTAATGTTGTATTAATACCAAAACTAATTTCAGGAATATTGCCTTTATTTTGCCTAACTCTATCAGCAGCATTTATGACCCCGTCTAAATTAACATCTCTATATTGAAGATCACCAACCCTTGTACCAGGGAATACAGGATTTGAATCAACTTCTTCTTGTGTCCTAAAAATACCAATTGCATCGTATAGAAGAAGAGCTCCTATCATAGCACCCTCTGCTTTCTGATAATCTGGCATATCCTGCGGTTCACTAATACTAATTATTTTATTTTTTGCGTAGCTAACATTCCCTGATACAGAATATGAAAGACCATTTTCTGGTAATGTTTTACCTCGGTGCGACAAACTGAGTTCAAATCCATGGTTTTGAATAATACCAACATTTTCGTCAGGCAAAACAAGGCCTGTATAAATAGGTACTTCAGTGCTTCGAGCAGTAAGAATATTTGATCTTTTTTGTTTAAAAACATCAAATGTAATGCCTAACCCACCTTGCCAAAGAGTTGCATCTAGTCCAATATTTGAATTCTCTGCCACTTCCCAAGTGATATTCTCATTAGGAGCAACTCCAGTTTTTAATATGGCTTGTGTCCCACCGCCCAAATGTGAACCAATAGGGGAAAGATTATACATAGGCAAATATTGAAATGGACTTATTTGATCATTTCCCATTTGACCATATGATGCTCTCAATTTTAAATTATCAAGATAAGTTAAACCATCAAGGAAACTTTCCTCTGATAGACGCCACCCAGTAGAAAATCCCGGGAAAAAGCCCCAACGTTTGTCTTTGGGAAATGCATAAGAACCATCATATCTCAAATTCGTTTCAAACAAATATTTCTCTTTATAATTATAAGTTACCCTTCCGAATATGTTTTGGCGACCCCATTCTCTTCTTGTTCCATCAGCAGCCATATTTTCACCGCTTCCTGCAAACAATTCCTCTATTGCAGGAGATAAAAAATCTTTTCGATATGCTGTTATCGACCTGAATTCTCCTTCTGCTTGTTCTACAGCAAGAAAACTTGTTAATACATGAGCTCCAAAAGATTTTTTATATTTCATTCTTAGATGAACTAAATAATCTTTGCGCTTATTAAATATTTCCTGAAGATCTGGTTTACTTACTAAACCGCCTGTTTTTTTAACATATGCATCATTTACGCGGTCATAATTATACACAGTCCATGTATCTTGCCAACGCTTGTTTTCTGTAAATTCATTTCTAAAAGAAAAATATCCTTCAACACCCAATCCTTTAACTTGAGGAATGTTAATATCAAAAGATGATTTTAATGACGTTCTATTAATCTTATCTGATAAATATCCTCCTTCTCCTGCTAAATTAATAGCTGGGTTCTCGCCGTAATCGCCAGGAAGTGAGGCCGATAATCCGTTGGGGAAAAATGCAGGAATTAAAGGGCTACCCTCCGTTCCAAAATTTCCTAAAACTGGTCTAATTCTATCATCTATTCCTCCGTTTATATCTAAACCAATTTTTATATTCTCTGTAATGTCAACATCTATATTTGAACGCAAAGTATACCCACTATATTCATGTATACCATTTTTGACCATACTATTTTCATGTGCATAGGAGCCTGACATTGAATATCTCGCTTTATCAGTTCCTCCTCTTATATTAAGATTTTGCATGCTTTGTGATGAGAAATCTTTAAAAACAGTACCGATCCAATCGGCATTTGGATAATTAAGCTGGTCTGTACCATTTTTCATTATTTGAATTTCCTCTTCAGAATACATGGGAGGTAAATTTTGTATTGTTTCTCTATACTGATTTACATATCCGGCATATTCCCAAGAATTTGCCATTTCTGGCAATCTGGTAGGTTGTGTAAACCCTTGGTTATATGTATAGTTGAATATTGGTTTGCTAATTCCACCTCGCTTAGTTGTAATAAGAATAACGCCATTGGCAGCTCGTGCACCATAAATAGAAGCAGAAGCATCCTTCAAAATTGATACTTGTTCAATTTCATTTTGATTAATTCGTTGCCATGCACCAGTTTCGTCCGGAATTCCATCAACAACGACTAAAGGATTTGTATCTCCCGTAGTACTCTGTCCTCTTATATAAATCTCAGAAATATTTTGGCCTGGTTCACCGGATCGATTTATTGCTGTTAACCCAGGCATAAGTCCAGATAAAGAATTTGACAGACTGGCAGTTGGACTTCTTTTTATCATTTCATCATCAGTACTTGCGACGGCACCAGTTACTGTAGCTTTTCGTTGAGTTCCATACCCAATCGAAACAACCTCTTCAATTCCAATTGTTTCCTCTACAAGTTTTACATTAATATTTGTCTTACCATCAAGAGTCAACTCTTGCGTTTTCATTCCGACAAATGAGAAAACAAGCACTTTAGCATCAGAAGGTAATGATAATGAGTAATTTCCATCACCATCTGAGGTGATACCAATTGTGGTACCTTTCACGATGATCGCTGCTCCAGGAATTGGGGCGCCTGTCTGATCTGTTACTTTACCTTTAACTTTTTTATCCTGTTGCTGCGTTTCCGTTATTGAGTTGGCGGTTAAAACAATCTGGCGATCAATTATTTGGTGTTTTACATTGGTTCCTGCGAACAACTCATCCAAAATATCTGAAATTTTCTCATCCTTAGCTTCAATCGATACTATTCGGTTGATATCGATTTGCTTTTGGTTAAACAGAAAAAAGAATTCGCTTTTACTTTCTATATTATTCAGTACATCTTTAACCTGTGTATCAGACATTTTTAAGGATATCTTCGTCGATTGCGAATAACCCGATGCCGCCACCAGACTGTTAATCCCTAGAATAAACATCAAGATCACTAATCGCATAATTCGTGAAAGTTTAGTTAATATTGGGGCATAGATATCCCCTGATTTTAATTTTTTATTCATACTTTTGTATTGTTAGTGGAATTTTTAATTTTTGAACACTGCTTAGATTTGACAGGAAGGCGGGCCAACGCTTTCCTGTTACTTTTTTAATCCCAATTTATCCCATAGGCATGTGCGTTTAATTGGTAAATAATTTGGTTATTTGATACTCAATAATATTTTTTGTTTCGAAAAACTGCCGTCTGCCTGTTTTACTCTTTCCTCTATTTTAACATTAAGTGGTGCTGTTATTTTTAACAACCGAAGGACTTCATCAAGGTTCTCGTTTTCGAATGTTGCCCAGTAACGAAAACTGGTATCTTTAAGATCGTTTGTTTTTACTTCAACATTGTACCACCTGCTCAGTTGCTTCGCCAGCTCTGCGAGAGAGGCATCCCGAAGAATCAGTTTTCCTTCTTTCCAAGCTGAAATATTCAGCGCAGTAACGATTGTTTTTGTAAACTTTTGATTTGTATGATTGTAATTAATCTGTTCGTTGGGTTTCATTTCAATCGGAGCAGCCATTTTGTCATTCTTAAGTAAAACGCTTCCCCTTTCAAGTGTAACATCTATCTGATCTTCATTGTCGTAAGCAGCTACATCAAAGGCAGTCCCTTTATCTTCAATGTCGAGGTATTTTGTTTTTACGACAAATTTATTGTCATCCTGGTGTATCACATCAAAGAACGCCTGCCCCGATAATTGCACCTCTCTTTTCTGATTGAAATTCAACGCATATTTTATCGTTGATCCGCTGTTTAGCCAGCCAAACGATCCGTCGGGAAGACTGAATTTAATTCGGGCCCCCATTGGAGCACTCATTTCGGTCCATCCTTCTGCGGCTTTTGCTTGTTTTTTCTCTCGAGTTACTATCCCGGTATAGACAATAAGTGGAATTAGAAGGATTGCCGCAATCCGTGCATACCATGTAATCATCCTCATAATCGGATGTTTCACTTCTTTTTGTTGCGAAGCGTTGATCTGATAGTTTAGCTTGTATAAAATATGGTTGAGTTGATGGTTATCAGCATCTTCAATGAAAGATTTGTCCCATTGATTATTAAATATTGCTTTTAATGCCTCAAAATTTGATGTTTCAGTAAAGGCATTACCCATGTATTTCTCCTCTTCGGATGAATATTCACCTTTAAAGTAGTCTTCAATTCGTTGATTGTCAATACTAGGCATGCTTTCCTTCTTTTTTTTTGATTATAATTTCTTCGGATCTTAAATTAATCGGCTCAGTTATTATCCCAAATTAACACTTTTAATGCTGCTGAGATAATGGTAATATCCGTGAACCTCCGATTACCCCTATCGAAATTGATATTTTTTTTGTTTTTTTTTAGCAGGTTAGGAATAGAATAGTATGAAAAAGAGAATTCCGGCAAAATCTTCTTTGCCAAGATGCTCTCTGATAAACTTTAAAGCTTCGCCCAATTGGTTTTCGACGGTCTTGGGACTTGTGCCTAATTCATCAGCAATCTCTCTAGTTGTCAATCCTTCGAAGCGGCTCTTAATAAATACCTCTTTTCTTCTGGCAGGTAATTGGTCAACCAGATGGTCTATTGCTCTTTTAGTTGATTGAAAATCTATATTCTGTATAGTGCTAAGATCAGCATCTTCAATAACTTGCTGCTCAAAATACCTGATGGTCAATGCTTTTTTTACAAAATGCTTTCGGATAATATTAAATGCGATTGTGAAGATATAGGATTTAAACGAGAGATTATCCTTGAGGTCGGATCTCTTCTCCCATATTTTCATGAATACAACCTGGACTAGCTCCTCCGAATCGGCTTCTGACTTCAAATAACCAAGCGCAAAATGGAATATCCTGTTCCCATAAATTTGAAACAGCTCATTAAATGCCTTGATTTCCCCCTTTGACAAGGCTTTAACCAATTCTGACTCCAATTTTCCTAAATTATTCAATGGTGTGTTATAGTTAAAGTATATTAGCGGTACAAATATATTTTTTTTATTTGAATTTGTATTATGACAGGTTTTGCCAAATATGATTATCAGCGAACAATTACTTGGAACACAGATCTGGTTTTTCAGATATTAATAAGTATTTGCAGCTTTTGCCATCTGATTTAAACTTGCACCATTTCTGATCAATAGTTTAGTTTATTAATTATGGAAATATCCGGTAGCATAAATTAATTATGGGTGAAACATAATTGCTTCGAAGATTCATTTGGCAGATTGACCAAAAAGGAAATAATTTGGAGAAAATGAAAATTAGAGTACGACAAAAAATCAAGAATAAAATGAACACAATAAAATTTGTTTTTTTACAGTCTAATGCGTTCAAATTCAACAATAATGTATTATTTTTAATGTGTGACTAAAAATAGTTCGTTATGATAGTAAAATACAACAGAGTTTCGACTTTGCAACAAAGTGGAAACCGATTTTCAGCGGACAATGGGAAATATGATTTGACGCTATTGGATAAGGTAAGTGGATCAGTACCATTCAGGGAAAGACCAAAAGGGAAGGAGCTGGTAAAGCTGATAGAAGACGGTAAGATTTCAAAATTAGTAGTTGAGGAATTTTCGAGACTTGGCAGAAATACAGGAGATGTAATCCGGATGCTTGAG
>Ga0075525_10000536_pt1 | contig 12698 bp, 15 predicted proteins | sample NGEPertwo_FD_74795 | JGI IMG/M metagenome (GOLD analysis project Ga0075525, IMG submission 74795) | Arctic peat soil microbial communities from the Barrow Environmental Observatory site, Barrow, Alaska, USA - NGEE Permafrost154B-two | ecosystem: Environmental > Terrestrial > Soil > Wetlands >...
ATATCGGCGCATGCAATGCCTTGTGCTATGCTTATAAACTCGACGAGCCCTATTGCATGGATCACTTTATAGAACCCCCTTTGCGTATTGTTATGGCTTCGGACGTAACCTGCATCACGGTTCCATCCATACTAGCATGGACCCGAGCCCCTAAAGCGCCTTCTGGAATTTCTCCTACCACTTGTCCAAGGCTCACGACGTCTCCAACCTTGACTATGGCTTCGGCGGTTGCCCCTATATGCTGTTTAAGGCTTATGACGACCTCATCTGGGACATATTGCTCAAGGGATAAGGGAGCTTCCCGGTACCACGAGCGTAAGTTTATACGGCCCATTAATCGAGACGTCGGTATTAAATGATGTTGGGCCATCGGGTCAATGTTTCCAAGTTCCCCTTCGTATTTTAGGCCTTTGGCTCTTAACTCTACCTTCAAGGCTTGATTAACGCGCAGGGGGGAAATTCCCACTGGACAAGCATAGGCTTCACAAACGCCACACTCCGAACAGGTCAGCGCACTGGTTAACATCGAGGAATTCCCCACCTCTTTGTAATTCACCGCCCGTATGAGGAGGTGCGGCGGTAATTCGTGGCCGATCATGTGTCGGGGACAGAGATCTGTACATAAGCGACACTGTTCACAGACTGTTTTGGCGATGCGCAATATACTTTCTAGGGTTTTGGTTTTTCGTTGAATGATCAGGTGATCTTGTGGTAGGGCAATAATCCCTCCTGTGATCTTGGTCACGGGATCCGACAGATTGGTGATCAGTCTCCCTGTCATGGGTCCTCCATTGATATACGCTAGGTCCTCTTCAAGTGGGCCACCCGCAAGTTCTAAGACTTCCCTCATTGAGGTTCCTATCGGCACGGTGACCGTGATGGGATTTCTTACGGCTCCGGTGACGGTTAGTGTGCGCGTGGTGACAGGTTCTCCCTCACAAGCTTTTGCTACATTAATGAGGGTTTGAACGTTATTAACGACCACACCAATATTTAGCGGTATTCCTCCGGGAGGAACGCGCCGTCCCGTGGTTAACCAGATGGTAATGACTTCATCTCCCGCGGGATAAATGTCCGGCAAAATCGCGATCTGCACTTGCTCTGTTAAATACGGCTGCAAGGCTGCGATCGCGTCCGTATACTTGTCCTTCAAGGCGATGATCCCTTGTTTGGCACCCGTTGCTTCCATCGCTAAGGTTAAGCCTTTAATGAGTTGTTCTGGATACAGCGGTGTCAGTTGTTGGTCCGTTTTCAGCAAGGGCTCGCATTCTGCTCCGTTGACGATCACAATCTCTGCTTGCGCCGCGAGCTTAACATGGGTCGGAAAACCCGCACCGCCTGCTCCGACGACGCCTGCCGCCCTAACTTTCTCACTGATAGTCATGTCGTTCATCGTTTCACCTACTTCAACTTACGCTTCAAACGTTTCTTTATCAATGATACCCACGATGATGGCATCGATCGGTATGCTATTATTAGCGAGTCCTTGTCGAGCAGAAGATCCACCGGCAACCATGACGATTTCATCTTCTCCAGCTCCGATTTGATCCGCTGCGATGATCGAATTTCCAAATTCCTTGAGCTTCACTGAACCGTCTTCATGATAGGAGAAGGTAACGGGTTGGACCACTAAAAACTTAAGTCCACGTAGAGATTCTTCTTTACGGGTGGACCACACATTGCCAATAACACGGGCTAGAATCATAGTCGTGTTCCCTCCGTCTCCTGTCTCAATACGATTCGTCGACTTTTCAAGGTGTCTCTGGCTAGTGGGGATATGATCGTCCCTGGTTTCACTATAACCACTGTCTCTTCGGCTATTACGTAGGCGTCTTTATCCGCTAGGTACTTCTTTTCATAGCACATAACTTCCGGTAAGGAGGCTTTCTGTGGTACCGCCTGATCCCGAGTTGCTGCTCTACGTTCATAAGGGCTTAACGGGTGACAATCATCCCCTATTGTTGCACATAGCATGACTCCGTAGGACGTTACCATTTCTAGATAGCCCTCATAGAGTTCACGATAGGCTTTGGGGGTTTGGTCTGTGAAGCCGAGGTACTCCGTACCGAGCAGGGTGGGTATACCTTGAGTTATTCCCCGTCCAACCATCTCACTCAGGGGGTTATCTCGTATGCCTAAGGCAGCTTTAGCGAGGATATTCGGTGAACATGCGGGTAGGATTATTTTTTGCCAAGTCGTGCTTAAGGCTTCTTGGGGTGTTATCCAGGTTATACCCTCTGGAAGCATTGGTTTGTCCACAAAGGCCTGATCACTGGGTAAGACGCTCAGGATATAGTCTCCTCCGTAGTCAAACCTTAGAGACGTTATGACTCGTTCAAACTCTGGAACGTAGTTTAAGAGGACTAGCCCTTTTGGCTTTACCAAACTGCCTTCTTGGAATCCTGCCGTTTTTCCATGCAGGAGGGCTTGAAACGTTGGTTCATCTAGCATACGCCGTACGATTTGGCGGATTAATTCTTCATTCATGGTTCATACCTCCAGGATGAGACCGTGACTCTGTCCCGTAATGAGCGCCGCATTGGCCTCATCTAAATCCAGATGCATCTCCTTATGGCCATGTTCATTGGCACGAATTAACACATCTTCATAGATCGTCGGGCGTTTGCTTTGTATATGCACGCTCACTCTGTCCCCATCTTTTAATGACCACTCCGAAGCTTCCTCTAAGGTCAGGTGTATATGTCGACTGGCTACCATCACGCCGGATTTCAGCTCTACGCTACCCTGTGGACCGACAACTTTTAGGCCGGGGGTTCCAGCGTGTTGTCCAGAGTCTCGGATGACTGGCTTAATACCTAGCTTGTAACAATCCGTTGCGCTGATTTCTGCTTGAGTCTCTTTTCTGACAGGACCCAAGATGCGCACCTTTTCAAGAGTCCCTTTCGGGCCCACTAAAGTAACCGTTTCGCTCGCTGCGAACTGTCCCGGTTGTGAGAGTTCCTTCTGGAGGGTTAAAGCATAGTTCTTCCCGAATAGGGTCGTTAAGTCGTCCTTGGATAGATGAATATGACGGTTAGATACGCCTAGGGGAACTCGTTTCTCTTGTCTTTCTCCGTTCTTCCGGCCACGAACTTCACAGGCGAGAATGTAAAAAGCACTGGATAGCCTGTTTAAGGGCTGGATCAGATCCGTCCGGGTGCATTCGCCTGATTCATTCGTGAAAGCTCGGTTGGCGTAGAGTTCGACTTCCCGTGATTTTGCCCTCAGATGCTGGAGTTTAGCGACGACTATGCCGTGCGTATAGCTTAAGGGCGTATGCTCTATGCCGAAGTATTTCTCTGGATGATGCGATTGTTCTCTGAGCTCTTCAGGAGTGAGTCCTATGAGGGTTGTCCATTGAAACGGTGATTCTTTCACTTCATGGACCATTAGGTCTCTTGCGAAGGCTGCTATCTCTTCTAATTTTAGAGTTAATGACGCTTCGCCCACTTGCTCAAAGACGACTTGTGCTTCTACCAGTTCACATTGCAACAAATCCAGCTGTCCTCTGTAGGCTATCACTGGGTGGGTTTTGGTGACTAAATCGCCTTGATGGAGATGCGTCATGTGTTCGGGTTTGACACCCGTTGGATTTGGAGTTTCTCGGCTATGGCTTTGAATCCCGTTTCCTTCGATTTTGACATCAATTCCCTTGGACCGAATAAAGTCTCTAGCCGACGGTGTGATTACGCTTCCTGGTGGTAAGGTAAGCAGTTTTTCCTTCTTTTTATGCCAGTTAGCTCGCAGCTCATATTCTGTAACGATCAAGGCCTCACCTTCTCTCCAAGGTTAAGCAGCAGCTTATTATTCACCGTAGTTTTTATTATCTGCTACTGGCAAAATGTACTCGACGTCCTGATGGGGTCGTGGTATTACGTGAACACTAAGCAGCTCTCCCACTCGCTGTGCTGCTGCGGCGCCCGCGTCTACAGCAGCTTTTACTGCCCCCACATCGCCACGGACCATCACTGAAACGTATCCTCCTGAGACATGCTCTTTTCCTCTAAGCAATACGTTGGCCGCTTTCAACATTTGATCCGCTGCTTCAATTGCTGGGATTAACCCCTTAGTTTCTATCATCCCTAGTGCTATGGTACTTTGATTTTGTGCCATGATTTGTTTCCTCCTCTATTCGTGGTTCCAATCGTTTGGATTGGCTGCTAAGCTTGATGCTAGTCCTAGGTTTACGTTAGCACTTGATGCTATTCATGTGCTTTATGACTTGGCTGACGATCTCTTGCACCAACTGTGCATCGACGGGTTGGTTCTGGTTCTGAGTCCCATCGCCTATTCCATTGATTGGTTCCACAGGTTTACGTTCAGGCATTCCCAGATGCCAAGCGACTCTCTTGACGTTGATCAAGTGGAGGGGTGTGACGTTTTCTGAAATACTCGAGCCAGCCCAAGTTCCGCACCCTAAGGTAAAGGCAGGAGCTAAGCCCGTTGTCGCTCCAACGCCGCCCATAGCCGCGGGAGTATTGACGAGGATTCGATTGACAGGTTTTTTAAGGGCGAATTCTCGAATGAGCTCTTCATTATTGGAGTGGATCGCTAAACTATGCCCAATTCCACCTGCCTCTAGAAGTTGAAGACAGCGATCACATCCCTGATGCCAGTCCTCGACTCGGTAAAACCCTAGTACGGTTGTCAGCTTCTCATAAGACAAGGGCCATTTTGGACCAACCCCTTCTAAGGGGGCTACGAGACATTTTGTATGCTCTGGTATGGAGATTCCAGCAAGTTGTGCTATGAATTTAGGGTCTTTCCCCACAACCTTGGGGTTGACGCCTCCCTTTGCCAACATAACTACTGTGGACAGTTTTTGTACTTCTTCGGGGATAAGAAAATGGGCTCCCTGGCTTTTGAGTTGGGTTATGAGTTCATCAGCGATGCATTCTTCCGCCACAACCGCTTGTTCTGAGGCGCAAATAGTGCCATTGTCAAAGCTCTTGCCCATGACGATGTATTCCGCTGCCTTGGGTATATCAGCACTCCGTTCGACAAAAGCTGGAACATTGCCGGGTCCTACGCCGAGGGCCGGTTTTCCACTGCTATAGGCTGCCTTCACTAACGCGCTCCCGCCGGTGGCTAAGATCAAAGCGATACTGGGATGTTTCATGAGTTCGCTGGTGGCTCCCATTGAAACATTCATGATGCACCCTATGACGCCTTTGGGTGCGCCTGCCGCGACCGCTGCTTGATGCATTATTTTCGCGGCTTCATTCGTACAGCGCACCGCTGTTGGGTGAGGAGAAAATACGATCGCATTGCGGGATTTCAGAGCAATCATTGCTTTGTAAATCACGGTTGATGTAGGATTTGTGGTCGGAATGATACCAGCGATTACGCCCACGGGCTCTGCTATTTCCCAGATTTTATGTTCACGATCTTCTCGGATGATTCCGACTGTTTTCATGGGCTTTATGAACTCATAAACTGTCCGAGACGCAAAATAGTTTTTAAAGCATTTATCCGCATAATTTCCCATACCGGTTTCCGTTACGGCCATCATGGCTAACTTCGCTGTATTCGCTTCGCCTGCCTCACGCATCATGTCTATAATATGATCCACTTGTTCTTGCGTGAAGTTCCTCAGAGTTTCTTGAGCTTTGCGGGCAGCTTTTACTAAATTTCTTGCTTCCTGTAAAGAAGATAAATCTCGATCAAGTTCCATTACAAAGCGTCACCTGCCCTTTTCTAAAATTTCAAGCCATTTTCTACCACATCTATGACGGCTCGTTGGAACGCTTCGCACGCTGATTTACAGGCACTTTGGGATCCGGTTAACAAGCCGCCACCAAAGTTAGTTTCGGTTGGGGGTCCATAAAATGCTTTCATAGTGACTTCTGCTGCTTTTAAGGCAGCGTCTAGCCCATACATGGCCTCTATTGGAGGTGCTATCAGATAAGCAAGTGGCTGTCCTTCCTCTATTCCCGCGATCTTAGAAAGGTAAGTTCCCGTCCGAGATACTGTGTGCGGAAACCAAGCCGTTTTACCGTCATCACAGGTATAGAAAAAACAACTATTTTCCAGGTGGTCTATGCAGGCGTCAACCCCTGCTCTCACTTCTGCTGGACTCTGGCCAGCTAGTATTCCGATAACTTCTCCCGATAACGGGCCTGAGGCTCGGGCTGCGCCGCAGTAGAAACTTTTAGCATATACGACCTCTACCTCAGACTTTTTGGTCGCTTCATCTAAGGCCACGTAGGTTGAATCATCCATGTCCGCTGTAATCATACCGATGGACCTTTGATTCCTTCTTAGTCCCAATTTCTCGGCTAAATCTGGAGCGACATTAGCAATTAATCTCACGGCTAAAACCTTAGGCTTAATGGGCTCAATCATGGTAACCCTCCCTATTTAACATTTTTCGTTTTCGGTATCTCTTCATCAAAGACTGGTAACTTTGGCAAAATTGCTTCTAGTTCCGGATGGGGTCGTGGAATCACGTGACAACTTATCAGTTCTCCGACTCGTTCTGCGGCTGCTGCCCCAGCATCGACGGCTGCCTTTACTGCGCCTACATCCCCCCGTACCATTACGGTTACCAGCGCTCCACCCACTTTCACTTTGCCAATCAACGTCACATTCGCTGCTTTTACCATGGCATCTGCAGCCTCAATTGCTCCTACTATCCCACGGGTTTCTACCATTCCTAGTGCAACAAGATCATCTCTTATAGCCATTTTGTTAGTCTCCTTTCACAATATCAATTATCCCTTGGCATACATCTAAAGTTTTGATGCAGCTTTAGCTAAGCGAGTTATTTTGTATGACAATTATTATTATCTGGCTCGGCAAGTTTCTCTTGTGCTTCCAATTTAATTGCTTCCGGCACTGCAAGCCAAATCGCGAGTCCCACGGCAATTAGCCCTGCACTGAGTTTGCCGATCATCACCGGCAGAATCATCGTCGGCTGGAAGTTTGCAGTAAAGGCTAGGTGGTCGCCAAATAAGAAAGCGGAGCAGACAGCAAAAGCAATACATTTCACCTTATCTGCTGCAGGCATATCCTTGATAATCCTGAATAAGGCCAGAATATTGGCGGCAGCGGCAAGGATACCAGCGCTACCAATAGAACTGAAACCGAATCTGTTCCCGATCGCTTCGAGTGGCCTGGCCAAATACTTTTTAATCAGGTAAACCATGGGAAATGCTCCGGCTAACATAATCCCGATGTAGCCCGCTATCTCTAAAGCACGAAACTGGTCATCCGCATCCGCAATAATCGGATCAAATCCCCAGGCACCAAAAATGTTAGAGAAAGCACCTGTGAAATATTCGACGATAGAAAAGACGAGAACCAATTTAATCCCGGTATCCATTGTTTTACCGAAGATCATAAACCCTTTAACCATCTTTTCCGGGATAAGTTTCAATCCAATAGCAATCGCCGCGCAAATAACGATCAACGGCACTAAATTTGCAAAAATGGTGCCGAAGCTCAGAGCTAATTGATATGTAGATTCGCCATCTGTGGTGATGATATCACGAACTTTGGCATTGGTAAGTGCCAGAATAGTACTAGTGATAAATACACCAATGGGCACGGTGAGAATCCCCGACATCACTCCAAGGGCCATATATTTATGATCTTTTTTCTCCAGCATAGCTAAGCCGACGGGGATACTGAAAACGATCGTCGCTCCTGCCATGTAACCGGTAGTCATTGCCATAATCCAGCTTTCACGGGAAGTAGCCAATGCGTCCGCCAACTGGTAGCCGCCCATATCAACGGCAATAAAGGTTGTGGCAGCGATGGCAGGGTCTGCGCCAATGAAGCCAAAAACAGGACCAAAAACAGTTTCTACAAAAAGTGATAGATAGGGAATAGATGCCATAATACCGGCTACCGGAACAAAAATGGGACCGATAGAGTATAAACCTTCTAGAAATTCATTACCCAAAGCTGATTCTTCTTTAAGGATGGAAGCTAACGCACCTGCCACCGCGCAAGCCATGATGATGTAGAGAATATAGTTGCCAATCTGTGCCATTATTTACCTCCTCGCTCTTTTCCTTTTTTCCAAAACCTGTACTTGCCTCGTTTAGTATTAACCAAAATATTCATCTAAAATACATAATTTTACTTAATCTTCGCTACATTTGATGAAAACAAGTTATACTCGTCACCGATCAATACTTGACCGGTGACGAGTATAACTTGTTTTTTCTTGAAGCTAGCTATCAATGCGCTCAACCTCTTCGTTTTTGAGTTATATGGTATACCTCAAGGACTGAAATAACCCAAACTGCAATTCCTCCTGAGTATCTCCCTATCACTGATATGTTGGCCGATGATAGCTGGAACGTGGTATAGCCAAAAATGCACATCCAAAAAATCATCACCAATCCCCGCATGGGCCTTGATAGTAAAACATAGCCTGAACCGGGCACGAGAATAGCTGCCATTACTGGAACCCATACAGCCATGATAACCTCCATCGTATATTATTAATACCCTCGCGGGCGTGGCCAGCGGCTTGCACCTGCTTTGAGGAAAGCTTGTGTATCGACGAATTTATAGCGATGCATTGTGAACCAAAGAGACGCTAAAAAGTAGAACAATAAACCAGCCAATAAATTCACCCAATATCCAAAATACATCCCTGTTAGCGTCGTTAAAGTCAAGATAAGCAAGATTATCGCAGGCAAGGGATGCCAAGGTGCCACATACCCACGTTCAATAGACCCCATGGGATACATCTTCCTAAATTTAAACATCATATAGGCCATAAACAAATATACCAGCAAGGCCGATAGAATCGAAAAGGTAATGACTTGATCTAATAGCCCTGTAAAGCCAAATGCTAGGGAAATAGGCAGAAGGAACAAGATCGCCCGATAAGGAGTTTTATACTTAGGGTGTACTGCAGAGAATGCGCGTGGAATCAAAGTATCTCTCGACATCGCAAACCAAGCCCTACTAGCGTCGTTTATACATCCATTCGCACTCGCCATACAAGCTAATATCGTGCCAATGAACATGACGACGATAACCCCTGACATTTTTGTTGCCATCGCCGCTTCATAAAGTGGATAAACGGATCCCCCGAGCGTTCCAGCCTCTACTAGACCAGAGCAAACAAACCAAGTCACGGTAGCTCCTACTAGCAGGGTTACCATTCCAATGAGCGTTCCCATTGGAAGTGAACGAGCTGTTGATCGACATTCCTCCGCTGCTAAGGCAGTTCCTTCAATCCCGAGGAAAAACCAGATTGCAAACTGAAGTGCTGCAACGACTCCTATCCAGCCATAAGGTAACCCATTCGTTAACTCTGAAAGCCGAAGAATACTTTGCGAAGGAACATGAAAGTGGGTCGAAAACAGAAGCACAAAAATGGTCACAAAGGCTATAGCTGTAATAAAGAAATTGAGGGTTAAGGTGGCATAAACTCCACGATAGTTGAAGTACGTTAATAATAACAACGTCAAGATAACATAAGGCAAACTTTGTATTGCCGGATTGATGGATTGTAAAATAGCTCCGACCACCAAAGCGTCTGCTGCTTCAAGCATGACATACTCAAAAACAAGCATGAGTCCAACATTAAAAGCGGCCAGCGGACCCAAAAGATATTTGGCCATGGCATATTGACCACCTGCTTCGGGTATCACTGATCCGATTTCAGTGTTAATCATCACTAGTGCAATGTAGAGGATCGCGATGACCCAGCAAGCTATAATAGCTCCCAGAGAGCCTCCCTTTGCCACGGTAAAGTTCCAGCCCATAAACTCACCCACCAGAACAATTCCTACACCTAGTGCCCATATATGCATGGGGCCCAGGACTTTAGACAGATGCTGCTGTTGCTCATGATCTTGTTTTGCCTTCGTATCTATCAAGGTTCTTGCCCTCCCTTTTCCTGCTCAATTCAACACGAATAAAATCTTGCGCAAGGAGACCAAAAAAAACTGCACATAGACCCCAGGCTGCCCAGTTCATTAGTGCCCATTGATTCAAATTAATTCCTCCCTCCTGGAAATTTCAGCCCTAGCTTACTTTCTTTCTAACTTCATCATAATTGTTTTTAACCATAGTTTTAAGTTCCTTATTAGACCTAGAAATTACATAAAACATATAACTTCCCAAGGCCACGACAATTATTATAAAAATCGGCAAATTAAAGGAATAGTCAATCCCCCCGGTCGAGCCTGATCCCACGAGAACCTTACCTCTCATTAACATGGTTGTAAGAAGAATAACAAAGCAAAGCACCATAATAAATATGACGTCAAATACTTCCATCCACAAACTGTTTTTATGTTTTTTTTGGTTTTCGGCACCTTTCAATTTGTGATCTCCTTTCCTTATCCATGACAATTTTAGAATTTCAGAGATGCTTATCTTTGTCGTCATTTTCAGCTTGACTTATGACTTGACACAATTCCTCACTGTATATTCCAACTCTATTTTTCTTCAAATGCACTAATACAGCAATTAAAGAGCTTGTCACGAAGATAACGGCAAGTGACCCCGCAGCTAAAGTCACATTCCGAATTAGACTGTTTGTGGCCAAACTACTCACATTTATTAAAACAAAGCCTAAAACTAACCAAACAAAGATAATGAATGTTACAACTAATCCAGTATCCTGCCGATACATTTTATCTATCTTAGCCCGCTCAAACTCCACCTTATATCACCTCACACACCTATTTCTTTAAATTGTTATTGGTTATAGTTCTCAACCTCATTGCATAAATTTAAGTCCTTGCACGAATCTCGAGACAAAAGTTACACCTTGGAATGGACTATTTTCTCTCCAAGAATATAATCAAATCCAAACTTATTTTATCCACCTCAAAAAGAAATATCCTTATAATTCTGGCGAAAATTTACTGGATCATGAGGATAAAATTGGTTGTCATTAAACACACCATTTACAATTTCTTTACCAGTAGTGACCGTGAAAAAAGTTCGACACATTGCCACTATTGACCATGAAATTGTTTACCACTTTGATCCCAATGTATAGGGATAGGGACAACAACAACAACCCTCCCAGGCTCTTATTAAGCCCGGGAGGGTTTCTATCATGAACGATTTAATAGTCACTTCGTGGTCTTGGTACATAGCACTCACTGACTCATTCCTTTATTCCACATAGATTAACAGATTTAGGCTCTTGCCTGAATTCCTAACGTTATCTAATGCTCACGTATGCTATGACCTATTTCAAATTATAAACTTTTTATAAAAGTTTATAATTTGTTTATACTTAGTTTAGGAGAAATTTAGAGTTTTATTGTACAATGATGTTATATGAGTACAATGATGTTATATGAGTCAAATAATAAGTAGAGGAAGATTGTTCTAATTATGAAGAAACTAATGTTGCTGATCATCATTTTAGGAGTCATAATATTTGCGAAAGATATTAAGCCGTCTTTACAAGGTGGAGATCCATCAGTAAAGCAAAATGTCTCTAATTTTCTGAAGGATACAGAAAATCGAAAAGATGCCTATGCTGCAGGTATAAAATTAAATGGGGGTAGTTCTGCCAATACCTGTGTTTATTTTGTCGCTGAAGTGCTCAGGCGGAGCAATTTCGATGTGCCTATAGAAACCTGTAATATAGCTCAAATAATCCCTATCTTTGAGGAAAAGGGTTGGGAAAAGGAAAAGGATTATAAAAACTTAACGCCTGGAGATATATGTTTCACGACGGATGCCACTGGAGACAAAAATGGTCTTCCAACGCATACTTATGTATTCATGAAATGGGTCAAAGACGGTCAGTACGATTATGCCTATATATGTGATAATCAAGCGAAGGATTATAAGAGTAAAATCTATCATATTCGGAATATAAGTGTCGTCACTAAAGTGAACGGTTCTGATAAAGATGCTTTTTCGTTCTTCATGACACCAACAGTGCGCTCTTGAAGGGGCACTGTTGCCTTACCCAATGTGCTTGCTGGCCAGCATAAATTCCCCGACCGCAGACTCCTGCCCATAATCGAGTCCAGCAGCCTCACAGAGCAGGTCGGCATGACCTGAATCCAAGGCACACGGGGAGAGATCCATGGCTGTAGCCACTAGATACATCGTCTGAAACAACACTCCGACGTCCTTTAGGATTGAGGCATAGGCAATCGAGCTGTATTTCCAAGCCACCCGCGAGAAACGAGCCGTGAGCGTGATGACGACCTGTGGGTTGCAGCTTATATCTGCCACGTGCGCAGCCTGTTTTAAAATTGATACCGTGTGCTGGTTTTCGCCACAAACCTTAGTCAACGTGTGATGCTGGGGGTCAAAGTAGTATAGACCATTGTCCAGACCCGCACACTCTGCCACGGTCAAATAAATCTCCAATTCATAACAACCACCTACTCCCGGATAGGGCCGTGTGCTGGTCTCATACATCACTCCCATCTGTTCATTAATCGGTTTAATCCTTTTAACACGGGCAGTGCGATAAAGAAATTCCCCGATTTGTTGGAGAGTTATAGATTTCGGCCCGTAGTCTAGGATTGAGCGGCGTTCTTCCAGAATCAAAGTAAATGGATAATCTTCCCCGCTGAGTTGTTCCATATCGGGTTTATAAAGTTCGAGAATTTCACCCCCAAATGGCGGCTTGCAGGCCGGCAGTGGTGGGATCTTAGGCCAAAAAGGAAAGGCATCACCCAACGGCTGGTCATGTCGACCCGCTCGGGAGCGCGAGTGGAACAACAGATCATGGAACTCCCACTGCT
>Ga0075525_10000537_pt1 | contig 12696 bp, 10 predicted proteins | sample NGEPertwo_FD_74795 | JGI IMG/M metagenome (GOLD analysis project Ga0075525, IMG submission 74795) | Arctic peat soil microbial communities from the Barrow Environmental Observatory site, Barrow, Alaska, USA - NGEE Permafrost154B-two | ecosystem: Environmental > Terrestrial > Soil > Wetlands >...
TGATCATGCCGGAGGGGTTCCACCCGTTCCCATCTCGAACACGGAAGTTAAGACCTCCAGGGCCGATGATACTTGGGGCGCAAGCCCCTGGGAAAGTAGGTCATCGCCAGGTAAACAAACGAAAAGACTACCTCATTTATGAGGTAGTCTTTTCGTTTGTACTGAACTACTGAAGGTGCTATTTTGGTACTAATACTTCCATAACAAAGACTATAAATTTATTGGGATTAGGTAGTTTTACGCCAATGATCAGCAGAAAGTTTAAAATAAACCCAATACTAAAGAGACTAACGACGATGAATAGTTGTTTATACTCCTTATTCTTAAATAGCGTGGGAAGGTCCACAAGGGCTAAAATACCTGTGACAATAATAAGGATGAGAACAGAGAGGTAGATTTTCATTGATTCTCTCCTCCTTCTTTGGTTGGTGGTTGGATTGATTTTTTCATTAATCCTGCCCAGTGCAGCGTTGTGTCGACGACGATATTTACTTTTATCTTTGGAAATTCTTCACGCCAGTTTTTTTCTAGTTCCGGCCATTCTTTAGGTAATTGACGATGAACTTCTGTTCCAAACTTAAATATGTCCACCTCCCATTCCTGGGCTTTATCTACAGCACTCCTTATTTCTTCTTCGATGGCTGAGGCCATCAATTCTTCAAGTTCTTTAAAATCTTCAGGATTGACCAAATCTTCGTGGCCCATGTGTTCTCCAAGATTACCGTCTGCATGAACGTTAACGGTGATTTCAAGGTTACCGTCGACCCTCTCGGCTACGATTCGGCTATTTGCCTTAATCACTTCAATGCCAGATTTCTTATTTTCGTCGTTAGGCGTTGGAACGACGAGAATACCACTTTTTACATTACCCAAAATCCATAGCACGCCTCTGGTTTCTTCTCCCTTAAACCAGCCAATCATTTTGTCCTTCTTTAGGATTGCAGTCCCCTCAAGTTTAACAAAATTCTTCATGCTTTCTTCTGATTTATCCGGTACTAAAGTAATACCGGGAATGATTGAGTCGTTTGTTTTACTGGCAAGGTTTTTCAGTAATTCAAGGAAGTTAATTTTTGGAATTTTAGACGTCGCGAACGATATTTCCGCCATTTTCTGGATTGCCTGGCCCGGAATCTTTTCTTGTTCATGGCTGCTTCTGATAATATCTTCGGCTTTACCTTTGGTGATGAAGACGTAGGGTAATTTACGAAACTCAGGATCCCGCCCTAATAGATCTAATTCATCCCCAATTCCTTCCCTAGCTAACTCCTCAGATAGGACGTAGACGGTGTTATGGGGAAAATATGCTTTCCGGTCGGTTTGCATAGAAGAATTGCGCAGTGCATCAAAAACGGTTTCTCCCTCACTTGTAACAACCCAAACACTTTTCGAACCAACGTCCTTTTCTGAAGTCGAGGATTTGATGGCATTGGGTTTTAGTATCTGGAGAGATACGCTAATTTGACCTGTATCAGTTCGATCAATTCCTACAGCTTGAACGATTGATAGGGTATTGAGTTCGCGTCTATTCCAACAACCAGGGAGCATCGTTAATAGAAGGATACACGCTATTGTGGTAAGCACTTTTTTCATGGCTTAATGTCACCTTGCTTCCGTATCATAGCAATAGAGAGAAGGGTAACAGGTATAATGAAAATGAAAAACAGGTTATACCATGGTTCTATATGGTAGTTCAGGAATTGATTTAAGTCTGTGATATTAGTCTGGATGGCTAGAGATATGGGAATAAGAATGGTAAGAATAGAAATGACAAGTGGTTTATAATTTTTCAAGCCAAACACCTGACTCAATCCTATTACGATCACAAAGAAATACAAGGCTACTCTTAAATATCCACTGATAAGCCACATAGAGAGATGAATAGATTCTATCCGTTCAATAAAGCCACCGATACTGATTAATCTAACTGCATCGAAGTATGAGAACTGTAGAACCTTTGGCAAATCAAGCCCTAGTGTACTAAGGACTACTATGACACAAATAATCCAGAAAAAGGCCAGAATTGAATAGGTGGACAAAAACATTGATCTGACTTCTTTAGCTTTTTTTATTGTCACATAAGGCAGAAGCATAGCAAAGATTAAGATTTCTGAAGTTCTTAAAGCCGTTACTAAGGCGCCCAATAATATTGAAAAGAAGCTCTTTTCCAGGAAAGGGGAGAACACTTTTAAATCCATATCTTTAGCTAGCAGCAGAAAAATTATTATGATTCCAGCGAAAATAAACGGCGCAAAAAGCTCAGCAAATCGTGTAATCACTTCAATGCCTTTAAGAACCGCATAAGCACAAAAAGGTAAAAGAAAGATCAGGATAAAGAGAACGGGAGTTTCGGGCATAATAGCCGTCGTAAGGAAGGCGCTCCATCGGTATAAGAACATAGAAACATCATGAAGGAAATATAGAACGTAAAGAAGTCCAACTAATTTTCCCGCTTGGCCAAGGATTGTCTGGCTATATTCAATGAAGGATTGGTTGGGAAACCGCTTCCATAACAAATAGATTGGAACTGACAATAATAAATGCATAGGAATACTTAATAGCAAAGCCAGCCATACGTCTTGATTTCCAGGAGGGCTATCCAAGACCGGAAAAAAAGTGATTATAATGACCATCCTGCTGATAACAATCAGCAAGATAAGCTGTTTTGGACTTATTTTAGCGTCTTCTGACTGTAGTTCTCCTTTTTGGGGAGTATCACTTGCTAAGTGTCATTTTCTTCCCGCGGTGGATGGGGAATCAAAGATTTTTTTTGTCTGCGTGAGTTTTTGCTTAGGCTATTAGGTCTAGTATTCATAGCCCACCAAGGAGCACGAATTATGACATCTTTAAGGTCAGAAACGTTTAGCGGTGCCAGTGGAGACAAATAGGGTTGCCCATACGATCTAAGAGAAAGCTGATGTGTAATAATACCCGCAAACCCTAGGATGACTCCGTATAAACCAGAAAAACCTGCTAAGAGAAGGAGAATAAAGCGGGTGACAGTAGTGACATCCGTTAAAGTCGGAACAACAAACGAGGAAATTCCTGTAAGTGCCATCACAACGACCATGGGGGAACCGACCAATCCTGCTGACACAGCAGCCTCGCCAATAACCAGGGCTCCCACAATACTAACGGCTTGCCCCACCGCTTTAGGTAAGCGTAGTCCAGCTTCACGCAAAATTTCAAAGGCTATTTGCATAAGAACAGCTTCCACTATAGTGGGGAAAGGGATCCCTTCGTGGGAACTAGCAATACTGATCAACAGGGACGTTGGTAATAATTCCTGGTGAAACGTTGTTATAGCGACATATAAAGCTGGCAAAAAAACGGAGATTAAAAAAGCTAACCAACGAAGCCATCGAACAAACGTCGAAAAATAGGGCCGAGCATAATAATCTTCACTGTCTTGAAACGCTTCGATAAATAAGTAAGGGACGGTTAAGACAAAAGGCGTTCCGTCTGTCAGTACGGCTATTCTTCCCTCCAATAATTTTGCGGCAATAATATCGGGTTTTTCGCTATTCCCTACGGTTGGAAATAGTGAATAAGGTGCGTCTTCGATAAACTCCTCAATATAACCGGACTCCAGAATAGAGTCCGTATCGATCCTGGATACTCGGTCCTTGACCTCTTGGACTGTCTTAGAGTCGGCAATATTATTAATATAAGCAATGCTAATGTCAGTTCTTGTCTGATTGCCAACGGTCATTTTCTCGAATTTCAACTGCGGGTTTTTAATTTTCCTACGCAAAAGGGCAGTGTTGGTACTAAGAGATTCAACAAAACCCTCCCTCGGACCCCTTACAACGGACTCAGTTTTCGGTTCGACAATGCTTCTAGCTGGCCAGCCTCGAAATGAAGCGATCAGCGCACGGTCCGTCTCGTCAATGAATAGAGCCGTGTCTCCGGATAATATACCCCTCACCGTGTCATCTAGCTTGAGCGTTTCTTTAATGCTTGCAACAAATAAAGCACTTTCCTTAACTACTTTAAGGGTAGGCTCCTTGTTTATATCTAGGTGTAGAGACATTAGCGGCCGAATAAGATGTTCGTTAACAGAGGCTTCATTGATCAAACCTACGAGCATAACGGCAAAAGCATTGACTTGTAGTTCTCTTCCAATTTTAAACTCTCGAATAATGAGGTCATCAGTATTGATAAAAATTTTTTTTATTGTCGCTAGGTTCTCATTTATATCTTTAGAAAGTGCCGCTGAATTATTATAAGAAGGAGAAATATTTCCAGTGGGTTGACTAGATTTCTTCTGTCCCGATCTAGTTATAAGACGATTCAATATGATCCACCTTCTGTTTCTTTCAATGTTTAGATAGCTTTTGCGTAAATCCAACGAATTATTCCGGACATGCTAAAGAACGTGCTTCATAGCTGAAGGATACTGTATAAGGAGTATCCCGCTCTGACACACTTGGTTAATGGTTAAGATGGGAAGCAATGAGTATGCAGGGAGGCGTCTATCCAATGATTTATGGATAGACGCCTCCCTATATTATTCTTACAACTACTTCTTTGAGCGCAAGGCTTCGTCTTTTGATAGGCCGTGGCCATCTCGAGAGTCCATGGTCGGTTGATCTTTAGGGTTAAAGGGCGTTGATTTGGTATTAGGATTAGGATTTTTATCAGGTGAAAGATTCTTTTTCAAAGTTACGTCACTTCCTCTCTAATTACAAACGGTGATTGTGTATATGAGTGTCGTGTTCTATTCTGCCCTTATATCGAAATGAATACTACAATATTTCCAGCTAATCTTTCTGAATAATGAGAGAGATAGCGATAGTCAGCAGAAATAGGACAAGGGAGTAAAAGAAAGCGTGATAGAGACAAAAAAAGGGTTTGACACACAACATATAGTATGGTTAAATATAAAACATACTATATGTTGGGGGTGGAGCAGTGCATTGTCCTTTCTGCGGCAACGAGGACACAAAGGTTCAAGATTCACGGCAGGTGGAAGAAGGAACAGCAGTTCGAAGACGCAGGGAATGTGATCGTTGTTTGCGTCGGTTTACCACCTTTGAAAAATTTGAAGATTCCCCGCTTGTTGTCGTAAAAAAAGAAGGACGGCGTGAAGACTTCTCCCGTTCCAAAATGATGGCTGGCATGCGACGGGCTTGTGAGAAAAGACCAATTTCCACGGACCAGATCGAGGACGCCGCTTATGCTATAGAAAAAATCCTCCGTAACAGCAATGAGCGCGAGTTTTCGAGTGCTCAAGTGGGTGAAGCTGTGCTGGAACAACTGTTTGAATTGGACGAAGTAGCCTACATACGTTTTGCTTCCGTCTACCGTCAGTTTGGAGACATACAACGTTTTATGGAAGAATTACACGAGCTTATTGAAAAGCGGGGCACTATGAAGTAGAGTAACTAGATTGAATCGATGAAGGAAAGTTGGGGATTCGTGTTGAGTTTTGAAGGACAAGCACCAAAAACCTGGCCTAAGGCTAATCTTACGCCGAATGCGCGCGTAGTCTTGGCAAAACGGTATTTAAAACAAGTAGACGGACAAGTGGTTGAAACTGCGGAAGATATGATCTATCGGGTTGCCTGTGTGATTGCAGAAGTTGAAGAGGAAAAATACCCTAAGGGCAAAAAAAAGACGTCCGCCCTGGCTAAAGAATTTTATAACATTATGGCAAATCTTGAATTCATGCCAAATTCACCGACGCTAATGAATGCTGGTCGGGATCTCGGACAATTGAGTGCCTGCTTTGTCTTACCAATAGAAGATAGTATGGAACAAATCTTTGATGCTATAAAAAATGCTGCTATTATACATAAGTCTGGTGGAGGAACTGGTTTTAGCTTTTCTCGTTTGCGGCCTAAAAATAGCATGGTTCGCTCCACGGGCGGAGTGGCCTCTGGCCCGATTTCCTTTATGAAGGTTTTTAATGCTGCTACGGAGGCGGTAAAGCAAGGTGGAACTCGACGCGGTGCTAATATGGGGATTCTTCGTGTCGACCATCCGGATATTGTGGATTTCATTCAGTGTAAAGAAGACAATAAAGAGATTACAAACTTTAATATCTCTGTCGGGATTACGGAAGATTTTATGATGGCTGTCCGTGAAGGACGTCCGTATGATCTCATAGACCCTCATACGGGTGCCCCAGCGGGGACATTATCCGCGGTGGAGATTTTTAATAAGATCGTTGAACATGCCTGGCAGAATGGAGAACCGGGAATAGTGTTTCTTGACCGTTTGAATGAAGGAAACCCTACTCCTTTGCAAGGAAATATTGAAGCGACCAATCCGTGTGGTGAGCAACCCCTTCTACCCAATGAGGCGTGCAACTTAGGTTCCATCAATCTCAAGTTGATGGTGATCGAGAAAAACGGAAAAATGGTCATTAACTGGGAGCGTTTGAGTCAGGTGATCCGTTTGGCAGTGCGTTTTCTTGACAACGTGATTGAGGTAAATCAATACCCACTGCCAATCATTGATGAGGTTGTTAAAGGGAATCGGAAAATTGGTCTTGGTGTGATGGGCTTTGCAGATATGCTCATTCTGCTTCAAACATCATATGCCACGGAAGAAGCGGTTGAATATGCTGAAAAAGTTATGAAATTTATTCAGACAGAAGCCCGTATTGAGTCCCAACGCTTGTCTGAAGAACGAGGAAACTTCCCGAATTATGAAGGCTCAATTTATGACGGAGTCATGAAACTGCGCAACGCTACGTTAACGACGATTGCACCGACCGGAACCATATCCATGATTTGCGGTGCTTCCAGCGGGGTAGAGCCTCTATTTGCGGTTGCCTATACTAAAACAGTGATGGATGGGACGGCCTTAGTCGAGGTCAATCCACTCTTCGAAGCGTTTGCCCATGAATATGGTTTTTATTCCATGGAATTGATGCAGAAGATTGCTGCAAAGGGAACGGTCCTTGGCTTACCGGAAGTACCAAACTGGGTTCAGGAAGTCTTTACCACGGCTCAAGAGATTGCGCCTCAGTGGCATATTCGAATTCAAGCGGCTTTCCAAAAATATACCGATAATGCGGTCTCAAAAACGATCAACTTTGCCAACTCCGCGACACGTGAAGACATTGCCGAAGCCTATCGCTTAGCAGATGAACTGAACTGTAAAGGGTTAACCGTTTATCGCGATGGAAGTAGAGAGGAACAGGTGCTATCTATAGGATCCATAGAAGCACCCGCCCAGCCCGAAAAGAAGGGTGAAGAAACATCAGTGTCTAGTCAGGCTTTACCTCCAAAGACACCCTTTATTCCGGAAGTGGATACAGTCGTTCCGCGCCCACGTCCCACCACTACGATTGGGGTTACGGAAAAAATAAAAATTGGCTGCGGAAACCTCTATGTCAGTGTCAATGCGGATGAAAAGGGAATTTGTGAAGTTTTCACGAATACTGGTCGCGCAGGAGGCTGCTCATCGCAATCTGAGGCTTCAGCCCGGTTGATCTCGATTGCACTGCGTTCCGGTTTGTCAGTTGATACCATCACTGAACAGATCAAGGGTATTCGTTGTCCGGCATGTATGCGGCGTGAAGGCGTCAACGTCACTTCCTGCCCCGATGCCATAGCCAGCGTGATTAAGAAATATAATGAAGTGGGTATCGATTTTGAAAGTGTTCAAAGAGTATCAAAGAAAACAACACCTGAGGCTGTAATATCAAGTGCTGCCGAACGAGGGAAACCATCTAAAGAAAAGATCGTTGGAAAATTAGTCCGAGCAGGCGTTGCATCTGAAAATGCTTGCCCAGAGTGTGGGATGCCCATCAACCATGAAAGCGGCTGCGTAGTGTGTACACACTGTGGCTACTCTAAGTGTGGATAAGACCATTGTCCAGTGAACTTTTTAAACTTGTATATTGAACGATTGATTATTGAGTCATAAGGTACTGGCCAGAATTCCAATTTGTGGCCCCAGAGCAGCAAGTTATACATTCATACTGTTGAATGTATGTCTTGCTGTATCTTTTATATACTTAGCTTTTCCTAGCTTTGGGAAGGTTGACGGTAGACAATCCAGATGCATATTGTAATAAATATTGAAAAATAGTATAAAGTATATTATTATATAAATATAAATATATTAAAACACAGTTTTACTATGTAAAACATAGATCTGTTGAGAATGATAAGGGTTGCATCCTCTAACGTAAGCTTATAGGGATCAAAAGAAGCAAGTTCTCGCCCTTCAATTAAGTTCCTCAGTTAATCAGAGTAAGATTAGTTTTAGGAGGTCTAACGTATGAAAATCATTAAAACTGCACAGGCTGGGGCGGTTGAATCAAGTGATGTCTTAATTATCGTTGCGCCCAATACTGAGGGTGGGATTCAGATTGAGCTAGAGACGAAAAGTGTGATTAAGAAACAATTTGGACATCAAATCGAGAAAGTAATCCGTCAGAAAGTTGAGGAACTTGGTGTTGAAGATGTAATCATCAAAGCTCAGGATAAAGGAGCTTTGGATTACACTTACAGAGCGAGAGTTCAGACTGCATTAGAGAGGGCTTCACGGTAGGCCTTAGATTAAGGGAAAGGGAGAATTGAAGATGAGTCATAACAGAAGTATGCTGATTATTCCAGGAAATAGTCCTAAGCGCCTTCAAGACGCCCCTGTGTTTAATCCAGATATACTCGTGCTTGATTTAGCAAACGGAGTTAAGGACGAAGAAAAAGATAGCGCTCGGCTACTGGTGAAAGAGGCCATCGATTTTATGGATTACGAAAGGGTTCAGATCGTGGTGAGAATTAATACGCTTGAATCCGGTTTTGGCGCGAAGGATATTGAAATGATCTCCTGCGTAAACCTTACAGGCTTAATGATTCCTCACGCAAACGTAGAGCAAATTCAAGAAGTGGAGCAAATTCTGGCGGTGGTTGAAAAAGAGACGGGTCTTGAGCAGGGGAAAATTCAGCTTTTCCCTGTCATTGAAACTGTAAAATCTCTTGAGGACACCTCTGCTATCCTCAGTGCTTCAAGGAGAGTAGCGGGAGCATTTTTCAATGGGGATGGACTTGCCAAAGAACTTGGAATCACCCGAACTCAAGATGGAGAAGAAATCCTTTATGCGCGGAGTAGAGTTGCTATGGCTTGTCGAGTAGCAGGGTTGGATAGCTTTGATACAGCTTATAATGATGTCAATGACCTTGAGGGCCTAGAAATGGATGCGAATCAAACTCGGAACTTAGGGTTTACTGGCAAATCAGCCATCAACGGTCGCCAAATTGATATTATTCATCGCGTATTTGCTTAATTTAGAATTGAAATGAGGGGAATTGCATGAAGAATAATGTAGGACGTGACATTCCAGAGTATATTGAAAACTATGGACCAGTAAAACCCTTTGAGGGGGCATCTGCCAATTATGGCGATTGCAGTAGAGTATCGGTGAATCTGCGTTCCGTAAAACCGGGAGAAAGTAAACTCGTGGAAACGATGGATGAGGTGTTGGACAAAGTGGGGATTCGGGATGGAATGACAGTTTCTTTCCATCACCATCTGAGAAATGGGGACTTTGTACTTAATCTGGTCATGGCAGCTATTGCAAAACGTGGCATTAAGGATATCATGGTTGCCGCGACCGGAATCTTCCCGATTCATGAACCTCTCGTTGGCTATATGAAGGATGGGACGGTGACCGGAATTAGTGTAGGCTACATCGCTCCAGGCCCGGTACCGAAGGCTATTTCCAAAGGGATTTTAAAAAAACCGGCCGTTTTAATGAGTCATGGTGGTCGCCCTCGTGCCATTGAAAGCGGGGATGCGCATATAGATGTCGCCTTTATTGCTGCACCGACCGCAGATTCTTTTGGTAATATGAATGGGGTCTATGGGAAGTCGGCCTGTGGCACCTTAGCCTATAGTGTTTCTGATGCTCAGTATGCAGATTATGTGGTTGCCGTCACGGATAATCTCGTCCCCTATCCCGCTTGCCCGATTGAAATCACCCAAGATTATGTTGATTATATCCTGAAGGTGGATTCAATTGGGGATCCGGGTGGTATCGTATCTGGAACCTTGAAAGTGACAAAGGACGCTGTGAGTTTACATATTGCGGAGCTTGCTGCCCAAGTCATTGAAGCAACAGGCTTTATTAAAAATGATATGTCTCTTCAGACGGGTGCAGGAGGGACCTCTCTGGCTGTTGCTGCAGAAGTCCGCAAGTTCATGATCGAAAAAAACGTGGTGGGAAGTTTTGCCGCCGGAGGAATTACGGGCTATTTTACGGAAATGCTCAAAGAAGGACTGTTCCGGAACATCTTTGATGTCCAATGTTTTGATTTAAAAGCGATTGCTTCGCTTCGAGATAACGTAAAACATCAATGGATGAGCGGTTCGCTTTATGGCAACCCGCATAATAAGGGGGCAGTGGTAAACAATTTGGATGTCATGATTCTGGGGGCCACGGAGATCGACATCGACTTTAACGTCAATGTCGTGACCGGGTCTGACGGCGTGATCATTGGATCTTCAGGTGGCCATAACGATACTGCAGCTGGTTCAAAACTCGCGATTGTTGTTACGAACTTGACCAAAGGACGTTTACCGGTTGTTAGAGATAAAGTAACCACAGTCACCACACCGGGAGAATCGATTGATGTTCTAGTTACGGAAAGGGGAATTGCTGTTAATCCACTGCGAATAGATCTTATCGAAAAACTCAAAGCAACAGATTTGCCGGTTATGCCGATTGAAGCGCTTAAAAACCTGGCAGAACGATTAACGGGAAAACCTGATCCGATTCAACTGGGAGATCAGATAGTGGCGATTGTAGAGTATCGGGATGGGACAGTCATTGATGTCGTAAGAAAAACGCTAGACTAGGTCATTTAAAATTGTATTTATATTAAGGATTGTTTTTAAGCTGAAAGACTGATTTAAAATTAGTAATAATAATATAACCTCAAGACTTACAAACGTGCGAGATGAAAACGCACGTTTGTTTTTTATTGGTGTACACTGACTGAATTTTAAGATATATTTAAAAGGACAGTCAGGTAATAACCCTAGAGTCAAGGTAGGGCTGTCACACTAAGATAGGAGTGATGCATCATGATTGAAAAAAGCATAAAAAGGGACATCGACGTTTAGACCAGAATCATTATTGAAAAAGGATTCTGGTCTTGAAGCCAATCATTCGCTTTAAGGAGGAATCCAGTTGAATACGAACATTATTAAATGGAATTTACACCAGTTAGGGTGGAACTCTGAGTTTAACAGGCAATTTAAGCCCTATGCTCTCCAAGGTTATAAGGTGGGTCGGGTGATCTCTGAACAAAAGAACTATTACCGTTTGCTCAATGAAAATGGTGAGGTACTGGCTCAAGTATCCGGTAAAATGCGCTTTCAAGCGACAGTCAGAGAAGATTTTCCTGCCGTAGGGGATTGGGTGATTATTTCACTGCATGACGGAGGAGAGAGAGCAAATATCCATGGGATCTTACCTCGTCAGAGCAAGTTCGCTAGGAAAACCGCTGGTGCAGAAACCGTCGAACAAATTGTAGCTGCTAATATCAATACAGTTTTTTTAGTCAATGCTTTGAACTATGACTTCAATATCCGCCGTATGGAACGTTATCTTACCTTAGCGTGGGATAGTGGAGCCAGTCCGGTGATCGTGCTGAGTAAGGCGGATTTGTGTGACGAGGTACCAGAGCGGTTGGTTGAGGTGAAACAGATTGCTTTAGGGGTGCCGATACATGTTATTAGCTGCCTCACTGGAGAAGGGCTGAACGGGCTTGTTGAGTACCTCCAAGTTGGCAAGACGGTTGCAATGTTGGGTTCATCTGGAGCAGGTAAATCCACAATGCTTAATTATTTCTATGGTCATGACCTTCAAAAAATGCAAGCGATCAGGCAGGGAGACGATAGGGGGCGGCATACCACCACAGCTAGGGAACTAGTGGTATTGCCGCAAGGTGGATTGATGATCGATACACCTGGAATGAGAGAGCTGCAACTTTGGGGATCAGAAAGTGGGTTGCAGGATAGTTTTGGTGATGTGGAAGCGCTTGCTAAGCAGTGTCGCTTCTCCGACTGTCAACACGAGCAAGAACCTGATTGTGCAGTGACAATCGCTCTAGAAAAGGGAGTTATGGATCAGTCCCGTTTTGATAGCTACCTGAAGCTTAAGAAAGAACTGGCCTACCTCTCCCGTAAAGTTAATCAGGCGGAAGCTTTAGCCGAAAAAGCCAAGTGGAAAAAAATCCATCAGCAGCTAAAGTCACAAAAAAACAGATGAATACAGGACTATCTATATAATTTGTAGGAAGACGCTATCAGATCTTCTGGATTTGATGGCGTCTTCCTTTTTTATGAGTTCTAAACTATACTGCTTTTCAGACTGGAATCACATTGCACCGGTTGCAATACTAAAGAGATTAAACGAAAAGATTAAAATGAACAAACTTGGGAAAACCAAATAAGTACAAGGATCAAAGGGGATAACGTGGAAAAGATCTATAAAGTTAAGCAGATTACACGGTTATATGAAAGCTGCGATGAATGTGGATTACCAAGCATCAATTGTATTTGCAACCAATCAGGTAAAGTTAAGTCTAAGGCACAAGTCTGGATTCTCTCAAGTGAAAGGGAGCTCTATAGGCCTAAAATGGACCCTATAAAGTAGACAGTTAAAAAAGAGGCCTACTCGGCCAAAAATTAACTGACTCTATTTTATAGGGTCTTTTTTGTTATACTTAATAC
>Ga0075525_10000543_pt1 | contig 12613 bp, 12 predicted proteins | sample NGEPertwo_FD_74795 | JGI IMG/M metagenome (GOLD analysis project Ga0075525, IMG submission 74795) | Arctic peat soil microbial communities from the Barrow Environmental Observatory site, Barrow, Alaska, USA - NGEE Permafrost154B-two | ecosystem: Environmental > Terrestrial > Soil > Wetlands >...
CGCATGCGCTCGCCGAGCAGCGGACCGGTATCGCCGCCAATGGTGACAAAACCGCCCTTCATGCCCATGGTCTCGCCGAAGGCCACGCCGCAGGCCTGCGCGCCCACGTCGCGGCGAATGGTGATCTCGCCGCCGGCCATGCTGGCAGCGGCGAGCACGCCCGCACTCCCCGTCACGCCGATCTTGCCGGACTTCATCTGGGCCCCGAGAAAGGCGCCCGCATCACCGTCGACGAAGATCGCGCCACCGGCGAGGCTCGCGCCGATCTTGTCGCAGCGGTCGTCCGTGCCCACGAAGTGGATGTTCTGCGCGTCCTTGCCCTTGACCTTGAAGGCATCGCCCACGGTGAGGGATTCGCGCGTGGTGCCGATCGACAACGCCTCGATGTCCTTGCGGCTCAAGCCGGCAAGCCGCTCAGGGACCAGCGGCGAGAGGTCGAGCCGCTGGCCGGGCGTCTCTTTCAGCTCGAAGATCAGCGCGCTCACCCGACGATCTCCTTGAGGTGGAAGTGATGGGGGCCGAGATTGCCGCCGTAATTGCCGGCGGTGATATGGGTGACGCCTTCCCGCGCGCCGCCTTTGGCGATGGCGTGGATGCCCGCATGCATCGCCTTGGCGATGGCCTCGGCGGTCAGACCGTCGATGACGATCTCCAGCACCGCTTCCACGTTGAGCGGCAAGTCCGTCTTCACCGCGCCCTTCAGGCTCGGGCAGTAGGCGTCGTTGGTGGAGGCGATCTGGCCTTTGTACTTGGAGCCGACCTTGGAGCCGGAACGCACGATGCCGCCGGGGAACGGGGTAATCACGTCGGGCAGCGCGGCCATGGCCTTGACCGCGCGGGTGCAGGCGGCGAGCACCGCCGCATGGGTCTTGCCCAGCACCAGCAAATTGCCGCCGCCCACGGCCTTTTTGGTCATCCCCGTCTTGTCCTCGCAAACAAACTCGCCGTCCATGACGGGAATGCGCCAATAGCGCTTGCCGCCGAGCACTTTCGACATCTGCCAGCCGTCGCCAAAGAATCTCAGCGACGAGCCGAGCTTCAGCGATTTCTCACCCTCGAGCCCGGCAAAACAGGCGGAGCCCGGGCTGGTCAGCACGCATTGGCCGACGCGGTTTCTCAGCTGCGTCTGGAGCTTGTCGGCGTTCATGGTGAACAGCAGCACGGCGACGCCGGGACGTCCGTCCGGGGTCTCCTTGCGGGTGAGCGTGCGCTCGATGCCGGCCTCGGCGCCGCAGGCGATCACCGAGGTGGCAAAACCGGTCATGGTGCGCGCCGAGATCAGCGCCCATTCCATGGTGGGCGCCGTGATGATGATCCGCGTGCCGACCATGGGAAAGGCCTCGGCAAACGTCTCGATAATGGTGACGCCTTTGACTTTTAGCTCTGGCATGTCAGCTCGAACATGGAATCGTCGCGAAGCGATCGGGACGGTGGGTGACGGCATCGGTGACGCCGAACCAGGATGGGTCGACGCCATAATAGCGGTCGTAGAAGGTTTTTACGCGCTTCTCAATCTGCGCGTCGAAACCGGGCTCGACGTGATAGCAGCGCCCGTAGGTCACGCGCACGACCTTGCCGTTACGGACTACGAGATCGCCCGACTTGAACACGAGATGGGCGGCGGAGAACATCTTCGTTTTGTTCTTCTGCTCGGTATAGACGGCAATATCGGCGATGGCGCCGGGCGCGAGATGGCCGCGGTCGGTGAGACCCATCAGTCTCGCCGGCGCAGCGCGGGTGATAATGGCCAGCTCCGACAGGGTCAGCTCGCGGGTAATCCCGGCGAGATTGGACACTTCGCGCGCGGCCTCGGGCAGATCGTCGAGCCAACGGGCGCGCTCGTCCTTGTCCATGAGCAGGTGGAAGATCTCCGGATAGCGCACGAACAGCGCGCCGTTGGGATGATCGGTCGAGAACAGCACGCGCCACGGGTCCTCGGCCATAAGAAAGATCTCGAGCCCGATCGCCCATTGCAGGGCGTTGACGAAGCTCTTGGACTTATAGTGATACGGCACCACGCCGGTGCCGTTGCCGTCGCCCTGATTGAGCGCCCATTTCTTCGGGCTGGCCGCGCGGCGTCCATCAAATTGGCGCAAGATGTCGCCGGAGATGGTGACGGTCTGGCCGAACATCACCTGACCGACATCGACGGTGGCATTCTTGTGCTGGTTCACCGCCTCCATGAGCCGCGGCGCGCCGGACGAGAAGCCGCGGTCCCCGCCGTCGCCATAGCCGTAGAACTGGATATGGGCGAAGTGAATGGGCAGGCCTTGCGTCGCCTCGATGGTGGCGACCGCCGTTTCCACATTGCCGGCAATGCCGAGATTGTTGCAGTGGACATGGGGCGGATGCGGCACGCCCAGACCCGCCACCGCATTCTGCATCGCCTCGACGATGGCGCGCGACGACACGCCGTAATCCGGCACTTCGTCGTCGAGGCTGAATTGGCGGTCGTTGAACTTGAAGGCCTCGGAGCCGCCGGCATTGATGACCTTGAGGCCAATCGCCTTGGAATGATGGAGGGTCCAGGCGACATAGTCCTTCAGCTCGTCGCCGCCGCCGCGCCCGTCGCGCAACAATTCGAGCGTGTAATCGTCATTGCCGAGAATGACGAGGCCGGCGACGTCGATAATCGGGATCGCGGCGAGCTCGACCTGCGCCTCGATGGCGTGGGCCGGGATCATCGCCGGCTCGATGACCGTGGTGTAGCCCATCTCGGCATAGCGGATGCCGGTGGCGTAAGCACCCCAGGAGGCGGGCGATGGCACAATCGGCTGACCGCCTTCGGCGGCGAGGGCCGGCAGCTCCGGCATCAGCTGGCGGCCGAGGGTGACGTTGGAGCCCGCGATATGGGAGTGCATGTCGATGGCGCCGGCCATGACGATCTTGCCGGTGACGTCGTAGACCGCGTCGGGCGTGCGGCCTTCCGGGGCCGCGACGATACGGCCGTCCTCGATGAAAATATCGCCGACGCCGTCGCGGTTATGCGCCGGATCGATGATGCGGCCGCCTCTAAGCTCGATGAGCATCAGGCCGCCCTCCGCTCGTCGACCAGCTCGGCGATGCGGGTGAGCACGGCGGCGACCGTCGGCTTATCCTTGTTCGCCTTGGCCGCCTTGACCATGCCGATGCCGGAAATCGGCGGCAGATAAAGCGCGGCATCGTGATCGCCGGCGGCGCATGCCACTTCGATGACAATATCGTCCTTCGCGGCGCGTGTGGAATTGGCGGACAGCACGATCGCGCCTGTGCCTTTCGGCCGCGGGGCGGCTTCGCCTGCAAGCGCGTCGATCCACACCAGCGCGTCGGCCTCGCCGGTCTTAAGCAACCGATCGGTCGCGTAGGCCCATGCGTCATGCCGGGGCACCGCGCCGGCGAAGCTGGTGCGCACGGGCAGGCCGCAGGTCCAGGTGGAACAGAGATTGACGCCATCGCCGTTGCCGGGCGCAGACATTGAGAGAATCGCCGCGCGGGTGGTGAGAACCAGATGGCGGACCATCTCCAGTACTGTGTGCAGCACGGGCTCTTCGAGTTCGGCGGGGTCGTAGACGAAGACGGCGAACGCGGATTTGCGCAAGCGCGCGGCCGTCTCATCGATCTTGGCCACGAGCGCCTTGTCGCGAACGTCGAACCGGCCTTCGCGCAAGGACGCGCCGAGCAGGGCCACGAGCTCAGGCAGCGCCGCCTTGCCGCCAACCACGGTCGCGCGCACGCCCTTGGGCGTCTTGGTGTTGTCGCCCCCCAAAAGAATCAGCTCGCGCTTGTTGTCGCCGGGGCGCGGCAGGCCGGGCTTGGCCGGAAACAGTTTCTCCACGAGACCGGGGTCGCGGGTGAGCGGTCCGTTGCCGATCACCACCACGGTATCGGCGCGATTGCGGACCTCGCCGAAGCTCGCCGGCGTGGCGCCGGTCTCGCGCATGACGCGGCATGCGCGCATAAGCCCGGTGCTCGCGCCATGATCGACGACGCCGCCAAGCTTCTCAGCCAGGCTGAGCGCAGCCGCGGCGCCGGCAATATCGGTGAAAAGACCGCCGAAGATCGGGAATCGGGCGCGGCCAAGCAGCTCCGCTGCACGTTCGAGCGCGCTGTCCACCTCGGCCTCCTCCCCCCTCGCCTTCGCCATAGCGGCGCACAATTAAACAGGTGCTCCCAGTGGCGCAAGCACGGAGAGGCTTTCGGTTCGCTCTTAAGGTCAGTCTTTGGGCTTGTCGTACTTGATGTAGGAAAAGCGCATGTCGTCGGCGGGCGTGCCTTCCAGCGCGCCGCCTTCCGTGCCGGGCTGCCAACACACGACGTCCTCGATCTTCTTGGCGAGCAAGAAGTCTTTGTCGGTGATGCCTTTGGCCGCATGATTCATCAGCCGCACCTCGACCCACGCATAAGACGCGGTGATGTCGGGATGATGCCAGGCGGCCTCGGCGAGATGGCCGACAGTGTTGATGACCATCAGCGTGCCCTTCCAGCTGCTGGTCTTATATTTTCGCCTGATCCAGCCGTCTTCGAGGTGCCAGTGCGGCAGCTCTTTCTTGAGCCGCGCTTCGACCTCGGCGTCTGTATAGGTGCGCTCTGTCGTTGCCATTTTTGCCGTCTTTTGAAAAAGTGGGCCGCATTCCGTTATTGCCCAGAGCATATCAGAGGCACCCTGGCGATCAAAGGAGGCCTTTTATGTCAGACCTGGAGCGTAATAAGGCTGCCGTCATGGCCTTTTACGACTTGGCCTTCAATCAGTCGCGGCCGCGCGAGGCGATGGCGCGGTATGCGGGGGCCGAATACATCCAGCACAATCCCGGCGTGAAGGACGGCAAGCAAGGGTTCATCGACTATTTCGAGGAGATGGACCGCCTCTATCCGGGCAAGCGCGTCCATTTCAAGCGCGCGATCGCCGAGGATAATTACGTCGTGCTCCATTGCTTGCAGGAATGGCCAGGCGAGCAGGACTGGATCGGCATCGACATTTTCCGGTTGGATGAGGCCGGAAAGATTGTAGAGCACTGGGACGTGCTGCAGACCGCGCCGGACAGTTCGGCGAATCTGAACGGCATGTTCTGACGTCCACTGGTTCGCGATCCGTTTTGGCAGAGTCCGAGTTCATGCAGGCTTCCCCTATCGTCGCGGTGACCACGACCGCGCGGCTGCATTTCGGGTTTCTGGATCCGAGTGGCCGGAGCGCGCGCCCGTTTGGCAGTTTCGGACTTTCGCTCGACCGGCCCTGCACGCGGCTCACGCTTCAGCACGCCGATGCTTCCGATGCGAGCGGACCGGAAGCCGCGCGCGCCGCGCGCTATCTCGCAGACATCGCGGAGAGTTGCGGCGTTGCCCACGCCTATCGGCTCCGAATGGAAGAAGCCATCCCGCCCCATGCCGGGCTCGGCTCGGGCACCCAGCTCGCGCTGGCAGTCGGGTCCGCATTCGCCGCGGCCGAAGGTCTCGATCTGTCCCCGATCGAGATCGCCGGCCGGCTCGGCCGCGGGGCGCGGTCCGGCATCGGTATCGCCACCTTCGAGGCCGGCGGCGCCGTGCTCGACAGCGGTCCCCTCGACGGCGTCCTGCCCCAGCTCGTGGCCCGGGTGCCCTTCCCCGAAGCATGGCGGGTGCTGCTGATTTTCGATCCCGACGCCAAGGGGCTCGATGGGGCGAGCGAGGTCGCGGCCTTCGAGACGCTGCCCGACTTCTCCGACGCCGAGGCCGAGGCGCTTGGGATGAGAATCGTCACGCGGGCCCTGCCGGCGCTAGAGCAAAGCGACTTCGACACATTCTGCGCCGAGGTCGGGCATTTGCAGGCGCGCATGGGCGCCTATTTCGGGCCGCTTCAGGGTGGCGGCCCCTATACCAGCCCGCGCGTGGCGTCGGTCCTTGCCTTCCTCCACGGCGAGGGGATCACCGGCCTTGGACAAAGTTCGTGGGGCCCGACCGGGTTTGCCTTCGCGCCTTCCGAGGATGACGGCGCGGCGCTGCTTGCCGCCGCGCGCGGACACGCCTCGGCCTCTGGGCTTCGCTTCGCCCTGGCGCGAGGGCGCAACGACGGCGCCGGGATCACGGTAGGCTGAGCCTCGCCGAGTATGCTAAAGCGAGGCCTGAGACGGACGATTCCGAGAACTGACGATTCCGCCCCGCACATCCGTGCGCGCCAAATCATGACAGGGAGACATAGGCGATGGCGCTGCCGCGCATTCTGCACATGATCACGCCGCTCAAGCATATGAGCCCGTTCGACATCAACATGGCGCTCGACGCCGGTTATGACGACGCCATTCCCTATACCAATGTCACCATCGACGATGTGTACGGCCTGGTGCAGGACGCGATCTTCTCGCGCAGCCCCGACGGCATCAAGCGCACCGGCATGTTCATCGGCGGCAAGAAGGCCATCGAGGCGCTCGACATGATGGACCGCGCCAAGAAGGCGATGGTGCCGCCGTTCGAGATCTCGGTGTTCGCCGACCCGGCCGGCTCGTTCACCACCGCCGCGGCCATGGTCGCCTGCGCCAAGACAGCGCTGAAGGACAAATTCAACACCGACCTCAAGGACAAGCGCGTCATCGTGTTCGGCGGCACCGGCGTCGTCGCCTTCGCGTCGGCCGTGATCGCCACCGGTGACGGGGCGAAGGCTATTTTGGTCGGCTATGACGGGCCGGAGCGGGTGCGCAAGCTCGCCATGGAGTCGAATGTGCGGTTCGAGATCGACCTCGGCTACGCGGATGGCTCGACCGAGGAGCAGAAGGCGGAGCTGGCGCGCGAAGCCGACATCATTTTCGCCGCCGGTCCCGCCGGACGCCGGCTGTTGACGCTAGCGCAGCTCAAGCCGGCCAAGGATCTGAAAGTGGTCGGCGACGTGAACGCGGTGCCGCCGTCGGGCGTCGAGGGCGTCGGCGTGAACGACAACGGCACGCCGATCGAAGGAACCGGCGCTGTCGGCATCGGCGCGCTGGCCATCGGCAACGTGAAGTACAAGACCGAGACCGGCCTGTTCAAACAGATGATCGAGGCCGAGAAGCCGGTCTATCTCGATTTCCGCGACGCCTACAAACTTGCTCAAAAGCTCGCCTCCTAAGGGCTCGCGTCCTAGACGCTCGCGTTCCCGGCGCGGCACGCTCCTGATCGCCGCGATCTCGGGGCGCGCACTGGCGGCCGCCGCAGTCGAGGCCGGCTTTGAGCCGCTGGTCGCCGATTTCTTCGCCGACGCCGACACGCAAGAGCTCGCCTTTGCCTGCCGCAAGCTGCCGGGCTATATCGCTAAAGGCATGCAATGGCGCAGCCTCGGGCCTGCGCTCGATGCGCTCGCCAGTGAGGCGCCCTCGCCTCTGCTTGGCGTGGTCTACGGCTCCGGCTTCGAGGACCGGCCAAAGCTCCTCGCCCGCATCGCCGAACGCTGGCCGCTCATCGGCAACGATGCGAGCACGGTGGAGAGGATCAAGGCGCCGGAGAATTTCTTCGCCACGCTCGAGCAGCTCGGCATCGTCTATCCAAGCACAGTCACCGAACGGCCGCCCAAAGGGGCAGGCTGGGTCGCCAAGCGGCGGGGCGGCGCCGGCGGCAGCCACGTGGTGCCGAGCCGGCTGCAGAAGGACGCCCCGAACGTCTATTACCAAGCGCTCATCGAGGGACGCGCGATTTCGGCGCTGTTTCTCGCTAATGGGCGCAAATGCCGGGTCATCGGCTTCAGCGAGCAGTGGACCGCGCCGGCGCCGCTCCGGCGCTTTCGCTATGGTGGGGCGGTGCGGCCCGCCACCTTGCCCAAAGCCGCCGAGTTCGAGATGGCGCGGGCCGTGGCTCTTGTGGCCTCGGCCTTCGGCCTCAGGGGACTAGCCTCCGCCGACTTCGTGCTGAGAGAGAATCACCCCTTTCTGCTGGAGATCAACCCGCGGCCCGGCGCCACACTCGATATCTTCGCAGGCGCGGCAAAACCTTTGCTCGGTCTCCATGTGGACGCGGTGACCCTTGGCAGGCTCCCCCGGGAAACCTTGGCATTCGAGGGCGCCGCGGCCTCTGCCGTCGTCCATGCCCCGAATGGCGTCATTGTGCCGCGCAGCATGACTTGGCCCGCCTGGGCGGCCGACTTGCCAAAGCCCGGCGAGCAGATCGACAAACAGCGCCCGATATGCACTGTACTGGCCCGCGCCGGGACCAGAGGGCGCGCTAAGCGCCTCGTCGAGAGCCGAAATGCCAGCCTGCTGGCCAAGATTCAAAAACTGGGTAAGGGGGACACCTGTGAGCAAAAAGAAAGAAGAGAGCGCGACGCGTCAGATGGAACGACCGAGCATCAACGCACACGTCGCCCCGCTGGTACGCCACCTCATGGATAATGCCGCGGCGTTGCGCGTCGGCGTGACGCAAGGCTCGCTGGGCGAAACCCTCATCGATTGCGGCGTCAACGTCGTCGGTGGCCTGGAGGCGGGGCGCCTTCTGTCGGAGGTCTGCCTCGGCGCTCTCGGCAAGGTGACGTTCGAGACGACCAGCACCGAAGACCTGTGGCCGTTCATGGTGACCGTGCATACGAGCCAGCCCGTGCTGGCCTGCCTCGGCTCGCAATATGCCGGCTGGAGCCTGTCGGTCGACGACAACGGCAAGAAGTTCAACGTGCTGGGCTCCGGTCCGGCCCGCGCCATGGGCTCATCGGAGAAGCTGTTCAAGGAGCTCGACTATTACGACAAGGCCGAGAGTGCGGCCTTGGTGATCGAGGCGGACAAGGCGCCGCCGCCGGCCCTCGTCGAGCATGTCGCCAAGGCGTGCAAGCTCAAGCCCGAGAACCTGACCATTCTCTACGCGCCGACATCGAGCCTCGCCGGCACGGTGCAGATCGCCGCGCGCTGCCTCGAGGTCGCGCTGCACAAGGCGCATGAGCTGCACTTCCCGCTTCATGACATCGTCGACGGTATCGCCACGGTGCCGCTGCCGCCGCCGGCGCCCGGCTTCATCGAAGCCATGGGGCGCACCAATGACGCCATTATCTATGGCGGCCGCGCCCAGCTCTATGTCACGGGCGACGCGGCGGCGGCCAAGAAGCTGGCCGAGGCGCTGCCGAGCCTCAAGTCGAAGGACTACGGCAAGCCGTTCGCCGAGCTGTTCGCCGCGGTGAAGGGCGATTTCTACGCCATCGATCCGATGCTGTTCAGCCCCGCGAAAGTGACGGTAACGGCGCTCGAGACCGGCGAGAGCTTCCAGAGCGGCCATATCGATGTCGCCGTGCTCTCCCGCTCCTTCAGCTAGACACCCATGGCACCCGCCGTCCCGCATAATCCCGCGATCGTCCTGTTCGGCGACGGGCGCGATTGGCACGGGCGGAGCCTGCTTAGGGCGTTCAAGCGGCGGGGCATCCGGCCGCTGGTCGCCCCGCTGGCGACTTGCGGGTTCTCGACCGAGACGGCGACGGGTCTCGCCATTCCGGGCCTTGGCGACTATTGCCCGGAAGCCGCCTTCGTGCGCTTTATCCCGGGGGGCAGCTTCGAGCAGGTCACGGCCTATCTCGGCGTGCTGCATGGCTTGCGCGATCTCGGCGTGACCGTGTGGAACGATGCCCGCGCCATCGAGCGCTGCGTGGACAAATCCACCACCGCGTTCTTCCTGCAAAAGGACGGCCTGCCGACGCCGGCGACGTTCACCACCGTCAACCGGAGCAAGGCGGAGGACATTACCCGCAACGCTCTCGGCCAAGGGCTTAAGCTGGTGCAGAAGCCGTTATTCGGCGCCCAAGGCAAAGGCTTGCGCCTGATCGCCTCGCTCGACGACCTTTCGCCGCCGGACGAGGTGAATGGCGTCTACCATCTGCAAGAGTTCGTGCCGCCGGCGCATGCGCACCATCAGGACTGGCGGATCTTTATCTGTGCCGGGCGCGTTGTTGCCTCCATGATCAGACATGGGGCCAACTGGATCACCAACATCAAGCAAGGCGCCCGCGCCAAAGCGGCAATCGCCAGCCAAGAGCTCTGTGACCTCGCCGTGCGGGCGGCGGCTTCAGTCGGCGCCGACTATGCCGGGGTCGACATCATCCAGGCGCCGGACGGCCGATTCTTGGTGCTCGAGGTGAACTCCATGCCGGCGTGGAACGGGCTGCAGCGGGTCAGCCGGGTGCGGATCTCCGACCACGTGGTCGATGCGTTCCTCGATGCGGCCCTGCCGCCTGCCCGCCGTAAAGAGATCGAGGGCGCTTGACCGCACCGCTCAAGCCCCAGGCAATCGCGGCGGCCTTCCATGAGGCTTGCCTGGCCGAGCTCGACGCGCTCAAGCCCGGCAACGTGCATCGCTTCGCCGACGGCCACAGCATGAGCGTGGCCGATTTCGAGGCAAGCGCCGCCGCGGCGGCACCACTGATCGGCGCGGCGGACCTCTCGGTCGGTGAACGGATCGAGGCTGCGGTGACGGCCACCAGAGACGCGGTCGATCAGAACACAAATCTCGGCATCATTCTGCTCGCCGCCCCCTTGGCGCAAGCAGCCTTGGCCACAGGGGGCAGTTTGCGCGACCGCCTTGGCCATGTGCTCGGCACCTTGACCATCGAGGACGCGCAAGCCGCCTATCGCGCCATCCGGACCGCGGCGCCTGGCGGGCTTGGAAGCGCGCCCAGCCATGACGTCAGCGCGGAGCCTGCGGTCACCCTGTTCGAGGCCATGGGCGCGGCGGCGACCCGTGACCGCATCGCCTGGAACTACACAAACGATTTCGTCGATATCTTCGAGCTCGGCCTGAAATGGCTGGACGGCGGGCTCAAGCGTTGGGGCGACGTCCCCTGGGTCACGACCTCTGTCTATCTCGGATTCCTCGCCCACATCCCCGACACGCTGATCGAGCGCAAGTTCGGCGGAGACGCGGCGAGCGAGGTGCGCGACGAGGCGCGGCCCATCGAAGCGGGGCTTTCGCAATCGACCGCGCCGGGCGAGATGGCGGCGCCGCTTGCCGCTTTTGACCGGTCGCTAAAGGAACGAGGGCTAAATCCAGGGACTTCCGCTGATCTGACCGTGGCGACCCTATTCGCGGCCGGCTTGAGAGGCCCGGTAACGTCCGGATAACGAACAAATCCGACGCAGCAAACCGGCCAATAATCGACTTGCCGATCCTTCCGGCCCCGGCCTATGTTGCGCCCGCGGAACTCCGACCGGGAGTTGCGGACGGAAGAGCGTTCACCCAGAGCACTTTCGTCGGCTCGTCGCCGGGTCTTAAGACCGGCGGCCGCCGTTTTTGTTTGATCATCCTAGTACTAGGGAGGGGTTGCCTCATGGCCAAAATCACTGGTGTTTGTGTCGGCGAGTCGCTCGTCGGCGACGGTAACGAAGTTGCTCATATCGATCTGTTGCTCGGCCCGCGCGGTAGCGCCGTAGAAACGGCTTTCTGCAATGCGCTGACCAACAACAAGGATGGGTTCACCACGCTTCTCGCCGTGGTCGCGCCGAACCTGCTCTGCAAGCCGGCGACGATTCTCTACAACAAGGTCACCATCAAGGATGCGCGTCAGGCCGTGCAGATGTTCGGTCCTGCGCAGTATGCCGTGGCTAAGGCCGTGGCTGACTCCGTGGCTGAGGGTGTGATCCCCGCCAACGAGGCAGACGACCTTTATGTCTGCGTCGGCGTGTTCATCCATTGGGAAGCCAAGGACGACAAGAAGATCCAGGACTTCAACTACCGCGCCGTCAAGGAAGCCATCGCCCGCGCCATTGCCGGCGAGCCCAAGGCCTCCGAAGTGACCGCACAGAAGGACTCTGCCCACCATCCTTTCGCCGCTGGCTGAAAGGGAGAACCCCCAGGTCGGGACAAACCCGGCGGAGGAGATGGTCCGGGCCCGATTCGGCGGTGGCTGCAGAAGCTTGGTTTTTAGAGAAAACGGGGCTTACCGCCCTTAAGATTGAAATCGCCGCTCTCGCAAGAGGGCGGCGATTTCTTTTTGGGTGACGGTGCCGGAATGCAGCGCCGTGGCGGCAAGCACCCCCTGCGCGCCGAGTTCGGCCACCTGCTTGATGTCGTCCAGATTGCCGACGCCGCCCGCCACGTACACGGCGCGGTCTCCCTCGCAAGCCAATGCGTCCTTCAGGCGCGCGAGATCGGGCCCCTGCTCACGGCCGACGAGGCCGAGGCTCATGAGGATGAGCCTATCTGGCCACAGCGCGGGATCGGCGATCACCGCGTCGGGCCCACGCAAGCCCTGCTCGTCGAAATCGAGCGACAAGACGACATTGTTGCCGAAGCTGGCGCGGATATTCGCCCAAGCCTCCAGGCCGGCGACAGTCTCGCTGCCGACGACCAGCGTGGCGCCGAGCGGCAGCCAGAAGGCGCAGTCGGACACGTCGGAGAAGCCGGCGTCGATCCACAGCGTCGTGGCGGGAAAGGCGTCGGCAAGTTGCCGGCACAGCTCGAAATTGTCGCCGCGGCCTAGAATCGCGTCGAGGTCGGCGACATAAAGGATGGGCGATCCGGTGATCGCGAGAAGGGCTCGGGCAATGACCACGGGATCGTGGGGCGGGCCGAATGGCGTGGCGAGCGGCCGGTACTCCGCCCGCTTGCCGGCATGGGCTTGCTTGCCGGCGCGGGCATGGACGACTAACCCGTCCTTGAGATCGAGCACGGGGATGACGGCGAAGTCGCCGATAGTCTTCGTAGGAATGGCTTCGGACTGAAGCGTCATGGC
>Ga0075525_10000550_pt1 | contig 12519 bp, 8 predicted proteins | sample NGEPertwo_FD_74795 | JGI IMG/M metagenome (GOLD analysis project Ga0075525, IMG submission 74795) | Arctic peat soil microbial communities from the Barrow Environmental Observatory site, Barrow, Alaska, USA - NGEE Permafrost154B-two | ecosystem: Environmental > Terrestrial > Soil > Wetlands >...
TACAAAAACATCTAAATTATCAGGAATAATTATTGTTGATTGTTCATCCAATACTGATACTATTGCATTGTAACCTTTTTTTGTAAATTGCACTCCGGTATCATTTGCACCAGTTAAATCATCTGCTATTATATAGAACATATTATCCCCTATTTTACATTTAAATATATTTAGTTTACACCTACCATCATAACAAAGCAATTTTCGTGCCAACTGAATAATAAATATTATATTTTATCGATTTTTGTTATCTTATAAGGATTCTGCAAAGATTTATTTTATTTACATTTTTTCTATTAAATATTTTATTAAATATATATGTTTTATATTGAAATCAATGAACAGCTTATTATCTTAAAGTGCTTTTAATTACAAACAAAAAACCGCTTTGTTTCATTACAGTATAGTTCCGATAAGAAACATTGCGGTTTTCCTTACTTTTTTGTCTTTACTCTCTCTCCCTCTCTCTGTTTATTTAGTCATATTTTTGCATTTTACGCCATGAAGTCGTACGCCCACACTACTCCCCTTTAACAAATAGACTTTTTAAGTTAGAATAAGCTCAAGACACGAAAAGTACTTTTTTTTGGTTGTAACCACATTATGAATCAATCAAATTATGTTTTGATGACTCTGCCGATATCCAGGCTCCATTCAAAGAACTTTTTACACATAGGTCAATAAACTTTATCCCTCTTGTTCCGTCTTTAAAATCAGGAAAATCAAAGTCTCCAAGGTAAGGTTTGTTTGCTTTCTTGGCCAATAAAGCGTCAATAAAATTAGAATATATATTGGCAAAAGCTTCATAAAATCCTTCCGGATGCCCTACGGGGAGTCGGCAAGCTTTGGAAGCTAAAGGATATAAATTATCTCTCTCCCTGGATAATATTTGCACCGGTCCGCCCAAATAAGCTACTTTTAAATTATCATGATCTTTTTGCTCCCATTCTATTGAACCCTTTTCCCCTATCACACGAATCTTTAAACTATTTTTGTATCCGACCGCAATCTTAGAACACCAGTAAATTCCGCTTGCCCCATTTTTATATTTGAGCAAAATCTCTGCATTATCATCAAGCCTTCTCTCTTCAACAAATATATCCAGGTTGGCACACAGTGAATCTATCTGTAGGCCGGTGACATATGAGATCAGATATTCAATATGAGTTCCTATACCTGCTACGCAATGTGATTTTCCGGAATATTTCGGATCAACTCTCCATAATAACCGTTTATTTCCGCTTTTTTCTACCGGTAGAACCATCGAATCCCCGATATATTCCCCGGTAACCATTCGGATCTTTCCAATCTCGCCCTTTTTTATGATTTCCCGGGCATATTTTACCATGGGATAACCGGAATAAGTATAAGTGACACAACCAAGCAAATCATTTTTTTCCATTAAATTTTCCAATTCTTCAGCTTCTTTAACTTCCAAAGTTAAAGGCTTGTCACAAACTACATTAATCCCTTTTTGCAGAAAGGCTCGGGCTATTTCAAAATGTGAACTGTTCGGGGTCACAATGACCACAAAATCAATTTTTTCATCCCTTGCTCCCTCTTTCTCTGCCATTTCTTTATAATTTTTATATAGCCTTTCAGACTCTAAACCATAATTTTTGCCGGCAGTTAGCGTATTATCAAAGTCCCTGGAAAAACATCCGCTAACCAATTTCGCTTTACGGTCAAAGATAGCTGCCTTATGATGTACATCACCGATAAAAGAGCCATTTCCTCCACCTATCATACCAAAATTTAATATTTCGTTCATTGATTCTCCTTCTTTTTTATTAAATACTAATTTAGAAAGAGTTAGACAATTAATTTATCTAACTTCCCTCATATCACCCATATACAACCCTCTATACACGGTGGCTCACAAAGCGATACTAATTTTACAACAACAATTTGTCAGACTCTTGATCAAAAGTCTAGCTCAATTGCTATTTTACAAGGTACTATTCAAAGAGTCAGTTGCATATACCTGTAGGTTTTTCGGGTATTAATTAAACTAAGATCTGCCCAATCCAAAAATCCTAATTTAATCAGGGTACTAAATATACTCTTCCGCTGTTTTCACAAACATATACTTATTCCAATCCATGCCTCTAACATATTTAGGATGTAGAGTAATTAATCGAAGAGTATTATTTTAACAATCTCTTAAGTAGAAATTTAGCTAAAGGTTCGTTATTTTATTATATTCTGCCAATACTCCTTAAGGTTATTTTGCTCTTCCTTTAATATAACCGGATTGATATTAAAATAAGCCTCTACTTTCCTTGCTATTTTTTATATTTTTTATGTACCGGATTACCTTTCAGGTTGCCGGCTCGAGCATCAGGGTGGACCATTTGAGAATGATCAGCCTCAAAGGTCTTTCTATCAAAAATTCCGCGGGAAAACCAGCAACATAATAGGGAATGGTGTCTCCCGTAGTAATGATAAAATCCACAATTCACTATACAAGGTCATTGACCAGGAGTCTATTAACGCTTTTTAATTGACCAAAATCGATTTTTAATAACTCTTTTACACACAAACCTCCTTTGTTAACTTAATCTTTATTTAATAAACTTTGGCATCAAATCTCTTTGCTGATTTCCTCAAAGCTTTTACCACCGGCAATTCTTCACCGCTTAAAAACCTGACTAGTGCTCCACCACCGGTACTGATATAGGAAATATGGTTAGCCAGATTATACTTATTCACCGCTGCGATACTGTCCCCACCACCAAGTACGGAAAAGGCATTACTTTTCGCAATGGCAGTCAAGATAGATTTTGTTCCCAATTCGGTCTCCCTTTTTTCAAAAACCCCGGCAGGCCCGTTAAAGAAGATGGTCTTGGCATCTTTGATGATGGGTTCATATTCCGATATGGTATTCTTGCCCAAATCCATTAAGATATCATTGATGGGTAGACTACTTACTTTCACTTCTTCCCTTTCTCCGGATGCAGAATAAGCAAAATCAGTGGGTAATTTAATCTGCTTTGCAAAGGTTTTTAGAAGAGCTTTGGATTGATCAATATAGTTTTCCAAGTTTTTCTTTTTAATTAAATCTTCAGAAGGTTTTCCCAGGGATATCCCTTTGGCCAGTAACATTACTTGTGCCACTAAACCGGTTGTTAATATTATATCAGCAATGCTATTTTTTAAGATAGAATCAATCCTGAGAAAAGCATCCTGAATCTTGGCCCCACCGAGAATAAAGATACACGGTTTCTTGGGATTTTTTAGCAATTGATTCAAGGAAGTGATTTCTTTTTCGAATAATCTTCCAATAAGGGAGGGTAAAACTTCTTCTATACCTACCAAAGTCGGCTGACAGCGATGAGCCGCAGCAAAGGCATCACATAGGTACAAATCTGCTAAAGGAGTTAACTTACGGACTACTATGGTTTTTGCTTGCTCTTCAGGAGTTAAATTTAATTTGGTCTCAAAAAGGGTCATTTCTTCCGCCATAAAACGCACATTCTCCAGCATTAGGATTTGACCATTCTTTAAAGCTTTGATTTTATCTCGAGCGGCTGGACCACATACGTCATCTATGTAATCAACCGGCTTTCCCAATAATTGGGAAATGATTCTAGCGTGCGGTTTTGTAGAAGCATAATTATGATATTCTATATCACTGCCTTGATGAATTAAAATGACGGTTTTCGCCCCTTTCTCAGTCAGCTCTTTAAGGGTAGGTAAACTCTCTTTAATCCGGGTGATATCTATGGGTTCTCTTGTTATAGGATCAAGAGGGGAATTCATATCAAAACGGGCAAGAATTGTTTTGCCTTTCATATTAAAATCATCAAGCGTATACATTCCATTTATCACGTCTTATCACTCTCCTTATTGTATACCCAGATATTGATTAGTCATTCCCACTGCTTCTAGCCGGTCTTTCTGCATTTCTAAACTGGCTCGGATTCCATCCATGGTTTCCGGAATAACCACCGCTTCTTGCGGTATATTAATAGCAAACATGATATCATCTCCGGAATGGACAATGGTTTCTTCCCAAACGGCAATTTCATACATATCACCTCTGGCGTTACCCAAGTCTCTGGCATATTTAAATAAAGAGGCGTTACCTAGGAACCCGTCTTCCAGTCTGACCACTCTGATCCTGGGGTGTTTACTAAATTGTGCAAGGATTTCTTCCTTGGTTATCTTCTTCTTGGGGGTGGCCACTATGGTAATAATATGCCCATGGGTTACTGGGGTATGTACCAATATACCTGTGGCATTCACATGGGGCATAATGGTCATTAAATCTAAGGCCTGATGACTGGGAGCTTTATCTACCTGTAGGGCATTAGTTAGTCCTCTATGGTAATCTCCGGGATCGGCTACTCTTCTTATAATCGTAATAGCTACTTTTTCTATACCAACTGTCCGATCCAGACAATCTACTGCTCTTATTAATCCAGTAGTATTACAGGAAGTCAATTTCAGGAATTGTTTACCTAAGCCTTTTTCGTAATTAGCGTATCCATGGAAAAAGACATCGGCCACTTCGTTCTTTTCTCCCCCTTGGAATATGGCTTTGAGTCCATATTTTTTATAGAGCTCTTTGTTCTTTTGTCCAATACCTGCACTGGTTGCATCCAAGACAATATCTACTTTCTTGAGTAATTCATCCAGGGTTCCTGTAACCGGAACACCAGCTTTTTCAAGAAGAGAAATATTGTCAGGAATAGCACAATACAAATCGTAAGGCATTCCTTTTTCTTTTAAGGCTCGCACGGCTAAAGTAGGTGCTACATCTGAAACACCTACTAATTCCATATCTTTTTGTCTGGCCACTCCATCAGCTAAACGCTGACCAATAGTTCCGTAACCTACTACTGCAACTTTTGGTTTTGTCATTTTAAATTTTCTCCTTTTAAACAAATTTATAAAATACATTTTAATATTCTTAATTACCAATTATTTAAACAATTCCACTAAATAAAATATTTTACAAAATGATTTTTAGTTTAAAGCTAAGTCATCTACTAACTTAAAAAGTCCACATTAACCATAAATTTCTGTGTAACTATGATTTATATGAAAATCAGCTTAAGCTCCTTGTAAAAATAATGCCATATCTTGTTTCCTTTTTAAAACCTTTTCTACTTTTTTTACAATATCATTTGCAGTAAGTTCAAATCTTTCTTTTAGATAATCAACTGATCCCACTTCCCCAAACATGTCCTTTACGCCAATCCTTTCCATGGGAATTGGAATATTTTCTACTAATACTTCTGCAATAGCAGAACCTAACCCATTAATAATGTTATGATTTTCTACAGTAACAATGGCGCCCGTTTCTTTGGCCGAGACTATAATTGCCTCTTTGTCAATGGGTTTTAAGGTAAACATATCTAGTATCCTTGTAGATATTCTCTTTTCTTCAAGTATATATGCTGCTTTTAAAGCTTCAGACACCATAATACCATTGGCAATAATAGTAACATCTTTGCCATCTTTAAGCTTGACCGCCTTTCCTATCTTAAAGGTTGAACCTTCTTCATAAACTTTAACGGCATTCTTCCTTAATAGCCTGACATAAAACATCCCATAAAGTTCTGCCATCTGTATAATTATATCTCTTAACATCACTGAGTCTGTTATTTCTAAAACAGTCATCTCGGGGATATTCCTCATAATTCCCATATCTTCAAGAGGCATATGCGTTCCACCATTATAGGCAGCAGTGATTCCGGGATCGCTGCCGATTATTCTTATATTTGATTTTGTATACGCGCCCGATAAAAATATCTGATCATAACATCTTCTCGTGGCAAACGGACCAAACGTATGAGCATAGGGAATTTTCCCGGTAGTAGACAAGCCTGCGGCAACACCAATCATATTTGCTTCCTGTATACCACAATTAAAAGTTCTCTCGGGAAATGCTTCTAAAAAGGGAATCATTCCCATAGAACTCATTAAATCTGCATCCAGAACAACTATTTGATCATTTTTTCTAGCTAGTTCCATTAGAGCCTGGCAATAAACATTCCGCATCTCTATATCTTCTTTGACATTATTCTTTGCTAACAATATCGTCATTTTTTTACCACCCTATTTCTCCATTTATTTCGAATAATTAAACCTGATACTCCTTTAATTTATTTTCTAATTCAATAATACATTTCTCTGCTGCTTTATGATCGGCTGCAGAAAATCTCATATGATGATTGGCCATAGTGTCTTCAACAAATTTAAGGCCTTGCCCTTTTATGGTATCTAAGATAATAACCGAAGGTTGTCCTTTTACTTCTTTGGCCTTTTGAATTGCTTCATATATTTTTGCTATATCCGCACCATTTACATCCTGAGCATGCCATCCAAAATAAGAAAATTTCTCGTCTATATTCCCTAAATCATTTATATCTTTAGTATATCCATCTAATTGTTTTTTGTTGGCATCAACAAATGCTATTAAATTATCAAGTTTATGATGATGAGCAAACAAAGCACCTTCCCAAATCTGGCCCTCGTCACATTCTCCATCACCTAAAATTAAATAAACATAGTTCTCTCTCTTATCTAAACGATTACCTAAAGCAATGCCAATAGCTGTAGACATTCCCTGACCCAACGAACCGGTAGTCATTCAATTCCTATTGTCTTGTTTCGGTCACAATGGCTCGGAAGATTTGTTTTTGGTTTATTTAAGGTTATTAATTCCTCAATGGGGAAATATCCTTTTAATGCTAAGGCAGCGTATACTGCCGGTCCTGCATGCCCCTTAGAAACAACAAGCCAATCTCTCTCTACCCATTGGGGTTCTTTTGGATTAATTTTCATTACTTTACCATATAACACAGCAAGTGTTTCTATAATTGACATTGCCCCGCCAATATGTCCGAAACCTAATTTTTTTATTTCTTTTAAAGTTTCCAAGCGAGTTTCAATGGCTAATTTTTCTAATTGATTAAGCTCTTTTTGGCATAACATATTTATTTTCTCCTTTTGTTAGTTGTAAATTTTTATAGAATTTCAAATTTATTTCAAAATAATTCACGCTTTTAACCACAAATACGTTTACAAAAAGTTACTTCAATTTAAAATTAATTTTATATTGGATAACTCAAGTTTATAAATATGTTTGCCTCCGTATAACGGTCCTTTAATAAAACTCCTCCTGCAGGAGCCAGGACATCTTTATCTAAAAGCAAAAAATGAGCTTGATTCCTTCGGGCTACCGCATACATCTCCAGACAGGAGCTTGGAGATGTATGCGGGTCAAATAAACTCCGCTATTAATTTTCTATCTCGTATAGACATTACCTTAATTAGAGATAATTTTCCAGCTGGATACATATCTAAATATCCTTAACTAATTTTAATACAATTCATAATAGCTTCTAATCAGAGTTTTGCTTATCAAGATTGACCAGTATAGTATTTCCCGCAACTCCTTATAACATAAAAACAACCTCAATAGCTGAAACACCAACTTATCGTCAAATTGGTATTCCAAATTCGTCCCAACCATGTGAATGATAATAATCTTTTAACATTTAGTTAAGTGTGGTAGATTTTCCCTAAAACCTCCTCCACGAGGATGCATTAATAATCTTGCCGGTAAGTTATTAATTTTTCTACTAATTTACCCTCTTACACTATAGAGTTTTTTTGACTAAGGATTCCTTTTTGGTCAAATATTAAACAGTAATTAAATTGAGACTCTTTGGTAAAAGTTTTACCCGCATGATACAAAAATGCATATTTATTCAATATAGAAAATCAGCATACTCATTGAGACGAGTGAAATCCAAGATTTTTAATACTTTTTATTTTGAAACGATAAAGTTTGCAGTTAATCTACACTAGATACAAAAATACATATTTCAGGTTATTAACTAGACCATTAGAAACAATCATTCCAATTTTTTTACATCTTTTACTTACTCTATCTTAATATTACGTTTATATATACTCCACTTCTAATACATCTAAAGCGTAATACCCAATATAAAAAAATTTTAGGTATGGTTCTGAAAAAATATCTAATCCTTCACATATAAAATAGATATTCAGTTATACATTTATAATCGCTTTTTCCTATTATTTAATATTCGAGAAAAGGATGTCTTTGTAAAAGAAAAGCACATATAATATTGAAGTGAACATAATATAATTAAATATTATTTCAATAATTATATTTCTTATATAATTTATACAAATCATTGACAACATCTAAATAATATAAATAACGGTTTTCCCATAATTCTTGCTCTCCCTTATCGTTCCGATATTCATTTTTTGGTTTATACAATTTGTTAATATTGTTTTCAAGGTTACTGTAAACACCTACTCCATATCCGGCTAAAATCGCTGCTCCAAAAGTAGCTGCTTCTTCATTTTGAGGAACTTCGATATTTCTTCCAATTATGTTTGCTTTAATCTGCATCCATAAATCGGATTTAGCAGCTCCACCTACTACTCTAATTTTTTCAAACCTGTTGTTAAAAATTTTTTCACTCGACTCCAATTGTTCTTTTAATTCAAAACTTAAGCCCTCAATCAAAGCCCTTGAAAAATCCTTAAAAGAATGATTGTCTTTTATGCCAACAAAGGCACCTCTGACATGCGGATGACCAATTTTACCCCTTATATATGGTATATAAAGTAAACCCGATACCCCAGAAGAAGATTTTATAACTTCATCCATCATTTTTTCATAAATATTTTTATGATCATCTCTAGATGTCTCTTTTAACTCCGTACCGAAATTATTTAGAAACCATTCAATCGACCCACCGCAAGCTTGTATTGATGATATAACCCGATAAAGTAAATTTCCACAATGGGGATAAATACTAAGACCCTGATTTCTTATTAGTGGATTAAAATCTTTAACAGCAAACATGGTTACTTCGGCAGTTCCCATTGAATTCAAAATTACTTTCTGGTCAAAAACATTCACTCCTATCGATGCACAAGCATGATCATGACCTCCTAACACAACAGGAATACCTTTATCCAAATTTGTTTCTTTTGCTGCTATTCCGTTTACTTGTCCAACCACTTTACCACCAGAATATGCTTCAGGAAAAATACATTCAGGTATATCCAACTCTTCTAAAATTGCATCAGCCCAGCCTAGCTTATTGATGTCAAACGCCATAGTTCTTGATGCTATCGAATAATCAGTGGCAAACTCCCCGGTTAAACAATAGACAATATAATCTTCCATTGACAACCATTTATGTATTAATTTAAATAATTCAGGTCGATTCTCTTTAAACCATAACACTTTATTTAAACCATATTTTTCAGAGATAAATTGGCCTGATGTATTATATAAATATTTTTCTCCAAAAATATTTATTAACTTTTTAACCTGTGGTGTCGTTCTCTTGTCATACCATGTAATTATATCTGCTAATGGATTTCCTTTGTTATCAACCGGGACTCCTGCTTCTCCCATTGAAGATATACCTATAGCTTCCACCTGTTTTATGTTTTTCGAAGAAAGCACTTCTTGAAGACAGGAACATACTTTATTCCAAATATATGTAGGATTGTATTCACTATACTCCTGCCTTGAATGATAAACTTTCATTCTTCTTTTGACTATCTTTATTAATTCTCCACATATACTATAAGCCGCAACCTTTATATTAGTTGTTCCAATATCTATTCCTATTAAACACTTCATTATATCCACCTCTTAAAGTAATATCTTCTAATCTCTCAATTTATCTTACTAAATAAGCAAATTAGTTTGCTATCCAAACATTTACAGAACAGGAATTAAATTATATGTGCAAAACAAATATTTACTATTCAATTACAACCTAAATATATTTTATATTTATTAATTATGAATTATAAATTTTAGTAATTTTAAATATACGCGTGCTAACTTGACTCTTTGGACTTTGAACAATTCAAGATTCTCCTTACCTAAATCCTGGCTGGATCTGTTGAAATTTAACATAGCCAAATATACATTTTTCATCTATTCCTAACCGATTAGTGAATCAAAGTACACCCATCAGCCAGAAAATCTAAAAAACGCTCGGAAGAAGAATAGAATCACTTACTATTGGGAAGGTATGCTGTAAAACCATATTACTGACAGAAACCTGATAAACCTGACTGTGGTGTACGAGAGATATATACTAAAAGAGAAACAAGGAAGTCATAATCTTTCCGTTTTTCGCACGAATCAAAGAGGTCATGGTGATTTTCTTTACCAAATAGAATTAGACAGTTAGTCTTTATTACACAGGTAATCAATTTTTAATACCTATTTGAGAACCACGCCACAGTCTCATTAAAAAAGCAAATAACACCAAAAGAACGGAATTACACCAATAGTATCGAAAACTTTTGGCCTTATGAAGAACAACCCAGTTGTAATAATAGCATTGCAATTCCAAGAGATATTTTTAGCGCTATCTGAAGGAGATTGAATGGCAAATTAGTATCGGTCATGCGAATCTCATTTTACTTATTGTACTACTTATATAGATTACTCAATCAATAAAATTCAATTATTAAAGAGCATAGTTAGTACAATTATATTTAGGCGTTACCAGGATTTTTAGTCAAAATAACAATCCAGTTAGATAATAGCTTTTTTAATTCCTGTTATATCACAAAAATTAATTAGTTCCTGTTTTACATCTCCATAAACTATTAAGATATGGTGTTCAACAGCCTCTTCAATCAATACATTAAAAAATTTACTTAATTCAACATCCGGTTCAATTAACGCCCCAGCCCTTCGAGAAACCAAATCGGTGGATTTTATCACCTTGCCGGTACTTATAAACATCTTTAATGTATTTTCTCCCGGGAATGCGGTAATTTTAGCCATAGTTATCCTACCAGGTTTTAAGGTGATTTGCAGATCTACAGTAACATTATTGTCAGAAGGAAATAAAGCAATATCTTTAAAAGATTCCGCAAGAGAAAATGCAGCTTCTCCTGCATGATACAACACAAATGCTTTTTCTTCCAAAGAACGTATTTCCCCACAAAAAGTCGGGGTTTTGGTTAGATGTTGTAATATTAATGCAGTAATAGTTGCCGATATATCAACTTCCTGTATACACACTATACCTTCTTCGTTTAACAAGGAGGCATTAAGACCACGGTCAAAATCTTTATAATTAGTCAATTCGGGCCAAGACCGAATGGTAATTGCATCTAGTTTGTACTTTTCAATTATTACTTTCATAGTCAAATACCATTTCATTGCATTGATCAGTACGGATTCGCTAACTTTCTTCCTTTTAATCTGAGATATTTTTACATCAATAAGGTTTTTCGCTTTAATGGCATCAATTTCTTCAAAGACTTTTACTAGTTCTAGTGTATCTAAATATAATATGCCCGGAACAAGTTTTCTTAGCTGAAATTCATTGACGATAGTATCAACTTGTCCTGGATTATAATTCCCAATAACTCCAATAGTTTGCTGGTGGAGATATTTTTTTAAGCATGCAGTTTTGCAAAGCTTGATTATTTTTTCTTTGGTATTATTACAATCCGCTTTACCAATAACAGATAAGAATTTTTTATCAAAATGTTTCATATTTCGAGAAGTCGCAATATAGCTAAGTATCGATAAAGGAGTCAAAGGGTGTTTATTAGCAGACCATATAATAATTGGACAATCCAGTTCGGCGGCAAGTACCAAGGGTAAACCTTCAGCACAATAACCCACTAAATAAAATATAACGATATCAACCTCATTTTTTTTTAAGTTTCTTACAATTTTAATCAAATCGATAGGCAAAACGGGTAATTCCTCTACAATATATAAGTCTAAAGGCCACTTTTTTATCTTTGGAATAACTTCTTCTTGTACTTCTTTAGCGTGTACTATATGATTCAATTCTGGGTGATCAAAAGCAACAAAACCCACCTTACACTTAGTCATATTACTACCTCCTATTTAGGTTTTAATTTAATACACATATTATGTAAAAAAATAATCCTAATTTACATATTTATATTCTAATTTGAAATTTAAATACTAGATATCGAATACTTCTGTTAAGATCTGTTAAGAAAAGATTGATTCTATTTGATAAATATTGACGGTAACCATAGTACTATTTGTGGAAAATAAATGATTAAAACTACAATAACTAATTCAACCATAATAAATATACTTAATGTCTTTAACGCTTTTTCAGGAGCATGTTTTATAATCTTAGCTCCAATCAGTAAACACAAACCAAAGGGTGGTGTCACTAAACCTATTGCTAAAGTTACTATAGATACCAATCCAAATTGAATGGGATTAATACCAAGCAGATCAGCCGCGGGACCCAACATTGGTAAAAATATTAACATAGCAGGAGTCGCATCCATAAACGTACCAACTATCAAAAACACACCTGTAACCAATAGTAAATATGTTTGTGGTGTAAAATTCATGCTGTTAATTACTTTCATAATGAAATTAGGAAGTTGATAATACGCAATAATATATGAAAATACCATTGATGTACCGATACAAAAAAGAATCAATCCTGTCGTAATTCCCGTTAATTTAAAAACACT
>Ga0075525_10000559_pt1 | contig 12392 bp, 11 predicted proteins | sample NGEPertwo_FD_74795 | JGI IMG/M metagenome (GOLD analysis project Ga0075525, IMG submission 74795) | Arctic peat soil microbial communities from the Barrow Environmental Observatory site, Barrow, Alaska, USA - NGEE Permafrost154B-two | ecosystem: Environmental > Terrestrial > Soil > Wetlands >...
CACAGCGGTCCCCTGTCTCTGGGTCGACTTGGCGGTCGCCCAACACCTACCGCAAGGCCGGTGTCAGGCGGGGGACCGCCACCTCAACTTCCACGAGACCCGGGACAACCTCGGTGCAAGGGCTACGCGGTTTCCACTGACCTGCCACTGACCGGGAGGCCCAAACCCGACCGCTCGAGCGAAGCCTCGCAGCAGCCCGCATCACGGGTGGGCGCGCGGCGGGGAGCGGGCCCCGAGCGCACCCTGTGCAAGGGCCACGGGATCTGCGTTGGCCATACGTTGGCCATGCCCTGGGACGGCCTCGGGCTCACGGATGTCGGCGCCTCTCCGGTCGGCGACCCGCCAACCGGGCGTATGCACGGACCCGCGCCGCCCGACATCCAGCCCGGCGCGTCGGGCCGCCTTCCACAGCGTGCGGGCTCCGCAGACCTGATGATTCGCGTTCCACAGCTCTCGAAGGACCGGGCGTCCGCGGTCTACGCCAGGTCCGCGAGCACCGCCATGGCACCCCGCTCGCCAAGCGCGCGTCGCGCGTCCACGTAGGCGCTGCGCAGCCGGGCGTTCGCACCCAGGTCGCCGAAGACGGCGCACACGTCGAGCATCGCGCCCGGCGTCTGCTGCTCGCTGAGGGAGGCGGCGAGAAGTACCTCGTGCTGTAGGTCAGGAGCCGGGGCGACGGCTCGCTCCAGGCGTAAACTCCAGGCGGCGAGCACTACGGCGCAGCAGTCGATCGGACCGCCTAGACGTAGCTGCTCCGCCACGACCGGGAGAAGGAACTTCGGGATCCGGGCGGACGAGTCGACGACCTGACGCGCGAGCGTGTCCCGGACCTGCTCGCTCGCGAACCGCTCCAGGAGCTGGTCGCAGTAGGCGCCGAGCTCGATGCCTGGGACCGGACCGAGTGTCGGGATCGCCTCGGTCTGCATGTAGCGGCGCAGGAGCGCCACGACGAGCGGGTCCCGGCAGGCGTCGTGCACCCAGATCAGGTCGGCCAGGAGACCGACATGAGCCATTACCTGGTGCGAGGCGTTGAGCAGTCGGAGCTTCATGTGCTCGTACGGCTCGACGTCCTCGACCAGCTGGACGCCCACGGCCGCCAGGTCCGGTCGCCCGTGGCTGAACGTGTCCTCGACCACCCACTGACGGAAGCTCTCCGAGCGCACCGGCCACGCATCGTGCACACCGACCACCTGGTGCGCCAACTCGCGCGTCGCGTCATCGGGCACCGGGGTGATCCGGTCGACCATGGAGGACGGGAACGCCACCTCGCGGCCGATCCAGTCGGCGAGGTCCGGGTCCAGGCGGCTCGCAAACGAGGTCAGTGCCACGCGGGCGACGTGCCCGTTGCCCTGGATGTTGTCGCAGGAGAGCACCGTGAAGCCGGGGACCCCGGCCTCGCGGCGCCTGCGCAGGGCCTCGGTCAGGTAGCCGAGCGCGCTGCGCGGCGGGCCACCTTGCTCGATGTCCGCGAGGGTCGCGCGGTCCTGGGGCGCGAAGAGCCCGGTCGCGTCGTTCACGCCGTAGCCACCCTCGGTGATGGTCAGCGACACGATGCGGGTGGTGGGGGCTGCGAGGACGTCCAGCACCAGCTCCGGGTCATCCGGGCCGAAGAGGTACCGGACCAGGCTGCCGACCACGCGCGACGAGAGCTCGCCGTCCGGGGCGACCGTCATCAGGGTGTAGAGGCCGCTCTGAGCAGCGGCGGCGTCACGAGCGGCGGCATCCGACGGCATAAGGCCCACTCCACAGATGCCCCACTCAAGTTCGCCCCCAGCAAGGACGTCGTCGAGGTAGAGGGCCTCGTGCGCGCGGTGGAAGCCGCCGACCCCGATGTGGACTACCCCGACCGTGACGGCCGAGCGGTCGTACCGGGGCACCTCCACCCGGGACGCGAGGGCCGGTAGGGCGCCTGGCTCGAGCATCGTCATGACATCTCCTTCGACGGACCATCGGACGATGGGTTCGGATCAGCGGGGGGATCGGCCAGCAGCTGGACGACCAGGTCCGCCGCGCCTCGTCCGGCCTCGACCACCGCGGCGTTCGGCTCGTCCACACCGAGGACCCAAGCACGCGCCTCGGACTCGGAGTCGCCGAACGACCGGCGGCGGGTGACGAGGCGACGGATCCGCTCCTGCTGAGGGACGTCCAGGAACCAGACCTCGTCGAGGCGCGAGCGGACCGCGGACCAGCCAGCGGCCCTGTGCAGCAGGTAGTTGCCCTCGGTGATGACGAGCGGAACGGAGGCAGGCACGGGCACGGCGCCGGCGATCGCAGCCTCGAGCGAGCGGTCGAACTCGGGTGCGTACGTCACCTCGTCCTGCGCGTGACGCAGACGTTCCAGCAGGGCGACACAGCCCGGAACGTCGAACGTGTCCGGTGCGCCCTTGCGGTCGCGACGCCCGAGGGCCTCGAGCACCGGGTCTGCGAGGTGGAAGCCGTCCATCCCGACGATGACCGCCTGCCGGCCGAGGGCCGTGGCGAGGGCCTGGCACAACGTCGACTTGCCCGAACCGGGGGCTCCGACGATGCCGAGGATGGTGCGCGGGCGTTCGCCGACCAGCCGTTCGGCCCGTCGCACGAGCTCATCGAGACTGAGTGACACGGCGGCGCCGCTGTCCGAGCCCGGGTGCACCCGATCGCCTCCTTTGGCCTTGCACCGGGACTGTACGCATGAGGTGGACACCCGGCCCGACTCCACGCTAAGGATCGGATGACACCGGTGTCAAGATGTCTTCATGACATCGGTGACATGACGCTTCCCTCTGTGGCAGCATCTGACGTGGAAACGACGACGACGACGAAGTCGACCTCGCCGGACGCACAGTGACGAGAGGACACCCAGTCATGACGGAATTCGACGGCCGGACCATCCTGGTGACCGGCGCAGCCGGCGGGATCGGCGGCGCGATCGTTCGACACCTGGTGGCGGCGGGAGCCGACGTCGTAGCGAGCCACCGAACCCCGGGCGGCCTCGAGCCGATCGTGGCCGAGACCGGGTGCCGCGCCCTGCCGTTCGACCTGACCTCAGAGGACGAGATCGCCGCCGCACTCGGGGATCTCGACCTGTGGGGCGTCGTGAACTGCGGAGGCTTCGGCGGGGAGATCGCCACTCCGATGGAGACCGACATCTCGGTCTTCGACAACGCCATGGCGATCAATGCCCGTGGCACCCTGCTGGTCACCAAGTACGCGGCACGCACGCTGATCCGGCTGGGTGTGGGCGGGGCGATCGTCAACGTCTCCAGCCAGGCGTCGCTCGTCGCCCTGTCGAACCACGTCTCGTACGCGGCCTCCAAGGCCGCCGTGGACTCGATCACGCGGGTGAGTGCCCTCGAGCTCGGCCAGTACGGCATCCGGGTCAACAGTGTCCACCCGACCGTGGTGATGACGGAGATGTCAGAGTTCTACTGGGGCCGACCTGAGATCGGCGGGCCGTTCCTGGAGCAGATGCCGCTCGGACGGTGGGCGACCCAGGACGACGTGGCCGGGCCAGTGGTCTTCCTCCTGAGCGACGCCGCGTCGATGATCTCCGGAGCGCACCTGCCGATCGATGGCGGCTACACCTGCCGCTGAACCTGCAGCTGCCCTCGGCGAGGCTCAGAGACGGCGGCGAGCGCTCTGGCACGATGCAGTTCTCAGGCGACAGGAGACGACCGTGGTGCGAATGCAGGATGTCGCCACCGCGGCAGGGGTCTCCGTCAAGACGGTGTCACGCGTCCATACCAATGGCCCGCACGTCGCACCTGAGACCCGCGTGAGGGTCGAGGCCGCGATCGAACGGCTGGGATACCTGCCCAACACGCTCGCGACGACCTTCAGGGATGGCAGGTCACCCGTCATCGGGGTCGTGGTCCCGGACATCGAGGACCCGTTCTTCGCGGCCATCGTGCGCCAGGTCGATCGGACCGCCGCCAGGCACGGGATGCTGACGATCGTGGCCGGTACCGGCGAAGACCCGCAAGAGGAGCAGTCCAGGGTCACCGCACTCTTGGGTCGGCGCCTGAGCGGCCTGGTGCTCGCCCCTGTCTCGGACGACCAGTCGTACCTTCAGCCGTGGCTCGCATCCACGCCGACGGTGTTCGTCGATCGCCGCCCTTCCCGGGTGTCGGCGGACTCGTTCACCTCGGATGACGAGGGTGCGGCGCACGAAGGTGCCACCCACCTCATCGGCCACGGGCACACCGCGGTCGCCTTCCTGGGCGACACGCTCGAGCTGCCGACGACCGCGCTCCGACTCGCCGGCTACCGCCGCGCCCTGAGTGACGCCAGCCTGGCGTGGCGGCCGGAGCTCGTGGCGATGGACGGCGCGACGCGGGCCGGAGCGGCGGCAGCCGTGACCCGACTCCTGTCCCTACCGGATCCGCCGACCGCTCTGCTCAGCTCGAACGCGCGGTGCACCATCGCGCTGGCCCCGCTGCTGCCCGGGCTCCGCATGGCGATGGTGTCCTTCGGGGAATTTCCGCTCTCGGATGCTCTGACACCGACCGTGAGCGTGCTCGACCAGAACCCCTCGCGCCTCGGGGAGCTCGCGACGGTCCGGGTGCTCGATCGTCTCGAGCACCCGGGCCGCAGGTTCCGCCGCCGCCAGAGCCTGCCGGCGACCCTGATCGAACGCGAGTCGTGCCGGCTGCCGGCCCCCCCCGGCGTTCAGGGCTAGGAACGGCAGCGAGCGGCGAGGCTCAGCGCCGGCCGTCAACCGCCGCGGCGAGCTCGCGCAGCCGGGGCTGGGCTCGCTCGACGAGAAGGGCCTCGCGCTCCTGCGTGGTCATCGCCAGGCTGTCCTTCCAAAGCGAGCGACCGGCCATCGCACCGGCTGCGCCGTTGGCCACGGCCGTGGTCACCTGCTCGATGAACGTCGCGTGGTCGACCCCCGCGGACAGAACAGCCCACGGCACCCCGTCCGCCGCGGCGGTGACGGCGGCACACGCCTGCGCACTGCCCGGATACGGCAGCTTGAGGACCTTGGCCCCGCAGGCCACCACGAGTGCGGCGGCGTCGATGATCAATCCTGGGAAGCGCTCCTCGTATTCCGCCGCAGACTCGTCCTCGAGCCGATAGGTGAGGATCTCGACGATGAGCAGCAGGCCCTCTGCCGTGCACGCGCTCACGAACTCGCGCATCTCGTCGGCCACCCGCGAGTTCAGTCCCTGCTTGTCGGCGCGGATGTACCAGAGCATCTTCGCGACGTCGCCACCCAGGGCGCGTACCTTCTTCGCGGTGGTGCCGGGCACGGTCCGCGTGTACCGCAGGCCGTCGACCGTCTCGAACCCTGAGGCGTCCATGCCGACCACGAGGGCCGTGCTGCGTGCCAGGGTGCCGTCGTCCACGACCTGCGGGAGAGCCACCTCTGGGTCGAGGAGCATCGCGGGAGCGTAGTTGCCGAGGTGGCGCACCAGGTCGGCCTTGGCCGCGAGGAGCTCGTCGTGCGTGATGGCCCCAGGGCCGTCCGGGTGGTTCATCACTGCCTTCATGCCGTTGCGCTGGTCGGCAGCAACGATGAGCAGCTGACCGGCGTCGGTGCAGATCGCGCCGAAAGCTCGGCGCTCGGGGGTGGTCAGGGGGTTCATGAATGCTCCTGTCATGTTCTGTGCTAGTGGCCGGGACGTGGTGCCCGGCCGGGGAGTCCTGTTAGTTCTGCGCCGGCGACGCGGCTTCCGTCTCACAGAGACGCGCGGCAAACATCGCGGCGCCGAAGGCGGTGTCCTGACTGCGGGTCGAGACGCTCATGTCGGGCAGCACCTCAGCTCGCGCCCGGCAGACGCTCTGCATGCCGACCCATCCACCAGTGAGGAGAGTCGAACGCGCAGGCGGTACCTCCCGGTCCATGACGGCGGTCAGTCGGCCGATCTCGTCGTTGCCGTGGCGGAGCACTGCTCGGAAGGCCTGCGCAGGCGTGACGCCGTCGGCCCGGATGTTCAGTGCAAGCATGCCGTCGTCGTTGCGCGCACCGTGCACCTCGATCGCGCCTTCGACAAGCTCTGCGCCCGCCTCCAGCGCAAGGACATCGGCGTCGAGTGCGGTACGCCCAGCGGCGTCCGTTACGCCGAAGAGCTGAAGGGCCCGACGCATGAGCAGCCCGGTCTTCACACCCGCCACGAGGACGTGCTGCCCCGGGACCACGTGGTGCACGCAGTTGATAAGGGCGGAGCCGAGACGGCTACGCGCCTCGTAGCTCAGCGGTGAGTCCACCACTCTCAAGAGCACCTCGGCGGTGCCCATCGACACGTGGTAGCGGTCGCTCGCGACGAGCCCACCGCTGACGGCCGAGACGAGATGGTCGTGCCCAGCGACAGTCACGTGGGCGCCCTCGAGCGCAGGAGGGACCAGATTGCCCGATGCCGTCCCGAGGTGTCCGCCGGACGATACGAGCGGAGGGAGGAAGGACTCATCGACACCCAAGTAGGCGAGCATCTGCGGCCACGGGAGGCCGGTGTCCTGGTCCAGCAGGCCGGTCCGCGAGACCAGCGAGATGTCACCCACGAGGCGGGCTCCGAGGGACGCCGCGACGAACTCCGGAAGGTTGGTCCAACGGCTGCCTGCGAGCCTCACGCCGGCGTCACGGAGCAGGAGCAGCTTGGCGACAGTGACCTGCGCGCCCCAGGGCAGGCCGGTCCGACCGGCGAACTGCTCGCGCAACGAGTCCGGCAGGTTACGCACCTGGTCGGCACCCCGTGGGTCGAACCATGCGATCCCCGGCGCGATGACCTCCATGTCGGGGCGCACCACGAAGCCGGTCTCGCCCATGCCGGACACCCCAAGAGCGGAGATCCTGGCGCCCGGGTCACCCGTGGCCTCGGCAAGGCCGTCTGCGACATCGGCCAGCAGCGCTCGCACGGTCGCGAGCAGGTCGTCCGCCTCGAGCTCGGTCGCGCCGTGCGGGCGGTCCCGCCAAGGCGTGCTCCGCTGGCGCAGAAGCACCTCTCGTCCCTGCAGGTCGGCGACGAGAAGCTTGATGCCGGTACTTCCGAGGTCAAGCCCCGCAACGAGCTCCGTCACGTCAGCGTCCTCTCCACCCCGGTGTTGGGCGCGCGATCCGGGCCGAGTGGCCCAGGCGAGTCCCCGTGAGGGCGGCGCCACCCGAAGGTCTTCACCTCGGACGGCGCCGCCCCTGTCACGTTGTCAGTGCTTCAGCACTTGGACGCGTACAGGGCCGCCTGGCCCTCGGCGGAGTCGAGGTTGGCGAGCGTGATGATCGAGGAGCCGGTCTGGATCTTCTTCTCGGTCGCCTCGCCGCGCAGTGCGGCCACGGCCTGCTGCACGCCCTGGTAGCCGATGTCGTACGGCTGCTGCGCGATGATCGCTTGAACCGTGCCGGCCCGAAGAGCATCAACCTGGGCCGGGCCTGCGTCGAAGCCCACGACCTGGACCTTCCCGGCTGCGCGGGCCTGTGCGATACCGGTCGCGGCGCCCTCGGCGCTGTAGATGTTCGTCGCGAAGATCGCCTTGAGGTCGGGGTAGCGCTGCAGGGTCGAGGTCACGATTTCCGCGGCCGTTGCAGGCTGGTTCTTGGCGTACTGGACCCCGACGTACTCGAAGTTCGAGTCGGCGGCCACGGCGTCCTCGAAGCCCTTGACACGAGCGGCGGTCGTCGAGATGCCAGGCTGGTTGTCGATGACCAGGACCTTGCCGCCCTCGGGCACGAGCTGCTTGATCGCGTCGAACGCAGCAGCACCGCCGCCGATGTTGTCGGACGAGATCTCACTGACCGCGAAGGACGGGTCCTCGACGGTCGTGTCGACGAGGACGACCTTGGTGGTTTCCGCGGCATCCGCGAGCGGGCGCTGCAGGGCGCTGATGTCGTCCGGCGCGATGAGGAGGGCGTCGGGCTTCGTGGCCATCACCGAGGCGACGATCGGCTGCTGGAGGGCGGGGTCCCATTTCTGGGGGCCCTGGACGCTCACGTCGATCCCGCCCATCTCCGCGGCGGCGGCGCGGACGCCACACTCCATGGAGATGTAGAAGTTGTCACCGATCACGCCCTGGATGAAAGCCAGGTTGATCGCCTCCTGCGATGCCGATTCCGAGGCCGATGATGTGTCGCCGGCGGTCGCGGCGCCGTCGGTGCCCGCGGTCGAGCAGGCGGCAACGCTGCTAACCATTGCCAGGACCGCACTCGTGATGACGAACTTGTTGTGGCGCATCTACTGTTCCTTTCGTGTGGGGTGGAGAAGGCGAGACATGAGCGCGGCCCGATGGTGACCTCGCAAGGTCGAGTTCCGACGCAGTTGGTCGGCGTAGACGGCTGTGATCAGGAAGGCTCCGACCACGACCTGCTGCCAGTAGGGCTGCACGCCGAGGATCACGAAGCCGTTGCGAAGCGTGGCGGGGATGAGGAGACCGATCACGGTCCCGAACACCGTTCCCACACCGCCGAAGAGGCTGGTCCCGCCAATCACGACGCCGGCGATCACGTCGAGGTTGGTCAGGCTGTGCCCGGCGATCGTGGTCGAGCGGAAGAACGCGAGGTTCAGCACTCCCGCGAGTCCCGCGAGCAGACCGGCGAGGCCGTACACCTGGATGATCTGACGGTCGACGTTGATACCGACCCGTCGGCATGCCTCGGCGTTCGAGCCGACACCGCGGGTCAGTAGGCCGAAGCGGGTTCGGCGGAGCACGATGATCCCGGTGATCACGACCGCAGTCGCGACGATGACGAGGCTGGGAACCCCGAGCACTCGCCCGAACCCGACGGAGTCAACGAGCACCTCGGGAACGGCACGGAGGTCGATCCCACCGGTGAGCACCTGGGCAAGGCCGAGGGCGGCTCCGAACGTTCCCAGTGTGACGATCATCGCCGGGACCTTCGCCTTCGCGACCAGGAACCCATTGAGCAGTCCCCACGCCAGACCAGCAAGCAGAGCCACGAGGATCCCGACGGCGGCGGACACCCAGCCGTGACCGCCGCCGATTCGCTCCATCGTCATCGAGGACACGACGCCGCTGAATACCAGGACCGAGCCCATCGACAGGTCGATGCCGCTCGTGATGATGATGAACGTCGTGCCGACGCCGAGCACGGCGAGGATCGACACGCTGATCGCGATGTTGCGGAAGTTGGCCGGGTCGAAGAAGGCGGTCGGGCTCAGGAGGCTGAAGACGGTGATGATCCCCAGCCACACGAGGACGATCTGTAGGGCCTGTGCCCGCACACCGGCTCTCAGTCGCGCGGCGAGGCCGGGAGGCGTCACCTCGGACTCCTGCTTCATCGCTACCTTGCCGCGAGCCGTGACGGTCATGCCACTTCCTCCATCCCGTCCAGGGCGCCGGTCATTGCCCCGACCAGCTCTTCGAGGTTCGTCTTGGCCGCCTCGTAAACCGCGACCCGTCGGCCCCAACGGAGCACGTGCACGCGGTCCGCGACGCCCAGGACGTGCGGCATCGAGTGGCTGATCAGGACCACGCCGATGCCCTTGTCGCGGATGCGGCGGATGAGATCCAGCACCACCTTGGTCTGGACGACCCCGAGCGCTGCGGTCGGCTCGTCCAGTAAGATCACCCTGCCCGCCCACGTCGCTGCGCGCGCGACCGCGATCGCCTGGCGTTGCCCGCCGGACATCCCGCCGACCGGGCCTGAGAAGTTGTTGACGGTCGCGCCGAGATTGGTGAAGGCCTCGCGACCGGCGCTGCGCATCTTCGCGCGCTCCATGAAGCCGAGATGGCCGAGCAAGCCCGCCTTCATGACCTCACGTCCGAGATACATGTTCTGGATCGGGTCCAGGTGGTTGGCCAGTGCCAGGTCCTGGAAGACGGTCTCGATACCGCGGTCGCGAGCATCCGTGGGGTTGGCGAGGGTGATCGGCTTGCCCTCGAACAAGATCGTCCCGGCATCGGCCTGCTCGACCCCGGAGAGGATCCGCACCAGCGTCGACTTGCCGGCGCCGTTGTCGCCGATGAGAGCGGACACCTCGCCGGGGTAGACGTCGAAACTCGCACCTTGCAGGGCGAGCACGGAGCCGTAGGCGCGCTCGATGTCCCGCGCCTCGTAGATCGGTGAACTACTCGTGGTTGCCATTCCTCCGCCTTCGTGGGCTACGCGTCGTTGGGGTCTGCGGAAGACTCGGGCCGGGATGGCTTGAGCTCGCCCGAACCGCGCTCGATGAGGCGGGCGGGGACGGTCAGGATCGGTTCGAGGGGCAGATCCACCTCGGCTTCCAGCCGCAGGAGCATGGCGCGGGCCGCGGCGGCCCCGACCGCCTGCGGTGAGTGGTCGATGACGGTCACCGCGGGGGAGAGGCTCTCGGCCATCGCGAAGTCGCCGATCGCGACCAACGCGATGTCCGTGCGCCCGTGCTGGTGAAGCGCAGGCACGACGCCGAGCGAGAGCCGCGTGTTCGTCGAGATCAGGGCGGTCGGGGGCTCATCGAGCGCGAGCAGCGAGGTGATCACGCGCATCACGTCCGCCGCGTCAGGGCAGTCGGAGCGGACAAGCTGCTCGTCGATCTCGAGCCCGGCGTCGGCCATCGCCGCCCGGAAGCCATCGTGGCGGAGCCGGGTGGTCTCGACCACCGGCGCGTCGCTGAGCAGAGCGATCCGGCGATGGCCGTAGCTGATGAGGTGGTCAGTTGCCGTGCGTCCGAACCCGAAGTCGTCCGAGACCACGCACTGCGCGCCAGCCAGGTCACCGATGCGGTCGACGAAGACGACCGGCGCGTCGCGCAGCCGCAGATCGGCGAGCGAAGCGCGTCCGGCAGGGGCCACGATGACGCCGGCGCAGCGGCGCTGGATCAGGTTCTGCACCGTCTCCCGCTCGCGAACCGGATCCCGGTTGCTCGAGGCCACGAGGACTCGGTAGCCCGCTGCGTCGAGGATCGCCTCGACGGTGGCCACCAGCTGGGCAAAGAACACGTCGCCGATGCTGTCGATGACGACGCCGACGAGGCGATCGGTTCCGGCGCGCAGTGAGCGCGCGGCGGGATCGGGCTGGTAGTCGAGGCACTTCATCGCCTCCATGACAGCGGCCCGCGTCGTGACCGCTACCTTCGGGTCTTCGTTGAGCACCCGCGAGGCCGTCTTGATGCTCACCGACGCCAGCTCGGCGACATCCTTGAGGGTCGGGCCACCCTTCGGGATCGTCATGAGGCGCTCCCGGCCTTCAGGGCCGCAAGACGCCGAAGGGCCAGACGGTGCTGGTGCGGTGCGCACATCCCAGAGTCCCTCTCCGTTGAGGCGATGTCATCGATGTCGTCGGCACTGGCACGAACTATCGGGCAACGATGAGAAGGATGTCAACCCGACCGCGCAGATGACTTCGAAAGACCCTCAGATCAGGTGAGGGCGGCGCGCAGGTGACGAGCCTGGACCTCCGGAGCGTCCTTGGCATTCACGGCGATGTGCCATCCCCGGGGCGGCTCGAGGTCGAGGCTGGCGAGGTACGAGTCGAGGTCAGCCAACTTGGCGCCGTCGCGGCCCAGACCCCGCTCGGAGATGCGACGACCCAGCTCTGCCGGGCCCAGGCGCAGCCAGCCGAGCACGGCCCGGCCGCCCGCTGCGGCGATCTCGGACTCCCAGCTCGCCCATTGCTCGACATCGCGTCGCTCGGCGGTGAACGGTGCGACGAGGATCGCCGGAACTCCGGCGGACACGCAGTCGGCCGCGACCCGCGCGAGGCAGGCGTAACGCGCTGCTCGGACCAGGTCCGCCAGGCGTTCGTCGTCGTAGTCGATCGCCCCGATCAGGCCGGCCACCACGTCGACGAGCGGATTGGTCATCGCATCCTGGTCGAGGATGGCAGCGCCAGTGATTCGCGCGAGCTCACGGGCGGTCGTGGACTTCCCGGAACCTGGAGCGCCGGTCAGTGCGAGGACCCAGGGTTGCTTCGGCACGCTACGAGCGTATCTCCCGCGCCTCGTGCCCACGTCGGCAGGGCCGCTTGGCGGCGCCGGCGGGAGACTGACGGTGAGGATGGAGGCGAGTCCTCGCAGCGGTCGGGCGGCCCGGATGGCTTCCCCCCGGCCCAAGAACTCAACCGCGTGCGGAGCTCGTTGATCGGCGTAGTGAGGAGCGCCGCAAAGCCCAACGCCTCGTGCCCGAGATCATGCGGCCTCGGGTCGGAAGCCCGCGTGGATGCGGCATCTCGGCGACGAAAGCGCCGAGATCACTCAGTCATGGTGATGTCAGCCCCGTGCAGCCCCGTCAGGCGCTTCACCAGCCGCGGAAGGGCGCTGACCGCCAAGGGGAGGCGTACGGCAACCACAGGCACCGCGCGCGGGCTCACCTCGGGCTCACAGCGGTCGCGTACTGGCGCTTCGAGACCGTCGCCCAGCGTGCGGACACCAGGTCACCCAGTGACTCACCGGCGGTCTGGGCGACGGCGCACAACGCGATCAGGATGTCACCGGCCTCTTCCCGGCGGCGCTCGTCCCAGTCGATGCCGTCAGCGCGCGGCTCACGGG
>Ga0075525_10000560_pt1 | contig 12376 bp, 14 predicted proteins | sample NGEPertwo_FD_74795 | JGI IMG/M metagenome (GOLD analysis project Ga0075525, IMG submission 74795) | Arctic peat soil microbial communities from the Barrow Environmental Observatory site, Barrow, Alaska, USA - NGEE Permafrost154B-two | ecosystem: Environmental > Terrestrial > Soil > Wetlands >...
TTCATCTTGTTCTGCCAATAATAGAACATGGACTCTGTCATTTGCTGGTTTGCGCAATAATCACGAACGGATAGACCGGATTCCAAAAACCCGTCATAGATGGATAAAAATTGTTTCTCTTTTAACATCGCTTGGTTTTAATTTGAAAACCAAACTTAGAACCAAAAAAATCAATTCAAAATACGGTGTTCACCGAATGCTTACGGTTGATGTTGAGTTATTCGAACCATCAACACAAGTTATTTTAACATAGTACTTACCGGGTGCAACGGGACTCGTCCCTATTAATAGTGGTATCGTAATGTCACTTAGGTTTATTTCCTGTTGCTTAACGTTTGAACCAAAGCTTGTTGAAGCCTTAGTAAAGCTCCAGGCTACAGGAGTTGGGACGTTTTTTAAGATAAATCCAATGGGTGGCAAATTCGTAATCGCAATTTCGTAGCTGCTGATTTTCACATTGTCCGCGAAAGTTGCCTGAAATGGAACCGTGTTACCAGGAATGAATGCCTGTCCTGCTGTAGGCTTTACGACCGAGATGGTTGGTTTTGTGGTATCTGGAATTACCGGCTCTGGCGTGCTGCCTCCTTTTTTACATCCAAAAATGATTGTAATCAGTAAGCTGATAACAATAAAAAATTTCAATGCATTTCTCATAGTAGTTTGTTTAGATGAAGCCTGAGTGTCGTACAATTACTTACCTGAAATTTAGATAATCAAAATGGGTAATCTGCGTCAAAGATGGTTGTTTTTTATCTTTTTCAGATAGTTTAATCTCGTCGGGAGAGAGAATCCAGTCAATATTTATATCCGGATCATTCCATGCAAGTCCGCCGTCAGCACCTGGATTATAATAATTGTCACATTTGTAGGAAAATACAGCTTCTTCGCTAAGCACTGCGAATCCATGCGCAAATCCCCTGGGAATATAAAGCTGCCGATGGTTGGCCTCCGAAAGTTTTACTGCAACATGTTTTCCATAGGTTGGTGAGCCAATCCGGATGTCAACCGCGATATCCAATACTTCTCCCTGCAAACATTGCACAAGTTTGGCTTGCGTAGCGGGTGGTTTTTGAAAATGAAGTCCGCGTAAAACGCCGAATCCCGATTTTGACTGGTTGTCCTGGACAAATTGAATATTCCCGACCTCCTTTTCAAAAATATCCTGACGAAACGATTCGAAGAAATATCCGCGATGGTCGCCAAAAACATCTGGTTCAAAGATCAATACTTCAGGAATTTCTGTTTTGATAACTTTCATGCGTTTATAATTTGTTTTTTAATGGTCGCATGGAATAGCCATATAATTATTTTGGTTTGCGAGAAGTTTACTCTCATGGCTATTTCATCTGTTAATAATTTGATTTTTAAAGGCCAAATGGAACTCGCATGCAGTTTATTATCATTTCAATTCGTGATTATCGAATCATGCTCATTTCATAATTGGGTTTTCCTATTGGTAATTACTCTGCTGCTAACCGGATCAGGTATTGTCCATACTGATTTTTTATCATCGGTTGTGCAAGTGCAATTAGCTGATCTTTTTGAATCCATCCGTTATGATAGGCAATCTCTTCGGGACAGGCAACTTTTAGCCCCTGACGGGTTTCAATAGTTTCGATAAAGTTCGATGCCTGAATCAGGGACGTGTGAGTTCCTGTATCCAGCCATGCAAAACCACGTCCCATCGTTGATAATTTTAACTGTTGTCGATTCATATATTCCTGATTAACAGTTGTAATTTCAAGTTCGCCCCGTGGAGACGGTTTGATATTTTTGGCAATTTCGATCACTGAATTGGGGTAAAAATAGAGCCCTACGACTGCATAATTTGATTTTGGAGCTTTCGGTTTTTCCTCGATGGAAATGACGTTGCCCGCTTTGTCCATCTCTGCCACGCCGTATCGTTCGGGATCAGAAACAACATACCCAAAAATAATCGCTTTCTGTTCTTCTTTAACAAGTTCAACTGAATCTTGCAGTATTCCGGAGAAACCATAACCGTAAAAGATATTGTCCCCCAACACGAGACAAACATCATCTTTTCCGATAAACGTTTCACCCAGGATAAAAGCCTGTGCAAGTCCATCCGGAGATGGTTGTATTTTGTAGGTAATATTTATGCCCCAATCATTTCCTGTCCCTAACAGCCGCTCGTACATTGAGATGTCTTCAGGCGTAGAGATCAGCAGAATATCTTTGATTCCCGCAAGCATTAATGTAGACAACGGGTAGTAGACCATTGGCTTATCATAAACGGGCAGCAATTGTTTGGAAACCCCTTTTGTGATTGGGTACAACCGCGTACCAGAACCTCCTGCAAGTATAATTCCTTTCATAATTACTTTTTTTAAATGAAACGATTTTAAAATATTTTGCTTAACGATTTAAACTTAAAAGCTACAGGCAACTGTCCTTTAGCTTTTGTCCGCTTACTTGGCAACTATTTGTATTAATTTCTCTGGTTCCTTTTGTAACTATAAATTGGCACAATTACTGGTTTACAGCTTTTTCGATGTCCATTCTCTTCTTAAGCTGTGCCATCAGGATGTAAATCAATACTCCGATCAATGTGCCAAATGAATTTCCGGCAATATCATAAAGATCGAATGAGCGCCCCAGGTGCATGATATATTGGAAGATTTCCATCACTATGCCCCAACTAATCGAGAAGAGAATGATCAGGTAATACCAGATATGTTTGATTTCTGCATGCATTGACCAGCAGGCAAGCCAAGTGAGACCCAGATACATACAGGTATGCACGATTTTATCAGCCCCAGGGAATAATGGAATATCCGGAAAATCATTGGGAGGAAGCAACGATAGGAATGCAATGAGGCACAGATATAACAGGCTAAGCGTGATCCTGAGCCATTGTGGAATTGAGAAGAGTATTGATATCATATATTTTATTGAAATCCTTTGAGATGCGTTAATATTTGCTAAAAACTTTGATCGGCAAATTTAAAAAATGTTTTTGTTAAAAAATATTGATAAAACTTAGCGATTGGGTTGGCAAAGTGACTCTTTTTCTCTCCGTCATCAGGTCTCTCCCTCTCAAATTCATCTTCTTATCTTAAGTTGTATCCCATTTCTGATCGGTTGATCCGAAACCAGAACAAGGTATCCGCCACCTCCTGCTCCAGAGATCTTCCACCCCAGTGCTTCGGGTTCGTAAAATTTGATTTGTTCAAGGATATAAGGATTTACCATGTGAGGGAACATTGCAACTTGCGCTTCAAATGATTTTCTGACACTTTCGCCAAATGCTGCCAGATCTCTGTCTGAAATTGCTTTCCAAACTCCTTCGGCTGCATCAGCAAGCCGCTTGGCACCTTCTTTATTGATATTAGTATCGGACAATACATTATAGCCGTTTTCGCGGGGTGAAAGATTGATCAGCCATAAATGTTGTTCAATCCAGGTTAACGTATTTTCATCCGTAACAGAAGTGATTTGTTTTGGCCAATAGTTTTCAAGCAGATAATCAAGTTTATTAACTCCCGGAAAAACAATTCCTATCGAATCCTGTGAACCACTGACATAACTTGTCCCCGGAGGATTTTCGACGCAGAAAAGTGTTCTTGCCAGTTTTTCTTTATCACCTTCGGGGATATCTGTTTGCCAAAGCTCTATCGCCTTTGCCCTTGTACTGCTCGACATTCCGGATCTGTCGTTAAACTCATATTCGGGCTCAATAGAAATGGTGATAACCGGACCGGGTGCATTTTTCGATACAAACGGCTGATCGAGCCATCCCCCTGCCAGATCGAGACGAAAGGGGATCTTGCACTCTTTGCGCAATGCCGTGGTTGAGCGGGCCGGGAGTCCCTGATGCGGAATTCGCTTACTCACTTCCAGGGTTATCCCTAGTTTTTTACAAAATTCCTGCTTATCAGGCGTAAAACCATCTTCGTTGACAAAGAAAATATCGGGTTGTAACGCCACCACCTCTTTTTCGAAATCCATCAGTCCGGAACCACTGTTGATCCAGGCATCTTTAACCATCCGAAGCGCCTTCACCATATACAGTCGTTCATGATCGGTATTAACTGTTTTGCGACCTTTCAATGAACTGATTGTCTGGTCAGATCCTATTCCGACATACAAATCGCCATAGGATGCTGCCTCCTCAAAAAATGCCACATGCCCTGAATGGAGCATATCGTAACAGCCGGATACAAATACTTTTTTAGTCATACGAATTGGTACGAATTTTATCGAATTAAAGCGAAGGATTTATAATACGTTTATAAGTTAAAGATGATGTTCCGAAATTAATCAATAGTCCTAATTTATGTCTGGATGACTTTAACGAGTTTTGAAGTTGTTTAATCGGACCTTCCGATATAAATTGTGAAACCTTTAATTCCAGAACGACTGAATCATAGCAAATAAAATCAGCGATATAATATTTCTTCAGCTTCTCACCGTCATAATAAAGGGAAAGTTTTGGCTGAGATTTGTAAGGTATATCACGCTTTATAAACTCTTTTTCCAATGCTTCCTGGTAGACAGCTTCCAAAAAGCCGGGACCGAGTTCAGTATGCACTTTCATACAAGCTCCGATAATTTTGAAACTCTCATCTTTAAAGAGGATATCGGTCATATCATTCGCTTTAATTCGCCTGAATTCGTGTTAATTATGAATTTAGATACCATTTAAACAATCGTTCCACACCTTCCCCAATCTCAATCTGATGATGCCAACCTAACTTATGCAGTTTTGAAGGATCAGTCAGTTTACGCATCGTTCCATCGGGTTTTGTAGTGTTGAAGATCAGTTCTCCGTTGAAACCTACTTTTTCTTTGATCAGGTAAGCCAGATCGCGGATCGAGAGTTCGATACCTGTACCGATGTTGATATGTGTATTACGTACCTCACATGCTCCGGATTGCGCGGATTTTGACTGATTACACGGATTTGCTGCGGATTGCGCGGATTTTGATTGATTACTCGGATTGACATCCTTGAAATCTACGTGTTCCATCAGGAAGACACAGGCATCGGCCATCTCTTCACTCCAAAGAAATTCACGCATGGGCGCACCGCTTCCCCAGATTTCGACGGAAACTTTTTGAGGGAGTGACTGAGAGAGGGAGAGAGGGAGAGAGGGAGAGAGGGTGATGCCGTATTTAGCCAGTATTGCAATAATTCCTTTCTCACTTTCTCCTGTTCTTAAACTCTCATCTTCACTTTGTTTCTTAGTCTCTCTATCACTCAGTCTCTCCCTCTCTCCTTCTCCGCTTACTCTTTCAATCGGTCTTTTATTCAGATCTTCCCGAATAGCATCCATGTTATTATCTTCGAGACATTTACCCAGGTACATTTTCCGGAGCATGGCAGGAAGAACATGCGATTTTTCGAGGTCGAAATTATCATTTGGACCATAAAGATTGGTCGGCATGACCGAAATATAATTGGTGCCGTATTGCAGGTTGTAACTTTCACACATCTTGATACCAGCGATCTTGGCAATGGCATAAGGTTCGTTCGTGTATTCCAAAGGATCCGTTAACAGGCAATCTTCGGTCATCGGCTGAGGCGCATCTCGCGGATAGATGCAGGTGCTTCCCAAAAATAGCAACTTCCTGACATTGTTCAGGTATGCCGCATGAATCACATTGTTCTGGATCATCAGGTTCTCGTAGATAAACTGTCCGCGAAAAATGCTGTTGGCCATAATGCCTCCCACCTTAGCTGCCGCAAGAATAACATATTCTGGCTTTTCATTTTCAAAAAAAGAATTTACAGCATTAGTGTCCATAAGATTTAATTCACTGTGTCTTCTTCCAATCAGATTGGTATATCCTTTTGCCAGGAGGTTCTTCCAAAGTGCTGAGCCTACTAATCCATTGTGACCAGCTACATATATTTTAGAGTCTTTATTCATTCAATTGATTTTTTATCCACAGATGGACACAAATATTTCACAAATCCACTCAAATATTTAGAGGATAACGCGTTTGTATTGGAGCGTTGTGGTTCCAAAATTTACTAATAATCCCATTTTTTTGCCTGTCGCTTTAAGATAATTTAAAACCTGAGCTATATGTACAGGATGAAGCGCATCTATTGCTTTAAGCTCCAGAATTATTTCTCCAAAACAGACAAAATCTGCCACATATTTCTTATCCAATATATACTGTTTGTATGCCACATCCAATATTTTTTCCTTCTGAAAAGAAATACCCATTTCAGTAAATTCTAATGAAAGTGCTTCCTGATAAACAGGCTCCAGAAAACCACATCCCAGTACATTGTGAACATTCATGCACGCCCCGATTATCCTATAACACTCTTCTTTAAATGGATATTCATTCGTGTCCATTTGTGGATGGTATCAGTGTGTATTTGTGGATGCTTTATTCGAAATAATTCAACGTCCTGTATCCGCCTTCCCTTAGCCATGCGTCCTTCTTCATCAGCTTAATGTCTGATTGCATCATGTCTTCTACGAGACCTTTAAGGTCGTACTGTGGTATCCATCCTAATTTGGTATTTGCCTTTGTGGGATCGCCGATCAGCAGATCTACCTCTGTAGGACGGAAGTAAGCAGGGTCGACACCTACAATCTGGGAGTAAGGGGTAGACGAGGAGAGGGAGGGGGAGAGAGAAGAAGAGATGCGTGATTTGATACCTTCCAGGTATTGTTCTCCTACAGTGGCAATAAATTTTTTCTCATCAACACAGGCAATAAAGCCCTTTTCATCGGATCCTTCTCCTGTAAAAGAGATTTCTAGTCCGATTTCGACAGCAGCCATCCTGATAAAATCGCGAATGGTGGTCGTAATTCCAGTTGCAATCACATAGTCATCTGCCTCGTCTTGCTGAAGGATCAGGTACATTGCCTTGATATAGTCTTTGGCATGGCCCCAGTCGCGCTTGGAAGAGAGATTACCCAGGAAAAGGCGGTCCTGCATTCCCAATGCAATCTTGCTCAGCGCACGTGTAATCTTACGGGTTACAAAAGTTTCTCCCCTGATCGGGCTTTCATGATTGAAAAGTATCCCGTTACTTGCATGCATCCCGTAAGCTTCACGGTAGTTGACCGTAATCCAGTAGGCATACATCTTTGCAACAGCATATGGTGACCGTGGATAAAACGGGGTTTTTTCTGACTGCGGAACCTGTTGCACCATTCCATACAATTCGGAAGTAGAGGCCTGATAGAGGCGTGTCTTTTTGCTCATTCCGAGTAATCTTACCGCTTCGAGCAATCGAAGTGTCCCGATTCCATCGGCATTGGCGGTATATTCCGGTGTTTCGAAGCTCACGGCCACGTGACTCATCGCCGCGAGGTTGTAGATCTCATCCGGTTGGGTTTCCTGAACAATGCGTGTAATGTTCATAGAATCGGTCATATCGCCATAGTGCAGCAGAAAGTTGCGGTTCTCGACATGCGGATCCTGGTAAATATGATCGATACGTTCGGTGTTGAACATCGAAGAGCGGCGTTTGATACCATGCACGACGTATCCTTTTTTCAACAAGTACTCACTTAAGTAAGCGCCGTCTTGTCCGGTAACACCGGTGATTAATGCGGTCTTTTGTGTCATTTTATTAATGGATAATGTTAAATGGAAAATTTTTGAATTAGTGTATTCTAAAATTATTCCTGATTTATAAACCCGTATTTTGTTTACTTTTTTCCAATTTAATAGGTTTTACAAAAGGTCGTTAGTATTTTATTTTTCTTTTCAGTTACTTTGACCAAACAACCCGGTTAATATAGTCCGTGTAGCTGATAATAATTCGTAAGACCTTATCCGAGACATTGGGTATCGAATAATCAGCAACAGGTCTCAGTGTTTGCCTTTGATTTATATTCTGAGTTTCAAGAATTGCCAGACCTTGCAATATCCGATCGTAATTCATTCCTACCATCATTACCGATGCTTCTTCCATTGCTTCCGGACGTTCATGGGCGTCGCGAATGTTTAAGGCCGGGAAGTTCATGATGGATGATTCTTCTGAAATAGTTCCGCTATCAGACAGTACTGCTTTGGCATTCTTTTGAAGATGGTTGTAATCATGAAATCCCAATGGTTTCATCAATTGAATTAAAGGATGAAATTGAACCCCTTTTTCATTGATTTTGTTCCTCGTCCGCGGATGGGTTGAAACTATAACCGGCAGTTGATATTTCACTGCCATATAGTTTAATACCTCTACCAGCTTATCAAAGTTGCCAGAATTAATATTCTCTTCGCGATGAGCAGATACCACAAAATAGTTGTTCTTTTTGATTGAAAGCCTCGTTAATACATCTGAAGCATCAATCTGAGGCATGTTCGCATGTAACACTTCAAACATTGGGCTTCCTGTTTTAATAATGCGGTCGGCTGGTAAACCTTCTCGTAGCAGATATTCACGTGCAATATCGCTGTACGTTAGATTAATATCCGAAATGTGATCTACTATTCTGCGGTTGGTCTCTTCCGGTACGCGCTGGTCGAAACATCTGTTCCCTGCTTCCATATGGAAAATCGGAATGTGCCGTTTCTTGGCTGGAATTGCACACAGGCAACTGTTGGTATCTCCTAAAACCATGAAGGCGTCCGGTTGTTCATGTTCAAGAACAGGGTCGATATTGATAATGATCTGACCAATTGTTGCGGTGGCATTTATCCCTGCAGCATTCAGAAAATGATCTGGTTTCCGTAATCCCAGGTCTTTGAAGAATACTTCATTCAATTCGTAATCGTAATTCTGACCGGTATGAACGAGGATATGTTCAATGCTCTCTGATTCGTCCAATCGCTTAATTACTTGAGACAAACGTATGATTTCTGGGCGGGTGCCTACGACTGTTAGTACTTTAAGTCTTTGCATTTTTTATATTAAGATAAAAGTAAAAAGATAAAATTGGAGTCACGAATAATGGCAAAAGTAAGAAGATAAAGAAAGACATTCGATAGATTATCTTTCTTTAACCTTTTGTTTTATATTTTACAATTGGGTTTTTTGAAGGATAGAAACTGAAATATTTTTAATTCTTCTGATTCAATCAGCTCTCTTAGTATTCTTGAGTAATATTTGGATTTCAACATACCGCCCGGAGAAATTCCAGTCTTTTATTAGAATCTGGGTGGAAGTGTCCGTTTGTGCTCCCTTGTAACTCACAACACTTGAAGCTGAGTTTTTGGTTTATTGATACGGTCATTCTGAGCAGTATGAACGAGGATATCCTCAATATTCTCCGATTAGTCCAATCGCTTAATTACCTCAGACAAACGTATGATTTCGGAGCGAGTGCCCACGACTGTGAGGACTTTAAGTCTTTTCATTTTTGGTAGAATAGAACGCAGATGAAGCTGATTTTACGGATTTGCGCTGATTTTAAATATTGAATGGAACACTGATGACGCTGATTGAAAAAGTTCAAACTGATTTATTTTATTTGTTTAAATCAGTTTGATCTGCGCTATCTGCGTTCTATTTTTAAACTTTTTCAAAGTAGGTATCCTGATCGTTTGCATCAAAATGTTCATTGATCCAGAATATCGTGTAAAGCTCTTCTTCGCCAATATTGGTGATATTGTGTGAGTACCAAATGGGCATGTCAACAAATGAAGGTTGTGACCCATCTAAATCAAATGAGATTACCTTGTCTGTTCCAATACGACGAATGTCTATTCTGGCTTTTCCTTTGATAACCGCAAAACGCTCGGCTTTTCGCGTATGAAAATGATTGCCGCGGGTTATTCCCGAAACAGTGGTAGAAAAGGATACCTGACCACCGCTGTGTAGCTTTACCGTTTCAACAAAACTACCCCGACTGTCGGTATTCAGCTTCAGTTGAAATGGGAAAAATGAGGCATGATCGATATAGCAGAGAAACGTATTGAATAAATTTTTGTCAAAGGAATTGTCCAGATTTGGAAGGATCCCTTTGTCGAAATAGTTTTCTTTGAATGAGGTCAGCTTTTGTAATAACGCGGTAACTTTGATTTCAGCAGTATGCGGTATTAAAATAGTTTCACAGTGTTTCACTGTGTTCTTACTCTGTGTTCCACTGTGGTCTACAATTTTATCAATGAAATGCTTTACCAATTCGTTTACGTAAATCAGTTTCATTTCACCATCCACCTCAATTTTAGGTGTTTCGTTGTGCGTGAGCTGGTGGCTAAATGTCGCGACAACAGAGTTGTAATAGGGGTTTCCAAACGGACCATATACATTCGGAATAATAAACCCTGTAAACTGTGCATTATTCTTCTCTGCCCATTTTTCAAATAACTCCCGACCCTCTTTTTTCGATTTTCCATACAGGTTATCCCGCTCCTCCTGCGTACTCGATGAAAACAGGATGTGAGGGGTTGCGTTTGTTGCTTCGCAGGCTCCGATCAGTTGTTTTACCAATCCGATGTTCGTTTGATAAAGCACTTCCGGATCGTTGTGGCGGTTCATTGCAGCCAGGTGAACAATCGCGTCGCAGCTTTTCACAAACGCTTTTAGTTTGCTTTCGTCCGAAAAATAAGCATCCTCAAACGGGATTCGTTCGAATTTTTCAGGTTGTAATCCCAGTGTATTGAACAGGTGTGTTCCTACAAATCCTGGCTGGCCTGTAATACCTACTTTAATCATTGCTTTTATTTTGGGCCACAGTGTAACACGGTGTTTGACACAGAGTAACACTGTGAAATCATTATAAAATTAAACGTTTAATGCCATCTTTAAGGCTTTTTGTATAGAAGTTAATTAGCAGACCGACATTGTTTCCCGACAGTTTCAGGTAAGTTAAAACCTGGGCAATGTGTACATCAGTAAATGCTTCAACAGTCTTTAATTCAACAACGACTTGATTCTCAACTAAAATATCTATTCGGTATCCACATTCAAGCTTTACTTCCTCATAAATTAACGGTAATGGCTTTTCAACTTCAACTTTGAGACCTTTTTTTCGGAGTTCGTAAACCAAACATGCCTGGTAAGATGATTCTAAAAGACCAGGGCCAAGCTTTGAATGTATTTTGTATGCTGAATCGAGTATTTCGTGAGTAATCAGATTGATCTCCATATTCTAAAAAGTTTCTCAGCGTTACACTGTGTTTTACATTGTGTGACCCTGTGGTCCAACTTATTCAGGATATTGCAAACTTTCTTCCCCTAATATATCTCTTCTGATCATTGGTAATTTCATTAACAACTCTTTAGTACCTTCCACATCAAGGCGATGCGTGTTGTGTGAATGATAATCTTCAATCACAGAAACTTTTTCCTCGCCTTGTGTGAAATAACTGTCGTAATTGAGATCACGGTTGTCGGCAGGTACCCTGTAGTAATTTCCCATGTCGAAGGCTTTCGCCATCTCTTCGCGGTTGACAAGTGTTTCGTACAATTTTTCCCCATGACGTGTTCCGATAACCCTTATCTTACTTTCCGATTTGTACAATTCGATCAAGGCTTGCGCCAAATCACCAATTGTTGAGGCTGGCGATTTTTGAACGAACATATCCCCGTTTTTCCCATGTTCAAAGGCATAGATTACAAGATCAACCGCATCTTCAAGCGTCATCATAAACCTGGTCATGTTGGCATCTGTTATCGTAAGGTCTTTGCCTGCTTTGATTTGCTCAACGAACAACGGAATAACGGAACCACGCGAAGCCATCACATTTCCATAGCGGGTACCACAGTAAACGGTATCAGCATCTTCTCCCATTGAACGGGCTTTTGCCTGCATCACCTTTTCCATCATTGCTTTTGAGATACCCATTGCGTTGATCGGATAGACCGCTTTGTCAGTGCTCAGCACAATCATTCGCTTTACGCCATGTTCATAGGCAGAATCAAGCACATTCTGGGTTCCCAATACATTGGTATTCACCGCTTCAATCGGGAAGAATTCGCAGGAAGGAACTTGTTTCAGTGCAGCCGCGTGAAAGATATAATCCGCACCTCGCATTGCATAGTCGACACTTCGTTTTGCACGAACATCCCCTATATAAAACTTCACCTTCGGGTTGTTCAGCCGGTGGCGCATATCATCCTGCTTTTTCTCATCACGCGAAAAAATACGGATCTCTTTAATATTTGTATCTAAAAAACGGTTGAGTACGGCGTTCCCGAAGGACCCTGTTCCGCCGGTAATTAAAAGGGTTTTGTTTTTAAACATATGATTAACTGTTAGAACACTGATATCGCTGATTGAACGGATGAATGCAGGTAAAAGTTTCAAATTAATGCCGTCCGTTTTCAATAGGAACCCCTGCGTTCTTTTTGTATTAAAATGATTTGGGATAATATTCTTTTACAATAGTTCGTTCAAAACTTAGTTATTTATCTGAATTACAGTAAAATAACTGATTATTTAATAGTTTAATATCGCGGGAATTTGTATCTTTAAAGTATTAATTACCAGTTAATTAC
>Ga0075525_10000563_pt1 | contig 12374 bp, 13 predicted proteins | sample NGEPertwo_FD_74795 | JGI IMG/M metagenome (GOLD analysis project Ga0075525, IMG submission 74795) | Arctic peat soil microbial communities from the Barrow Environmental Observatory site, Barrow, Alaska, USA - NGEE Permafrost154B-two | ecosystem: Environmental > Terrestrial > Soil > Wetlands >...
GAGGAGCCCAAGACCGAAGTGGGAACCATGCCAGAGCCAACCGCCGCCTTGGCCGCCGCCTCCACGAGCCCAATCGATGGCGCGGGACTGATCGACGGCGCGCACGATGTCGGGGCCCTGATGAATGCCGCGAATGATGACGCGAACGATGGGGCGCATGATGGGGCGCACGATGGCGAGGTTAGACCGGTTGGTCCGGCTCCTCATGGGATTGGCGCCTGCGCGCGCACTTCCACACCGTCCGGCGACGGCACGAATGCGGAACACAGCCGGCCTGGGTGAGAACTGGGTGACCTGGGTGACCTGGGTGATCAGTCCAGCTCGAAGCTCTCCGCCAGAGGCTCGTCGATAAAAGATGGATCCGTAGAATCGCCCGAGGCCCCCGGCCGCAGGCGGCCGGTCTGCTGCCCGGGTTCCCACACGTAGGCCCCGCCCCAACCTGCGGCGTGCTTCCAACCGCGCGGTCGCGTCTGAGGCCCTGCTCCGGCCTCGCCAAGCAGAGTGCCTTCGGCCGGCTTTTCCAAGCCGGTCTCGTCTTTGCATTCGGCCGGGAGCAGGAAGCTCAACCCGGCAAGCGCCACACCGCTAAAAAGGAAGATTCCCCCGAGCAGGATCAAGAACAACTGCATTCTCCTTACCTCCTCCCCCGCGTTCCCCTTTCCCTCGCCCGGCCCAGCTGCTTCCGGGAAGCCCAAGGAATGAGGAGCATCGCGTGGGTGGTGTCTCTCGCAAGAGGAGTATTGTTCCCCGTCCTACCCAGGTCTCCGCCGGAGGTTCCTCTCGCTTCTATACACCCAAGCTATTCCGGCCCGGCCCGCTCGTCAACACCATTCTGTCTAGTGGCCGTCCGAGGATACGCTCGCCGCTGTGGAGTTTATCCCGGCTTTCGCTGCGGCAACTAGCTCCTGCAAAGACGAGCCTTCGTGAGGTCCGATGAATCCAGCGATTTGGGGACTCCTTTCGGCGGCGGGCTGGGGTGCTACCGATTTCATCGTCCGTTTTACGGGGCGTTCGATGGGACATCTCAACGCGCTGCTCGGGACGTTCCTAGTTGGGGTGGTGGCGCTCACTCTCGTGGTTTTGGCGGTGGGACCCATCGCTCTGCCGGCTGCTTCCGACCTCTGGCTGATCGGGCTGGCCGGGGCCACCACCATGATGAGCACGTTGCTGCTCTACCTGGGACTCGTCCGGGGACCGATCGCCGTCGTCGCGCCCATCGTCAGTACCTTCCCCGCCTTCAATGTGGCCTTCAGCCTTGCCATCGGCGTCCGTCAAGCCTGCTCCAGTGGACCGCCATGGGGGCGGTAATGGCGGGTACCGCGGCTCTGGCGCTCTCCTCCACCGAGGAGGAGATAGCGGACGCGGCTAAGCATGAGAACACCGCCGCCGCGGGCCCGGGCATTGGCGAGACCTATGACCGCGCGCACGTCCGTCGCAGCGCCGCCATCGCCTTGGTCGCTGCCGTGCTCTCGGCCGTGACGGTTGCGGCCGGTCAGACGGCGGCCGAAAGCACCGGTGAACTAACCACGGTCTGGCTCGCCCGGCTCGTCAGTCTGACGTTGCTCGGGCTCTTGCTGTTGGTCAAACGTGAGGCGCCTCGTCTACCCGTAGCTCTCTGGCCTCTGATACTCGCTCAGGGAATCCTGGATAGCGGCGCCTACCTCGCCCTCCTGGCCGGTAGCCATGGAGAGGGGAGGGCCATCGCGGTGGTGGTGGCCTCGACCTTCTCCGCCATCACCGTGCTGCTCGCCTGGGCCTTTCTCCGCGAGCGCATGCGGCCTCTACAATGGTTGGGGGCCGGGGTGGTTGTGCTGGGCGTCGCGGCCTATCCGGCGGAGGTTAGGCAATGTCGTTGGGCATAGAGCCGTGCAAAGCAACATCACGTTCGCAAGAAGAGCGCAGCATAGTCTGACGTGCTCAGGACCGACAGGCTGCTGGAGCAGTTTGGCGAAGCCCTCTGCTACGCGCACGAGGTACACTGCGGGCAATGCCGGGAGAAGACACACGCGCCTTACATCTCTCAGGTCCTCGGGGTCGCATCGCGCGAAGAGCTGAGACGGACCCTGCGGGTCTTCTTGGAGCCTACGGCAGTAGAAGGCTATCATCGAACCGGTAACGCGGAGCGGGAGAAGATATGACAGCGCGCACGGGGGATCTCATGGGGCTACGGCCGACGAGTAGTGTGCCGCCCGCTGCTATGCCCCGTAAGGCCCTCTTTTTCGCGGCCCTGCTCATCTCCCTAGCGTTGGCCGGGGGAATCTTTGCCCCCTCCACGCGGGCTGCCACGGCCCCTTTTGACACCACCGCGGCCCTCGCCTATACCTCCGCGCTCACGAACGAGATCGGGGTGCGCCGGGCAGGTGCCTCAGGAGAGTGGCTCGCGGGTGACTGGCTCGCCGCTCGGCTTGCCTCCCTGGGCTACCGGCCCCGCTTTCAGGGTTTCGCTCTGGACAACGGGCTCACGTCGCGTAACGTCGTGGCCACCCTGCCTGGCCGCAACCCTGATGTGTTGGTACTCGGCGCCCACTACGACAGTAAGAGCCCCTCGCCCGGCGCGAACGACAACGGAACCGGCGTCGGCGCGCTGCTCCAGATCGCCGCTCAACTCAGAGATGAACCACTCGACATTACGGTCGTGTTTGCCTTCTTCGGCGCCGAGGAGACCATCGACTCCAATCCCGATCACCACCACTACGGCTCGCGCCACTACGTCGCGGCAATGTCGCCGGAAGAACGCCGCCTCACCAGAGCGATGATCTCCGTTGACATGATCGGGTACGGCACCAGTTTTCACGTCCGCACTATGGGAAAAGGGCCCCAGGCACTCAAGGACCGGCTCCTCTCTTTTGCCACACGGCAAGGGACGGAACAACAGCCGGCCCCACTGACCTATCTGCAGGATCCCGGCAAGAGTGGGTGGAGCGACCACGAGGCCTTCGAGCTCGCCGGGATACCCGCGGCCTGGCTCGAGTGGCGCGACGACCCCGTCTACCACACCGCCGCGGACACGCCAAGTCGTCTTCAGCCGAGCCGGGTCGAAGCGGCGGGCACTCTCATCCTCGGGTTCGTGCGAGAGTTGGAGGCCGTGACCGTGCGCTTTCACGATGTCGCCTCCGACCATCCCTACCGCCCCGCACTGGAGGCTCTCTCGGTCGACGGGACGGTGGGTGGCTATCCCGACAACACCTTCCGCCCCGACAATCCCCTCTACCGGGCGCAGTTGGCCAAGATGCTGGTGGGCGCACTCGGACGAAGCGTGGATGAAGCCCTGGTCTCTTCGTTTCCGGACCTGGGCCCCGACTCGCCCGACGATCTGTATCCTCACGACTTCGTGGCAGCGGCGTTCCGCGACAGGCTGATCCGGGGTTACGGGGACGGGCGCTTTGGGCCCTGGGACGCCGTCACTCGCGCCCAGGCTGTGACCATGTCGGTGCGCGCGGCCGAGATGCCGGCCGCCCGTTCCCTGGAGGGCGTTCCCGCGGGCTACTCGGCCGCCTGGGACCGTACCCTGGGTAGTAGTGAACACGGTCTGAATGCGGCCAAAGCCGAGTTCAACGGGCTGCTCGCGGGCATCCCGCTCCAGGGCGCAGCCTCCAACCCCTACGCCCCGATGCCCCGCGGAGAAGCCGCTCAACTACTGCGCAATTTACAGGAGCGGTTTGGGAGTTCGCCGGCACCTGCTGACGAAGTTTCCGGCTAAGGCACTTCCCCGCGTGCCTGCCAGCGCTCGACCGTATCGCGGGCCAAGTCCCAGATCCAGAGCTCAGATCCGGAAAATTCAAGCTTGCGCTCGTCTCCCTGGCTGCCGGCTCGCTGCGTCAAGCGACTACCATTCCAGTAGTTACGCCATCCGGGCTTATAGGGAACGAAACGCCGGTAGCTTCCATCCGGATTGCGCGTGCTCGGGTGACTATCGACGATGGCCCCGCCGATACTCCAGCTATCGGGGAAGACCCGGGCATTCTCGACCATGAGTCCGTTGCGCACGAGAACCAGCGCCTCGGCGTCCGCCCCCTGGAATTGTTCCGCCGGGAACTCGGCGACCATTTCCCGCTCCACCTGCCAGATCTGCGCCCACTCTCTGACCCAGTTGACGTTGGCCGTGCTAAGAAACACCACCAGGACAAGGGCCCCTACCGTCACGGCCTGGCGCAGGCGGGCTCCCTCCACGAGGAGCAGCAAGGCAACTGTCCCCAAAAGCAGCCAGAAGTTGGGCGAGATGAAAGTCCGCGAAGGCCGGCCGAGAGCCGCCAGTGAGTAGCCGGCCATGGAGAGCACCACGACGCCCAGAATCAATCCGCAGAGCGCTATGAGAAGCACGGCCGCAACCATCGCGTGGGTCTCGCGTCCGCGCCGCGGGTGGCGGAGCACGCTCGCCACGATGGAGGCCAGGAGGATCAGTACGGCCGCCGTGGCCACCCCGCGGCCCAACGGCAGGGTGAGAGCCAACTGATGGGGCAGGCCGCCAAGGGATTCGAGGGTTTCCCCCGCCCACTGGTCATTGAAGCGCTTCGCGGTCCAGGGCTGCAACTCAGCGGCCAACCGGTTCCAGCCCACGGCGCCCAGTTGAACCGCGAGAAGACCCAATCCGGCCCACGCAAGAGCCCGGCGTTCTCCGAGTGCTCTGCGCAAGGCGGAGATAGAGCGGCTTCCGGCATCGACGGCCCCCGCGGGCGCGACCTCGCCCAAGGCGACAAGCGCGAGGAGCGGCAGAAACTGCAGGTAGAAAGCTTCGTAAGTCAGGATGCTCGCGCCGAAAAGCAAAGCCGCGCCGGCCACGGACCGGATGGATCTCGAACGAAGCAACACGATTCCGGCGAGCAGAAAGAGCAAGAAGCTCAACATGTTTGGTAACGCCACGGGCCAGGCCGAATAACCCAGCGACCAGGGCACCGCCAGCCAGAGCGCTACCGCGAAGTCCGCCGGCGACCCGCTCCCCGCTCCGAGCCAACCGAGCAGGCGGCCGAGAAAAACGCGCAGCGCCCAAGCGGTGACGGCCACTACGGCCAACAACGACAGCTGCCAGAGCACCGCGGACTTGCTAAAGAGGCTGGACAGCAGGAACATCAGAGGGATCTGCAGCGGCCGGGCCAGAGGGATGCGTTCGTTGATCTGCAGCCAACGCTCCCAGGAGAATGGTCCGCCGTGATGCGCCGCCTCGACTATGTTGGGCCAGTCATCCGAATAGAAGCCGAGCGCGAAGGGCCGCCAGGCGTACACGGCGACGAAAACCAGGAGCGGCAGAAGCCAGGCGTGCTCGATCAGCCACAGGTATAGGCCGTGCCGTCGACCGGACCGTCCGGTTGGTGTGTCTGTCAGGTCGTCGTCCTGCGTTACTCGGCCTTTCTTCTTTCCCGGCTTGGGCGGCCGGCCGGCCCGGCCGCCGGCACATCCCAGGGCCGGCCCTGCGTTAATATGGGAGATTCTAGCGAAATTGGCGGAACGGAAAGAATTGGCGATCGACACCACAGAGGTCCCGGCGAGAAAGACTTCTGGCAGGGCGGCGCGCGTCCTCGCCGCCGCCCGTGCCCGGCCCGGTCTACTGCTGACGGCGCTCTACTTCGTGATCGCGACGACTCTGATGGTGCGCTACGGCATGTGGATGACCCCGGAGAAACTGGTGATCGTCGGATTCGCGATCGCGCTCCTCTTCGCCAAGCCGATCGCCTATCTGCGTGACTGGACGCCGGTGATCCTCCTGCTCTTGGGTTACGAGTTCCTCCGTGGCATTGCCTACACTCACGGTCTGCCGGTTAACATCCACTTCATGATCGACGCGGACCGCTTCCTCTTCTTGGGGGAGTTGCCCCCGGTCGCCTTGCAGGACTGGTTGCTCGACGAGGGCGGTCCCCGCTGGTACGACTACCTGGCCACGCTGCTCTACATGTCGCACACCATCCTGCCCTTCGGCTTCGCCTACTACTTGTGGGCGACGCGGCGCAAGCAGTTCAAGCAATTCACGGTGACGCTGCTGGTGCTCTCCTACGCGGGCTTCCTGACCTACCTTCTCTACCCGGCGATGCCGCCGTGGATGGCAGCCAGAGACGGGTACATTCCCGAGGTGCACAGCGTGATCGGACGCGTCCTGGGGCACTTGGGGAACGGCCCGAGCCTGCCCTCGATCTACGATTTCGCCAATCCCAACCCGGTCGCGGCGATGCCCTCACTGCACGCTGCGTACCCGTTCCTGGTCTTCCTCTTCCTGCTGAAGCTCTATGGGCGCAGGGCGCTCCCTTTCGTCCTTTACCCCTTGGCGGTCTGGTTCTCCATCGTCTATACGGGAAACCATTACGTGATCGATGCGATTGCCGGTGTGGCCTACGTGCTGGCGGCGTACTACGGATTGCAGTGGTGGTGGAGGCGTAGAGAAGCACGCGTCGAAGCGCAGACGGACGATCCCAGCCCTGGCGCCACACCAATAGGGGGTTGACCTCTGTCCCTGCTTCCGCGAGACTGTTGAATACTACATATTTGTACAGGGGTTCGGACGCAAGCGTCCGGAGGTACAATTGGGGTAGTCGGGCCGCTATCCGGAGGTTTCTTCGGGCAGCGGCTTTTTCTTTCCCATTGAGGGCTCTCCCGCTTGGCCGGGTCCCTGGCAATGAAACGGGGGAAGGGAGTCGATCATGGGTCTGCTGGACTCGATCTTCGGAAAGAAAGAGGAGTATCCGGACCTAGATCCCAAGAGTCCGACCGCCGCAAAGGTGGAGGATTACCGGAGTCAACTGCAGGACCTGTCCCAGCGGGCAAAGGACCGTCTGGAGGCCGTACCGGCCGACGACGGCATGTACGTGGTCGTGGGCAAACCGCCCAAAGAGTTTGGCGTGGTCTGGTACGAAGGTCACGAGGAGCATAACTTCGCCGAGGTGGTGAAGGAGAAAGGCATCAGTGGGGGCCGCGTCGAGGAACTCTCGCGCGAACTCAGGGAGGCATACGAAGCCTCGACCGAGCAACCGCGCTACTCCTACGTCCTGGGCGACCAGAAAATAGTGGTCACCCCGGCGCCGAAGCTGGCCGGCCGTCTGGACGAGGTCGTGCACGAGGTGACCGCCTGAGGTTGCAGCCCCTTTGGTTGCGGCCCATCTGGTTGCGGTCCCCGCTCGGCGGGTACAACCTAAATGTTTCGTAATGGAAGCGATCCGCGGCCGGCCAATAACGGGCGCGGCGAAAGGAGGCAGAATGGACCCGCTTCTCTGGATCGTACTCATCATTGGGGCCTTGGTGGCCCTGGGTGTCGGACTCTGGCTCTTCGGGGGAATAGACGCGCTGCTCCACCGCTACCGCCACTAGTGGATACCCAGAAGTAGAGGCCGAACTTCGCGGGCAGCGCGGTCACCTTCCCGCAAGGCTCACCTGCGCAACCGCAAGAGGCCGGGCGCTTTGCCCGGCCTGATTCTATTAACGGCTCCCATCCTGGCCCAGCTCCCGGATGATCCGGGAGGGGTTCCCCGCGACGACCACATCGTCCGGCACATCCCGAGTGACCACGCTGCCCGCCCCTATCACGGAACGCGACCCGATGGAGACTCCCGGGAGGATGAGCGCCCCCCCACCGATCCAGGCATCCGAGCCGATGTGCACGGGCCGCCCAAACTCCAGGTCGGCGCCGCGGGCGGCCGCCTCTCGCAGATGGTCGGCGGTGTAGATCTGCACGGCCGGTCCGACGAAGACACGATCCCCCATCGTGACCTCGGCGACATCGAGCACCACGCAATTGAAGTTGAAGAAAACGGCGTTGCCCACCCGGATGTTGGTGCCGTAGTCACAGAAGAAGGGGGGCTCGATCCAGAGATCGTCTCCGGCAAAGCCCAGCAACTGCCGTAAGATGCGGTCACGGCGGCTGCGCTCAGCCTCAGTGGAGCCGTTGTAGTGCCGGAGCAACTCCCGGGCGCGACTTCGCCGGGCGGTCAGTTGGGGATCTCGGGGATCGTAGAGCTCCCCCGAGAGCATCTTGTCCCATTCGCTTCTGCCCTCGGGCTTCAAGCGCACCTCCTCGCCTCACCCACGCCCATCTGGCTGAGCTTTGCCACCCGCAGACGGATACCCGTAGGCGGAAATTGTTATCCGGTGCGCTAAGCTAGGCGGCTTCAACGACTGGAAGGAGCGCGCGCGTGGACGAGAGGACCAGAGAACGGATCTGGGAGCAGGTGAACGACCTTTTGTCCGAGGAGCCTATCGCCACTCCCGGACACGTACGGCGAATGACCGAATGGGCGGAACGCGTCGGATCGCAGGTAGGCGCCGACCTCGACACCCTGATCCCCGGTGCCCTGCTCCACGACGTGGGCGTCCTCACGGATCGGCCGCGGCACTTCGTGGCGGGCCGCGCCAAGGCGGCCGAGATCCTGGATGAGGTCGGCTATCCAGAGGACAGGCGGGAAGCGGTTCTGCACGTGCAGGAAGCCCACAGCCGTTACGGCGGTCCCGAGCCCGCTTCGGTCGAGGCCGAAGTGGCTCAGGCCGCCGACACCATCGAGTATCTGGGGGCGATCGGGATAGTCCGCGCGGCGGTGCGCGGAGTCATCGACGGCTCCTTCAGCGGTGAGGTCGACGACTTCCCCGCCGTCATGCGCAAGATAATCGCCGGGACTCCAGAATCTCTTCCCGGCACCGCCCAGGAAGTGGCCGAGGGCCGCAGTAAATACATGAGCAGCTTCCTGGAGAGGCTGGAGCAAGAACTGGAATTCGAGGCCTGAGCTAGGCGCATATGAGCTCGAGAAAGGCATCCCCGTAGGCTTCGAGTTTCTTCCGGCCCACGCCGTTTACCTCGAGGAGTTCGGCGGCCGTCGCCGGCCGCCGCTCTATCATCTCGAGAAGCGTTGCGTCGTTGAAGATCATGTATGCGGGGAGTCCCTGCTCCGCGGCGAGCCGCGTCCGCAACGCGCGCATGGATTCGAACAAGGATTGATCTTCGGAACCCAGACCGTCGAGGGCCGCACCCGTCTTCGAACCCTTCGAACCCTTCGACCGGCTGCCGCCTCTCCCGCCCGGGCCGTGAAGGACCTTCCGGGGGCTCGCGAGGGTGAGGGTCACGTCGCCGGCCAAAACGGGCTTAGCCAGGGGGGTCAGCTTGAGCACCGAGTAGTTGCCCACGTCCTGGCGCAGGTAGCCACGGTGAATCAGCTGGCGCAGCAGGTCGCGCCACTGCTCGCGGCTCTTGCCGGCGCCGATACCGTAGGTGGAGAGCGCGTCGTGCCGCAGCTCGCGCACCCGTTCGGTGTCGGCTCCGCGAAGGACATCGATAACCTGGTTCAGGCCGAACCGCTGACCCAGGCGGTAGACGCAAGAGAGCGCCTTACGCGCGTCCTCAGTGGCGTCGTACCACTCCGGTGGGTTCAGGCAGGTGTCGCAGTTGCCGCAGTCGTATTCGCGTGCCTCGCCAAAGTATCCGAGAAGGGCACGGCGGCGGCAGGTGAGGGCTTCCGCGTAGCCGGCCATGACCTGCAGCTTGTGCAGGTCGATCCTCACCTGCTCCGAGTTCTCCCCCTGCTCCACGAGGCTCCGCACCAGCATGAGGTCGCCCGGCGAATAGAGCAGCAGAGCGTCCGCAGGGAGCCCGTCGCGCCCCGATCGCCCCGTTTCCTGATAGTAGGACTCCAGGCTCTTCGGCACGTCGTAATGCACCACGTATCGCACGTTGGGTTTATCGATTCCAAGACCGAATGCCACCGTCGCCACGACCACCTCGAGCTCGTCGCGATCGAAGGCGTCCTGCACCCTCTCTCGTTCCCCAGAATCGAGGCCGGCGTGGTAGGCGGCCGCCGCGATCCCGGCCTGTGCCAGGCCGGCCGCCACCTGCTCGGTGCGCTTGCGGCTAAGGCAGTAGACAATCCCCGCCTGCCCCCGTCGCGCATCCACGAACCTGCGGAGCTGCTCCGCCGGGCCCCGCTTGTCCACCACGTGGTAGCGGATGTTGGGCCGGTCGAAGCCGGCGACGAAAACGGAGGCGCGCTCCAAGTTCAGTCGGGAGATCACGTCCGCCCGGGTTTGCTCGTCAGCAGTCGCGGTGAAGGCGGCCAGCGGAACCTGGGGGAGCCGTTCCTTCAGCCTACCCAGTTCGACGTATTCCGGCCGGAAGTCGTGGCCCCATTGGGACACGCAGTGCGCCTCATCGATGGCAAAGAGGGCCAGCGGCAGTCCGGCGAGCATCTCGAGAAAGCCCTCCATCATCAGACGCTCCGGCGAGACGTAGAGCAGGTCGACCTCTCCGCGCCCCAGCCGGCGGAGCACGTCCGACCGCTCCTGATGGTCCAGAGAGGAGTTGAAGACGTCGGCGCGCACCCCGGCCTGCCGGAGCCCGTCTACCTGGTTCTTCATGAGCGAGATCAAGGGCGAGACCACCACGCCGGTGCCCGGTCTCACCAGAGCGGGGATCTGGTAACAGAGAGACTTGCCTCCGCCCGTTGGCATCAGAACGAAGGCGTCTCCCCCCGCGACCAGGTGATCGACGATCTCCCGTTGGCCGGGCCGGAATTGCGGATGGCCGAAGACCTCCCGCAGCACCCCGCCGGCCCGACTCTGATCGTACACCGGCAGGCTCCCCTCGCCCGCGAGTTTAGTAATTCTCGGCCAGGATTTCTTGATGTGCCCGTGGATGACGGCAGGCTGGGCACATTTCCGGAGCTTCAGCGCCCTCGCTCACGTATCCGCAATTACGGCATTTCCATTTGACCGGTTGCTCGCGCTTGAACACGCGCCCGGTCTTCACATTGTCGAGAAGCGCCCGGTAGCGAGCCTCGTGGTGGGATTCGACGTCGGCAATATTACGGAAGGACTCGGCCACCTCGGGGAAGCCCTCTTCTTCCGCAACCTGAGCAAATCCGGGATACAAGGTGCCCCACTCCATTGCTTCGCCTTCGGCGGCATGCAGCAAGTTATCCGCGGTCTTGCCCAGCGGACCGGCGGGATAGGACGCGGTGATCTGCACCTCGCCACCCTCCAGGTACTTGAAGAAGACCTTGGCGTGCTCACGCTCGTTCTCGGCCGTCTCGAGGAAGAGGGCAGAGATCTGCTCATAGCCTTCCTTCTTGGCGGCGGAGGCGTAATAGGTATAGCGGTTGCGGGCCTGCGATTCCCCGGCGAACGCCTTTAGCAGATTGGCCTCGGTCCGGCTGCCTTTGAGACTCATGCTTCGGTACTCCCATCATTGTTGGCCTCGAATCGGCAGACGTAAGTATCTCGAACCCAGCGGACGAAGTCGACGAAACCCAAGAAAATAAGGATGGGCTCGAGCATCACGGCGGAACGGCACCGGGACGGCCTGACCGCTCAGAAAGAAGCCATTCCGCTGAGAATGCTCTCATGAGGACATTCTAGAAATCGCCAGCTTGCACCCTGACGAAAGCGGCCCCTGCGCCTTGGCGCCGCAGGATCGGACACCTCCGCGCCCACACCGACTGCACTCCGGGTGCAGAACGTCCGCCGAGACCGCAGATAGACGGCTTGTTCTGCTGCTTCGCTTCGGATAGCGTGGCGCCCGTTTGAGAAAGATACCCGCTGCCATGGTTGGCGGAGGAGGTCCCCAGTGACAAACACCAAGCGCTCCTTTTCGCTTTTGCTTCTGAGCCTCATGCTTCTCTTCGCCGGCCTTGCCGGGGTCGCGCAGGCGCGGATCTACAACGCCGAGGAAGTTCGCTTCGTTCAGTTGCTCAACTCATATCGCAGCTCTCACGGACTCCCGACCCTCCAGGCCTCGGGCATCGTCTCGGAAGCGGCCGCCCGGCATTCTCTGGACATGGCCAACTATGGCTACTTCAGTCACTACAGCGAGCGCTCCAGCTATTTCGGGGGAGGTTCGGACCCCATCGACCGGATGGCCGGTCTGGGCTACCCGCGCAACGTCTCCTGGAGCGAGAACATCGCCGCGGGACAGCGGACCGCTCAGGATGTTTTCAACTCCTGGAGGAACTCTCCTGGACACAACGCCAACATGCTGGGCTCCGCCTACCGGATCGTGGGTGTCGCCCGCCGGGAGATCCCGGGCAGTCCCTACGGGGTTTACTGGACCACGGACTTCGGCTCGGTTGTCGACGGTTCGGCGGTTTCGGACCCCGGCTCCGGCGCGCCCTTCAGCGACGTCGACAAGAGCGATCCGGAGCTTTGGAGCGCCGCCATCTACGTCAAGAAGCAGGGCTACTTCCTGGGTTACCCCTCGGGCTCCCTCGGGGCCTGGGATCCCCTGACGCACCGCCACGTCGCGCTGGTGATGAGGCGGGCCGGCCTGGGTTCCCAGACCAGCTGGGAGACCAGCTACTCGCCGGCAACGCGCGCCGAAGTCAAAGCGGCCTTCCCCGGTCTCTCCTGGGACAGCTCGCGGGACGACGAAATCATCCTGCGCTCGCAGGTGGTGCGCCTGCTCTACCGGGCCCGGTAGA
>Ga0075525_10000570_pt1 | contig 12297 bp, 14 predicted proteins | sample NGEPertwo_FD_74795 | JGI IMG/M metagenome (GOLD analysis project Ga0075525, IMG submission 74795) | Arctic peat soil microbial communities from the Barrow Environmental Observatory site, Barrow, Alaska, USA - NGEE Permafrost154B-two | ecosystem: Environmental > Terrestrial > Soil > Wetlands >...
CTGCAATCTTGCGCAGCGGCGCCATGATCGCGTTGAACAGCCGGCCGTACTCGATCCATCCGAGCACGCTCCCAACGGCAATGGCCGCCCCTGCAACGACGAACCGCCGCCGAAGTTCGCGCAGGTGGTCACCCAGCGACATCCGTCCGTCCGCCTTGCGCTTGTGCCGCAGTGCTGCCATTGGTCAAGGAGTCCTCAGGTGACGGCAGGCCTGTCGCTGCTGGTTGCGGCTCAGGCCGGCGGCTGGTTGTGCGTCTCGCGCTCGCTCGGATCCGTAGCCGACTGCTTCGTCGGGTCTGCGGCCGGGTCTGCGGCCGGGTCTGCGGCCGGGTGGACAGTCTCGCCCTTGACCGTGTCGCCGCTCGCGGCACTGGACGTGGACTTGCCGTCCTTCTTCATCTCATCGACCTCAGACTTGAAGATGCGTATCGAGCGGCCGAGGCTGCGCGCGGCATCCGGCAGTTGCTTCCATCCAAAGAGAATCACCACCACCAGGATGAGGATAAGGATGTGTACTGGCTTAATCAGACCGCTGCCCATGGGGAGCCTTTCGTGATCTTGAAACTTGATGATCGTGAAACGTGGTGCTCATCGTCTGCAACGCTCAGTCTACGTGCTTGGCCCACGCCGGACGTGAGGCGGCACGTCGCTGTTGGCGCGCCCGACGACCGGCGGCTCTGGCGCGGTCACGCCGTCTACGAGCCTTGACAGGGTTGACAAAGACGGCCAGCTCCTCTGGGGAGCCCATCCGCTCCCCGAGCAGCTCCAGCTGGCCCTGCACCTCATCGAGATGACGCCGCGCTGACACGAGCTCGGAACCGAGCGTCCGGGTCTGACCCCACAGCCCCCAAACCCGCGTGCCGAGGTAGACGCCCGCCACGACAAGCAACAACACCCAGATCATCACCCACGACCACATGACAATGGACTCTATCCGCTCGCGGGTGTGGACCCGGTGGGCCCGGTCGACCCGGCATACGCCTCGAGAGCCGCACGCGCACCCCGTTGGACCTGCAGGGCGAGCTCTTCGGGTTCGAGCACCGTTGCGCTCGAGCCCAGCCGCCACATCAGGCGGCGCAGCCAGGCGGTATCTGCGGTCCGCAGGGCGATGACCGCTCCCCCATCCTGCGTTCGCTCGATGCTCTCGGTCGGGTAGTACTCGCCGACCCAGGCCGCCCCGGGTCCCAGCGCCAGCCGAACGAGCTGGTCGTCGGCGTGCGACGTGAACACCCCAGAGTCCAGATCGCGTGGCTCGGCCGCGGCAGGCGGCCTGCCGTCCTCGGCCAGGATCGTGAGGGACTCGATCCGGTCCAGGCGGAACAACCGGACGTCCTCGGCCCGGTGGCACCAGCCTTCGAGATACCAGTGGGCGTCAAAGTTGATCACCCGCATCGGATCGACGTCGCGCTCAGTGGACTCATCACGGCTGGGGACCAGATATCGCAGATGAACCCGCCGGCGAGCAGCCAAGGCCTTCTGGGCCAGAGCCAGGGTCTCCTCGCCGGTTCCCTCGTCGATCAGCACCTGGATGCGAGAAGTTCCCGCAGCAGCCGAGCCGGTGGCTGCTTCAAGCTTTGCCAGGGCACGCACGACGGCGTCACGCTCGCCGATCCCAGGGACCGCAGCCAGGGCGCGTAGCCCCACGATCAAAGCCAGGGCTTCGTCGACACCAAGGCGCAAGGGGCGGCTGATCATGTCAGCGTTACCCAGGAAGACCCTGCCACTCTCCCACTCGGCCTCGATCAGATCGCCGTGATAGCCGCCAGGGGTGCCGCACAGGAACAACAGTGCCAGATCGGATTCGACCTGCGCCGGCGTCACGGCGAACTCGCGCGCCGCCTCCTCGATCTCGACGCCCTGCCGGTTGAGCAGCCACGGCACCATCGTCAGTAGTCGCGTCAGCCGGCTGGTGGCCGACTCGGCTGGTTGACCGTCTTGCCTCAGGTGCCCGGACTGCATCTTGACGCTCATCGGCTCGCCTCTTCACTACTGGGCGCGAAGCCGAGTGCGCCGGTGAGCCTGCGGATCACGGACGCCTGCAGCTCGGTGGGGCTCTCGACGACGACATCGGGGCCGAAACTGCAGATCTCCTCGGCGAAGACCTCCGTGTCGGTGAAGCTGACGACGATCCGCGACCACGTGTCATCGGTCGGCGTCACTGCGGTGGCTTGCCGGCGCAGACTGTGCCCGGTGCCCACCCGCACCCGCAGGGCTGCTGGCTGAGGGTCGCGCTCGACGGCCACAGAGCTGATCATCGCCTTCGGCTGATGACCCACCGGCACCTCGTATGACGCGGGCTTGCCCTCGATGGCGACCTTGCCCTCGATCCTGCCCAGCCGAAATACCCGCGCTGCATTCCTGTCGGTGTCGAACGCGGTGAGGTACCAGTGACCGTGCCAGGAGGCGATCACCCACGGCTGGACGTGGCGGGTCGCCACCTCCCCCGTGCCTGCGGTCCGGTAGGTGAAGGCCACCGGAGTGTGTTCCAACACAGCGTTCTTCACCGCCTCGAAGGCAGCCTCAACAGTACGAACCCTGGGCACGACACCGATCAGCGAGGAGTCGTCGCGTTCCACGCCAGCTGCCTCGAGCTTGCGCAGGGCCTGGGCTGCGGGACCTGCCAGGCTGGCCTGTGTCCAGACCCGACTGGCCAAGCCGATAACCGCCAGCTCGTCGGCGGCAAAGGAGATCTCCGGCAGGGCGTACTCACGGCGGTCGATGCGATATCCGGGCTCGTCGTCGAAGAACGCGTCGAACGGCTCGGTCACCAGCGGAATGCCGAGGTCGCGCAGCTCGTCCTTGTCACGCTCGAACATCCGGTCAAACGCCTCGTCGGAAGTGCTCGTGCCGTACTGCGGCACCGCGTCGCGGATCTTGGCCTTGGACAGTGGTCTTCGCGTGTAGAGCAGGCAGATGACCAGGTTGAGCAGACGCTCGGTCTTGGCTGCTGCATTGGACTGGGTGCTCATGAAGGTCGACGCTACCGGACATCGGGCCCCACGTGAGGTGCCAACAGCACTACTGTTCGTGACGTGATCCACTGGCGCGAGGCAACCGTCGTTGGGCTCAGGGCACAGTGGTCCGGAGCCGCCGAGTACGACGTGGCACTGCGCGGTCCCACGAGCGAGACGATCCCGGCCCTGGCCTATGTCGACCTTGTCGGGGAGCCCCGGCTCGGCGATCGGGTTCTGCTCAATGTCAGTGCGCTGGATCGCGGGCTGGGCACGGGCGGGATGGCCCTGATTGTGGCAATCCCGGACCGCTTGCCAGCCGACCCGCCAGCCGGCCCGGGCCACATCGTCAAGGCGCGATACACGCCCCTGCAGACGGTGGTCCTCGGCGTCGACGAGCAGGAGAGCCCGTACCACGAGGTGTTGCGCGACGCCATCGGGATCGACGCGATGCCCGTCATCATGGCCGACCTGCACTCTGCCGTGCCTGCCATCCTGGCGGGGCTGCGCCAGGCGGACCCACAGGTCAGGGCGGCCTATGTGATGACCGACGGTGGTGCCCTGCCCATCGCGTTTTCCCGCACCGTGGCCGGGTTGTCCGAGGCGGGGTGGCTTACCGGCACCATCACCGTGGGCCAGGCCTTCGGCGGAGACCTCGAAGCCGTCAACGTCCACACCGGTCTGCTGGCCGCGGCATACGTCCTACACGCGGACGTGGCCATCGTCGCCCAGGGCCCCGGCAACCTGGGCACCGGCTCCCCGTGGGGCTACTCCGGCGTGGCGACCGGCGAGGCGGTCAACGCCACCGCGGCGCTCGGCGGACGGGCCATCGGCTCCCTGCGGGTCTCCGAAGCCGACGAACGCGAACGTCACCGTGGCATCTCTCACCACAGCCTGACCGCCTACGGCCGGGTAGCAATGGCACCGGCGGACCTGCCGGTCCCATTGCTGGGCGGAGACCTCGGCGAACGTGTCATTCAGCAGGCACGAGACCTCGTCGGTGACAGCGCGGGTCGACTTCAGCTACGCGAGGTCGACACAGCCGGCTTGGTCGACGCGCTGGCTTTGAGCCCGGTGCAGTTGTCGACCATGGGTCGTGGCCTGAACCAGGACCGGGCCTCATTCGTGACCGCTGCGGCGGCCGGTCGTTTCGCCGCGACTCTGCTGCTCTAGCGACTCAGCGAGCGCCAACCAGATCAACCACGAAGATGAGGGCCTCGCCCGGTTTGATCGCGCCACCTGCGCCGCGGTCGCCATAGGCAAGGGCCGCTGGGATAATCAGCTTACGACGGCCACCGACCTTCATACCGACGATGCCGTCATCCCAGCCCTTGATGACCTGGCCCACGCCCAGGCGGAAGTCCAACGGCGAGCCGCGGTTCCACGAGGCGTCGAACTCCTCGCCTGTCGAGTACGCCACGCCGACGTAGTGAGCACTGATGGAGTCACCAGCCTTGGCCTCGGCGCCATCACCCAGCGTCAGGTCCTGGATGACCAGCTCGGTGGGTGCGACGTCGCCCGGGAAGTCGATCTCCGGCTTGGTGGTGCTGGGGTCAAAACCCATGATGGTCAGGGCCTTTCAGTCGTAGGTCGCAGCTCGAGCGTCGAGGGTCAGGAAGCTGACAGGATGTCGACGACGAACACCAGGGTGTCCTTGGCGCCGATCAGCGGCGGGGAGCCCTTGGCGCCGTACCCTTCGGCTGGGGGCACGACCAGCAGGATGCGGCTGCCGACGGTCTGTCCGACCAGGCCCTTGTCCCAACCCGTGATGACCTTTCCGGCGCCGATCTGGGTGTCGAACGATGAGCCGTGGTCGGCCGACGCATCAAACTTCTTGCCGTTCTTCCACAACACTCCGGTGTAGCTGACCTTGATGTTCTGGCCGGCCTTGACGATCGGACCGGCGCCCTTGATCAACGGTTGGATGATCAGCTTCGTCGGTGCCGCGGTCTTGGGAACCGTGATCACCGCGGCCTTGGCGCCGTCAACCTTCGCGGTCGGGAGCCCAGCCTTGGGCGGAACTGCCGCGCCCGTGGCGGTCGCCAGTGGCGTGCTGGCCGAGACCAGATCGATGAAGAAGACGATCGTGTCTGTGGGGCCGAAGCCAGCCTGTGCGTTGCCCTCGGCACCGAAGGCGTCCACCGGCGGGATCGCCACCAGCAACCTGGACCCGACCTTCTGGCCGGTCAGGCCCTTGCTCAGCCCCGGCAGCAGCGAAGCGGACGAGAGGTCCATTCCAGCCGTCTGCTTGCCGAAGCTGGACTCGATCTGCTTACCGTCCTTGCCATTGAGGAGCACGTAGTTGAACATGATCGCGTTGGCCTTGGTCAGCTTGGCCCCCTTGCCTTCGGTGACGACCTTGGTGGTCGTCGCCTTCACGCTGAGCGGCTTGGTCTTGAAAGCCACCGTGGGCGCCTTGGCCGTGCCACCCACCGTGACGACGTCAAGAGGATTGGCGGCCTTGGCGTCGGTCTTGGATGAACCGCAGGCGGCCAGGAACATCAGTGGTATGACGGCGGCGGACACAACTCGTAAACGGGACAGGCGCACACGAAGACCTTTGATCGTTGGAACGGGAGTTTCATCCACCATAGCCCGACGATCTGTGTAGTTGCCAACCACTGACTGTGAGTTCGCTGATCACATCCCCTCGATCAGCCGCTCGACACGGGCGTCGACGGCGGCAAAGGGGTCCTTGCACAAGACAGTCCGCTGCGCCTGGTCGTTGAGCTTGAGATGAACCCAGTCGACAGTGAAGTCCCGTTTGTGTTCCTGGGCCGCACGGATGAAGTCACCGCGCAGCTTGGCCCTCGTGGTCTGAGGCGGCACGGTCTTGGCCTCAGAGACCTCAGAGTCAGAGCAGACCCGGGCGGCGTTGCCATGACGCTGCAGGAGATAGAACAGACCGCGCTGACGATTGATGTCGTGATAGGCCAGATCGAGCTGGGCGATCCGGGGGCTGGAGAGACCCAGACCATGCTTGGCCGCATAGCGCGAGATCAGCTGGTACTTGATGACCCAGTCGATCTCGGTTCCCACCAGAGCCAGGTCCCCCGTGCGGACCGCCGTGAGCGTCCGCTGCCACAGGTCCAGGACGCTCTTGTGGATCGGGTCGTCCAGACCCTCGCGGTCGACGAACTCGGTGGCACGTTCGTAGTACTCGGTCTGGATCTCCAGCGCGTTCAGCTCACGACCATTCATGAGCTTGACCTTCTTCGCGCCGGTCATGTCGTGGCTGATCTCACGGATGGCCCGGATCGAGTTCTCGAGCGTCAGATCCCGCATCACCACGCCGGCCTCGATCATCCGCAGCACCAGATCAGCTGAGCCGACCTTGAGCATGGTGGTCGTCTCGCTCATGTTGGAGTCACCGACAATGACATGCAGCCGGCGGTATTTCTCTGCGTCAGCGTGCGGCTCGTCCCGGGTGTTGATGATGGGGCGCGAGCGGGTGGTGGCGCTGGAGACGCCTTCCCAGATGTGGTCTGCCCGCTGGCTCACGCTGTAGGCCGCGCCACGGGACGTGGTCGTGATCTTGCCGGCGCCGGAGATGATCTGGCGGCTGACCAGGAACGGAATCAGGATGTCGGACAGCCTCTGGAACTCCCCGGCTCGGCCGACGAGGTAGTTCTCGTGGCAGCCATAGGAGTTGCCGGCAGAGTCGGTGTTGTTCTTGAAGACATAGATCTCGCCCACGATGCCCTCGTCGACAATCCGTTGTTGGGCCTCGGCGACAAGCCCCTCGACGATTCGCTCTCCGGCCTTGTCATAGGCGACGAGCTGCCGGACGTCGTCACATTCGGCTGTGGCGTATTCAGGGTGACTGCCCACGTCGAGATACAGCCGGGAACCATTGGCGAGAAACACGTTTGAGGACCGTCCCCACGACACGACCTTGCGGAAGAGGTAGCGCGCCACCTCATCGGGAGTCAGTCGTCGCTGACCGCCAAACGTGCACGTGACCCCGTACTCGTTCTCGATACCGAAGATGCGGCGATCCATGTCCTCACTCTAGGCGCGCTCGAACCGCTGCGCGCTGACCAGAAGGAGCGTGCCTGCGTCGACCTGTCCACGATGGCGTGTCCGGGTGGGCGACATGATGATCCTGGCGCGCGGCGGCGAGGTCGCCCGGGTCGCCCGCGTCGCGCTCGCGCGAGGTCACGCGGTCACGCGGTCACCTGAGCGAGACTGAGATTCGTATGGCGAGGCGAGAGTCGCCGGTGAGCATGCCGTGCTCAGAGTGGTCGGCAGCGACCAAGCCGGTCATCGCTGTCACTTGAGCAGGTGGGCGAAGGATGACGGTTCGGCGGCAAGGAACTCCGGCAGAGTCATCGGACGCCGACCGGTGAGGTGCTCGATGGTGTGACTTGTCACCGAGCCCTCGCCAGTGTCGAGCATCAGGTAGGAGCCGATCCAACCTTCGACAAGCCAGTCCGGATTACCCGCACGTGAGGCTCTTGCCTCGTCGGGGGTCTCGGCGTGGTACGTGATCGCCCGGCGCGTGGCCTTGGTCAGAATGCGCGCAGTCTCGTGCAAGTCGATCGCGTGAGGCCCGGAGACGTCATAGATCTGTCCTTCATGGCCCGGCTCGGTCAGCAGCACCGCGGCCAGTCGTGCCACATCGGCACGAGCCACCCAGGCCAGTCGACCGTGTCCGGCAGGAGCGCGGATCACTCCGTCCGCCCCGACGAACCGAGGCGCGGCATCGGCATAAAGCGAGTTTCGCATCGACGTGAGGCTCATCCCTGCCTGGCGGACCGCCTGCTCGGTGGCACCGTGGTCACGGGCATAGGGGAACGTCGCGTTGGGCGCGGCACCCATGAACGAGGTGTAGACGATACGCTCGATCCCGGCCAAGCGCGCACCCTCAATTGCCCGACGATGCAACGAGATCCGGTCAGGACTTTCGTGCCCGGACACCAGGAACATGGTGCCTATGCCGTCCAGGGCCTTGGCCATCGCCTCAGAGTCCTCGTAAGACGCGACAGCGACATCCGCACCCGGCAACTGTGGCGCCGCAGTGGGGTCGCGGACGATCAACCGCTGCTGCACACCTCGCGCCGCCAGCTCACGGGCGACCCGGCCGCCGAGACCACCCGTCGCACCGGTGACCGCGATGGTCACGAAGGATCCTGATCGGGTCGGTCGGCGGGTGTACTTCCGCCGGTCAGCGTGTCATGTCGACCTGGTATGGGGTCGTCTTCGATGGGCAAATCCGTCGTGGAGTCCTCGCTGCTCAGCAGTGCGTCGAGCAACGGCCCCACCAGTCGGCGGAAAGTACGCCGAGGGCGCACCCTGTCGAGCACCGCGACCTCGAGCTGGGCTCCCGTCAGCGTGCGTGAGGGTCCACCTGATGGGTCCTGGTTCAGCAGATCGACAGCCAGTCCCAGAGCGTCGCCCAGGTTCATGTCCGGCCGCCACCGCTGCTGCAGGCCGGCGGTGATCTGCTCCCCGGCACCGCCCATCGCGATGTAGCCCTGCTCGTCGGCGACGGAACCGTCATAGGTCAGGCGGTAGATCTGGTCCTGGTCGGCGTTCTCACCGACCTCGGCGACGACGATCTCGACCTCATAGGGTTTGGACTCCTGGGTAAAAACCGTGCCCAACGTCTGAGCGTAGGCATTGGCCAAACCTCGCGCGGTCACATCGCTGCGATCGTAGGAGTATCCGCGAAGATCGGCGTAGCGGACACCGGCCACGCGCAGATTCTCGAACTCGTTGTACTTGCCGGCAGCGGCGAAGGCGATGCGGTCGTAGATCTCGGACACCTTGTGCAGTGCACGGGAGGGGTTCTCGGCAACGAAGGCGATGCCCCGGTCATAGCCCAGGACCACGACGGATCGACCTCGGGCGATGCCCTTGCGGGCGTAGTCCGCCCGGTCCTTCATGAGCTGCTCGGGCGAGACGTAGAACGGCATTGTCATCGGGCACCTCCGGGGTTGCCGCGGCGGTCGGCCACGATCTGTTCGACAATTGCGGCAAGGGTGTCGTCATCCAGCAATCGCAGACCCTCGACGTCCACGACAGCCAGCGTCGGCCAGATCCTTCGGCTGAGATCCGGACCGCCCGTGGCCGAGTCGTCGTCGGCGGCGTCATAGAGCGCCTCGACGGCCACGCGGACCGCTGCGGCCGAGTCCATGCCCGGCTGCCAGATCTTCTTCATCGCCCCGCGGGCAAACAACGAGCCCGAGCCGACGCTGTGGTGGTCATGCTCCTCATAGCAGCCACCGGACACGTCATAGGAGAAGATCCGACCACTCATGGTGACGAGGTCGAAACCCGCGAAGACCGGGACCACCGACAGGCCCTGCATGGCCATCGGGAGGTTCGCCCGGATCATGGTCGCGAGCCGGTTGGCCTTTCCCTCGAGCGAGAGCAGAGTGCCCTCGATCTTCTCGTAGTGCTCGAGCTCGACCTGGAACAGCTTCACGATCTCGATGGCAAGGCCTGCAGTGCCGGCGATCCCGACGGCGGAGTAGCCGTCGGCGGCGAACACCTTGTCCAGGTCACGGTTGGCGATCAGATTGCCCATGGTGGCGCGACGATCCCCCGCCATGACGATGCCACCGTCGTAGGTGAGCGCCACGATCGTCGTCCCTTGCGGTGCCTCGAACGTGCCGCCCTCCGGCAGCGGGCGCCGAGATGGCAGCAGCTCAGGAGAGTGCGCGCCCAGGAACTCGGTGAAGGACGAGGAACCGGTCGTCATGAACTCCGCAGGCAGACGTCCGGCGCCACCCCCGGAGCGGAGGTTCACTGGCCACCCTTCTGCACGAAACCGCGCACGAACTCCTCTGCGTTGGCTTCGAGAACACCATCGATCTCGTCCAACACGCTATCGATGTCATCGTCGAGCGCGTCCTTGCGCGCAGTTGCCTCCGGCGTGGTTGCTTTGGGCTCGGGCGCCTCGTTCGGGGCATCGTCCTTGCGCTGGGGTCGGCTATGTTCCTGGCTTGGCATCTGTCCTCCACGGGCGTTGATCGGGACCGGCAAATCGCCGGACAACCTTCGTCTTTGGCAGCCTAACCCGCTGTCAACTGTTGGCGGCGGCCAATTCTCGCAATAGGGTCGATACGTCGGGGCTACGGTCGATCAGGTCACCAACACCCTCGCGGCTGCCACGCAGGGGTTCGAGCATGGGCACCCGCTGCAAGGCCGTGAGGCCTGGCACATCGAAGATCATCGAGTCCCACGAAGCAGCAGCGATCTCAGCGGAGTACTTCTCCAGGCAGCGCCCCCGAAAGTAGGCGCGAGTGTCCTCGGGCGGGTTTGTCATGGCCGCCTCCGCCGCCGCGTCCTCGATCAGTGACTCGAAGCGACCGCGTTGGGAAAGACGGTGGAACAGACCTTTCTCGGGCCGGACATCCGACCACTGGATGTCGATCGCCCCGAGCCGGTGATCAGACCATTCGAGCCCGTCCCGGTCCCGATACCCCTGCAGGAGGGCGAGCTTGGCGACCCAGTCAATCTCACGGGCACACTCCATCGGGTCGCGCTCTAGCTTGGTGAGCACCGAGGACCAGCGCGACATCACCTCTGAGGTGTCGTCGTCGATAGCACCGGGATGGCGCGCCTGCAGATACTTGTCTGCCTGTTCGTAGTAGACCCAGAGAAGCTGGACGGCAGTCATGGTGCGCCCGTCGCGCAGCTCGATGAGCGCGCGCAGGCTGGGGTCGTGCGATACCGCATGCAGCGTGGCGACCGGCTTGCGGACACTCAGGTCCACATCCAGCGCCCCATCCTCAATCATCGCCAGGACCAGACTGGTCGCGCCCATCTTGAGCAGACCCGCGACGTCGCACAGATTCGCATCGCCGATGATCACATGCAGGCGGCGATACAGCGCGGCCACCGCGTGCGGCTCGTCGCGGGTGTTGATGATGGGTCGCTTGAGGGTCGTCTCAAGGCCCACCTCAACCTCGAAGAAGTCCGACCGCTGGGCGATCTGGAACCCGGAATGGGTCGAATCCTGGCCGATACCAACCCTGCCCGCGCCGCACATCACTTGTCGAGCTACGAAGAACGGAACCAGATAGTGAGTGATCTCCGAGAACGGCGTCTCGCGACGCATGAGGTAGTTCTCGTGCGTACCGTATGACGCGCCCTTGCCATCGGTGTTGTTCTTGTAGAGGTTCACACCGGCCATCCCCGGTGCCGCAGACAGGCGCCGGACCGATTCGAGCATGATCTTCTCGCCCGCACGGTCCCAGCACAGGGCCGCCCGTGGTGAAGTCACCTCGGGCGAGCTGTACTCCGGATGCGCGTGGTCGACATACAGACGGGCACCGTTGGTCAGCACCACGTTGGCCAGCGTGGGGTCCTCTTCGTCGGTCAGCTGGCTGGCATCCGCAGACTGACGGGGGATCTCGAATCCCCGCGCGTCACGCAGCGGCATCTCGTCCTCGTAGTCCCAGCTGGCCCGACCGGCGCGCGAACCTCGCAAGCTGGCGTAGGCGTTGACGACATGTCCGGACAACAACATTGGGTTCGCGCTCGAATCGCCGGGCACCGAGATGCCATATTCTGTCTCGATCCCCATCACTCGACGCACCGTCATGCCGCCAGCCTAGGTGAGCAGACCCGCTACGCACGCCGTTCGCAGGAGTCGCAGCGGCGTGCCACCCACAGTGGCCCCGCTCAAGTGGATCACCGGCCCCGTCTTCGCGGACGTCTCGCGCCAGGACGCAAGCTCCTGGGGCGCGACCGACCGTCAGTTGTCATTGCGCGTATGCCGACGTCAGTTGTCCGGCGAGGCCGGAGCACGGATGCTCGCCCGGGCCGCGCATCTTCCGCCGGCGCTGGTCCAGACCTCAGATCTCGACCCACTTCGCGACGAAGGCAGGCCGTATGCCGAGCGGCCGGCTGATCTTCCTCGTCGCCTTCCGCCGCGTCCCCTCGGCCGTGCGCGACGGGATACCTGTCTGGCGTGTGCCGTGGCGATCGGCATGGTCTTGCGCAGCCTGACCCACGCAGGCAAGTGCTCGGGTTCACCTACTCGGAGCGTTTCGGCCCCGTCCTGCCACGATCGGACCCGCGAGAAGTCGGTCCACCTCGCGCAAGGATCGAGGGAAAGCGACCTCGGGTCGGGGTCCGGCCAGCAATGCCTCACCTTCATTGGCAGGTTTCAATCACCCTTAGCGCTTCATCGACCGCCAGCGGCAATGGAAACCGGCCAATGACGCAGCCCTCAGAGATACTGGCCGGTGTTGGCGACGGCGTCGATCGATCGACCCGGTACGGTGCCGTCCTTGCCGGTTACCAGCGTGCGGATGTAGACGATGCGCTCGCCCTTCTTGCCCGAAATGCGAGCCCAGTCGTCGGGGTTGGTCGTGTTGGGCAGGTCCTCGTT
>Ga0075525_10000571_pt1 | contig 12283 bp, 9 predicted proteins | sample NGEPertwo_FD_74795 | JGI IMG/M metagenome (GOLD analysis project Ga0075525, IMG submission 74795) | Arctic peat soil microbial communities from the Barrow Environmental Observatory site, Barrow, Alaska, USA - NGEE Permafrost154B-two | ecosystem: Environmental > Terrestrial > Soil > Wetlands >...
GCCTTTGCCGTCTGCAGCGAGGAGAAGATCTGGTCTGCCTGGCGCTGGGTCTGATAGCCCTTCTTGCCGAGGGTTTCGGACGCCTCGAAGGCGCTTTGCTGCTCGCGGACGCGCGCCTCGGCGCGGTCGAGCATTGACTTGCGGTCGTTCGGCTCCAGCCTGAAGATGACATCGCCGGCAGCGACAACCGCGCCCTCGTCCGCCAGAATTTCGGCGACCTGGCCGGTGGTCTCGGCGCGGATGGTCACGGTCCGGTTCGGCTCCGCCTGCCCCTGGGCGACGATGAATTGTTCCACCGGTCTGGCCTCTTGGGTCCGGACGGCGACGGTCATCGGCGCGACAGTGTCGGCGACGGCCGGCGCGTCTGGGGTTTCCTTGCCCGAAGATTTCATGAGATAGCCGCCGAACACCCACGCGGCGAGGCCAAGGGTGAAAGCCGCAGCAATGAGATATGACTTGTTCAAGTCCCACTCTCCAACTTCGTCTCGCTTCGCTCCGCCGCGCCCTGGTTCACGCGGGTTTGCTTCGCGGGCGCCCGCTTATGGGCAGTCGGGATTTGCCTTTTCGCGTCCCACGCCTCGATCACACTCACGAAGCTGCCGATCAGCGCTTCGTAGAAGGCGTCGAGTTCCGCCAGCCGCTCTTGAGCCCCCGCCATGTCCTGCGGGAGCGCCCCTTGAGCGCTTTCAACCACTTCACGCGCGCGGTGCATCCGTTCGACAACGCCACGCAACATCCGGGCATAAGGCTGGCGGCTCAGTTTGAAATAATCCTGCCGGTCGCCGGGTGTGGCCGTGCGCTCAATCACGCCCAAATCTTCCAGCAACCGCGTATTCGTGCTGATGCTGGCCCGGCTCACGCTCAAGCGTTCAGCCAATTCCGTAAACCCGAATGGCCCGGCATGCACGATCATCAGGCCCATAATGCGGCCAGCAATGCGCGGCAGACCGTCGGCCTGGGTGATCAGGCCCATGCGCTCGACAAATTCGGCGATGGCTTGTTCGGTGTCATGATCCATGGCCGGAGATATGATCCATCTAGTTCGTTCAGTCAAGACTGAACAGGGTTACCAAGCATTGCCGCGCTCTGGCAAAGGGCCGGAAAGCAAGCCGCATCAACGCTTCGGCTTGCGCCGGGCTTTTGGATGTTTCGGCTGGGCTGGGAGCGCGATCCTCGTACCGGTTGGGGCGAAGGCCGCCACGTTGGCTGGGCGTGGGTTCGGCCATCCCCCCCTACACACGCTTGTTGGACCACAATTCCGCGCTTGGGTTGCAGATGTATACCAGGGTTACCGGTCAGTCAAAATGCGTTATGCTACCGCCGCGTGCAATCTGGACGCGCGGATTGTGCTTTGGGACAGCTTGCATGGAAGCGCTCGGAACGTAGACGTTTGCCGATGCGGAATGTGTACGATGACAATCAGCATTCAACGCTTTTCCGAGACCGTGGGCCTTTTGGCGGACGAGAATGTTCTGCCGCAGATGCAGCGTTGGCAAGCCGAGGGGCGGCGGACGGCGCTTGTAACACTGGTCGGCGTCGAGGGCGGCGCCCCGCGCCTGCCGGGCGCCCAGATGGCGGTCGCGGAGGATGGCACGTATTTGGGGTATCTATCCGGCGGCTGCCTTGAGCAGGCCGTCGTACTCGAAGCGCAGAGCGCTATCAGGGACGGGTGCAACCGGCTCGTGCGCTACGGCAAAGGCTCGCCCTACTTTGACGTCAAACTGCCCTGCGGCAGCGGGCTCGATCTCTACATCGACCAGTCGCTCACGTCGCAGTCCCTTGCCGAGATTGCCGCGCACAGTGCGAACCGGCGCGCAAGCGTGCTCAGGACCGATCTTTCGTCGGGCGCCAGCAGAGTGGAGATCGTGCCTGCGGAATTGCCCATCGCCGCGAGTAGCCGCGACGGGGACGTCTTCGAACGCGTCTACGTGCCGCCCCTTCAATTGCTGCTGCTCGGGAACGGGCCGAGCCTCGTCGGCATCGCGACCATGGCCAGGGCAATCGGCCTCGATGTTCAGATTTCTTCGTTAGACGAAACGACCCGCGCGGCGCTGGCGCGACACGGACTGCACGCGGCCATGGATGAAACTCGCTCTTGCTCTGCAATACAGCAGCTCGATTTCGCCTCCGCAGCCGTTCTTGTCTTCCATGAGCATGAGAAAGAGCTTCGATATTATGAGCGAACTTCTCAAGACCAACTGCTTCTACATCGGGGCGCTCGGCAACCACGCGGTCCACCGTGACCGGATTGCGGCATTGACTCTCCAAGGCATCGACGAGAGCGATCTCCAACGCATCAGGGCCCCGGTCGGCTGTATTCCGGCTGCAAAAAGCATGGCAACGCTCGCAGTCGGTGTGCTAGCGGAGATGATGACGGAGGCTAAGACTCTGAATCTCGTTTCGTGATGCGGGCGCACCTATCGACGAGAAGAGCCCTCGCGTCTCCTTTGACGTCCGTACTACCCTGACGCGATCTTGCCGGTAGCATCTACCCTGCCCTACGGTGCGCTGGAATTCGCCTCGCGATTGACGCCAGGTGGCTCAAGGGGATTGCCGTCTTGATTCTTGCTCTATTCGTCAATCACCGACACCGGCTCTGAGATGGGTAAACTCGGCGCCGTTCTGCTGGCGGCTGGCGCCTCGCGGCGCTTCGGTCCAGAAAGCAAACTCCTGGCAAATTTCGGCGGCGAAGCGATAGTGAGGCGCGTGGCGCGAACGCTCACGCAAAGTGACCTTGCCGATATTGTCGTCGTGACAGGTCACGAGGAAAGGCTATGCCGCGAGGCGCTGCAGGGACTCACAGTCCGGCTCGCGCATAACGACGCCTGGAATGAGGGCATGGGCACCTCGATCGCGATGGGCGTCGCAGCACTGGACCAAACTCTCGACGGCGCGTTCATCGTGCCCGGTGACATGCCGTTTCTTCGGCCAGCGCTCCTGAAGACGATGGCCGAGTTGTTTGCTCAAGCCGAGCCGCCGCCAATTGTCTTTCCCGTGACACCCAATGGAGAGCAGCGCAATCCTGTACTATGGCCTCGCCGCTTCTTCCCGAGACTCCTGTCGCTCTCGGGACACGAGGGTGCAAAAGCATTCCTGCACGAATCGGCGAGCCAATCCGCTTTCATCACTGTCGAGGACACGTCGGAACTACAGGATATCGACACCCCCTCCGAGTTGGCCGCCGCACGTGCCCATCTGGCCCTCGGCCTGCCGGTCGATCGTCCGCATTGAGCCAGATAGCGGACGTCCCTCCCCGCTGAGGCATGGTCCGCTAAGTGCCATGAACAGACGTGTAGATTCCTGGCTTCCCACTTTGGCGCCAGAACGAAAGCTATCGGGACACCACCCGGAGCGCGGCCCCCCACGCGGTGGCCAAGGGGAAAGTATCCGGCTAAGCTTCAGCGCTGAGTCTGGTTGATCAATCACTCAGAGGTCGGCTCAATGCAACGCGCAGTTGCGCGCATTGATGTCCTTCAAAGGCCGGTGGTGTCTCAGTGCGAACACGTCATGACGTTGCTGTGATTGGCGCAGGACCGATCGGATGCGCTGCGGCAATCGCCTTCGCTCAGCGCGGTGCCACGGTGCTGCTGCTGGAAGCCAATGCCCGTGCGTCTGAGAGATTTGCGGGCGAGTGGATACATCCTTCCGGCGTCCAAATTCTTGAGAAACTTGGACTGGGTAGCCTAGAGGCGATCGCTGAAAACGGTCTGAAGCACGGCTTTATCGTCCATCCTGACGACGGGTCCGACGGCATCGTGCTGCCGTATCCAGATGGCATGACTGGGGCCAGCTTCGAGCACAGCAAGCTTGTGCGTGAGCTTCGCCACAAGGCCGCGACTATTCCGGAGATCGACTACGTGACGCCGGCACGGCTCTGCAAGCTGACGCCGGCGCCCGCCTACTTGGACGCAGAGTCCGGCGCCGAGATCCGCATCGACGCAAAGCAGATTGTCGCCGCCGACGGCAGGCGTTCCGGCACTCGCCGCCTGCTTGGTCTTCCCGATGCGTCCGTCGGCATTTCCTTCATGGGCGGCATCATCCTGCATGACGCGAATTTGCCGCTGGAAGGCTACGGTCACGTGATCAACGGCGGACCTGGTCCCATCATGCTCTACCGCATTGGTGCCAGCAGGGTTCGCATGTGTCTCGACATACCGGCGACGGCGACCTCGCTGCGCCGCGACACAAACGCACTCTACGATGCCGTCGCACCCGTCCTGCCTCCTGCGATCGCAAAGGCCCTGGCAGCATCCTTGGAGGCCAGAAAGCCGGCCTGGATAGAGACCCGCTTCCTAAGCCGTACCGAGTACGGGAGCGGCAACGTTGCCTTGGTTGGTGACGCTGCCGGCTGTACGCATCCTCTGACGGCCGTTGGCATTTCGTTGGGGCTGATGGATGTTGAAGCGTTGGTAGAGAGTGCCGATGTGGCTCAGTACGCCCGCCGCCAGAGGGCGGTTACGCGCGTGCCAGAGATGCTCTCCAATGCGCTGTATCAAGTCTTTTCCGATGACCACGTCGATGCTGTCGCATTGCGCAGGTCCATGTACGATTTTTGGCGCTCAAGCGCCAAGGAGCGTCGCCGCACAATGAGCATGCTTGCCTGTACCGACGTTCGTGGGACGAGCTTTGCCGCATCGTTCTGTCTGATCGGCCTGAGGGCAGCATGGACAGCGATCGGGTCGCAAGTGCATGAAAGCCGCTGGCGTCTGGTCCGGCATACACTATCCAGGTTCATCTCCTGGAGTGCGTGGCCCATTGCCGGCCTTCTTCCCCGCTATCGGAAGATACCAAAACAGCTCAAAGCTCCGAGACCTGGGAGCGCACTGCGTTGCGCCGATCCTTCTGGCTATGAGCAGATCGGTCGAACAGGATGACAACAATCTGTTCTTGGATTTCTCGCGCGGTATGAGTTCGGGATCGTCACTGACGGCGACGAACTCGTCAATCATGACGGGCAAAACCCGCACCCGTAATGACCGGAACGAGGCGACTGAGAGTATGCAGGAAGCGCATTGCGCGGCGCATAAGGATACATCAGAGGCCATCACTCTTGCGCTGCAGCAGCTGCAAGCGACGCAATCGCCTGATGGCAGCTGGCGCGGCGATTATGGCGGGCCGGTTTTCCTGCTGCCGACGCTTGTCGCCGCAACGCGCATCATTGATCAGCCATTCGACGCGGATATCGAGCGGGACTTCGTCGACTATTTCAAGCACAACCAGAATCACGACGGCGGATGGCCACTCCACACCGGCGGTGCCAGCTATGTCTATACAACTGCCTTGTGCCATGTGGCCCTGCGGCTGTTGGGCCTTCCCGCCGACGATCCCGATTTGAGGCGCAGCCGGTCTTGGCTCTTGGATCATGGTGGTGCAACCCATGTGCCGCCCTGGGGAAAATTCATTCTCGCTCTACTCAATCTGTACGACTACGACGGCGTGATGCCCGTGCCTCCCGAGCTCTGGCTCTTGCCGGAGGCGCTGTCTGCGCATCCATCCCGCTTTTGGTGTCACAGCCGCATGGTCTATCTGCCCATGAGCTATCTCTACGGCATCCGGGCTCAGGCGTCGTTGTCACCGCTCCTGTGCGAGCTTCGCCGGGAGATTTTTTGCGAGCCCTATGAGGATATCGACTGGCACGCGACGCAGACGAGATGTGCGCCGAGTGACGTCTACACGCCACTATCGCGCACATACCGCGTCTTGAACCAGCTGCTGAACGGCTACGAGGTGGTTGCAAACAAGACGCTACGCAGTCGTGCGAATGCCTTCGTACTGGACCAAGTACGTCAGGAAGACGAGAACACCAACTACGTCTGCATTGGCCCGATCAACAAAGTCCTCAACATGCTTTGCTGGCACTTTGCCGAGCCCGGTGGATCACGTCTCGCCGCCCACCTCCGACAACTGCCGGAGTACTTGTGGAAGGGCGCGCACGGCACGCACATGCAGGGGTACAATTCATCCCAGCTTTGGGACACCTCTCTGGCAGTGCAGGCGGTTTGCGCAACGGGTCGCGTGGACGAGTACCAGGTCATGGTGGAAAAGGCTCATGGCTACATAGAGCAAAACCAGGTGCTCGAGGATGTGCCGAAGCGCCAGATCTATTACCGTGATGCTTCCAAGGGCGGCTGGCCGTTTTCGGACCGCAAGCACGGTTGGCCGATTTCCGACTGTACGGCGGAAGGATTGAAATGCGCTATTGCCCTGCAGCCGTGGGTCCACGAGCCGATTGACGGGCAGCGCCTTCTCGATGCTGTCGATCTGATATTGGGATGGCAAAACTCCGACGGCGGTTGGCCGACCTACGAGAAGGCGCGCACGTTTTCGTGGATGGAAGCCTTGAATCCATCCGTCGTCTTTGCGGACGTCATGGTGGACTGCTCGTACGTCGAATGCACGTCAGCCTGCATCCAGGCACTGGCTAGCTACAGCCACCTGCAATCCGCGTCAGCACGCACCGCACGCATCGAGGGGGCGATTGAAAGGGGTCGCCGGTTTCTGTTGAAGCGACAGCGGGCTGACGGTTCATGGATTGGATCCTGGGGCATTTGCTTCACATACGGAACCTGGTTCGCCATTTCAGGGCTACGCGCTGCGGGACTGGCTGCCGACAGCGACCCGATCAGGCGCGCAGCGGAATTTCTGATCGCCCACCAACTACCCGACGGCGGCTGGGGCGAAACGATTGATGGTTGCAAACGACGTGTGTACGCAAGCTGCGCCAAAGGACAGGTCGTGATGACTGCCTGGGCGTTGCTGGGTCTGGTGCAGAGCGAGCTGGCCGACAGCGAAGCGGTGGGTGCCGGCGTACGCTTTCTCTGCAGCCGGCAACAGTCCGATGGAGGATGGTCTGACGAAGCGATCGCAGGTGTGTTCAACCGCACCTGCGCCATTCACTATGACAACTACTGCCGGATTTTTGGGCTCTGGGCACTGGCTGCGGTAGAGCAGCGCACGAGGGCAGCTGGCAAGGATGCGAGTGGACTTGCCGCTGGCTCGCTTCAATCCGACACGCGTGCGCAACGCATACAGAATGGGTAGGCCGGTCATGTCCATACACAGCCCTGGCTCGCGCCTCAAAACGGGCGACCTCGCCCAAAGGTTGATCTGATGACGGCTGGGTTTGGTCTGGAAAAGCTCGGATTGCTGGCGCAGCGCTTTCCGCGGATCACCCTGCTGATTGTTGCCGCGCTCACCATCCCGCTCGCCTATGCGACGACGAAGGTCGAGTTCTCCAGCGACATCCGGGAGATATTCCGATCTGGAACCCCGGACTTCATCAACCTTAAGATGGTCGAGGACCAATATCCGCAAAGCGGTGAGGACGTCCTACTGCTGGTGCAGGCCGATGATCTCTTCACGCGCGAGAATCTAAATCACCTCCGGGACCTGCACCTAGAGCTGAATTTCGTAGACGGCGTGAAGTCCGTCACGTCCATGTTCTCGGCCCATTACGCTCCGGACGCATCCGGCAACGCCGAGCCGGTGTTCCCGATGGAGCTGAGCGACGATGGCCTTCCGGCACTCCGTGAAACCGTCCTCAATCACCCTTTTGTTTCCGGCAAACTCCTTTCTGACGATGCCACGACGGGTCTCTTCGTTGTGTCCATCGAGCAGCGGCCCGATATCGAGAATCTTCGTCTCATTACCAACGCACTGCGCAGCGTCACTGACAAAGTGCTGGCCGGCACGGATTTGCATGCCGAGCTCAGTGGCATTGCCTTCTTCCGTCTTGAGATCGTGAGCGCCCTGATCCGGGATCAGCGGATTCTTATCGGCGCCGGCTTCGCCGTCTCCCTGATCATCTGCTTGTTGTTCTTTCGCAGTGTCATCTATGCGTTCCTCGCAGGCGTGCCGGCAGGCATTGCCGTGATATGGACAATGGGGATCACCCAGCTGCGCGGGCAGGAGATCACTGTGTTGACCGGCGTGGTTCCCGGGCTTGTCACCGTGCTCGTCGTTGCCAGCTCCATCCACTTGATGTTCGGCCTCAAGCGCAATTTGGTCAGGGGCGACTCTATCGGCGACGCCATAGCGTCCTCGGTGCGTGACATCGGGCCTGCCTGCGTGCTGGCCTCGATGACGACGGCGATCGCGCTTTTGTCCCTCACCCTCGTACCGCACACGCTTGTTTCGGGCTTTGGTCTCACCGCAGCCATTGGCACCGCCGTCGCTTTCCTTGTGACGATTACGGTCCTTCCGGCGCTCGCCGCCTTGCTTCTAGGCTGGGGGGGCTCGAAGGAAACTTCGGATCGCGCCGTCGACCGTATCTTCGAGACGACGAGCGCAGTCTGCCGGCGACTGGGCCGGGGCATCCTCCGCAACCCTGCCAGATTCCTCCTTGGGGGCATCGTCGTGGCGATTGGCGCCGGCGTGTTGTACGCCACGATCAGCCCCAGCTATCAATACCGGGACTACCTGCCCGAGAGCAGCCAGGCCTCCAGGGCTATGGACATTGTGGACGAGCAGTTCGCCGGCACCGAGTCGATACTCCTCCACATCCAATGGCCGGAGAGTTACTCCCTTGAATCGCCCGAGACCCTCGCTGTGGTCGAGGAGGCGCATAAGACCTTGGAGAAGCTGCCGCTCGTCAAAAAGGTGGTTTCCTTGCACAGCATCGAAGCTTGGATGATTGAGGGTGGGCTCAAGAAGGACCAAGTCTTGAGCTTTCTGAAGGAGGCCAAGTCCCCGTTCATCGAACGCATGCTATCGGTCGACAATAATTCGGCGCTGGTGACTGGCTACTTCCCTGCCGTTGATGCGTCCGAGCTCGTGCCGGTATTGGATGCCTTAGAGGAAGACTTGGTGGCATTGCGTGCGGCCCACCCGGATGTCGGCTTTATCGCCACGGGAATCGCGCCGCATTCAGCGCGGGCGAGCTACGAGATGATCGTCGAACTCAACCGGAGCCTTCTGATCGCGATAGCGCTAAACATCCTGCTGATCGGCCTTGTGTTTTGGTCATTGCGAGCGGGTCTCTACAGCATGTTGACCAACATTTTGCCCATTGCCGTTGCCGGTGCGATCCTCCACCTGACGGGCGCGGGGCTGCAGTTCACCTGCGTCGTCGCCTTCACCATCGGCTTTGGAATCGCGGTGGACAATGCCATTCACATCTTGAACTACTACCGCTTGATGCGGTCCAAGGGCCAAGCCGTGAAACCAGCTCTTGAGGAGACCATCGCAACCGTCGGTCCGGCGCTCGCGGTCGGCTGCCTGGTGCTGGTCGTCGGGTTCGGAGGCACGCTTCTCAGCGAACTTCCCAGCCTGCGCTTGTTTGGGGAAGTCGTGATAATGCTCTTGGCAACCGCGCTGCTCGCCAACCTTCTCGTGTTGCCGGCGCTCATTGCGTTCGTCGAGGGACGCCGTGAGCAAGCAAGCGATGCACAACCCATACCCAAGAGCAGCTAGGTAAGGGGCCACACCCAGGGAGAACTCCATGAGGATCCTGTTTTGGCTGACCATCCTGCTATCGGTCGCAAGCATCGCGCCGCTGCATGCAGCCGCCCCCACGCCTCTTGAAGGGACGTGGAGTGGAAGCGGCACGATGCAGCAGATGGATGGGCCGCCTCAGAAGCTGTTGTGCCGCATCGATTACACGCGGGAGACTGACAAGGTTTTTCGCCTTGCTGCGAAATGCGCAACGGTCTCGACTACGATCAATCAGACTGGACAGCTTCTAAAGGTCAACCCGGGCGTTTATGTCGGGGAGTTCCATGTCTCGTCCTACGACATTTCAGGACGGTTACGAGTCGTCATTGAGGATACAGTCCAAACCATGACGTTCAAAAGTTCGCTGGCCCAGGGAAGCGTGACACTGACGAAGCCCTGAACCAATCGTGCGGAACGCGTTTTGGAAGATCGAAGCGGCAACGTTCGCCGCGCTTCCTATGCGACCTGAGCGGGACCCAGAGCTTGTGCCCGGGGGCGCAACACCGGGACCCGGACCGAATCTCGGCGTCGTATTGCCGGCATCCGGCATTTCCGAGTGCTGCGCTTGCCATTGAGCGATCATCCCAAGTAACATCGATCAAAACGCAAGCGCTTGGCTTGTTGGAGCGCGAATTGGGGCGGGAGACAGGCCGTGGTGGAACATGCCGCATGCAATGGAGAGGCATCGCTGCTGTTGATCCCGCAGCTGTCGCGCACCTTCGCGCTGACCATTCCGATGTTGCCGCCGGATCTCCAGAAAACCGTCAGCGTTGCGTATCTCCTGTGCCGCGCGGTGGACACGATTGAGGATTCGCGACTTGCGCAGCCAGCTCAGAAAGTATCTCAACTCGAATGCTTTCTTGCCGCAGTGGACGACGACGGCATCTCGCAAGACGTCTCAAGACAGCTCACTGCCGCGCTGTCCGGCCAGGTCAGTGCCGAGGGACTCGCCCTTCTCGACAACTTGCCGCTTCTGTTTGGTGCCTTGAACGAGTTTTCTCCCAGACAACAGGCTGCCGTTCGAACGTGTCTCAGAAAGATGACGTCCGGGATGACATCATACGTCGACCGTCCGAACGGATTGTCCGATATGGGCGAGTTGGATCACTACTGCTACGTCGTGGCGGGCGTGGTCGGCGAAATGCTCACCGAGCTGTTTTGCGACCATTGCGCCGAGATCGACAGTCGCAGAGAAGCCCTCGAGAAGCTGGCTACGAGTTTTGGTCAGGGCTTGCAAATGACGAATATTCTCAAGGACATTTGGGACGACAAACGCGAAGGGCGATGCTGGCTGCCAAAGAACCTTTTTTGTTCCATGAGCCTGGACCTAGATGATTTCGAGGTGGCCACCCGAAGCCCTAACTTTCGCCCGGTCATACTCCGCCTCGCTGCAACTGCCTTGGCGCATTTGGATAACGCCGTCGAATACACTCTGCTGGTGCCGCGTCGCCAGACCGGTATCCGCCTATTCTGTCTGTTGGCAGTTGGTATGGCCTATGCGACCCTCAATCGGGTGGTGCAGGTATCCCAATTCTCGTCAGACTATCGGCCAAAAATCTCTAGATCGACTGTCCGCGGCGTCATGCTTGCGGCTCCAGTGGTTTGCCGCAGCAATTCCCTAACCCGATGGACTATGGGCGGTATGGCTAGGCTCTGTCATGCACATGCCGCCCGCGCATCGTGATTGGTCCAAATTTGCGCGAAGCTTATCAGCTAACGCAACGTCGAAAGGCTGGTTCAGGCCAGATTGCATGGATAGGGTCGCTCCAGACCCGCGGTCCCTTGGCGAAGCCAATCCGATCCAGGAGGTTCGCGTGATGCAAACCAATGACAATGTCATTCTCGTTGACGATAGCGATCGCGAAATTGGCACGGGCGAAAAGCTTGAGGTCCACAGGCAAGGCCTTCTGCATCGAGCATTTTCAGTTATCGTCTGGGATCGGGCGGGGCGGCTCCTCCTGCAGAAGCGCCATCCCAGCAAGTACCACTCAGGCGGCTTGTGGACCAATGCGTGTTGCGGTCACCCGCGGCCCGGAGAGGACATCGCCGTTGCGGCACGTCGTCGACTGAGAGAGGAGATGGGATTTCTCTGCCACCTTGAGGCTCTTGGGACTATCTATTACCGCGCAGATCTCGATCAGGGCATGATCGAGCACGAGATTGTTCACGTATTTCGGTGTCTCTATGACGGTACCGTCGCGCCAGACCCCCAAGAGGCCGAAGACCATCAGTGGGCGCGTTTGCAGGATGTACAAGCCGACGTGTCAACAACACCACAGAGATACAGCGTGTGGTTCCGCAAATATTTGAAAGCGCAATGCCCATCGCGCTGGCATTGTCAGACAAACCTGAGCGGGGTCCTGCGAAGGGCGCTGGCCTGAGGGCGTTCAGGCCGCCGGCTGACACCACTCGGCCGGGGCGGCAGAACGGTTCTGTTTGAAAATGTCGCGGCGGCAGCGCAAGCCGGAGAAACCACCGACAGGCAGGGCCGGCAGGTACGGCTAATGGGGACACCATGACGCCTTACGCGCAACTGGAGGCGCGCTTCGCGGAGCTGCACGAGATCGGGCATGCGCAAGCCATGCTCTACTGGGACGAAGCGGTGATGATGCCGCCCGGCGGTGGACCTGCCCGCGGCGAGGCGCTTGCCGCACTTGCGGCGCTCATCCACCGGACGCTGACCGCGCCTGAGGCCGGCGACCTGCTCGACGCGGCGGACGCCGGCAAGGATCATCTCGACGATTGGCAGCGGGCCAATTTGCGCGCCATGCGGCGGATGCATATTCGCGCAGGTGCGGTCCCTGAGGCGCTGGTGCATGCCACGCAGATTGCAACGACACGCTGCCAGCAG
>Ga0075525_10000572_pt1 | contig 12281 bp, 10 predicted proteins | sample NGEPertwo_FD_74795 | JGI IMG/M metagenome (GOLD analysis project Ga0075525, IMG submission 74795) | Arctic peat soil microbial communities from the Barrow Environmental Observatory site, Barrow, Alaska, USA - NGEE Permafrost154B-two | ecosystem: Environmental > Terrestrial > Soil > Wetlands >...
TTCGACGTCGAAGGGGCCGATGGTGCGGCGGCTGCCCAGGGCGACGATTTCAAGGGGGAAGTCCTCGGCCATGCCCATCTCGCCGAGCTTCGACTTCAGCATCTCGGCGGTGAAGGGCGTGGCGTAGACCGGCACGTCGCCCAGCAGCGGCCAAAGATCGGCCACGGCGCCGTAATGATCCTCATGGGCATGGGTGAGCAGCAGTCCGGCGATGTTGTGGCGCTCCTCCTCGAGGAAGCGGATGTCCGGCAGGATGACGTCGATGCCAGGCTCGAACTCGCCGCCAAAGGTTATGCCCATGTCGATGATGAGCCATTTGCGCGCGCCCTTCCGGCCGTAGCCGTAGAGATAGAGGTTCATGCCGATCTCGCCCACGCCGCCCAGCGGCACGAAGACGAGCTCGTCGCTCTTACGGTCTGGTTTTCGGGACACTTGACTCAAGCGCCCTATCGGCTCGCGAAGAAGACGTCGCCGGCCGTGATGCGCCGCTCGCCATCTGCGGTCTTAAGTCGAAGCGCGCCCTCGGAATCGAGGCCGGCGTAGGTGCCCTCTGTCTCCTCGCCGTTGAGCTTGACCCGCAACGGCCTTCCCGTCGGACCGGCGCGGTCGAGCCAGGCACGGCGAATGGTGGGGAAGGTGGCCCCCTCCGCCCAACGCATGAGCCATTCATGGGTGGTCGCCGCCAGCACTTGCAGCGCCTCGGCCGGCGTCACCGAGAGGCCGTAGGCGGAAAGACTGATCGCGGGCTGGGGCAAGTTCTCGGGGTGTTTTGCGAGATTGATGCCGGTGCCGATCACCACCACGGAGCTGTTGGCCTTGGCGCCACTGACATTCTCGAGGAGAATGCCGGCGACCTTTTCCTCGGCCAGAAGGACATCGTTCGGCCATTTGAGCAGGAGCTCCGAGCGGCCCTCATAGGCGATCAGCTTGCCGATGGTCTCGTAGGCGGCGATGCCGGCGACGAGGGAGAGCTGGCTGGCGGTCGGCAGCGGGCAATTGAGCCTGATCAGAAGGCTGGCAAACAGATTGCCGACTTGGGAGGTCCACTCCCGGCCGGCGCGTCCGCGTCCCTTGGACTGACGTGACGAGCAGATCCACAACGGGCCCGGCTCGCCCATCTCCGCGCGCCGTCTCGCCTCGGCGTTGGTCGAGTCGACCGTATCCAGCCGAACGAGCCGGTAGCCGGCTGGCATCTTGGGTGACGGCGAAGCGATATAACTCATTTAGAACAACGATCTGGCGGCTACTTCGGCAAACGCGACCAGCGGCGCCGGATAGACGAAAAACAACAGGATGAGCACACCGCTCACTCCGAGCACGGCGGTGAGTGGCGCCGGCATGGTCTCAAAGCGTTCGGCAGGGTCGTCGAAATACATGATCTTGACGATGCGAAGATAGTAGTAGGCCCCCACCACGCTCAAGAGCACGCCGATGACCGCGAGGGCATAGAGCCCTGACTCGATGGCGGCCAAGAACACGTAGAACTTGGCGAAGAAGCCTGCAAGGGGTGGGATGCCGGCCAGGGAGAACAGGAGGATCGCCATGGCCAGCGCCATCAGCGGCTTGGTGCGGGAAAGCCCCGCAAGCTGGTCGATCTCCTCCACCATCTTGCCATCGCGCCGCATGGCCAGGATGGCGGCAAACATGCCCAGCGTCATCACCAGATAGATGGCGAGATAGACGATGACGCCTTGCACGCCTTCCGCCGTCCCGGCGGCAAGCCCGACCAGGGCATAGCCCACGTGGCCAATCGAGCTATAGGCCATCAGCCGCTTGATGTTGCGCTGGCCGATCGCCGCGAACGAGCCGAGCGCCATGGAGGCGATGGCCAGGAACACGACGATCTGCTGCCATTCCGAGGTGAGCGCGGGGAACGCGGAGATGACGACCCGCACGGTCAGCGCCATGGCGGCGAGCTTGGGGGCGGCGGCGAAGAAGGCGGTGACCGGCGTCGGGGCCCCCTCATAGACGTCCGGTGTCCACATATGGAAGGGCACGGCGGAGATCTTGAAGGCGAGGCCCGCCATGAGGAACACCAGTCCGAAGATCAGGCCGAGATTGGCGCCTGAGGGCTGCACCGCGGCGGCGATCTGGGTGAACTCGGTCGAGCCGGTGAAGCCGTAGACCAGCGACGCGCCGTAAAGCAGCATGCCTGAGGACAGCGCGCCGAGGACGAAATATTTGAGGCCGGCTTCCGACGAGCGCGCGGAATCGCGCTTGAACGCGGCGACGACGTAGAGCGCGAGGCTCTGCAGCTCGAGACCCACATAGAGCGCGATGAGATCGTAGGCCGAGATCATCATCAGCATGCCGGTCGTGGCAAACAGCACGAGGATGGGAAACTCGAATTTCAGGCCGCCGGCCGCGCGCCAATAGCCGACCGACATGAGAAGCGCTATCGCGGCGCCCGTAAGCGTGAGCAGCTTCAGCATGCGCGCGTAGGAATCGACGATGAAGCTGCCGCTGAACAGGATCTCGGTCCCCTCGCCGCTGGCGACGAGTGCGCCGGACACGACGAGAAGCGCGACGGCGAGCCACAGGACGAGCTCGCCGCGCTCAGGCCGCGTGAAGACGCCCAGCATGAGCAGCGCCATGGCCCCGATGGCGAGAACGAGCTCGGGCAGCATCACCACGAGATTGAGCGACTGAAGCACGCGGCCGGTCCCTCTAAGGCACGAGCGCAAACCGCGCCTGCTCGGCGGCGGCAAGGCTTGCTTTGAAGTTGGTCATCAACGCTTCGACCGACACGGCCGACACGTCGAGGATCGGGTTGGGATAGAAACCGAAGAAGATGGTGATGACGATCAGTGGCGTTATCACCGCGACCTCGCGCCAGGACAGGTCCTTGATATTGCGGAGTGCCGGTTTCTCCAGCTTGCCGTACATCACGCGGCGATAGAGCCATAGCGCGTAGCCCGCCGACAGAATGATGCCGGTGGTGGCCAGCGCCGCGACCCAGGTATTGACTTCGAAGGCCCCCATCAGACTCAGGAACTCGCCGATGAAGCCCGTGGTCCCCGGCAAGCCCACATTGGCGAGCGTGAACAGCATGAAGCAGAAGGCGTAAATCGGCATCCGGTTGACCAGCCCGCTGAACACGGCGATCTCGTGAGTGTGCATGCGGTCATAGAGCACGCCGACGCAGAGGAACAGCGCGGCGGAGACGATGCCGTGAGAGAGCATCAGGAAGATGCCACCCTGTAGGCCCTGCATGGTGAGGGTGAAAATGCCGATGGTGACGAAGCCCATATGGGCGACGGAGGAATAGGCGATCAGCTTCTTCATGTCCTCCTGCGCCAGCGCCACGAGCGAGGTGTAGATAATCGCGATCACCGACAGCGCGAAGATGAGCGGCGCGAACTCGGCCGACGCCAGTGGGAACATCGGGATCGAGAAGCGCAAGAAACCGTAGCCGCCAAGCTTCAGGAGAATGCCGGCAAGGATCACCGAGCCGGCGGTCGGCGCCTCCACATGGGCGTCCGGCAGCCAGGTATGCACCGGCCACATCGGCAGCTTCACCGCGAACGAGGCGAGGAAGGCGAACCACAGCCAGGTCTGCATCCCCGGCGGGAAGTCGTGCGTGAGCAGTGCCGGGATGTTGGTCGTGCCCGCCTCCCAGTAGATCGCCATGATGGCAAGCAGCATCAGGACCGAGCCCGTCAGCGTGTAGAGGAAGAACTTGAAGCTCGCATAGACGCGGCGCGGGCCGCCCCAAATGCCGATGATGAGGAACATCGGGATCAGGCCGCCCTCGAAGAACAGATAGAACATGACGAGGTCGAGGGAGCAGAACACGCCGAGCATCAAGGTCTCGAGCACGAGGAAGGCGATCATGAACTCCTTCACCCGCACTTTGATGGCGCCGAAGCTCGACAGGATGGTGAGCGGCATCAGGAGCGTGGTGAGCACCACGAACGGCATGGAAATCCCGTCGAGGCCCATGTGAAAGGTGATCGGCCCGAGCCAAGGCCTGAGCTCGACGAATTGGAATTGCGCGGTGTCCATATCGAAATCGCGCCACAACAACAGCGAGATGGCGAAGGTGATCAGCGTCGTCCACAGCGCGATGTAGCGCGCGTTGCGGAAGGCGCTCTCGTCGTTGCCGCGCAAGGTCAAGATCAGGAGCGCGCCGAGCAGCGGCAGGAAGGTGACGGTGGAAAGGATCGGCCAGCTATAGCTCATGGCTTAAGCCCCCCACCCGAGACAATGAAATAGGTGATGAGCAGCGCCACGCCGATCAGCATGATGAAAGCATAGTGGTAGATGTAGCCGGTCTGGAGCCGGACCACGCGGTTGGTGATGTCGATCACCCGCGCGGATATGCCGTCAGGTCCAAGCCCGTCGATGATCTTGCCGTCGCCGACCTTCCACAGGAAGTAGCCGAGGCGCTTGGCCGGAAGCACGAAGAGGAAATCGTAAAGCGCATCGAAGTACCAGGCATGGAGGAAGAACTCCCTGGTGGCAGGAAAGCGCTTGGCGAGGCCGAACGGCAGGAGCGGGCTCCACATGTAGCAGTACCAGGCGATGAGGAAGCCTGCCGTCATGGCGATCGACGGCGACAGCGTCAGCCACAGCGGCAGGTCGTGGTGGGCGTGTTCGGGGAGCACGATCGAGTCGCGCCAGAACGCGACCTGGTCGGCGCCGATGAAGAGATGCTGGAATCCCATGCCGGCAAACAGCGCGCCGAGCGCGAGGATGAAAAGCGGCACCCCCATAGTCCATGGCGGTTCGTGCACATGGGCGAGGACTTCTCTGCCACCTTTGAACTTGCCCTCGAAGGTCATGAACATGAGGCGCCAGGTGTAGAGCGCGGTGAGAAACGCCGCGATCAGGGTCATCAGGTAGGTATAGAAGCCGACCGCGGTATGATCGCCGTAGGTCGTCTCGATGATGAAGTCCTTGGAGAAGAAGCCCGAGGTGAGCGGAAAGCCCGTCAGCGCCAGCGAACCGATCAGCATCATCACCCAGGTGAACGGGATCACCTTCCGCAAGCCTCCCATGCGGCGCATGTCCTGATTGTCGGCGAGCGTGTGGATCACGGCGCCCGCGCACAGGAACAGCAGCGCCTTGAAGCAGGCATGGGTGAAGAGGTGGAACATGCCGGCGCCGAAGGCGCCAACGCCCTCCGCCGCGAACATGTAGCCAAGCTGCGAGCAGGTCGAATAGGCGATGACGCGCTTGATGTCGGTCTGCACGACGGCGGCGGTCGCGGCGAAGAAGGCGCTGGTGGCGCCGATGATGGCGACAAAGGCGAGCGCGTAAGGCGCCAGCTCGAAAAGCGGGGAGAGCCGCGCCACCATGTACACGCCGGCCGTCACCATGGTGGCGGCATGGATCAGCGCGGAGACGGGCGTCGGACCTTCCATGGCGTCCGGCAACCAGGTGTGCAGCAGGAACTGCGCCGACTTGCCCATGGCGCCCATGAACAGCAGAAAGCAGATCAGCTCGAGCACGGGGACCCGGTAGCCCAGGAACGCCATGGTTTGGCCCACCTGGTCGGGAGCGGCGGCGAAGATCGTGTCGTACTGGACGGCGCCAAACACGACGAAGATGGCGAAGATGCCGAGCGCGAAACCAAAATCGCCGACGCGGTTGACGATGAACGCCTTGATGGCGGCGGCGTTGGCGGCGGGCTTTTGGTACCAGAATCCGATCAGAAGATAAGAGGCGAGCCCGACGCCCTCCCAACCAAAGAACAGCTGCACCAGATCGTCGGCGGTCACCAGCGACAGCATGGCGAAGGTGAACATCGACAGATAGGCGAAGAAGCGCGCCTTGTGCGGGTCCTCGTCCATGTAGCCGACGGAATAGAGGTGCACGACGCTCGAGACTGTGGTCACCACCACCAGCATGACGGCGGTCAGCGTGTCGATGCGAATCGACCAAAATGTCTTGAGCGCGCCGGAGTGGATCCAGCCCAGAAGCTCTATCTGGACGTCCTGTCCCTGGATGGCCACCTGATAGAAGGTCAGCCACGACAGGAGCGCGGCGACGAACAGCAGCGTCGTGGTGACGACCTCGCAGGCGCGGTCGCCGACGAAGCGGCCGAAGAAGCCAGCGAAGATGGCGCCCACCAGGGGCAGGAAGACGATCGCCTGATACATGTGAGTGTCTGCCGTCAGCCTTTCAGCAAGTCGATTTCGGCGACGTCGATCGTGCCGCGGTTGCGGAAGTAGACGACGATGAGGGACAAGCCGATCGCGGCTTCAGCCGCCGCCACGGTGAGCACGATCAGGGTGAAGACCTGGCCGACGAGATCGCCATGAAACGACGAGAAGGCGACGAGGTTGATGTTGACCGCGAGCAGCATCAGCTCGATCGACATCAGAATGACGATGACGTTCTTGCGGTTGAGGAAGATGCCGAAAATGCCGAGGGTGAAGAGAACCGCCGCGACGGTGAGATAGTGCGACAGGCCTATGGTCATTTGAGGCCCCTCCCCGTCTCGACTTGGACCACCTCGACCCCCGTCTCGCGCGTGCGGCCGACTTGCGCCGCGACGGACTGCCGGCGCACGTCGCGCTTGTGGTGGAGCGTGAGCACGATGGCGCCGATCATGGCGACCAGCAGGATGAGACCGGAGGCCTCGAACAGATAGACGTAGCGGGTATAAAGGATCTCGCCCAAGGCTTGGGTGTTGCTGACCTCTGCCACGGGCGGGGTGGGTGCGTCGCTGACGAGCAGAGGCGCGGTGATCCAAGCGCCGACGACGAACACGAGCTCGACAACGAGCAGGAGCCCGATGATGGCGCCGACCGGCAGGTATTTGAAGAAGCCGGCGCGGAGTTCGGCGAAATCGACGTCGAGCATCATCACCACGAACAGGAACAACACCAGCACCGCGCCCACATAGACAACCACCAAGATCATGGCGAGGAACTCGGCGCCAAGCAGCACGAACAGTCCGGCCGCGTTGAAGAAGGCGAGGATCAGGAACAGCACCGCGTGCACGGGATTCTTGGCGGCGACGACCATGAAGCCCGCGCCCACGCACATGATGGCGAAGAGATAAAAGAACAGCGCGGATAGCATCATGCAGCCTTCTTCGTGCTGACTAGAACGCGATAACGGATGCGCGGCTCAACGGCCGGGCACGCGAACAGAGGATCGCCCCAAAACACCCCACTAGCCCCTCACCGGTACGGCGCGTCGAGCGCGATATTTTTGGCCAACTCGCGCTCCCAGCGGTCGCCGTTCGCGAGTAGCCGTTCCTTGTCGTAATAAAGCTCTTCGCGGGTCTCGGTGGCGAACTCGAAATTCGGCCCCTCCACAATCGCGTCCACCGGGCAGGCTTCCTGGCAGAAGCCGCAATAGATGCATTTCACCATGTCGATGTCATAGCGCGTGGTGCGGCGGGTGCCGTCGTTGCGGCTTGGTCCGGCCTCGATGGTGATGGCTTGTGCCGGGCAGATGGCCTCGCAGAGCTTGCAGGCGATGCAGCGCTCCTCACCGTTCGGATAGCGCCGGAGCGCATGCTCGCCGCGGAAGCGCGGGCTGAGCGGCCCCTTCTCAAAGGGGTAGTTGAGCGTGGCCTTAGGCCCCACGAAATACTTCATGGCAAGCCAAAAGGCGGACAGAAACTCCACCAGCAGAAGCGACTTCGCAGCTTGGGTGAGACGCGTCACGCGTTCACTCCTCTCAAAAGCCGTATTGCCAAAACCGCAAGACCGCGGCCACGACCACGACAGCGGCAAGCGACAAAGGCAGAAACACCTTCCAGCCAAGCCGCATCAGCTGATCGTAGCGATAACGCGGCACCATGGCCTTGACCATGGAGACGAGGAAGAACAGGAAGCCAACCTTCAAGGCGAACCATAGCACGCCTGGTATCCAGGTGAAGGGCGCCACCGGAAATGGCGGTAGCCAGCCCCCGAAGAACAGCACCGTGCCCAGCGCGCAGAGCAGGACGATGGAGACATATTCGCCCAACATGAACAGCATGTAGGGGGTCGAGGAATACTCGACCATGAAGCCCGCCACGAGCTCGGACTCGGCCTCGAGCAGGTCGAAAGGCGGCCGGTTGGTCTCGGCGAGGCAAGAGATGAAGTAGATCACGAGCATGGGGAACAGCGGCAGCCAGTACCAGCCGAACAGTCCGAGACCGCGGTCTTGCGATTCGACGATTTCCGTGAGGTTGAGGGAGCCGGCGCAGAGCAGCACGGTGACAATGACGAAGCCGATGGAGACCTCGTAGGAGACCATCTGGGCGGCCGAGCGCAGGCAGGCGAGAAAGGCGTATTTGGAGTTGGATGCCCAGCCGGCCATGATCACGCCGTAGACCTGCAGACTCGAGATGGCGAAGATGTAGAGCACGCCGACATGGATGTCGGCGACGGCCCAGCCTTTGGCCACCGGCATCACGGCCCAGGCGGAGATCGCCAGCCCCGCCGTGACCACCGGTGCCATCAAGAAGATGCCCTTGTTGGAGCCGGCCGGGATGATCACTTCCTTGAACATGAATTTGAGCAGATCGGCGAAGGACTGCCACAGGCCGAATGGCCCGACCACGTTGGGTCCGCGTCTCATCTGGACCGCGGCCCACACTTTGCGGTCGGCATAAAGGGTGAAGGCGATCACGATCAAAAGGATGACGATGAGCGCAACGCTGTGCGCCACGATGAAGAAGGTCGGCAGACCGTAATTGGTCCAGAACTCAGCCATCGGTGCCAGTCGCCTTCTCGTTTCCGCCCGCATGCATGGCGCTCAAGCTCGCCATGATAGATGAGGCCCGCGCTATCGGATTGGAGAGGAAATAGTCCGTGATCGTGAGGTCGAAGCGTTCCTTGCCGGGTTTCGCCGGCCGCGCGGCAAGTTTCTCGATTGCCGCAGCGTCGGCCGGCTCGACGAGATCGAGCAGCGCCAGGTTCGGGTGTGCCGCATACATCTTGGCGCGCAGGGCCTGCAGGCTGTCGAAGGGTAATGGCTGGCCCAGAACGGCCGACAGCGCCCGCAAGATCTTCCAGTCCTCGCGGGCCTCGCCCGGCGGGAAGATGGCGCGGGCGGTCATCTGCGCGCGGCCTTCCGTGTTCACATAGGTGCCGTCCTTCTCCGTATACGCAGCACCCGGAAGGATCACGTCGGCACGGTGGGCGCCGCGATCGCCGTGGCTGCCCTGATAGATGACGAAGGCGTTGCCGAGGCGCTCCATATCGATCTCGTCGGCGCCAAGGAGATAGACGATTTCGACGTCACCGTTGCCGGCAGCCTCGATGATGGCTTCGACATCGCGGCCGCCCTTGCCGGGCACGAAGCCGAGGTCAAGACCGGCAACCCGCGCGGCGGCCGCATGCAGCACGTTGAAGCCGTTCCAACCGTCCTTGATAGCGCCCACTTGCTTTGCCGTCCTGGCGGCCAGGGCCAATACCGCTGCACCGTCGGGCCGGGCGAGTGCGGCTTGACCCACGACGATCATGGGCTTTTGAGCCTCTTGAAGAGTCTTGGCGAAGGCGTGCGAGCCGTCGGCGATCTGGGCGAGCGTCTCAGGTCCGCCGCCGAGATAGTCGCAAGGATAAGTGAGATCGACCTCGGTCCCGATGAGGCCGACGGGAAACTTTCCGGCCAGCTTGTGCCACAGCTTGAGGAAGCGGGAATTGAGCACCGGCGCTTCGACGCGGGGATCGGTGCCGACAAACAGAACAGCGTCCGCATCTTCGATGCCGCCGATGGTGGTGTTGAAGAGATAGGTGGCGCGGCCCAGCGTGGGATCGAGCGCGGCGCCGTCCTGGCGGCAATCGATATTGGGTGAACCGAGCTGTTCGGCGAACTGCTTCAGCGCGAACATCTCTTCTGCCGCGGCGAGATCGCCGGCGATGGCGGCAAACCTGGAACCGTCGAGCCCCTTCAATTTCGCAGCGATGACGCCAAACGCCTCATCCCACGTGGCCGGTGTGAGCTTGCCGTCCCGCCGCACGTAAGGCCGGTCGAGGCGCTGAGTGCGCAAGCCGTCCCACACATGGCGCGCCTTGTCGGAGATCCACTCCTCGTTGATGGCGTCGTTGAGGCGCGGCAGGATGCGTAACACCTCGCGGCCGCGGGCATCGACGGCGATGGCGCTGCCGATCGCATCCATGACGTCGATGGACGGCGTCTTGGTGAGTTCCCAGGGGCGCGCCACGAAGGCGTAGGGCTTGGAGGTGAGCGCGCCGACGGGACAGAGATCGACGACGTTGCCGGACAGGTTCGAGCGCATGCCGTGCTCAAGATAGGTGGTGATCTCCATGTCCTCGCCGCGGCCGATCGCGCCGAGCTCGTCGACACCGGCGACCTCGGTCATGAAGCGCACGCAGCGCGTGCAGTGGATGCAGCGCGTCATGGAGGTCTTGATCAGAGGCCCGAGATATTTGTCCTCGACCGCACGCTTGTTGTCCTGAAAGCGGCCGGCGTCGAAGCCGTAGGCCATGGTCTGATCTTGCAGATCGCACTCACCGCCCTGATCGCAGATCGGGCAATCCAGCGGATGATTGATCAGCAGAAACTCAAGTACGCCTTCGCGCGCCTTCTTCACCGTCTCGGAGTCGGTAATAACAGTGGGCAGCGCCCCGTCCCTGCCCGGCCTCAAGTCATTCACCGACATGGCGCAAGAGGCGACGGGCTTCGGCATGCCGGCGATCTCGACCAGGCACATGCGGCAATTGCCGGCGATGGAGAGGCGCTCGTGATAGCAGAAGCGCGGGATCTCGATGCCGGCGAGCTCGCAGGCCTGGATCAGCGTGATGCCGTCAGGCACCTCATGCTCTTGGTTATTGATGATCAGCTTAGGCATTCGGTGTTTCTTTCAGGACGTCATGCATGAAGGCGCGGAAGCGCGGCGTGTACTGTTCGAGGTATCCCGAATTCTGAAAGTGCGACGACAGCAGATAGTCGCGATGCTGCTTGAGCTGAATGCGGACCGCCGCAGTCCATTCCCTGGTTGGCAAAACCTGCAGAATCTCCTCGCTGGCATTGAGCACGGTATCGACGAACAGCTCGTACCTCTGAAACGTCTCCTTGCTGCCGTCGATGGTCATCTCGTCGTAATTGAATTTCGCGAGCGCGAGCGTCGGGTCGGACAGCTTGGGGTTGTCGAAGGCGAGCCTCAGGGTCTCTCTCCACAGTTCATTGGCGTTGGCGCGGTGCTCCCCTTTGCGGCTGTCCGAAATTTGCAAATGCGCGTAGATCAGCGCGACCACGGCGGCGATGCCCATGGCGACCGTCGCAAGCGTGCTGGAATTTTGCCACAGCCAAACCATGCACGGCCCCTACTCCGCCGCCACCGGCACTGACGGCGAGATCGGCTTCGCCGCCTGCGCATCGATGCGCTCCCCGATCACGTGCCGGAAGTGCCGGATCAGCCCTTGCACCGGCCACGCCGCCGCATCGCCGAGCGCGCAAATGGTGTGGCCCTCGACTTGGTGGCTCACGTTGAGCAACATGTCGATCTCGGCCTTCTCCGCCTGGCCCTTGGCCATGCGTTCCAGCACGCGCCACATCCAGCCCGTGCCTTCGCGGCAGGGTGTGCACTGGCCGCAGGATTCATGCTTGTAGAAATAGGACAGCCGCGCGATGGCGCGAATGATATCGGTGGACTTGTCCATGACGATGACGCCGCCGGTTCCGAGCCCGGTGTTCACCGCCTTCAGACTGTCGAAGTCCATAGGCAGGTCGAGACATTCGCTGGCCGGAATGCACGGCACGGACGAGCCGCCCGGAATGACGGCAAGCAGATTGTCCCAGCCGCCGCGCACGCCGCCGCCGTAATGGTCGATGAGCTCGCGCAGCGGCACGCCCATCTCCTCCTCGACCGTGCACGGCGTGTTCACGTGGCCGGAGATGCAATAGAGCTTGGTGCCGGTGTTGTTGGGACGGCCAAGCGAGGCGTACCAAGTGGCGCCGCGGCGCAAGATGTCGGGCACCGACGAAATGGTCTCGACATTGTTGACGGTTGTGGGGGCGCCATAGAGCCCGACATTGGCCGGGAACGGAGGCTTCAGGCGCGGCTGGCCCTTCTTGCCTTCGAGGCTTTCGAGCAGCGCCGTCTCCTCGCCGCAGATATAGGCCCCTGCCCCGTGATGCAGATAGAGGTCGAAGTCCCAGCCGTTCGTATTGTTCTTGCCGATGAGCTTCGCGTCATAGGCCTCGTCGATCGCGGCCTGGAGGATCTCGCGCTCGCGGATGAACTCGCCGCGAATATAGATGTAGGAGACATGCGCCCGCATGGCGAAGGACGCGAGCAGCGCGCCCTCGATCAGAAGCTGCGGATCGTGGCGCATGATGTCCCGGTCCTTGCAGGTGCCGGGCTCCGA
>Ga0075525_10000574_pt1 | contig 12259 bp, 10 predicted proteins | sample NGEPertwo_FD_74795 | JGI IMG/M metagenome (GOLD analysis project Ga0075525, IMG submission 74795) | Arctic peat soil microbial communities from the Barrow Environmental Observatory site, Barrow, Alaska, USA - NGEE Permafrost154B-two | ecosystem: Environmental > Terrestrial > Soil > Wetlands >...
GTAACTGCGCGGTCTTCAACAACCAATCTGGTAATCACAAAATAATCAAAAAGTTCCGCAGGTAAAAGAAGTTTAACAAGGTTCTGGTAATGTTCGTTCTGTTCAGGCATACAAATCTCTGTTTTTTCAACAAAGATCTAATTTTATAACCTTCCCCACAATAATGTCATCTGATCCCTTAAAAATAAGTCGAAAACGCTGAAATGCAATCTGTAAAATCTCCAATTGGCATCACCAAACAGATGCTATAATTTAACCCAACAGCCTGACAACAACCCCATTTCTGTAGGATTTCAATCTTTCACCAGATTCACCAACTTTTAAAATAAAAAATGCCGTTTCATTGATCGTTCGCATCTTTTGAAAGATTATAACTATTTTTAGTGTTTGATTTGAGTTACCGATCAAAGTAATTTATAATAAAAAAATAGGAATTATGAAAACAACACAATCCAGAAGGAATTTCTTAAAAGTTTCAGCTACTGGCGCATTAGGAACGCTTGTTCTTTCGCAATATGCTTTTAAATCAGCCCCTGTTGATCCAAAAACTTTCGGCATAGGTCTCCAATTATACACGATCCGCGATGCGATGGCAAAAGATGTTCCCGGATCATTAAAAAAGGTTTCTGACCTTGGTTTTAAATACCTTGAACTTGCGAATTATGCAAATGGTAAGTTCTATGGTTACGAACCTGCTGAATTTAAGAAGTTGGTAAATGACCTTGACATGGAAATCCTGAGCAGCCATACCCAGGTTGAAGCCCGGGGAATCACGCTCGACAATGCGAATAAAATGGCTGAAGACCATGCCAAAATCGGAGTAAAGTATTGCATTCAGCCTTGGGTAGTCGAAGAAGCCCGCACAACGCTCGACAGTTATAAAAAGATGGCTGCCGAATGGAATAAGGTTGGTGCGATCATGAAAGAACACGAAATCCAGTTTGGATATCATAACCACAATTTCGAATTTGATACGGTTGAAGGCAAGATTCCTTATTATGATGTCTTTATGGTAGAATTAGACAAAGATCTTGTAACTATGGAATTAGATCTTTTCTGGGCAACTAAAGCCGGACAAAATCCGGTTGAGATGTTCAAAAAATATCCTGGCAGGTTCCAGCTCTTCCATATGAAAGACATGTTTACCAAAGAAGCTCCATTCTACAAACCATCTACAAATGACTTCGCTCCTGTCGGCGCCGGACTTATAAATTTCAAGGAAATTCTGGCTGCTAAAAAGATTGCAGGATTGAAATATATGTTTGTTGAGCAGGACTCTACCAAGGATGGTAAACCATTTGATGCTCTTCAGACCAGCATTACAAATTTGACCACGAAACTCCTCAATTAAAAAGAGGATTAGATTTTAATTAAGGCTGTCTAAAAAAATTTAGACAGCCTTTGTTATTGAATGCCACCGCAAAACCTGTAAATTCAGGTTGTTTCGACTATGATACTCTCTCCTGATTTCCAATTAAAAAACGGATAATAAAATGACAACAAAAGTCAGCTGTAAAATAAACCATAAACATTATCAAACAAAATAATTGATGCATTGCAGGCGCGATTTAGAACAAACTTTATTACAAACTACCGAACTTAATGGGGTGAATAATCGGAGATGATATAATTTTTTTAAAAACCATTTAGTTATGTAATTTTCAGCATATCTATAACAATATAAAGTACTTAAGAAGATGCTGGCGACAAAATTGCAGATCATTATTACTACTTCTGATATAACTGAACATTGACAAATCAAGTTAGAAAATAGAATATATAGAATTATATATTAGATGTAGAATTCAAAAACATTGATCCATTAACAAACATTCAGTAAACTAACTGTTTAAAGGCAATGGTTTTTTGCTAAAAATTATTAGAAGTTGGACTCCAATTTTTATCCCCTAAATAAAAGTGCATTTATTTACTGCAAGCTCAAATATGCATACTATTTCTTTACTCTTCTATTGAAATTTATTTATCACTATCGCTATTTCCACTACTGGGATTTTGTTTCACATACAACACTCATCTAAATGACATTATCGGAATAAGCCCTACTTAATCAAAGTCAATTTCACAAAAAATCACCAAATTTTAAATAATATTTCTTGTAATATTCTGCATTTGTAAATATTTTAATATATTTGTATAATTATTCTTTACATATACGGCAATCTTTCTATTATTTATTATTAACAAAACCATTTCAATCAGACCATATTACAAATTTTCTAAAAAACGATGAATAAAAATCCACTATTATTACAAGTTAAACTTATCTAAATATAAATAATCCGCCCGTGGCAGGAAGCTAAATTTTAATGAGCTGAATGAGCTCAACTTTATTTCTTTTACTTAATATGAAGCAAATATGATAGTAATTATTTTGGTTGGAATTGTAATGAATTTGGTACTTTTTTACCTTATATACAGATTAAATAAATGGAGCAAATTAAACGATCCAATTATTGAGTCTATAGTTATTGAAGGATATGGATGGGAAAATGTTACCCCGTACCAGAATAAAATTCAGATATCCACTAATAAATCGCATATGCCGCCCTCCCAAAAGCCCTATATTAAGGTTGAAATGGAAGCAGAGTTACAGAATCTCATTTTTAGTCGCAAAGGAGAACTCAGGAACACGAATTGCGACTACAAAGACAGTAAAAGTATACATAACAACACAGTCCACTTTTCTGATGATGATGCATTGTCGTTTCGTGAAAAAGGAGAATGGAACGCGCATTTCAAAATATGCCAAAATTAATTCGCAATAAGATTTTTATAAAAAAAGATATTTCTGCTCAACCATAATCAGTTCTTTTTTAGCACCTCTACATTAACATAGTGAATCATATTGAAATAAGGTCAATGTTAAGCATCTTTAAGTGATATGCCTGTTATACAGATCACATATAACGAACCACGATCTGTTATCACCGATTATAATTCCTAAAGCAATCAATATTCAAAGAAAAAACACTATTATTGAAAAAACAATAAAAAATAGTGTATACTATGGACAAGATAGAAGTCGTCAGGGAAGATATCACCCGGCTGAATGTAAATGCAATTGTGAATGCAGCCAACTGTTCACTTTTGGGAGGCGGAGGAGTCGATGGAGCTATTCACCGGGCGGCGGGACCAGAACTGCTAAACGCGTGCGAATTGCTAAATGGATGCAATACGGGGGATGCCAAAATTACATCGGGATTTAAATTGCCTGCGCAATATGTCATTCACACAGTTGGACCAGTCTGGAATGGCGGGAAGAACCGAGAAAAAGAACTTCTTGCCTCCTGTTACCGGCAAAGTCTCCAAATCGCATTAAATTATGGCATCAGATCGATCGCTTTTCCCAATATTAGTACCGGGGTTTACGGTTTTCCAAAACAGGAAGCTGCATCTATTGCATTTGAAACAGTCCTGTTTTTCATGACAGATCATCCTGAAATTGAGAAGGTACTTTTTTGCTGCTTCGATGAAGAAAACTTCGCCATTTACAACAATCTGACTTGCAATAAAACAATCATTAAGAGCGTTCAATCAACAGCAGACATCCAAGTGGCTGCTGATTTGGCATCAACTATCTGGAATGAATACTATGTCCCGATTATCGGACAGAAACAGGTAAATTATATGATAAACGCTTTTCAATCTGCTGAAGCAATTGAGAAACAAATCAAAAGCGATAACCTGGAGTATTACTTAATGTATCATCTTGCGGAACCCGCCGGATATATCAGTATCAAACTATTAGGGACTGACTTATTCCTTAGTAAATTCTATATTATCAAGGAGAAAAGAGGAACCGGATTGGGGAAAACAGGATTGAATTTTATAAAAAACAGGGCAAAAGAGCTTGGTGCCAATGCGATTACACTAACCGTGAACAAGAACAATACAAACAGTATTAAGGCCTACGACAAAATGGGGTTTAAAAATACCGGCTCCGTAGTCGCAGACATTGGCGCAGGCTTTGTGATGGATGACTACACGATGCGACTGGATATTAATGGATAGCCCTTCGAACGATTGAAAACCCTCGACGTGACGAATGAATCACTCATCTTTCGATGATCCGGTAAGGACCGCTCGAAAGGAAGGTGATTTAATCAAATAACTCACTTAGGCTGCCAAAGTAATCAGATTCCCATCCTTCCACCATATTGTCGTATGCATCATCAGGTATATTGGTCTGGAGAACCTCTATGTTGGTTCCACTCTTATCCGGATGTAATTTTATGGTGACTATAGAGTCAGACTCTTCGCCAAAAAACCACTGCTGAACAATTTTTTGATTAGGAATAAACTCCATGTTGCGGCCTACAATTTCACCGTCCCAAAGCGAAAAATCGCTCCCTGGTTCAGTACTCATCACAGCAGGTTCACCCGTCCATATTTCAATCATCACAGGATTGGTAAGCGCATTGTATAAATCAGCCGGTGAAGCATCTAACCTGAAATATTTTTTAAAATCTTTCATCTTATGTTTTAAATTATTCTACTCAAAAATAGATAAAATATTTACTATTTTCGCCATTCAGGTAATCTCCCCATGCTATTAAAATAGGGAGCTTCCGGCTCAGCTCATTAGCGTATATCTCCTCTCCAATGACTTTCAGAATCGATATGATAGCCCTACCGTTAACAGTTCTTTAAATTGCCATTTTGGTTCTCTGCCAATCTCAGTTCCAAAACTATCAAGAATCGGAAATTTAGTATTGTAGTCATAAATCAACTGAGTCATAACCCTGGCATTAATCAAACGGTTTACCCGCATTGTGAGTACCTGCTCCCACTCAAACGCGAATTTCTTGAAGGTGTATCTGTAGTTATTAAAGAACTCACCTTTGGTTTCGTAGATAATATCGTCACTCAACTCCTGGCGCCAGTTTGCTTTAATACTAATACCAGGTTCCCAAAGTTTTTTAGTCCCGGGTTCCAATCCGTAAGTCACTGGATCAATTAAAGCAGTATCATTAACATAAGTTGTTTTAGAGGTGAAAGGAGCAAGGAAGAGTGAGAAGTTTTTATTAGGCTTGTAATCAAGTCCAATAGACATTGTAAGGTATCCGGGTGCCATAAACGCCGAAATCGGTTTCGACATTTCCGGAAAAGTATATCCCCTTGCAACCTGGGTTCTAAAGTTACCCTCTGCCGAATAAAACCATTTTTTAAATGCTGAATAGCCAAAACGACTTTGGAACTCAATTTTATCATCATTCTTTTCCAGACCCCTCGTTTTGGACTTACTGATCCCATACCTAAACTCACCGCTGTTTTCCCATTTTACTTTATCCTTTGAGTAATTTGCATTGTATTTACTCATCATCAGCAGGGTCATTGCGCTTTCACCACCTTTAGCCCAGTTCGTTAACGAAGTCTGGGTAAACCCAAACGATCCGTTACCCCTGAGTGTCCACGCCGGATAAACGATTTTATTCATTTTGACCTTACGTAATTTCCTGTCTAGTGCTTTTGTTTCAAAGGTTATTGTACGGCGTTGAGTTTCTGCAAACCTGGTTAGTTTTATTCCATCATCGATTACCAGTTTTAATTCACCTTTGCCATTGCTGATCAGCACCACACTAAGTGAATCGTTCTGCGCATTTTTAAGGAACATTCGGATCGGTTTCATATGACGATTGGCGGTCCAGAATTCTGTTTTTTCGTCATTTAGATTGACAAGACGGACCAAAGATGAATCGGCTTCAGCATGGGCAGTAAGATAACGTAATGCAATTCTCACCGAATCATTAACGATGCCAACAGCTTTGTCGTTATAGTCGGCTAAAATACGATAGTTGTGCGCCTCTACTGACTTTTTATATGCCATGATTCTCAAATCAGATTGCTCCGAAATGTAATTGCTTCGAAAGGAAAAAATCGCTCTTTCGCGCCAGCAATTCTCTACAGAATCGTTGTATGCTGCTCGGTAAGATCCAAAAAGTTGAAAGCGGACTGAATCCATTGCCGTGCCAGTCATATCCGATGGAAACTGCATCGCATTAATCCGGCTATTCAAATTTGACACAAATTCCGGCGGCAACTCTTTTTGTTTCGTTCCCCACAAAATTTCAGGGTTACCTTCCGGAACGTATGGCACCTTCGAAAGCGCATTTTCCAAAATTACTTCCGGGACGATGATTTTGGAAACATTCAGACTATCAAGTACTTTTCCCCTGATAGCATCAACCCCTTTTGCAATCTCGTCATCTGTTATATAGCCTCTTAATTTCTTCACATTGCGAATATCCTGCGGACGTCTGTCCAGAAAATAGCCCAATTTGTCGTCACGCAATAACTTTTGGACATCAATTATTACGGTATCCAAAGGATCGTTTTCGGCATAGTTTAATACTCCTTGAATTGGCTTCTTATACAGACGATCGGTGAGGTACCATTCTCCGCTGGTATAGAGCAGTTTATTAAGATAATCAACACTCCATTTCAGCGAGTCTCCATTTTGGGTTTCAGTAATCTGCTCTCGTGTGGGAATCAGGCTATTTATGTTTATAGCCAACAATTCTCCGGGGCAAATCGCCATCGAAGTGATAATAAATAATAGAATTAAAGTTTTTCTGATCATCATTAACATCTTTGTGATTTCTAAAGGCCAAAAATAGGTAAAACAGACTTATATTTGAAACCTTAAACTGAAGTTGGGGTTTTTATCCGATCGGAGAACTGGCTTTTCAAACTAAATCAATGACTAAACGGTATTGCTTTTTATTGATATTCACATTACTAACCCACATCAACTGTAAAGCGCAACGCAACAATCTATTTTTCGATTTCACCGGTGGAAGTGGCCGATTGATTCCTCATCACCCCGAAATAAAGAACCTCGCCGGATCAGTTTCTTTTTTTAATGCAAGATTTGGGTTAAAAACACTCGGTCAAAAGGAGTGGCAACGTGTTTACAGCTACCCTGAAATAGGCATTGGTCTATCGCACAATTATCTAACAAGCAGATCACTCGGAAATTCCACTGCCGCTTATGCATTTCTGAATCTGCCATTATCACCCGCTTCAAAACTTAAACTTGATCTGGGAGTCCATCTTGGATTAGCATGGGGATTCAATCCTTCCAGTCCTCAAAATCAAGTAAATCTAGCAATTGGCTCTCAATGTACTGCTTATGCCTCTATAAACTTGAATACGAAATTCCGAATAGGTCAAAACTTTGATTTTTTACTTTCCGCTGGTGGGTATCATTATTCAAACGGGAATATGGCGAAACCAAATAAAGGAATTAACATGTTGGGAGCTGAAGCCGGATTGCGTTACACCCTGCCAAAATCTGACACGGAATTGAATAGTGAACCTGTCGATCCAATACAAAAAAGTTCGTCGATCTTGTTTTTTGGAGCTTATGGATGGAAAAAAGAGGTGACCTATTCTACGGGCTTCCCGATAGGATCTTTAAGTATTGGTTATTACCATACCTTAAGTCATAAAAGCAGATGGAGCACCGGGTTAGACCTGTTCCTTGATGAAGGCACTCTTTATTACACGCATGAAGAGAATCAGCTTAAAAACAAACTGGCTGCAGGACTTTTCGGAGGTCATGAACTCACATTCAATCAATTTTCAATCGTCACTCAGATTGGCATTTACCTTCGGAATCCAAATCCAACAGATCCTTTATATTACGAACGCCTCGGTATTCGCTATGTAATAGCCAAAAGAATCATACCTTCATTAACCCTGAAAGCACATGAGTTTAAAGTTGACTTTGTAGAATGGGGATTAGGTTTTGTATTATGGAAGTCATGAAAACTGAGGGAAAATATTAAACCAGAAAGTGAGACGATGTAAATAAAAGATTATTACATTGATTTGCAGATTATTCCTTGAGAAAAACTTTGACCTTTACTATTTCACACCTGCACAATACAATATTTATTACTCTATTAAATTTTGGAAGCTTTATATTCATTTATTTTACAGGAATTTATAAAATCTATTAAATCATGAAAAAAACATTTTATACGATCATTGTCTGTTTACTATTGAATTTCAACGCAATACTCGCTTCGGCGGCAATTCGTTTGCCTTCAATCATTGGAAGCCACATGGTATTGCAACAGAACAGTGAAGTCAAACTATGGGGATGGTGCAGTCCCGCCGAAAAAATAACAATTAAAACAAGCTGGGATACAATTACATATCGGGCAACTGGAGAATCTTCAGCAAAATGGCTCCAAAAAATAAAAACACCTGCAGCCGGCGGACCATATACAATAACGATAAATGAAACCACTATTCTTAATGATGTAATGATTGGTGAGATTTGGCTTTGCAGTGGACAAAGCAATATGGAGTTGGGCGGTGACCAGGGGCTCAAGCAATCGCTAAATGAGGCTCCGAAAGCCAATAATCAGAATATCCGGTTTTTCTACATTTCAAAATCAACATCTGAAACACCACAGGAGAATTGCGAAGGAAGCTGGAAAGTATGTACGCCCGAAGAGATGAAGCATTTCAGCGCTATTGGTTATTTCTTCGGTAAGAACCTTCAGCAAACTCTGAATGTACCAGTTGGCTTGATTAACAGCAATTGGGGCGGTTCTCCTGCTGAAGTTTGGACTCCCAAAAATCTTGTTGAAAATGATCCCGAATTAAAAGCAGCTTCTTCAAAACTAACTCCTGCTGCATGGTGGCCGGTTCTTCCAGGACTTACGTTTAATGCGATGATCAATCCAATTACGAATTTCGAGATATCAGGAGCGATCTGGTACCAGGGAGAGAGCAATGTCGGAACCTATTCGACTTATAAACAGTTAATGAATACAATGATTGGCTCATGGCGCAAAGCGTGGGAGAAAGATTTCCCATTCTATTTTGTCCAGATCGCACCCTTCTCGGGTTACGGAAATAACAATGTTAGCGCCCTGCTGCGCGAAACTCAGACGAGTTGCCTTTCAATTCCCAAAACCGGAATGGTAGTTGTCACCGACCTGGTTGATGATCTTTCGAATATTCATCCAATTAACAAAATTGATGTTGCCTCAAGGTTGGCAAATCTAGCATTATCAGAGAATTATGGCAAAACCGGACTTGCCTACAAATTTCCGATGTACAAGTCAATGAAAAATGAAAAAGAAAAAATCAGAATTGAATTCGAGAATGCCAATAATGGTTTGATTTCAAAGGATAAAGTCATTTCGGAGTTTTTCATTGCCGGTGAAAACCATCAGTTTCTGCCTGCAACAGCCAAAATAGATGGAAACAGTGTAATCGTTTGGAACAAAACGGTCAAAGCGCCAGTTGCGGTAAGGTTCGGATTTAGCAATACAGCAATTCCCAATCTTTTCAGCAAAGAAGGTTTACCCGTAAATTTATTCCGAACTGACAGTTGGGAAGTTGACACAACTCCGGTTAAGAAATAATTTTCAATAAATTAGAGAGATAATTTGAGATATGGAGAGGGCGCTAAGACAAGGTGATTGTGGGCCGATTTAGATGCAGTCTGTACTACAATTCGTCTGTTTTATTGTAATACAACTTAAACCTTTATTCTTTTCACTTTAACCTTCGGCAGCCTCAGCCACTTTACTATTCGTATTACCATACTGTTAAGCCTGCCTTTCGGATACATTGACGCCGGAAAGCAGGCTTTTTATTCGTCTGAAATTACTATCTTTGCAAAAAATTTAGGAATAATCACAGGCACAATGGCACATAAATCAGGATTTGTCAACATCATAGGAAATCCAAACGTCGGAAAATCGACTTTGATGAACGCGATGGTAGGCGAAAAACTTTCGATAATTACTTCGAAAATGCAGACTACCCGTCACCGTATCAAAGGGATTGTGAATGGTGAGGATTTTCAGATTGTATACTCCGACACCCCTGGAATATTAAAACCAGCGTACAAACTTCAGGAATCAATGCTTGGCTTTGTAAATACGGCATTGGTTGATGCCGATATTTTGTTGTATGTAACCGATGTCGTTGAAGATTTTTCAAAAAATGCAGATTACCTCGAAAAAATAAAATCAGCAGAAGTACCTGTCCTTGTGCTTATTAACAAAATAGACCTTACAGATCAGGAAAATCTGATCAAATTGGTTGAAAAATGGAGAGAACTTATTCCCAAAGCCGAAGTCATGCCGATTTCAGCGAAGGAGAAATTCAATCTTGACTATGTTTTTAAACGGATCATCGCAAACCTTCCTGAAGGTGCTCCGTTTTTTCCAAAAGATGAACTGACTGACCGAAATGAGCGATTTTTCGCTCAGGAGATCATTCGCGAAAAAATCCTTCTGTTTTACGACAAAGAGATCCCTTATTCCGTTGAAATTGAAGTAGAAGAATTCAACGACGAGCCAAACTTGCTTAGCATCAGGGCGGTAATAAACGTGGCCCGCGATACGCAAAAAGGGATTATTATCGGACACCAGGGAAAAGCACTCAAACGGGTCGGAACAGAAGCTCGTTTAGATATGGAAGAGTTTTTTGGAAAAAAAGTATTTTTAGAGACATTTGTTAAGGTAGCAAAAGACTGGCGCGATAAAGAGAGCCAGCTTCGTAATTTTGGTTACGAGATTCAATAAAAGTAAAATCAGATAATGAGTAGTATAGTAGCAATTGTCGGTAGGCCAAACGTTGGGAAATCGACTTTTTTTAATCGTTTAACAGAATCGCGTGCCGCAATTGTCGATGACATGCCAGGGGTTACGCGCGACCGGAATTACGGAAAGTCAATATGGAATGGTGTTGAATTTTCGGTCATTGACACAGGTGGTTATGTTTCCGGATCAGATGATGTATTCGAAGAAGAGATTCGCCGCCAGGCAAATCTGGCCATTCAGGAAGCCGATGTGATCGTTTTTCTCGTCGACGTTGAAAGCGGATTGACAGAGCTAGACATTTCGGTTTATGACCTGCTCCGAAGAAACGACAAACCTGTTGTAACTGTTGTAAATAAAGTTGATAACCATCAGAGAGGCCTCGATGCCAATGAATTTTACTCCCTTGGAGTAGAAAAATTATTTACCGTTTCGTCTATCAACGGTTTAGGAACAGGTGATTTGCTCGATGAAATCGTTGAACTTTTGCCCAAAGTAGTTGAAGAAGTTGAAGATGAGAAAATACCAAGAATTGCAGTAGTTGGAAGGCCAAATGTTGGCAAATCATCTATAATCAATACGTTAGTTGGCGAAGACCGCCATATTGTAACGGAAGTAGCCGGAACCACACGCGACGCTGTTGCGCAGCATTACAATAAATTCGGTCACAATTTTATCCTTGTCGATACAGCAGGATTGCGCAAAAAGACAAAAGTTGCCGAAGATGTGGAATTCTATTCGGTGATGCGATCAGTCCGTACTATTGAAGATTCGGACGTCTGTGTCCTCGTTCTTGATGCCACACGCGGTGTTGAAGGTCAGGATGTCAGCATCTTTCACCTGATTCACCGGAATAAAAAAGGAATTGTCGTAGTTGTGAACAAATGGGATCTTGTTGAAAAAGACAACCACACGATGAAAAGCTTCGAGCGCGATATACTCGAAAAGTTCGCTCCGATCGTCGATATCCCGATTGTGTTCACCTCTGCCCTTACCAAACAACGGATTCTGAAGATCCTTGAAGAAGCGATGATGGTTTTCGAAAACCGAAACCGTCATATAGCAACTTCTAAATTGAACGAACTGCTGCTGGGATTTATTGAGGCTTATCCGCCACCTGCACACAAGGGAAAATATATTAAAATAAAATACATTACCCAGTTACCGACGAAAATTCCAAGTTTCGCCTTCTTTTGTAATCTCCCGCAGTACATCAGGGATCCTTATAAAAGATACCTCGAAAATAAAATCCGTAGCAATTTTAATTTCAAAGGAATTCCTATCCAGCTCTATTTCAGACAGAAATAAGCTGAGACTAGTCAATGGTCTGTTCAGGCACGATTCATCGTGTCTCTATGGTCTGCTGTCCCTATAATCAAATATTTAGAATATCATGCAATAATCTCTAAATATTTCGTACCTTTGCGCAACTTTTCCCACACTGGGAATTGGATTTTTTTAAGATAATAATAAGTCGGGTAAATTGGTTCATTAGATAGCTATAACGCCCGCCACAAAACACAGATGATGCAATTTAATGAAATGGGTCTCGACCCCAGAATCCTAAAGGGGATTCAAGAAATGGGCTTCGAACAACCTTCGCCAATTCAGGAACAGTTTATCCCCTTATTCCTGTCAAAACCCACCGACATTGTAGGACTTGCCCA
>Ga0075525_10000576_pt1 | contig 12234 bp, 11 predicted proteins | sample NGEPertwo_FD_74795 | JGI IMG/M metagenome (GOLD analysis project Ga0075525, IMG submission 74795) | Arctic peat soil microbial communities from the Barrow Environmental Observatory site, Barrow, Alaska, USA - NGEE Permafrost154B-two | ecosystem: Environmental > Terrestrial > Soil > Wetlands >...
CGTGAATGTTTGTCAGAACATTGGCTTCAATGTTCAAAGCATCGGCTACGGAGTTCAGAATGGTAACTTCATTGTTCGGAACATTGGGTTCATGGTTCAGAACAGCAATTTGAATGTTCTCAAGGAGAAAGCTCCAGTATAAATCTTCAGATTCAACGAAGCATGATCCCGGTCGCCATTCTTCCGGTTTTCTGCCCGTCGCGACGGGCAGAAAAAAACCGATCCGGATCTGAAAAGGTGCAGATTCGCGCGACTTCAATCTGTTCCGCTGGAACTCCCGCTTTTATCAGCTGTTGATAGTTGGCACTCCAAAGATCAAGTAATTTTTTGTCAGCTTTTTCCGGATTTGAAGCAAGATAAAATTCCGGGGCAAACTGTTTCCAAACCTCCTCCCCGACTTCGTAAACCTTTGGACTGATTGAAGGTCCAATTCCGGCGACAAGATCGGAAGGATCTGTTCCAAATTCCGTTATCATTTTATGAATTGTCACGAATACAATGTTCTGTACCGTTCCACGCCACCCGGCATGAATAGCCGCAACCACTTTTCTTTTTGAATCGAAAAGCAGAATTGGTACACAATCGGCCGTTTTTACAGCAATACAAACACCTTGAAGATTCGTAATAACGGCGTCAATTTCATTTAGAAAATACTTTTGCTCTTCTGTTACCAGTTCAAAAAAACCGCCCGTGACGGTCTTAACATTTGCGGTGTGCGTCTGTTTCGGGAACACCAGCTGATCCGGAGAAACATGGAGAGCTGCACAAAGTCTGACCCTGTTTCCAAGCACATTTTCGGGAAGATCGCCCGAATTAAACCCCAGATTTAAAGAACTATAATCATTTGTACTACACCCACCAACACGTGTGGTTGAGAAGTGGAACACCTCCGGAATCTGACCCAAATTGGCAAATTGTAAAACAGGTAACTTATTTTTAACGACAGATATCATAGTTCTATTAGCTACATTTACGTTAAATTCGCTGCCAATTTACAAAAGTTCCGGTTGGGACGATCAAAGGATCAAATATGAAAATTGAAATTCTTCAGCTTACTGATGGTGCAAAAAAGGCCAAAGGACTTACGGTAGTGATCGATGTCTTCAGGGCATTTTCGACAGCTTGTTATGTTTTCGCTGCAGGTGCTGCCAAAATCATCCCTGTCGAACATGTGGAAGAGGCCTTCGAACTGAAGAAAATTCTGAAAAATGTTGTGATGCTGGGCGAGCGGAACGAGCGAAAGGTCCCGGGTTTCGATTTTGGAAACTCACCGACTCATATTATGAATCAGGATTTCAGCGGGAAAACAATTATCATGACGACAAGTTCCGGAACGCGTGGAATTGCAAATGCAACGCTTGCGGATGAAATCATTACTGGAAGTTTTGTCAATGCAGAAGCAATCATCAGTTACATCCGACAGAAAAATCCGGCAGAATTAAGCCTGGTTTGTATGGGCTACGAAGGTCGCTATCCGACACAAGAGGATACTTTTCTGGCCGAATATGTACGTGACCGGTTAATGAATAAAGAGACGGATTTCGAAAAGATGAAGAAAATTCTCTGCACAGGCGACGGCGCCCGGCTTCTTGATCCTGCCAATGACGAATGGTCACCAGCATCCGATTTTGAACTTTGTCTCGATCCCGATCGTTTTGATTTCGTTTTGAAAATTGAAAAAGGGGTGGATTTTAACTGGCTGAAAATGATAAAAATATAAACCCTTCGAGCGGTCTTTTTCAGACCCTTGAAGCGGTGGTTCTAAATAAAATATGGAAATGAAGCATTATAACTTTGATGAAATAATAGAACGACGCGGTACTGACTGCGTCAAATACGATCTGCTCGAAGAAATTTTCGGGAATAGCGATGCACTTCCACTTTGGGTGGCCGACACCGATTTCCGGGTGCCCGACTTCATCATGGATGCATTACACCAGCGGATGAACCATGAAATACTTGCTTATTCTTATCGTCCCGAGAGTTACTTTGAGTCAATTATCAATTGGGTGAATCGCCAGCATGACTGGAAAATCGACAAAGAGATGATTACATCAAGTCCGGGCGTCGTTTCGGCGGTGACCATGTTGATTATGGCCCTTTCTGAGCCCGGGGATAAGGTGATTGTCCAACCACCGGTTTACTTTCCTTTTTTCACAAGTATTAAGGGTTCAGGCCGGAAGATGGTGGAGAATCCGCTGATGCTAAAAGACGGGCGGTACACATTTGATTTTGAAAACCTTCGGCAAATCATCGATCCACAAACCAAACTTCTGATATTGTGCAGTCCCCATAATCCGGGAGGAATGGTTTGGAAAATGGAGGAACTTGAGGAGCTAAGCAGAATTTGTACTGAAAATGGGATTGTAATCGTCTCGGATGAGATTCATGCAGATCTCGTTTTTAGCGGGAACAAACACATCCCGATTCCGATGGTATCAGAGGAAATCGCGATGAATAGCGCCGTATTGATGGCTGCCAGCAAAACCTTCAATGTTGCCGGACTTTCGACAGCCTTCGTAATTATTCCCAATGAAAAAATCAGGCTAAAGTACGAAAAGGTACTGCATACGGTTCATATCGACAGTGGCAATATTTTTGGAAATATCGCGACAGAAGCCGCGCTTCACCACGGTTATGACTGGCTTTCGCAACTAATGATTTACCTTGAAGAAAACTATCATTATTTAGAGACTTTTCTTACCGCCAGAATGCCACAGGTGAAGATTATGAAACCTGAAGCCACATTTTTGGTCTGGCTCGATTTTTCGGCTTATCATCTTACTGAAATACAATTAGGCAAAATACTGATTGATGGCGGAGTAGCATTAAACAACGGGAGCAGATTCGGAACAGGTGGTGACGGTTATTTCAGGTTAAATTTTGGCTGCCCAAGAGCCGTACTTGAAGAAGGGCTGAACAAAATTGAGAAGGCACTGAACCAACGGGTGTAACTTCAAAACATTTGGATAAACAAAAGAAGCGACCTTCCGTTAATTGAGGATGAAGCTTCTTTTGACCATCTTCCTGATACATGCATCATGTTCGTTGTTTGGACAACCAAAAAGCGAGACAAAAGCCGTTGTGCCGGATTCCAGCAGAACATCCGCTGAAAAGTTAGTCCAACAAAACTATGATTTACCAGAAATTCAAATAACGGCTTATCGCACGCAAGGTCTGCTCAAATCTACAGCCGGATCAGTTTCGGTGATTACAGCCAATCGGCTCGAAAATTCAGCAGTAAACGTTGCTTCTTCATTATCTACGGTTCCGGGCATTGTGATGCAGGAAGGAACTTTAGGGACTATCAAACTTACATTGAGGGGAATCGGTTCACGATACCCTTACGGGACTAAAAAAATCAAACTTTTCTTTGGCGACATCCCGATGTACAGCGCTGAAGGTGAAACCACTTTTGACGATATAAACCCGGAATACCTTAGCCGGATTGAAGTTTTGCGGGGCCCCGCATCAAGTATTCATGGCGCTTCGTTGGGCGGAACAATCATTCTTTATCCGCGGAGAGCGGAAATGAATCATGAAGAAATCAAACTTACCAGTTCAGCGGGTAGCTATGGATATTTCAAAAACGGTGTCAGCTATTCGCTAGGAACAAATAAAAATGATTTGCTGATTTCGCTATCCGGCATCCAATCGGAAGGGTATCGCGAGAATAATAAATACAATCGAAACTCCTTTTTTATCAATCAGAATCAGCTCTTCAGCAAAAACCTTTCAGGCAATCTGATACTTTCCGGTTCCAAAATCCGTGCCCAGATACCAAGTTCGATCGATTCTGCCACTTTTGTAAATCATCCTCAAAAAGCGGCTGCCAACTGGCTAAATACAAAAGGATACGAACATCCTGACAGGATTTTCGCAGGTTATAGTCTGCGCTATCAAATGCCAAAGGATTGGGAATTTTCATCTTCCGTTTTTCTGAATTCGAGAAAAACAGAGGAGAACCGCCCATTTAACTATTTAGATGAATCGGGATTCGCCTACGGCGGACGCATTTTAAGCCAGCATACGAAAAAACAAGGAATTACAACCATTCATTTCCTTGCAGGAACCAATCTTTATTTTGAGAATTTAAGAAGTTCCTTATCCGAAAACATTGGTGGAATCGGGATAAAAGGGACACTTCAACAAAAAGGGAAAGAATCTATTTATCAGACTGATATGTTCACCCAATTGGAAGCCAAAATAAAGCGAATAACAATTACAGGAGGTGCAAATTTCAACTTTTCAGGCTTTCAATACATCGATCAGTTTAACTCAGATACATTAAACCAATCTGGAAATTATAACTTTTCACCTATCCTAGCACCGCGTCTCTCCATATCATGGAATCCACTGAATGACATTTATTTTTATACATCAGTGAATAAAGGTTTCTCAATACCATCGCTTTCAGAAAATTTAAGTCCGCTTGGATTGATCAACAGAGATATTAAACCCGAAAAAGCCTGGAGTTTCGAAGGGGGATTCAGGGCCAGTTTGCTGCATTATGCCACATTTATAGACCTGGCATTTTACTCTATGCGGGTGACCGACCTGATTGTTCCCAAAAGAGTGGCAGAGGATGTCTATGTTGGAATGAATGCGGGTTCTTCACTTCATAGAGGAATAGAATTGGCAGTACAACAATGGATTATTGGTCGTAAAAGGAGCGATGCTGACAAACATTTTGCATTAATCGCTAACCTGAACTTCGCGACCAACCGATTTAATTTTCAAAATTTCACGGAAAACAACATCGATTATTTGGGTAATAAATTGCCCGGAATGCCCGATCAAAACTTTTCCGGCAGTCTTGATTTAAAGACACCAATTGGGTTATACACACGCCTTGAGTTAAACAGTTCGGGTAAAATTCCACTCAATGACCTCAATAGCCAATATTCGAACAGATGGCTTGTTATGAACCTGAAGGCGGGATACATCTTTGAGATATTTAAGAAACTAACAATTGATGCAACAGTGAAGATCAATAATTTAACCGATGAAAAATATGCTTCAATGGTTGTTGTCAATGCTCCGGATACTACTTCACGGCCACCACGTTATTTTTACCCTGGTTTACCCCGATGGTTCACCTGTACCCTCAATCTAACCTATCAGGATTTCAAAAAATAGCAAGCCGACCCGGCACCAATATATGCTACTTTTTGAATGCCCATTCCGATCCTTCCTTGGTATCCTTTATTTCGAATCCCAATTGGGTAAGGCTATTTCGGATTTTATCAGAGGTGGCCCAATCTTTATTCTGTTTGGCTTCGATGCGCAGATTTAGCAATAAATCAACAACATCTCCCAAAACTTCATGGTCTGCGGATTCGCCGGAAGACGCTTCGGATTTGAATCCGAGTATATCGAAAACGAAATCGTTGTAGAGTTTTTTCAATATTTCGAGATCCGCACTATTTACAGAAGCGTTACCATCATTTATCGAATTGATCATTTTAACGCCATCGAACAGGTGGGCAATCAGAATTGGCGTGTTCATATCATCATTCATTGCAGCATAGCATTTCTCTTTCAATCCGGCTACATCAACAGAAGATTGTTCTGCAGGTTTAAGCTTATCAAGAAGAGCAGTTGCAGTAATTAATCTTTCCAACCCCTTTTCGGCGGCCTGTAAAGCTTCGTTCGAGAAATCGAGCGGACTACGGTAATGCGCCTGAAGAATAAAAAACCGGATACAAATGGGTGAATAAGCTTTCTCAAGCAACGGATGAATTCCGGAAAAGAGTTCGTCAAGCGTGATAAAATTTCCAAGCGACTTACCCATCTTCTGACCATTGATCGTGATCAGGTTATTGTGCATCCAGTAGTTAACCGGCTCATGTCCAAAACATGCCACACCTTGCGCGATCTCCGCCTCATGATGCGGGAAAAGCAAATCAAGTCCGCCTCCATGAATATCAAAAGGTTCGCCGAGGTATTTTGTACTCATTGCCGTACATTCGGTGTGCCAGCCGGGGAAACCTTCACCCCAGGGAGAAGGCCAGTGCATAATGTGTTCAGGTGCCGCTTTCTTCCAAACTGCAAAATCCAGTCCCGATTTTTTCTCACTCTGAGCATCCAGATCCCGGGTATTGGTATAAAGATCTTCTATTTTTCGTCCCGAAAGTTTTCCGTATGCATGAACTGCCGCATATTTTTCCACATTAAAATAGACCGATCCGTTTATTTCGTAAGCAAACCCCGACTCAATCATTTTCTGAACAGTCGCAATCTGTTCAATAATATGACCTGAGGCGGTCGGCTCAATACTTGGCGGCAACACATTCAACTGCAACATATTCCGACGGTAACTGTTCGTGTAAAGCTGAACAATTTCCATGGGTTCCAGTTCCTCGACTTTTGCTTTGCGGGCGATTTTATCTTCACCTTCATCGGCATCATTCACAAGATGACCAACATCGGTAATATTACGGACATACCGTACCTTATATCCAAGGTGTTTCAGGTAACGGAACAATACATCAAATGTGATTGCAGGACGCGAATGTCCAAGATGAGCTTCACCGTAAACGGTCGGACCACAGACATACAGTCCGACATGACCTGGGTTGATCGGTTCAAATATTTCCTTTTTCCTGCTTAAGGTATTGTAAATGATAAAATCGCTCATCCTTTTTAGTGTTTCTAACGAAAGGTCAAAATTAAAAAAAATACGGCTCTTTAAATGATTAGGAGTTGGGAAAACCCTTTCAAATGCTTTTGTTTATTCGCAAGTGGCTCATTTCCTAAATTTAATTAACGTATTTTTTTCAAGATAATTTCGAAGGGGCATTAACAAGCTTTAAAATTCAAGTTGAGCTTCAATCTGAATTCAACAAGATGGCATTTACAAGTTGCTAATTGACTATTGCCAATAGCTATTTTAAAAACCCCCAATTATCCTATTGTTTGTTACCATAACCTTTTCTTATCTTTGGCATCAAAGAACAGTTTATTATGAGAAATATTTTAAAAACAGTTATTTTACTGGCTACCGTATTATTGGTTGCTTGCGGTAATGCTCAGGATAAGAGTGATAAACGCCCCATGGTTTTGATAAAAACGCAATTCGGCGATATGAAAGTAGTCCTCTATAATGAAACACCGAAACACCGCGATAATTTTCTGAAACTGGCAAAAGCAGGATATTACGACGGAGTCCTCTTTCACAGGGTTATCAAAGACTTTATGATTCAAGGGGGCGATCCCGAAACACGCAATGCCAAACCAGGACAGCAGCTTGGGAATGGAGGCCCCGGATATGAAATCGATAATGAAATCAATCCCAAATTTCTTCATAAAAAAGGAGCATTAGCTGCTGCACGAGAAGGCGATCAGGTTAATCCCCAGAAAAAATCATCCGGCTCTCAATTCTACATCGTTCAGGGTGTAGTATTTCCTGCCAATAACATTCCAGCCCTCGAAGCCAAAGGAACCGAAAAACTGGCTCAAAGCCATATGCGTCAGCTCGTGCGAGAGAATGAAGATTCGCTGAAATTCTACCAGCAATCCGGCAATCAGGTTGCAATGGCGCTCTTAGGAGAACGGCTGCAAAACGAGGCAATTGCGAAAGCGAAGCTAACCCCTTTTAAATTGACAGAAGAGCAAAAGGAGGTTTATACAACGGTAGGCGGAACACCTCATCTCGATGGGAATTATACTGTTTTTGGAGAAGTAATTGAAGGATTATCTGTTTTGGATTCTATTGCTGCACAGCCAACAGGGCCCAATGATCGACCTTTAAATGATATCAAAATGGAGATAAAGGTTTTAAATCATTAAAATTTTAATTAACAATCATCTATTCTTCAAAAAGAGCTCAGCAATCTCAATATCTTCAGGAAAGGTAATCTTGATATTTTCACGATTTCCCAACACCAATTGTACAGACGTCCCGGAATGTTCGATAACCGATGCATCATCAGTAAATTCAGGAATATAGGTTTGATTGTAACTTCCCTGAATAATTGAAGCTTTAAAAACCTGGGGTGTCTGCACCAAATAAAACCGAGTACGATCAACCGGAACTGACTCATCCATTGTTCCTTGTCGTAAAGATTCATTAGCTGACAGAACCGGGATGGCAGTCCCATTCTGATCTGCACAATTAAAACATCGTGTCAACGTTTCGTGGCTGACAAACGGCCGAACCCCGTCATGTATAGCAATCAGATCGCATTTTGATACCTGTGACAGCCCGTTTTTAACAGACTGAAATCGGGTGTCTCCGCCGGCTATCACCTGGTGTGGAATTGAAAACCTATATTGATCACACAACTTGGTCCAACTTATGATTTCAGCGTCCGGAAGAACCAGAATAAGCTGAAGAGATGGATCAAAATCGTAGAAATTGCGGATGGTATGCATCAAAACCGGAATTCCCCCGATTAGCAGAAATTGCTTCGGAAGTTCGGTTCCCATGCGTGAACCGTTTCCACCGGCAACTATAATGCAACTATTTGTCATTAGCGAGTCCTAATTTTCATACAAAAATAAGGAAGCAATCCGAAAAACAGTTTTAAATTTAATTCCATTAATTTTAATCTGGCAATTACTGCTTTTTAAATGATTTCAGTATTTTTGAAATATGAAACAGATACTTGATTTTCTTAAAGACCTTGAAGCAAATAACTCGCGCGAATGGTTCGACCTGAACAGAGACAGGTATGATTCGACACGTAAACAATTTCTTGTTGTTGCGGAACAGCTGATTCACGACATCAGACTGTTTGATGATGAAATTCCGTTATTGAACCCCAAAGATTGCGTTTTCCGGATTTTTCGTGATGTCCGTTTTTCGAAAGACAAACTACCGTTTAAATCAAATTACGGCTGTTTCATCGCCCGCGGCGGAAAAAAATCAGGGTTTGCAGGTTACTATCTTCATATACAACCGGGCGAATGTTTCCTTTCGGGTGGAATTTACTTGCCTCTTCCTGAAAACCTTCAGGCAATACGTCAGGAGATATACTATCATCCCAAAAATTACATCGATTTAATTGAAGATAAATCATTTAAATCAACCTATACCTTAGAATACTCCAATAAACTCAAAACAGCACCCAAAGGATATCCCAAGGATTGGGAGTACCTGGATCTTATCAAGAACCGCAATTATGCCTTTGGACACCGGGTAGAGGAAAATGAGTTGATAGCTCCCGATTTTATTAAAAAGGCAATTGAACTGTTTAAGATAATTTACCCGTTGAACAGGTATTTAAACAAGGCGGTAGATGAAAATATAGGTATCTGAAAAACATCTTAAAAAAAACCCTTCTCTGCCAACGGAATAACCGCAAATTCATAACCAATAAAATACCAACGACAATGGGCTTATAATAGTTTGCCATTTTAAGCGTATAGTTAAAATTATTTTGAATATAAGATTTGTGCAACAAGTTATCACAGATAAATGGCATAATACAGTCCTTCTTCCGAAATTCTTGACATAGAAGAAATAATCCTCCAATCTGTAAGATATTTGGCTTACAATGACTTAGCGAATACGGTTTTAATTTCCGTTTCCGTGAAAAATAGGATTTACAAATGATCGAACCGTTAAAAAAAGCTCCTTGCTTCAGCAGCAAACACAGATGGTTCTCGATCCATTCCACACAATGTAAATCAGACAGAACTACAGCTCAGAAATCCGGGATTTATAAGGGTTCCTGCATGGTAGTTTTTCACCTTCAATTAATAAGCATACAGACTTATAAAGCATTAATATACATGATGTTTATAAAGTAAAAATAAGTACAAAACTGTGGCTTAAAATCGGCTATTTTCTTGGAAACAGGTCCAAGTATTTGTATATTTACTATTCTCAAATAAATCAATCCGGAAAATAAATTTGATAATAAGCGTGTCTCCTACCGTAAAGGTACTTTTTGTGGTAATTTATTTGACATTTACTGATCGTCTGTAAAAATAAAATCGCCCTTTTTTTATTGATTTACGGATTCATAATTCGCTTTTGCATAAAATAAATCTACTTGATGCATTTTACGTAAACTTTCTTTACTCAGACAAATGATTTGATTTTAATTTTAAATATCTATTTTCCTGTATATTAATATCTAATTCCACTACTAAAAAATCAGTCATAAATTATTTTTCGTTTTTGTAAATATTTTTTTTACGTTTTTGTCATAATAGTAAAATATCTTATCTATCTTTGCATTAGAAAAGATTTTTTGATGATCGGAATACTAACAGATCAAAAATTAATTGCCATGAAAACGCTTCTTGTATTAATATTCGCTGCATTTTTAACCTTATTGTTCGCCGCGCCAAAAGTGAGCAGCCAAACTATTGCGATCGGACACGTGACCGCAGAAGTAATAGAATCGGTGAGTGCTGCATCAAATGCGATTACAAGTTTCGAACTTGCTACGATCGCCGAAAGCGATGCGCGACAATTAGAACAATCCTACCTGACCTCAGAAAACGTAAACCTCGGCGCAATAACCTTACATTCCGGAAAAAATATCAGCTGCAACGTTGTTGTTAAGACAGCTTCACTTGTTGATTCTGCAGGCAATGGTTTTACATTGGAACCATCCGTCAATAACAATTCATATGCTTCAGCTGCAAAAGCGGATGGCTCTCAAACCATTCAGCTTGCCGGTAAAACAAACAAGTCAAATAGCCAGGCTTCCGGGCTTTACCATGGTTCCTATACCGTCGTTTTTGCATACAATTGAATATATCAAAACAGTAATTTAGATACCTGGTAATTCATAAAATCAGCCACTCGAATAATGTAAAATAAAAGATGAGAAGGTGGGAAGGTAAGAAGATGAGTTTCTAAAAATGTGCAATGGGATGAGTAACCATGTTATGCCCTTTTTATTTTCCTTTAAGCCTCCCACTCTTCCCTCACCCTTCCTTGATTACAATGCCATTGTAAAACCGGGATATTCTTTGCCATCCAATTAACAACCACAAATCCAAACTATTGTATGGCCATTTTAAACACCTGATCAATTGAATACAATATCTCATCTGCACTTATAAAAAACAGGTACAGGTAGATCTCCTTTCCGGAATTTTCGGAAATAAGAATTTTTGCCTTTTCATCTTTCCGGGTAAATCCTGTCTTTATTGGCACGATTAAGTGATGGACATTGTAAAATACAGCCATCAGGTGATCATCGTTACGTACCATATCGTTTTTCTGATTTTCCCAACTGACATCCGCTCTATTTGACTGTTCTGAGGATGAAATTGCTGTCAGATCAGCAGGTAATGGAAGTGATCCAACCGAAAACCTCAGTAACCCAGGATCATTCATAGTTCCATTTTTACCGAAAGCAGGTTTGTTTGCTTTTACAAACTGGTTAAACCTTGATGTAGAATCAGGTACAGCTTTGTTCCATATGGGTTTTATAAAAGGTACCATCATACAGGAAGCATACTTCACAACAACCGCAAAACATTTTCTGTGATTCTTCTACGCTGCACTCCACTCCGACGGTTTACGTTCACGTGGCAGCGTACGCGCATAAGTACTGCCACCCAGATTAACAAATACAATATTGCCAATTCTACCCGACAAAGCTTTCCCTATGATATTATTTACTCGTGCCATAATCTTCCTGTTTTGCGGTTAATTTGTATCCTACACCCGGAGTACCTATACTCATACCATCCTGTTTCTGTATATCTCGTGTATATTTATTCTACTCAAAGTATGCTGAAAGCATATCAGGTATACGGAATAATTACCTATGCTGTTACGCTGAACGGAATTACTAAAAGTGAACGGATACCAGCTTAAAACTATATTTCGCATGATTCAACTGTTCCATTTGCCTTTAAATTGAAAAGGCGGACATCAAATTAAATCCCGGATTCATAAATCAGCGTGGCTATTTTTAATCGAACTTTAGCTTGCCTGAATCTAACAGTGAAAATTAATTCATTGAACTTCTGCTCACAGGGTTTTTCCGGTCATTTCAGTTGTGGAATTGTTCATTGAAATTCTCTGATATTCAACCGGTCATAATTACCTGATTCGTGAGATGGGCATCCAATTCCTGATGAACCACAGCTGATCCATTTTACAATTGTTAGGAAACGATCTGTTTCTGCGAATACAACCCGCCTTGCCTCCCTGACTCGTCCTGATTTTTGTTTACAGATTTTGTGTTAATACTGCATTTACTTTTTTAACTCTCTACTTTATAATGGGTAATGATGAACCAGAGCTTTGTTGGGCAAAAT